>Ga0208322_1000035_pt1 | contig 19192 bp, 16 predicted proteins | sample June2015DPH_8_10_2_FD_184697 | JGI IMG/M metagenome (GOLD analysis project Ga0208322, IMG submission 184697) | Peatland microbial communities from SPRUCE experiment site at the Marcell Experimental Forest, Minnesota, USA - June2015DPH_8_10... | ecosystem: Environmental > Terrestrial > Soil >...
TTCCGACACATTGGCGATAGCCGTGACCTGCGGCACGCCGACGCCAGCGACGATACGCGTGGTGCAGATCGAGCCCGGCCCGATACCGACCTTCACGCCATCTGCGCCGTATTCGACCAGCGCCTTGGCGGCGGCAGCGGTTGCGATGTTGCCGCCGATCACTTCCACGTGCGGGAAGTTCTTCTTGACCCACCGCACGCGCTCGAGAACGCCCTTGCTGTGCCCGTGGGCGGTATCAACGACGATCACGTCCACCCCGGCTTGCACCAGCAGTTCCACGCGCTCTTCGTTGTCCTCGCCGACGCCGACCGCCGCGCCTGCACGCAGCTTGCCGTGTTCGTCTTTACAGGCGTCCGGGTGCTCGGTCTGCTTGGTAATGTCCTTTACCGTCATCAGGCCGCGCAGTTCGAACGCGTCATTGATGACCAGTACGCGCTCGAGGCGGTGGCTGTGCATCAGCGCCTTGGCTTGCGCCAGCGGCGTGCCTTCCTTGACCGTCACGAGACGCTCACGCGGCGTCATGATGTTGCGAACCGGTTCGTCAAGACGCTCTTCGAAGCGCAGGTCACGGTTGGTTACGATGCCGATCAACTGCGCACCTTCCACCACCGGGAAGCCCGAAATGCCATGCTGCTGCGACAGCGCAATGACGTCGCGCACCTTCATTTGCGGCGGCACGGTGATCGGATCGCGCACCACCCCCGATTCGAAACGCTTCACCTTGGCCACTTCACGGGCCTGCTCAGCCGGCGTGAAATTCTTGTGGATGATGCCGACGCCACCCATTTGTGCCATCGCAATGGCGAGGCGAGCTTCGGTGACCGTATCCATGGCGGCGGACACGAGCGGCATGTTCAGGGAAATGTTGCGGGTCAGCCTGGTCTTGAGGCTGGTGTCGCGCGGCAGAACATCGGAGAAGGCCGGGACGAGGAGCACGTCATCGAACGTGAGTGCTGTTTGGATCAGACGCATGGCAAATCCTATAGGCGCAAAAGCGAATTATACGCGATACCTTCCCCTTTTTCACTGCACGAACAGCAGGTTAGCGAATTTCCGGTGATATTCCAGGGTCTTTTTGCGGGGGAATTTCGCTTCGCCGTTCGGGTCGGGTTCGAACCGGTTTCGTTTCTCCAGAGGAGTGCAGGATCGAACAAGACAGCTCCTGAGTGGGCAGGTAAGCTGCGCACCTGTTCAGTTTTATGTCGGAGTAGTCGATGCAGCGTGGTGTAGCGTACGGCGTCATGGCCGGGGCATTATGGGGCATGGTGTTTCTGGTGCCGCGGATGTTGCCCGATTTTTCCCCGCTGCTTCTGAGCGCGGGCCGCTACGCGATGTATGGCATCGTCTCGCTCGCCGCCGCCCTGCCGATGGCGCGCTCACTCGTCACCCGGCTGACCCGCCATGACCTGAACGCGCTCGTCAAGCTGGCGCTGGCCGGCAATCTGCTCTACTACATTCTTCTGGCCAGCGCCGTGCACCTGATCGGAATTGCGCCGTCGTCGCTGATCGTCGGCGTATTGCCGGTCACCATCACCTTGCTGGGCCGGCGCGACCATGGCGCCGTGCCGCTCACCCGCCTTGCGTGGCCGCTGGCCATGGTGGTGGCGGGGATTGCCTGCATCAACGTCGATGTGTTCACAGTCGCCGACGGCGCGCCGGGTACGCCCACCGGCATCCTGATCAAACTTGCCGGGCTCGCCTGTGCGGTGGGGGCGCTGGCCTGCTGGACGTGGTTTGCGGTCCAAAACGCCCGCTACCTGCAGCGTCAGACCCATTTCAGCGGCAACGAGTGGTCGGTCTTGTGGGGTGTGGTGACCGGTGCACTTGGCGCGGCCTTGTGGCTCGTGATCGCCCTGCTGCCGTCCGGCAACCTGCAGACGACGCTCACGAGCGAGCGCTGGCACAGCTTCTGGCTGCTCAATCTGGGCCTCGCGATCGGCGCGTCGTGGCTCGGCAACGGCCTGTGGAACGCCGCCTCGAAGCGCCTGCCGCTGACTCTCTCAGGTCAGATGATCGTGTTTGAAACGCTGTTTGCACTGCTTTATGCGTTCATTTACGAACACCGGTTGCCGCGCCCGCTCGAAGTGGCCGCTATCGCGCTGCTGGTGGCGGGCGTGAGCTGGTCGGTGCGGCAACACGCGGATGACGGCGCCGGCACGGTGTCGATCGAGGAAAAGGCGCAGGCGTCGGCGCATTGACGCGCCTGCATCGCAGGCGAGCGAATCAACCACGTGCACGGCCGGCGGGACGCACGCAGCTCGGACCAGCCGTGGGACACCTACGAAAGGCCGCGCAAACGGCCCTCTCAACGACAGACGGCAAATCAGCGGGATCGACCTGGCACAGACGGCAAGTCAGCAGGGTCGACCTAGCGCGAATCCCGGTTCTGCCACTTGCGCCCTTCAATCGAGCCTTCCTTGCGGGTTTTTTCGACGCGCCGCTGGCGCGCCGCCTTCGGATCGACGATCAGGGGGCGATAAATTTCCACCCGGTCATGGTCGGCGAGCACCGTATCGAGCGGTTTGAGCTTGCCGAACACCCCTACCTTCTGCTTGTCCAGGTCGATCTGCGGATAACGCTTCAGGATGCCGCTGGCGTCGAGCGCCTGCTGCACCGTCGCGCCTCCCGGCAGTTCAACAGGGATCAGCGCCTGCTCATTGGGCAGCGCATAGCAGACTTCGATCGACAGCATCGCGCTCATGCCTTACCGTAACGCTGGTCGGCGCGCTTCACGAACGATTCGACGAAGGTGTTGGCAATATGACTGAACACCGGGCCGATGATCTTTTCGAGGATGATGTTGGTGAATTCGTAGTGCAGGGCGAACTCGATCTTGCAGGCATCCTCACGCAGCGCCGTGAAGCGCCAGTAGCCGGTGAACTTGCGAAACGGGCCGTCCGCGAACTCCATGTCGATGCGCCCGGGCCGCTGCATGCTATTGCGGGTGGCGAAGTGCTGCTTGATGCCCTTGAAGTTGATGTGGATCTTCGCCTCCATGCCATTTTCGTCCTGGCGACGGAGCTCGACCCCGCCGCACCAGGGGAGGAAGTTGGGGTAATCGGCGACATCGGTAACGAGGTCGAACATCTGTTCCGCCGAATGGCGTATTAACACGGTTTTCTGGACATCTGCCATAAATTGGACAGCACGTGGCAAGGGTGGACAAGCGCCGCGGGCTTTCCTTGCCCCGCTTTGCTAAAATCGTGATTTTAAACGAGTTGGGCACTTTCCATTCATGAGCATCATAGACAACAGAAAAGCCTTCTACGACTATTCGGTCGAAGAACGCTACGAAGCAGGGCTCGTGCTCGAAGGATGGGAGGTCAAGGCGCTGCGCGCCGGCCGCGGGCAGATCAAGGAAGGCTATGTGGTCATCAAGAATAACGAACTGTTCCTGATCGGCACGCACATCAGCCCGTTGCCCGAGGCCTCGACCCATATCACGCCGGACCCTGTGCGCACCCGCAAGCTGCTCCTGCATAGCGAGGAGATCAGCAAGCTGATCGGCAAGGTCGAGCAACGTGGTTATACGCTTGTACCGCTAAACTTTCATTACAAGGGCGGCCGCGTCAAATGCGAAATCGGCCTCGCGAAGGGCAAGAAGCAGCACGACAAGCGCGAGACCGAAAAGAAACGCGACTGGGAACGTGAGAAGGCCCGGTTGATGCGCAACCCGACCTGAGCGTCGAGCGCAGCCACCATACCGTGGCCGGCAACCGGCATTCCGGCAACGAAAATGGCCCGCATACCTCGCGGGCCATTCTGTTTCGAACGCGCCGGGTGGGGTTCCCGCCAGCTTCCCAGCGAAGCAGCGCCCCTGCGCGCTTTTACCGCACCTCGGTCGCGCCCTTCCCCTTGTTCACAATGGTCAGCGCCGACGCGATCATCGAGCTCATGTTCGACAGATCGCCCGGCACGATCAGCGTGGTGCCCTGCTTGGCCAGGTTGGCGAACGCGTTCACATACTGTTCGGCCACCTTCAGGTTCACCGCTTCCATGCCGCCCGTGGACTGGATCGCCGCGGCGATCTTCTGGATGGCCTGTGCATTGGCTTCAGCCACCGCCAGAATCGCCGCGGCCTGCCCCTGCGCCTGATTGATCGCCGCCTGGCGCTCGCCTTCGGACCTCTGGATCGAGGCCTCGCGCCCACCCGAGGCAATATTGATCTGCTCCTGCTTGCGCCCTTCTGACGCCGCGATGAGCGCGCGCTTTTCACGCTCGGCGGTAATCTGTGCCTGCATGGCGTGCAGAATCTCTTTCGGCGGCGTCAGATCCTTGATTTCGTAGCGCAGCACCTTCACGCCCCAGTTCGACGCCGCTTCATCGAGCGACGACACGATACTGTGATTGATGAAAGCGCGTTCCTCGAAAGTCTTGTCCAGTTCGAGCTTGCCGATCACCGAACGCAATGTGGTCTGCGACAACTGCGTAATCGCGAACACAAAGTTGCTCGAACCGTACGACGCCTTCATCGGGTCGGTGACCTGAAAGTACAGCACGCCATCCACCTGCAACTGCGTGTTGTCGCGCGTGATACAGACCTGGCTCGGCACATCCAGAGGAATTTCCTTGAGGACGTGCTTGTAGGCGATGCGGTCCACGAACGGCACCACGAAGCTCAAGCCCGGCGTGAGCGTGGCGTGATAACGGCCGAGCCGCTCCATCACCCACGCGTGCTGTTGCGGCACAATCTTGATGGTCTGCGCCGCGATTACGAACACGATAATGAGTAACACTACCGCGACAATAGTTGAATCCATAGTTGCTCCATTCTTTGGTTTGAGTTGTTATATGCCGTGCGCGGGGTTGCCATTTCAGGCAGCCACCTCAGCACTCGCCCGAGACACCCGCTCAGACGTCTGCCACCCGCTTGCTGGCCACGACGATAAGACGGCTGCCGTCCAATGCGCTGATCTCATAGACCTTCGCATCCTCAGGCTCGCCCGGCGCGAGTTCGATGTCCCACGCCGCCCCGCGATAATTGGCGCGCGCCCGCCGGTCACGCCAGCCCGTCACGGCCAAGGTCTGGCCGATATCCAGATTGACGTCGGGATTATCCGCAGCCGCCTTGCGTGGCCTGCGGCCGAAGCGCGAGCGCCGCAGCAGCAGCACCGCGGCCAACGCCACCAGCGCCGCCAACGCGAACTGCACGTCGGCATTCGCGCCCGAGAGGCGCGCCAAGGCGGCCGCCACGAAACCCAACGCGATCATCAACAGATAGAACGTGCCGCTCATCAATTCCAGCACGATAAGCACGCCCGCCCCGATCCACCAGAACAGTCCACCTGGCGCCACGTCGACCTCCACTGCGTTGCATGGGGCCGGGGTAAGTGCTAAAGCACTAACTCCGGCCGACAAAACAAAACACCCCGGATCTACCGGGGTGTTTATAGCACGAAGCGGGTGCCATTTACCGTGCAATACGGTCCACTTTGATGAACCGCACCGGCACCGCAACCAGCAACGATGCGCGTTGCTTATTTGCGTTGCTTACTTCTTCGCCGACGACTTAGCCAACGCCTGCCACGTCTCGATGATCGTGTCCGGGTTCAACGAGATCGATGCAATGCCTTCGTCCGTCAGCCATTGCGCGAAATCCGGATGATCCGACGGACCCTGGCCGCAGATACCGACATACTTGTTCAGCCGCAGACACGTTTCTATCGCGCGCTTCAGCATAAACTTGACCGCTGGATCGCGCTCGTCGAAATCGACCGCGAGCAGTTCCATACCGGAGTCGCGATCGAGACCGAGCGTCAACTGCGTCAGATCGTTCGAGCCAATCGAGAAGCCGTCGAAGAACTGCAGGAACTCTTCGGCGAGGATCGCGTTAGACGGCACTTCGCACATCATGATCAGGCGCAGGCCCTTCTCGCCGCGCTTCAGGCCGAACTTCCCGAGCAGCCCGACCACCTTTTCAGCCTGCTTGAGCGTACGCACGAACGGCACCATGATCTCGACGTTGTCGAGGCCCATCTCTTCGCGCACCTTCTTCAGCGCGATACATTCCATCTGGAATGCTTCGGCGAAGTCTTCCGCGATGTAGCGCGAAGCGCCACGGAAACCCAGCATCGGATTTTCTTCATCCGGCTCGTAACGCGAACCGCCGATCAGCTTCTTGTACTCGTTGGACTTGAAGTCCGACAGACGCACGATGACGGGCTTCGGATAGAACGCCGCTGCGATCGTCGCGATACCTTCGGTCAGCTTGTCGACATAGAACGCGCGCGGCGATGCGTGACCGCGGGCAACGCTTTCGACCGCTTTCTTCAGGTCCTGATCGACGTTCGGATATTCGAGAATCGCCTTCGGATGCACGCCGATGTTGTTGTTGATGATGAACTCGAGTCGCGCCAGCCCCACGCCTGCGTTCGGCAATTGCGAGAAGTCGAACGCAAGCTGCGGGTTGCCGACGTTCATCATGATCTTCACCGGAATCGCCGGCAGTTCGCCGCGCTGGACTTCGGTGATTTCGGTTTCGAGCAGGCCGTCGTAGATCTTGCCTTCGTCGCCTTCCGCGCACGAGACGGTCACGAGCGCGCCTTCCTTCAGCAGGTCGGTTGCGTCGCCGCAGCCCACCACCGCCGGCACACCCAGCTCACGCGCGATGATGGCCGCGTGGCAAGTCCGGCCGCCGCGGTTCGTCACGATGGCCGAAGCGCGCTTCATCACCGGTTCCCAATTCGGGTCGGTCATGTCGGCCACCAGCACGTCGCCCGGTTGCACACGGTCCATCTCCGACGGATCGTGAATCACCCGCACCGGACCCGCGCCGATCTTCTGGCCGATTGCACGGCCCGTGACGATCACCTGCGACTGGCCCTTCAGCTTGAAGCGCTGCTCGGCCTTGCCGGCAGCCTGACTCTTCACCGTTTCCGGACGCGCCTGCAGGATGAAGATCTTGCCGTCACGGCCATCTTTGCCCCACTCGATGTCCATCGGACGCTGGTAGTGCTTCTCGATGATCACGGCGTACTTCGCCAGTTCGATCACGTCGTTGTCGGTGATCGAGAAGCGGTTGCGTTGCTCATGCGCCACATCCACGGTCTTCACGCGGCCAGCTTCGCCCGGCTTGGTGAATTCCATCTTGATCAGCTTCGAGCCGATGGAGCGGCGGATGATCGGGTACTTGCCTTGCGCGAGCGTGGTCTTGAAGACGTAGAACTCGTCCGGATTCACGGCGCCCTGCACGACGGTTTCGCCCAGGCCGTAGCTCGAGGTGATGAACACCGCGTCCTTGAAGCCGGATTCGGTGTCGAGCGTGAACATCACACCGGCCGCGCCGACGTCCGAGCGCACCATGCGCTGCACACCGGCTGACAACGCGACCTCAGCGTGGGTGAAGCCCTTGTGGACTCGATAGGAGATCGCGCGATCGTTGTACAGCGACGCGAACACGTGCTTCATGCGATCGAGCACGTCGTCGATGCCGACCACGTTCAGGTAGCTTTCCTGTTGACCCGCGAACGACGCATCCGGCAAATCTTCTGCCGTAGCCGACGAGCGGACTGCAAACGAAAGCTCTTCAGGCGAACTGTTCTGGAGCGTGTCGAAGCCCGCGCGGATGTCAGCCTCGAGCTTCGGCTGCAGCGGCGCGTCAACAATCCATTGACGGATTTCCTTACCCGCTTCGGCGAGCGCCTTCACGTCGTCGACGTCGAGCGTCTCGAGACGTTTGGCAATGCGTTCGGTGAGGTTGTTGTGATGGAGGAAATCGCGGAAGGCGAGTGCCGTCGTGGCGAAGCCGGTCGGTACACGAACGCCTGCCTGGGCGAGTTGACTGATCATCTCGCCCAGGGACGCGTTCTTGCCGCCCACAATCTCCACATCGGTCATCCGCAACTGCTCGAACGGAACTACATACGCCTGATCCTTTGCGACGTTAACTGCGTTAGTCATACAAGCCCCTAAGTGTGGAAGAAATACACGGCTGTGCAAGTGGGCTTGGACGCGAGCGCTCGTAAGAAGCGCACTTTGAAACGATGAATTCGCGTCTCGCACAACCTGTTAGATAAGCAATCGTTTAACTCGCAGCTTGCCGAACCTTGCAATCCGCCAGCGAAGCGCGCATAAAGCACGACGAAGCCGACGGTTTGACGAAATTATTCAAATTCGTTGCAGGTTACCGGCAAAAAGCGGGGCGTTGGCCGAGCGATAAATGCGAGTTAAGCGCGGTTCGCCTGCAATTGCTTATCCAACAGGTTGCCGCTATTCTACCGTGCCGACTCTCAAAATGTGACTGTCGGCCGAGAATTGCGCCGCGAACCGCGCCCCGGACTAGCCGTCGGGCTCATTGCGAAGCCAAGGCTGTCAGGAGTGCGCAAGCGGCGCCCACGGCGCGCCGCGCCGACGCCTCTGTAATCTCCGGTTAGCCACGGTACAGCGGGCGTCGACGCGACGATGTTAGATTCGAGCGTAATGTCCCGCTCATGTTCCCTGCCCCACTGATGCCGCCCACCGTATTCATCGTCTCCGACGGTACCGGGATCACTGCCGAAACCTTCGCGCATTCGATCCTCTCCCAGTTCGACCAGAAATTTCGCCTGGTCCGGGTTCCCTTCGTCGATTCGACCGAGAAGGCCTACGCGACGCTCGAGAAAATCAACGAAGCGGTCAAGCAGGACGGCCGTCGGCCGATCGTTTTCACGACGCTCGTCGACAGCGCGTCGAACAAGATCGTCAAGGGCTCGAACGCGCTGGTACTGGACATGTTCCAGACCTTCGTTGAACCGCTGGAACAGGAACTGGAACTGAAGTCGAGCCACGCGATGGGGCGTGGCCACCAGAACGCGGACACCGAGGAGTACAAGAACCGTATCGAGGCGATCAATTTCTCGCTTGCCCACGACGACGGTCAATCGAACCGCAATCTCGCCGATGCCGACGTGATCCTGGTGGGCGTCTCGCGCAGCGGCAAGACGCCGACGAGCCTCTATCTGGCGATGCAGTACGGTGTGAAGGCCGCCAACTATCCACTGATTCCGGAAGACTTCGAACGCGGCAAGCTGCCGACGCCGCTGCTCGAGCACCGCACAAAGATGTTCGGGCTGTCGATCGATCCGCAACGGCTCTCGGAGATCCGCAACGAGCGCCGTCCGGGCAGCAAGTACGCGGCGCCGGAGAACTGCCGTTACGAGATCAACGAAGCAGAAGCGATGATGCGGCGCGAGGGGATCAAGTGGCTGTCGTCGACGCATAAGTCAATCGAAGAGATCGCGACGACGATCCTGCAGGAAATCAAGCTCGATCGGCCGGCGTATTGAAGGTGACCAATATTGCGTGAGGTAGAACGGCCTGCGTGATGTTGCAGACGTTCAGCTTGAGCCGCGCGAGCTGCGGGCCAGGCTCGCGACCATCACGTGTGCCCGGCGCATCCGGCGCACACGGCGCAGGTAGTGCTCAAAGTGCTCAAGCGTATTGCGAGCGTGAAGCGCCTGAGCTCACTCTCACGCGCCGCGCTGCTGGCGGCATTGCTCGAACAGGCACACGGCGGCAGCCGCCGCCACATTCAACGATTCCATCCCGCCCGGCTGCGGGATCGTCACACGCAGTGTGACCGCGTCGCGCCACGCTTGCGACACCCCCGCTCCTTCGTTGCCCATCACCCACGCGAGCGGCCCCGACAGATCGCAGTCGTAGATCGCCTCGGCGCCGTGCGAGTCCGTAATCACCACCGGCACAGCGAGGCGCTCGATCAGGGTCTGCGGCTCCACATCTTCGTGAATCTGCAGCAGGAAATGCGCGCCCATACCCGAGCGCAACACCTTCGACGACCACGCGTAGGCCGTGCCCGGCGCGCAAAACACCTGCTGGATGCCGGCGGCCGCTGCGCTGCGCAGGATCGAGCCCACGTTGCCCGCGTCCTGCACGCCATCGAGCACCACACAAGTCTCTCCGACCCGCTCCGGCAACGGCGGCGCGAGCTTGTCGACCAGCAGCAGAATGCCCACGCCGTTGACCACATTCGACAACTGGCCGAACAACGCATCCGGCAATGTGACAATACGGTGCTCGTCGATCCGGGAGACGATGGCCTGCGCCTCGTCATGACGCAAGGCGCCGTCGGTGATGAGGCAGGTTTCAGGTTGTCCGGCGACATCCAGATAAGCACTCGCAAGGTGAAACCCTTCGAGCAGCGCATGACCGCTGCGACGTTGTTGATGCGTCGAGCCGGCCAACGCCTTGAGCTGTTTGTAGAGCGGATTGTCCCGCGAGGTGATGGCTTTCACAGGCAGCGAAGACAGTGTGAATGTGAGAAAGGCGGCAGACGAAACATCCGCGCGGGCGTGTCAGGAAAGCGCGGTGCCGTCCCACGGCTCATCCCAGGCCGCATCCACGACCTCGGCCGCAATGATCGTCCCGGCGTACGGCGTGCTCACGTTCAGCCCCGCGATTCGCAGATGCGCCTCGCGCACGGGCGCGAACGAGCGCCGATGATGTTCGCAGGGACCGTGTTCGCGCAAAGCCGCCAGATGCTGCGGCGTGCCATAGCCCGCGTGCGCATCAAAGCCATACACCGGAAAGGTCTGATGTAACTGGAGCAGCATCCGGTCACGCGTGACCTTGGCAAGAATCGAAGCCGCGGAAATGGACTTGACCAGCGCGTCACCGCCAATAATCGCTTCGCTGCGGATGCTCAGGACCGGACAGCGATTGCCGTCGACCCTCACCAGCGTCGGCGCGACCGCGAGACCTTCAACGGCGCGCTTCATCGCCAGCATCGTTGCATGAAGGATATTGAGCGAATCGATCTCTTCGACCGACGCTGAGGCAACGCAATACGCCAACGCCCGCTCGACGATCTTGTCATACAGTTCGTCGCGCTTTTTGGCGGTGAGCGCCTTCGAATCGTCGAGACCGCGGATCATCGGCTTCGACGGATCGAAAATCACCGCTGCGGCCACCACCGGGCCGGCCAGCGGCCCACGTCCAGCTTCGTCAACCCCGCAGACGATCTCGTCCGGGGTGTTGAAGTTGAAGCCGGGCTGCTCCGCGACCGCAGCGGATTTACGTCGGGGCACGCGCGCACCGGTCATCGACGCCCCTTGCGCGTTTCGACGACGTTCGCCACGACTTCCGCCGCGCGCTGGGCTGTGTTCTGCTTCAGCACGTGATGCATCTCCGTGAAAATTTCCGTCAGCGTGCGCCGGTTGGCCTCGTCGCGCAACTGTTTCAAGGTGGCATCGGCGAGCGCCTCGGGTGTCGCAAAGTGTTGCAGGATTTCCGGCACCACGAAACGCCCGGCCAGGATGTTCGGCAGTCCCACGTACGGCAGATAGCCCTGCCGCCGCATGATCTGACCGGTCAGCCAGGGCACCTTGTAGGAAATCACCATCGGCTTCTTCAGCAGCGCGGCTTCGAGCGTCACCGTGCCGCTTTTGACGAGGATCGCGTCGGCGGCGGTCATCGCCACCTGTGCGGCGCCTTCAGTCAGCGTCAGCGCGAGGCCCGGACTGGCATCCACCAGCGGTTGCAGCAATTCGCGCAGCGCCGGCGTCGCCACCGGCATCACGAAGCGCAACCCCGGTTCACGGTGTTGCATCAACTCCATGGCGGCGAAGAACGTCGGGCCGATCAGATCGATTTCCGAGCGCCGGCTGCCCGGCAGCACGGCGATCACCGGCCCGCTTTCCGGCAGACCGAGGGTGCGGCGGGCGCCCAGGGTGTCCGGCTCGAGGGGAATCTCGTCGGCGAGCGGATGACCCACGTACGACGCAGCCACGCCGGCCTTCTCCAGCAGCGCCGTTTCGAACGGAAACACGCACAGCATATGGTCGACCGCTTTGGCGATCTTCTTGATCCGGCCCCCGCGCCATGCCCAGATGGACGGGCATACGAAGTGAATAGTCGGAATGCCCACCTCGCGCAACGCATGCTCGAGGCCGAAGTTGAAGTCGGGCGCGTCGACGCCGACGAACGCGGCAGGCGGCTCGGCCAGCAACTGGCGTTTCAGTTCGTTGCGGATGCCGAGGATTCCGGGGATATGCCGTAGCGCTTCGACATAGCCGCGCACCGACAGTTTTTCCATCGGCCAGTGGGCGTCGAAACCCGTGGCGATCATGCGCGGGCCGCCGATGCCGTAATACTGCGTGCCGGCCGGCAAACGGCTGGCGAGGCCATCGAGCAGCGACGCGGCAAGCAGGTCACCGGACGGCTCGCCGGCCACCATCGCGAGCCGTAGCGGACTGGGTTGCAAGGTCATCGGCTAGCGGATGATGCCGCGTTGCGACGCGACCACGAAGTCGACCAGCGCCTTCACTGGCGCATCGCCCTCGCCGCCTGCGGAGGCAAGCTCGGTCAGTTGCACCTTGGCATCTTCCAGCGACAGACCGTTCTTGTACAGCAAACGGTACGCGGCACGCAGCGCGGAAATCGCGTCCGGCGAGAAGCCGCGCCGGCGCAGACCTTCGACATTGATGCCATGCGGCTCGGCCTTGTTGCCGGCGGCGATCACGAACGGCGGGATGTCCTGCACGAGTGCCGACGCGCCGCCGAGCATCGAATGCGCGCCGATGCGCACGAACTGGTGCACACCCGACATGCCGCCGACGATGGCGTAATCGCCGATCGTCACGTGGCCGGCCATCTGCGCATTGCTCGCGAGAATGACGTTACTGCCCACGTGGCAGTCGTGCCCGAGGTGCACATACGCCATGATCCAGTTGTCGTCGCCGAGCGTCGTCACGCCCGCGTCCTGAATTGTGCCGGTGTGGATCGTGGTGAACTCGCGAATTGTGTTGCGGTTACCGATCTCAAGCCGGGTCGGCTCGTCTTGGTACTTCATGTCCTGCGGCCGGCCACCGACCGAGGCATAGTGACCAATGCGGTTGTCTTCGCCAATGGTCGTGTGACCTTCGATCACGCTGTGCGAGCCGACCGTCGTGCCCGCGCCAATCGTGACGTGCGGGCCAACAATGGCATACGGCCCGATTTCAACCGTTTCGTGGAGCTGTGCGCCCGGCTCGACGATTGCAGTGGAATGAATCCTGCTCATGCGCCCTCGCTTCTGATTCCGTTGCGTTATCTGGATGCCGCGCCGGCGTGTGCCGCCTGACCGGCATTCCATTGCTGGCCGCCCCCCAGGACGGATATCCGTGACATGGACGTCCGCCGGCGGCCCAGCGTCACCGGCCAAACATTACTGGCCATCCGTATCCGTGTGGCGGACCGCGCACATCAGGTCGGCTTCCGCCGCAACCGCACCATCCACCTCAGCGCGCGCCTTGAACTTCCAGATGCCGCGCATATGCCGTTCGAACGTTGCGTTCAGAATGAGTTGATCGCCCGGCTCGACAACGCGCTTGAAGCGGGCATTGTCGATGCCGACGAACAGGTACAGCGTGTTGGCTGGATCATGCGGTTCTTCCGAAAACGTCAGAAGCGCCGCGGTTTGCGCGAGCGCTTCGAGGATCAGAACGCCCGGCATCACCGGACGGCTTGGGAAGTGACCCATGAAGTACGGCTCGTTGATCGACACGTTCTTCAGCGCTTTGATGCTCTTGTGCGGCTCGAGTTCGAGCACCCGATCAACGAGCAGAATCGGATAGCGATGCGGCAGCAGCGTGAGAATCTTATGAATGTCGAGATTGATTTTTTCGGTGCTCATGGTGTTTCTGCTCACGCATTGACTGCGCGATGATGACTGCGGATACGGGTTCGGTGGGTTGGTAACGCTTGTTGCCGTCGCTTCCCGTGACCCGGCAGCCCATGCTGCCCGGTCACTGCAACCGACGCTTCCTGCTTGATCTGTTTAACCCGCTTCTTGATACCTGGCGGTTGCCTAACCAGCGCTCACGCCTTGTTGCCCGGCACGCCGGCTGCGGCCGCTTCCAGCGCCCTGATACGGTCGCGCAGCTTGTCGATGTTGCGCAGCAATGCAGCGCTCTTGTTCCAGTCGGCGTGATTCACGGCCGGGAACGCACTCGTGTACATGCCTGGCTTTAACAACGACTTCGAGACACCCGACTTCGCCGTGACGATCACATAATCGGCCAGTGTAACGTGTCCCGCAATGCCGACCGCGCCTCCAATCATGCAATGGCGGCCAATATTCGTGCTGCCGGCGATGCCTGCGCAACCGGCGATGACCGTATAGGCGCCGATCCGGCAGTTATGACCGATCTGCACCAGATTGTCGATCTTCACGCATTCTTCGACCACGGTATCAGCCATCGCGCCACGGTCGATCGTCGTATTGGCGCCGATTTCAACATCCGGGCCAATCGACACGCCGCCGACCTGGGGAATCTTCACCCAGCTACCGGTACGGGCCTCGCCGTCACCGACGAAATCCGGCGCAAAACCGAAACCGTCTGAACCGATCACGGCGCCCGCATGAATGATTACCCGCTCGCCGATCTTGCAGCCGTAGTACACGCTGACATTCGGATAGAGGTGCGAGCCGGTGCCGATCTGCGTGCCGCGGCCAATCACCACGTTCGCGTCCAGCTGTACGTGCTCGCCGATCACCGCGCCGGCTTCGACCGTGACATGCGGCCCGATCACCGCGCTCGGCGCGATCTGCGCCGACGGATCGATCGTGGCACTGGCGTGGACGCCGGGCATAGCCTTCGGGGCGGCCAGGTCGATGAAGGCCTGTGCGACACGCGCGAAGTACGCGTAGGGATTAGGCGTGACGATGAAATTCTGAGCGCCCTGCCCGGTCAGCTTGCCGAGATCGTCGGCGCTGATCAACACGGCGCCTGCACGGGTGGTCTCGACCTGAGACAGATACTTCGGGTTGGCGAGGAACGCCAGCTGGTTCGGGCCCGCCTGGTCGAGCGGTGCCAGACTGCCCACGGGCTGCGACCGGTCTCCGACTACTTCACCGCCGAACCGCTGGACGATGTCCTCGAGCGTAAAAGCCATGCGTGTACTGCTCCTGCTGTTCAGTTGCCGTTGTTCGTGGACGACGCGCCCGAGCTGCCCGAGCTGCCATTGCTCGGCGCTGCCGCAAGCGCCTTCAGCACCTGGTCGGTAATGTCGATACGCGGGCTGACATACACCGCTTCCTGGACGATCAGGTCGTAGTGCTGCTGCTCGGCGATCTGCTTGATCACCTTGTTGGCGCGGTCGAGGACCGCCGCCAGTTCCTCGTTGCGGCGCTGGTTCAGGTCTTCACGAAACTCGCGTTGCTTGCGCTGAAAATCGGTATCCAGCTGCGACAGGTCGCGCTGCTTCTCGGCGCGGTCGGCCGGCGCCATCGACGCACCGTTCTTGTCCAGCGCGTCGGACATCGACTTCAGCTTCTGCGCCATATCCTGCAGATCCTTGTCGCGCTTGGCGAACTCAGCCTCCAGCTTGGTCTGTGCAGCCTTCGCAGCAGCCGACTCGCGCAGGATACGATCCGAGTTGACGGCCGCAATCCTGGCTTCCTGCCCGTGCGCTACTCCAACGCCCAAAGTCATTGCCAGCGCAAGCACGCACGCCATACGTTTCGAAAACATACCGGTTCGCAAAGTCATCCTCTCGATACTGTAAAGAGGTCCGGGGTTAGCCCGGACCGTCCAATCAGAATGCCGTCCCGATCTGGAACTGGAATTTCTGGTACTGGTCGCCGTCGTGCTTCGTTAGCGGGAAACCCAGACTCAGCTTAAGCGGCCCGATCGGCGAGATCCACGCAAGACCCACGCCGTAACCGTACCGCAAGCCGTTCGCGCCGATGCTGTTGCCCTCGTTGCCCCAGACGTTACCCGCGTCAAGGAACGAAAAGACCCGCAGCGTGCGATCGTAACCCGTGCCTGGCAACGGGAATGTCAATTCGACATTGCCCACCAGCAGCTTCGAGCCGCCAATGGGGTCGCCCGTTGAGGCGTCGCGCGGGCCCAGCGAACTCGGCTCGTAGCCGCGCACCGACCCGATCCCGCCCGCGTAGTAATTCTTGAAGATCGGGTAAGGTCTGCCGCCCAAGCCATTGCCATAGCCGCCCTGGAAGTTGAAACCCAGCACAAAACCGCGCGCAAACGAATAATAGTACTGCGCGTTGATATCGGCCTTGTAATACTGGGTGCCACCTGCCGGCGTGCCATATTCGGCGTTCGCCTGGGTGAAGTAACCGCGGCTCGGCACCAGCGCGCTATCGCGCGCGTCCCGCGACCAGCCCACCGTGATCGGCACGTTGTTGGACACCCGGCCGAATTCGTTGACGTAGTCGATATAGCTTTGCGGCGTAGCCGAATCCACATCGAGCTGGTTCTGCTCGAGGCCCGCGCCGAAATATACCGTATCGACTTCCGAGAACGGAATGCCGAACTTGAGGTCGCCACCTATGGTGACGATCTTGAAGCTCGAATCCGTGGAGTAATAGAGCGGCTGCTGCGTGCGATAGTAAACGTCCGTAATGCGCTTGATGCCATCCACCGTGAAATACGGGTCGATCTGCGTGACGGTCAACGTGCGGTACGTCTTCGCGGTATTGATATTGACACCGAGGCTTGTGCCCGAGCCGAACACGTTGTCCTGCGACACCCCCGCCGACAGGATCGGCCCTTCGCCGGAACCGTAACCCAGGCCCAGCGTGATCGAGCCGGTGGGCTTTTCTGTGACCTTGACGTTCACATCCACCTGATCAGGGGTGCCTTCCACGGCCACCGTTGTCACGTCGACATCGGAAAAGTAGCCGAGCCGATTCACGCGGTCTTTCGACAATGCGAGGCGGTTTGAATCGAACCATGAGCTTTCGAGCTGGCGCATTTCGCGGCGCACCACTTCGTCGCGCGTGCGCGTGTTGCCCACTACGTTGATGCGGCGCACATACACACGGCGGCTCGGATCGATCTGCAGCGTGAGGTCGACCTTATGGTGCTGCTGGTCGATCAACGGCTGCGCATTCACCATGGCGAATGCATATCCGTACTCGCCGAGCTTGTCGACGAGTGCCTTGGTGGCGGCCTGCAGTTTTTCGGCCGAGAAACGGTCGCCGGCCTTGATCTTGACGAGCTTGCCCAGCTCGGTTTCCCGGTCCAGCAGATTACCCGCCAGATGGATGCCGGAAATCGTGTACGGCTCGCCCTCATGTACCGTGACCGTCAGGTACATGTCTTTTCTGTCCGGCGTGATCGACACCTGGGTCGAATCGACCGAGAACTCGAGATAACCGCGGTTCAGGTAGTACGAGCGAACGTTTTCGAGATCGCCGGTCAGCTTGTCTTTGGCGTACAGGTCGTTCTTGGTGTACCACGAGAACCAGTTCGGCGTGGACAGTTGCATCTCGTCAAGCAACGTGCCGCTGCTGAACGCCTTGTTGCCGATGAAGTTGATCTGGCGGATCTTCGCGCTCGGACCTTCTTCCACCGAAAACAGCAGCGCCACACGATCGCGGTCGATCGGCGTAAGGGTGGTCCTGACTTCGGCCGCGTAGTAGCCCCGCGTCAGGTACTGCCGCTTGAGTTCCTGCTCCGCCTTGGCGGCCAGCGCTTTGTCGTAATAGCGGCCTTGCGACAGCCCGACCGCGCGCAGCGCCTTGGTCAGATTGTCCTTGTCGAATTCGTGAAGACCGGCGAAATCGATCGAGCCAATGGCCGGACGCTCCACCACCTGCACGATCACGATATCGCCTTCGACGGCGATTTTCACGTCATTGAAGAAGCCGGTGGCGTACAACGCGCGAATCGCTTCGGAGGCCTTGTCGTCGGAGAAAACATCGCCTTCCCGGATGGGCAGATACGCGAATACGGTGCTCGGTTCGACGCGTTGCAACCCCTCGATACGGATATCTCGCACCACGAAAGGCGAGGTTGCGTGGGCCACCAGTCCATGCGCAGCTAACGCAGCGGCTGCTACCGTCTTCGGAGCAAAGCGATGAGGTTTCAACAACGTACTTCCCCAATGTATAGCTAAATCAGGCCGGACGGCCGCCTTTCGTGAGCGCCGCCAAACACTTTAAAAATGGATCAGACGAGCCAGATCGTTGAAAAGCGCGATCGCCGACAATGCGACGATACAGGCCAGCCCGGCTCTCTGGAGAACGAGCTGCCAGCGGTCGGAGACCGCTTTGCCGGTGGCAGCTTCAACCAAATAATATAACAGATGCCCCCCGTCCAATACCGGAATTGGGAGTAGGTTAAGTACGCCCAGACTAATACTGACAAGGGCCAGGAATGACAGGAATGCTGACGGACCGAGCCTTGCACTCTTGCCTGCGTAGTCAGCTATCGTCACCGGACCTGACAGGTTTTTCAGCGATGCCTCACCGGTAAGCATCCGGCCAAACATGCGCACCGAGTACGCCGCGAGATCCCACGTGCGCCGCGCGCCCAGTTGTACGCTCTCGATCGGGCCATAGCGAACCTGGATGGACGGCACCTGGGTCGCCAGTTCCGCGCCGATCCGCCCGATCTCTTGGCCGGTGGTGTCGTCGTGCTGCGCGAGCGGCACGACATGAATGTCTTCGATCTTGCCGGCCTGCTGCGCGTCGCCGCCACGCTCGACCTGCAGCGTGACGGACTTGCCAGCGTGCGTCTTGACATAGGCGATGAAGGCCGTGGCGTTATCGGTCGGCTTACCGTCGATCGACACGAGGCGGTCACCCGCTGCGAGGCCCGCGTGTTGCGCGGCGCTGCCACCCTGGACGCCTGCAACGATCAGCTTGCCGCCGCCCGGCTCGAAGCCGAGATGCGACATGAAATCGTCGTCGACGTCCTTCTCTGACACGTCGCGCAAATCCAATGGGAAGTCGAACGTCCCATGGCTGTCCTTCGCGCTCAGAATGACGCGGCGATGATCGAACGCAGCGCCCAGCAGCTTCCAGCGCAGGTCGGACCATGAACGAACCGGCTCGCTGGAACCGGCATCCGCATTGCGCACGGCGACCACCGTCTCACCGCCGTCGAGCCCGGCGAGCGCCGCAGCGGTATTCGGCGCCGGCGCGGCGACGATTGCGGCCGGCTCGCTCACACCCGTGGCAAACACGGCGGCGAACAGCACGATGGCAAGGATGAAGTTGGCGACCGGCCCGGCCGCGACAATCGCAAAGCGCTTGGCAACATGCTGGCGGTTGAACGCGTGCGGCAACGCTTCGGGGGAAATCGGCGCGCCCGCTTCACGCTCGTCGAGCATCTTCACATAGCCGCCTAGCGGCAACGCGGCGATGGTCCATTCGGTGCCTGTCTTCGGACTCACCCACTGAACCAATGGCTTGCCGAAGCCGATCGAGAAGCGCAGCACTTTCACACCGCACAAACGCGCGACACTG
>Ga0208322_1000036_pt1 | contig 19120 bp, 16 predicted proteins | sample June2015DPH_8_10_2_FD_184697 | JGI IMG/M metagenome (GOLD analysis project Ga0208322, IMG submission 184697) | Peatland microbial communities from SPRUCE experiment site at the Marcell Experimental Forest, Minnesota, USA - June2015DPH_8_10... | ecosystem: Environmental > Terrestrial > Soil >...
TTCACCGCCGACCTCGCGCACGACCTGCGCACGCCGCTTGGCAACATGCGCGGGGCTAGCGAAGTGGCGCTCGCGCGTCCGCGCTCGACCGACGAATATCAGGCCTTGCTGGTGTCGAATATCGAAGAGTGCGAGCGGCTCTCGCGGATGGTCGAAAACGTTCTGTTTCTCGCCCGCGCAGACAATCCGCAATACGTGACGACGGCGACCGACTTTCCGGTGCGGGACGAACTGCAGCGCGTGGCCGAATACTTCGAAGGCATCGCGGACGATGCGGGCATTACGATTCAGGTGACGGCGAGCGGCCAGTTGCATGCGGACGTCGATCTGTTCCGCCGCGCAGTCAGCAATCTGCTCGCAAACGCGCTGCGCTATACACCGCGAGGCGACGCGGTAACGCTCACGGCAAACGAGACGCCGGAGGGAATAACGGTCACGGTCGCCAACCCCGGCACGCCGATCCTGCCAGAGCATCTGGGGCGACTCTTCGACCGCTTCTACCGCGTCGACGAATCACGCAGCAATTCGTCCGGCTCGACCGGCCTGGGGCTTGCGATTGTACGGACCATTATGGAACTGCATGGTGGCAGCGCAGCCGTCGAGAGCGACGCGGTGGCCACGCAGTTCCATTTGCACTTCCCGCGACGCGCTTCGAGCGTTGGCAACGGGGACGCGCTCGGTCGCTGGGATAAAGCCGCTTACTGACGCTGTCAGGCCTCAAGGTCTGGTTACCGAAAGGTAAGCCGCGGCCTCTTCAATCTGCGTGTCGCTCAGCTTCGCCGCGACCGCCGTCATGGATCCTGGCGCCGGCATTTTCCCCTTCGCGCGTGCCTGAAATTCGTGTAACCGTGCGACGACAAACGGCGCCGGCTCGCCGGCGATGCCCGGAAAGCGCGCGCCTTTGCCACCCGCCGCGTGACAGCTGAAGCAGGCCGCGACGTCGGGTCCAGCACCCGTCTCGGCGAGTTGCTCTCCGGCGATCACCAGACTCTGCGACGGCGGAGCCGCTCCCACGGCAAGCGGCGGATTTTGCTGTGAAAAGAACAACGCCAACTTGTGTATATCGCTATCGGAAAGGTTGCGCGCTACCGCTTGCATCGCGTCGCTCGCGCGCGTGCCTGCCTTGAACATTGTGAGCGCATGCGCAAGATAGTCCGGATCGTTGCCCGCAAGTCGCGGGCCGCCGCTTACCGTGCCTGCGCCCAGTGCGCCGTGACACGCGACACACGTTGTGATGGACGGTAGATTCGCATCGACGCCAGTATCCTGAACCTTTGCTGGGGATTGCGCGTGACAGATACCAGCAAGACCAAAGACAGCCGCAACCGAAATCAAACGCAAACCGTCGCGTGACTTGCGGGTATAACGTAAGCCGATCATAAATGTCTTCTCAAGATTCTGCGAAAAACGGTGTGCGAACGTCGCTATTCCTAAGCCGACCAGGTGCGGGACTGGCGCAGCAGGACGAACGGTTCAAGATAGACGGACGACGCCAGGAAAACCATTCTACGAACGGTCGATGCAGTTCTACGTAGACATAGTGCGCTTATACGTTTGGATACCTCGAGGCATCCAGGAAGCTGGTGTTCGAGTCTTGGCGACTCTGTTGCGGATCCGTTGTCCCGAGCTTCAACCGCTGTTTGCCTGTCGCGCGCATTTTCCTGCGGCGACTCACGCCTGGCCCCGGGTTTGGCACCAAGCTGAGCCCCACTCCACTTCTTCCACGATTGACTATCTAGATATTTTTTCGAGTTCGAGACCCTTCGTGCGTGGCCCCATCAGACCGATCGCGAGCATCACGATCAGCATCGCACCGGCGATCAACACGAACACGCCGGTCGTGCCGAAGCCCTTCAGCACCGAAGCAATCAGAAACGCGGTGAAGATCGCCGAAAAGCGGCTCCACGAGTAGACGAAGCCTACCGCGCGCGCCCGGATACTGGTCGGGAAAAGCTCCGACTGGTAGGCATGGAAGCTGTACGACATGATGTTGTTTGCCAGCGTCAGACACACGCCGAGGCTCACCAGCAGCACCACGTTCGCGACCTGGCTAAACCACAGTCCACAGATGATATTCGCCCCGGCCATCACGACAATCACCGTTTTGCGCTCAACGCGGTCGCCAATAAAAAGGCCGATGACCGGTCCAATCGGCGCGGCCAGTGCAATCACGCTCGAATACATCAGGCTGTTCGTGATGGTAATGCCCTGCTTGATCAGCAGCGTCGGTACCCAGTTCGCGAAACCGTAGAAGCCGACGGTCTGAAAGACGTTGAAGATCGTCATCATCAGCGTGCGGTCGCGATAGGGCGGCACCCACATGTCGCGGAAGTTGCCGCGCGGCGCGACCGGCATCGGCGGCGCAGGCGACGGCAACTCGCGGCCATATTCGCTACGCACCTTCGCTTCGAGCGCGCTCATCACGCGGTCGGCTTCGTCGAGCCGCCCCTGTTGCGCAAGCCAGCGCGGGCTTTCAGGTAGCGCACGCCGGATCCACCAGACGAACAGCGCACCATGGGCGCCGATCAGCACCACCCAGCGCCAGCCGTCGAACCCGAACGGCGCACGCGGCACCAGCAGAAACGACAGAAACGCGACCACCGGCACCGCGACAAAACCCACCGCCTGCTCGCAGGCGAAAGCGCGGCCACGAATCTGTTTGGGAACAAGTTCCGAAATGTAAGCGCCGATCGTTACAAGCTCCACGCCGATACCAATGCCGGCGACAAATCGCCAAAAGTTGAGGCCAGCCGCTGTGTATTGAAATGCCATTATCACGTTAGCAGCGACATACCAAAGCAACGAATAAGTGAAAACGGCCCGCCTCCCAAACCGGTCGGCCAGGAACCCGCAAGCGATGGTGCCAATGAAAAGACCCGCAAAAAGCACGGCGATGAAGCTGGCAATACCGGTTGTGCCAAATATGCCGTGAGTCGTCGGAGTCAAAAGGCCGCTCTTCACGATGCCTGGCGCCACGTATCCGGTGTACAGCAAGTCGTAGAGCTCAAAGAAAAAGCCAAGACTAAGCAGAATGACCAGCTTCCAGATGGTTCGAGTCGGCGGCAGTCGATCAAGGCGCGCGGAAATCGTGCCGGCGTCGAGCCGCGCTGCGGCGTGCGGACCGCTCGCGTGGGTCACGCCGGCCTGGATGCCAGCGCTGACCGCTGGCGTGACGGGCCCGGCTTGTTCGGGGTGTGCCATGACATCTCTTTCCTGTTTGAGGCCGATCTTGAGCCAGCTCTCCGATGCGCTGCACGAAGTGCTGGTGCGGCAACGCTGAGGTCTCGATTGGAGACGGTTGCGCGTGGCGTGCGATCCTACTCCGCTTCCAGCATCCGCATCGCAGCCTTCTCGGCATTGGCGACGTGCAAGCGCGCTGCAGCTTCCGCCGCCTCGGCATTGCGCGCCTTGAGGGCTTTATAGAGCTTGTCGATCTCCTTCAGGCTGGCGGGCAAGCGCTCGGGGTGCATGAGCGAGGTCGCACGCAGCAGATTGACGCGCGAGTAGAGGCTGTTCAGCATTTCCTTGATCAGCCCGTTGCCGCAGTTGTCCAGCAGTACGTCGTAGAGATCGCTCTTCGCTTTGAGCACCGCTGCCTGATTGCCGGACAGTGCCGCGACCTTCAACGCCTGGGCGCCTTCGCCGAATCGTACGATTGACGCATCGTTGGCGTGACGGGTGAATTCAGCCGCGGCGTATCCCTCCAGCAAGCCGCGGATTGCATATAATTCGGCCGCTTCCTGCTTTGAAATCACGGCGACGGTCGGCCCCTTGTGCGGCACGATGCGCACCAGCTTTTCAGCCTCGAGCCGGCGCAGTGCTTCGCGCACCGAAGTTCGGCTGACGCTCAACGACTCGCACAGTTCACGCTCGATCAGGCGCGCCCCGGGCGCAAAGCGCCCGGACATGATCGCTTGCCGCAGCACGTGTTCGACCTGATGACGCAGCGTCTCGGGCCGCACCAATTCCATTTCCGCTGCCATGTTTGTATTCCCGTCTGACAATGTGCATGGGCGGTATGTTACTTGAATCCATGCAGCCGGAGAAATACTGATTTGAGGCGCAATCAAGCGTCAAGGCCGTCAGGCAGCACCGCCGGTTTTCCCCAGCACCTTCGGACTGACGAGATTCGTGGCAACGCCGCGCTAAAGACGCGAGCAGGTTGTCAAACGCGCCGCCAAAGAAGATCTCGCAGGCGTCTTTCCCGACCTGGCCCAAGGGGGACGTACAGACCGCTCGTCTGGATTGTGATCAATGGCTGATGGTCATACAATAATTCGCAGATCAATTGCGATCCGAATCTTGCCGCCCATACCGGCAATTCCCGCCGAAGCGAGATGGCATCCCGGCGACGCGGTAACGCATTCAAGCAACCGCTAGCGATCACCCTGCCGGGCTCGGGGCCAACTGGCAGGTCGCCAGCCTATTCACTTCGGTCCATCAATGAACTCATCTGATCAACACCTGGGCGCCTCTCTCTCCGCTCGCGCGTCAACGAACAACGAGCGCCACTGGCACAGCACGACCTTCCGGTGGCTGTCGATCTATGCCGCCATTTTTGCGCTCTCGTTGATCGTGCTGGTGGGTCTCATGGGCTGGTCGGTGACCACCAAAATGGAGCTGGACAACGATCTGCTCATGCAATGGCAACTGATCTATTTCAAGTCGATCGACAGCCAGCACCTCCCGCAAGCCATTCGCCAGCGGATGGAGCACGAGCACATGCATACGAACTATTACGGCCTGTTCGCCCCTGACGGGCGCTATCTGATCGGCGACATTCTCAAGCTGCCCGACGGCCTGCCGCCCGACACCTCCAAACGCACCCTCGAAGGCGGCTTGGTGGTGGCCGGCCAAACCCGCGCGCCGGCGGTACGCGCGCTCGCTGATCGCTGGCCGGACGGAACCCGTCTGGTGATAGCCCGCGATCTTTCGCACGTCTTGCTGATCCGCAAGACGATCCTCAGCACCCTGATCGGCGGGGGATTGCTCTGCCTGATCGCCAGCTTTGCGACGGGCGCGCTGCTCAGCATCCGACAAATGCGGCGCGTGCAAGCGATCCGGCGCGCCACCTTGCGCATCGCCGACGGCGACATCAATCAGCGTTTGCCCACCGGAGGTCAGGACGAGCTCGACATGCTCGCGCATCTGGTCAATCACATGCTCGACAGGATCGAGCAACTGATGGAACAGGTCAAAGGTGCATGCGACGGCATCGCACACGATCTGCGCACGCCGTTGGCTCACGTTCGCACGCTTCTTGCCAACGTGGCGGACGACGCTCGCCCGGTCAGCGAAGCCGAAGCCAGGCGGATGATCGATCAGGCGCGTGCGGAGACGGATGCCCTGCTCAACCGGTTTCGCGCGTTGCTGCGCATCTCGGAGATCGGTGCCGTTCGGCGGCGTGGCGGATTTGAATCCATGGACCTGAGCGCGCTGGTGCGGGACGTCAGCGAACTTTACGAACCGGTGGCGGAGGATCGTGGGGTTAGCTGGGTGGTAGAGGTCGAGGATGCGCCTGCGATCCTCGGCGATCGCGCGCTGCTGTTCGAGGCATTCGGCAACCTGCTGGACAACGCCGTCAAGTTCGCCGCCAACAACGGCCGTGTGCAGATCCGCCTGGCACTGCGGGCGCGCGGCCCGGAACTCACCGTCACGGACGACGGGCCGGGTATTCCCGAACAGGAACGCGCGTTCGTATTGAAGCCCGCTTACCGCAGCGAGCGCACCCGTCATTTGCCCGGCTCCGGCCTCGGCTTGAGTATCGTTGCGGCTGTCGCGGATCTTCATGACTTCGCCATCCGGATCGACAACAATCCGTCTGGACCGGGGACCGCCGTGCGGATCGAGTGCTGGTCTCACGCAATGGACTGATGCATACGATCGCGGAGCTGGGTTGGTCCCTGTAGCGCGGCTGACTGAAGGGCCGCGCCTTCGAAGGCGCGGCCCCCTCTCCGATCCCGGACACGCCCGCTTCGGTTACTCGCTCGTGGAGTCCTCGGAACTCCCGGAGCTTCCGCGCGCTGCAGCGTCCCCTCTGGGCCGGCGCACGGCCCTCACCTTGCCGCTCGTCCCGCCGCCGCAGAAGAATTGATCGGCGCCATCGGACTCGAGCCCCGACACGATTACGCCGGGCGGCATCTCAAGCCTCTCCAGAACCTTACCGCTTTGAGGATCGATTCGCCGCAACTCGCTCTGCTCAGCTTCCCAGGTGCCGTGCCAGAGTTCCCCGTCGACCCAGGTCACCCCGGTGACAAACCGGTTGGACTCAATGGTGCGAAGAATCGCCCCTGTAGCGGGGTCGATCTGGTGAATCTTCCGGTCCCGGTACTGCCCTACCCACAGCGAGCCTTCGGCCCACGTCAGGCCCGAATCGCCGCCACCGCCGGGGGCAGGGATCGTGGCGAGCACACGACCGGTCTTCGGATCGATCTTCTGGATACGTTCCTCGGCGATCTGAAACAGGTGCTGCCCGTCGAAGGCCGTGCCTGCATCCGCAGACACTTCAATCGTCCGCAACGTCTCCCCGCTCGCCGGATCGAAGGCATTCAGCTTGTCTCCGGCGGCAATCCAGACTTGCTGACCGTCATAGGTGACGCCGGCCACCTTGTCGACACCCGGAAAGGGTCCATATTCACCGACGATTTCGGCCGCTGATCGATTCATGTTTCCACCTTGGGGACCAAGTTAAGGAAAGAGCCGGGGTGGGGGCCTCAGCAGTCAACGATTCATGCCTCTATCCTACTCACCCGGCAGTGGAACGGGGAGTAACAAGGTCGTCGCGAATCCCGGCACGGGCGAAGCCACCCAGCGGCGTGCCCGCCCGTGACCGAACGGCTGCACCTTGCTTGCCCCGGCCAGCGAATCGAGTGCCCGCTGGACGGTGCGCTGACTGGCGCCCAGCGCCAGCGCGAGGCCCGAACTCGACCACGACTCGCCGTCGGCGAGCAAGGCCAGCACCCCCGCATGTTCCCCTTCGACGGGCCGCTCCAGCGCGACAACCTGCTCAGCGCAGCGCGGCACCAGCACAAACCCTCGCTGCGTCGCCTCCACGCCGGCCAACGTCGCCAGCACGGTACGAAGTCGCCCTACTTCGACCCGCAGGCGCGCGCGATGCGATTCATCGGCGCGCTTCGCCCGGAATGCCCGCTCGACGAGTGCGTCCCTCGGCACGTCTGCCGGCCACGCTTCGGCTAGCGCGCGTGCGATCACGAACAGGACAGGCCGCCTTGCGAGCGAGACGACGGTGTGGGCATCACGCACGACCTGACGACAAGCGTCGACGATCAGTAGCTTCGACGCGAATAACGCCTCAACCTCCTCGAGCAGCAGCAGCCGTGCCTCGCCACGCGCAATCAGACGCGCCGCGGGCGTGTTGAGGACAAGGGAGGCGCTTTCGACCTCGGCCGTCAGCGCGGGAATGCCCGCCTGACTGGCGGCATGTGCGGCCCGCACGAGCGCAGCGCGCGCGGTCTTCGTCTGCAGGCGGCGCAACGCGACGCCCGCCACGGCCAGCTCGTGAGCCGCTCTCAACGCGGGCGGCAAGGGCGCGGGGTCGAGCCCGGCGAGCGTACGCTCGGTCTCGTCGAGGCGGCCGATAAGAAGCTGACGCCGGACCTCGAGATACCGCGCATGCGCGGCGTTGACATGATCGCCATGGACTTCGAGCGTCGCCTGCGCTGCCTCTAGTGCCTTCGCAGACCAGCTCAGGTCGCGTGAGGCAAGCGCGATTTCGGCCTCAGCAACGACACATCGCGCGCGGGCCACCGCCTCCTTCGAACCGAAGGCGCGCGCCGCACTTCGTAACAAGGCCTTCGCCCGCACCAGATCGCCGAGCTGCGCCATCGCGATGCCTCGCAACGCGAGCGCAGGCGGGTCGTCGCGCAAGGCGACGCGCTTCAGTGCGCCGAGTGGGTCCCCCGCTGCAAGCGCACGCGCCGCGGCCGCGATTAGCGAGTCCATCACCTATTTGAATCCCGCCACACTTGTCACTCCCACCGTTCGAGGCCCCGCAACTAATCTATCACGACCCACCAATCATTCGTCGTATCGGGAATTGAGCGAACGACGCAGGACACCTAAGGAGAGCGAAAGCATGGCTACGACACACCAAAGCGGGACACGCGAAGAATGGCTCGCAGCGCGTCTCGAACTGCTCAAGGCAGAGAAGGACCTCACACGGCGCAGCGACGAAGTGGCGCGGCAACGGCAGGCGCTGCCGTGGGTTCGGGTCGACAAGGCATACCGATTCGAAACCGAGCAGGGGAATGGCTCGCTGGCAGACCTCTTCAGAGGACGCTCGCAGCTCCTCGTCTACCACTTCATGTTCGGGCCCGACTACCAAGCGGGGTGCCCCTCCTGCTCGTCGATCGCGGACGGGTTCGACGGTTATGTCGTCCATCTGGCGAATCACGACGTCACGCTGTTACCGGTATCGCGGGCGCCGCTCGCGAAACTGCTGGAATACCGTAGCCGGATGGGATGGACGTTTCCGTGGGCCTCTTCGCACGGCGGTGACTTCAACTTCGATTTCAACATCGCCTTCACCGAGGCGCAACAGCGCGAGGGGAGCGTCGAATATAACTACCAGCGCGGCGGCCACGCGATGGACGCGACGCCGACTCCAGAGCCCGTTACCGGGCTCGCAGCCACCTGCGGGACCGACTCGCTCACGTATTCACGCGACAGGCCCGGCATGAGTGCGTTCGTGCTCGAGGATGGCGTGATCTACCACACGTATTCCGCTTATGCCCGTGGCGTAGAAGGCATCTGGGGCATGTATCCGTGGCTCGACCGCGCGCCCAAAGGGCGCAACGAGACCGGCATCTGGTGGCGCCGTCATGATGAGTACGACCAGCGCTAAGCCGGGTCGTGGGTATGGTTACCGCGCAAGGAGACAGGTGATGTCACGACGCAGGGTTTCCGGACGCGCTTCGCAGTGCGTCTTTTTCGGCATCGCTGCGCTGCTCTTCACCGCCAGCGCAGTAGCGACGATCGTCTGGAGCGCGTCCATGTCGTCAATGGGCCGCATGCCGATGCCCGGCGGCTGGACGATGTCGCTGGCATGGACGCGCATGTGCGGACAGACGTGGCTGGACCTCGCAGCGTCGTTCCTCGGCATGTGGGTCATGATGATGGTCGCCATGATGCTGCCAACCCTCACGCCCATGTTGTGGCGCTATCGTGAGGCCTTAGGCAGGGCAGGCGCAACGCGTCTCACCTGGCCGACCGCAGTAATCGGCCTCGCATACTTCCTGGTATGGAGCGCGTTCGGCGTGGCCGCCTTTGCTCTCGGCGTGGTGGTCGCGGCGTTCGAAATGCAATGGCCGGCGCTGGCGCGCGCTGCTCCGGCCGCGGCCGCCGTGGTCGTCGTCGCCGCCGGCGCACTCCAGTTAACGACATGGAAGGCGCGTCATCTTGCTTGCTGCCGCAAGGTGTCAGGGTGCGGACTTACGTTGCCGTCGAACGCCGCTGTGGCCTGGCAACACGGCCTGCGTCTCGGCCTCAACTGCGGTTGTTGCTGCGCCGGTCTGACGGCAATCCTGCTCGTCATGGGCGTCATGGACTTGCGCGCGATGGCGGCCGTCACCGCAGCCGTCACGGTCGAACGTCTCACACCGGCCGGCGAACGCGTGGCGCGAGCCATCGGCGCGGTCGTCGTCGGGTCAGGGTTGCTGCTGATCGCACAAGCGGCCGGGCTCGGATGACGGCCTGTCGCGCTCACCGCTCCCAGGACGCCCCACTGTCGCGGCTGCTTCTTCCATATCGCGCCACTGCCTCCGCATGCACCGCAGCCTCGAGCTCTCCCTCATCGACCAACGCCTTCAACGCCGCAATCACAATCGACGCCCGATCCACCTCGAAGAATTCCCGCAGTGCGGCCCGTGTATCGCTGCGCCCAAAGCCATCGGTGCCAAGCGTTACATACCGTCGCGGGACGTAAGCCCGAATCAGCTCCGGCACTGCCCGCACATAGTCGGTGGCGGCAATCACAGGCCCCTTCGACGCACCGAGCGCCGACGTGACATACGGCACAGCACCAGCCTCACCAAGCCTGGAAATCCGCTCAGCCGCCATTCCATCACGCTGCAACTCGGTAAAGCTCGTCACGCTCCAGACCGCTGCGTCGACGCCCCAATTGTCCTTCAGCATTTTCTTTGCGGCGATCACCTCGCCGAGAATCGCCCCAGCACCGAGCAGTTGCACACTCGCCGCCTCAGTGGCTTCAACCGCCTCCGCTTCGCCCGCGTCAGAACGCAGCGGATAAATCCCCTTCAGTATCCCTTCGCGTACTCGCTGCAAATCGCCCTCGGGCACCGAAGGCTGCGCATAGTTCTCGTTCATCACCGTGACGTAATAGAACACATCGCGCTGCTGCTCAACCATCTCACGCATACCCTCATCGACAATCGCCGCCACTTCATAGGCGAACGCCGGATCGTAGGCACGGCAATTCGGAATCGTCGATGCGGCGAGATGGCTAGTGCCGTCCTGATGTTGCAAGCCCTCACCGCCCAGCGTCGTCTTGCCTGAGGTGGCGCCAATCAGGAAGCCACGTGCACGTTGATCGGCAGCGGCCCAGATAATGTCGCCGATCCGCTGAAAACCGAACATCGAGTAGTAGATGTAAAACGGCAGCATCGGCAGGTTGTGAACGCTATACGAGGTCGCCGCCGCGATCCATGAGGATACCGCGCCCGCCTCCGAGATTCCCTCTTCGAGAATCTGTCCTTTGGTGTCCTCACGGTAATACAGCATCGATCCAAGGTCTTCGGGCTCATACAACTGCCCGTGCGGCGAATAGATGCCAACCTGACGGAACATGTTCGCCATGCCGAAGGTACGCGCCTCGTCGGCGACAATCGGTACCACGCGCTGGCCGATTTCTCCATCCTTCAACAGCGCGGTAAGCATCCGCACCAGCGCCATCGTTGTGGACATCTCCCGTCCATTCGCATCCAGCGCGAATTGCCCCCAGGTGTGCAGCGAAGGAACGGTCAGGCCCTTCGCCGCGACTCTCCGCCTTCTGGGCAGATAGCCTCCCAAGGCAGCCCGGCGTGCATGCAGGTACTGCATTTCCGGGCTGTTTTCTGCTGGCTTGTAAAACTTGACCTGCTCGACGTCCGTGTCCGAGAGCGGCAGGCGGAAGCGATCTCGGAATGCCTTCAGGTCGTCGAAATCGAGCTTCTTTTGCTGGTGGGTCGTCATCCTGCCCTGCCCCGATGTGCCCATGCCGAAGCCCTTCATGGTCTTCGCAAGGATCACCGTGGGCTGGCCGCGATGCGCCAGCGCTTTCGCGTACGCCGCATGCAGCTTGCGCACGTCGTGGCCGCCGCGGCGCAGCCGGTCGATCTCCTCATCGCTCAGTTGCGCGGCCAGCGCCGCCAGTTCGGCGTTCTGACCAAAGAAGCGCTCGCGGTTGTAGGTGCCGTCATTCGCCGAAAAGGTCTGGAACTGGCCATCCACCGTGTGCGCGAAGGCTCGCGCCAAAGCTCCGGTGCGATCCCGCGCAAACAGCGCGTCCCAGTCCGAACCCCACACCACCTTGATCACGTTCCAGCCGGCACCGCTGAAGTGAGCCTCCAGTTCGTCGACGATGCGGCCGTTGCTGCGCACCGGGCCGTCGAGCCGCTGCAGGTTGCAGTTGATCACGAACACGAGATTGTCGAGCCCTTCGCGCGCGGCGAGCGACAACGCGCCCATCGATTCCGGCTCGTCCATTTCGCCATCGCCGAAAAAGCCCCACACCTTGCGGCCTTCCGTTTGCGCCAGGCCGCGGTTCTGCAAATAGCGCATGAAGCGCGCCTGATAGATCGAGTTGATCGGCCCAATGCCCATCGAGCCGGTCGGAAACTGCCAGAAATCCGGCATCAGCCACGGATGCGGATACGAACACAAACCCGGCCCGGCGATTTCGCGCCGGTAGTGCTGCAGGTTCTCTTCGTTGAGGAATCCTTCGAGATACGCTCGCGCATACACGCCCGGCGACGAGTGCGGCTGAAAGTAGACGAGATCGCCGCCGGTGCCCTCGCCTGCGTCCGAGGCAGCCGCCTGGAAGAAGTGATTGAAGCCCACCTCAAACAGATCCGCCGCCGACGCATAACTCGCAATGTGCCCACCGAGTTCGCCGTACGCCTTGTTGGCTCGCACCACCATAGCGAGCGCATTCCAGCGCAGCGCTGCCGCGAGCCGCTCCTCAAGTTCGAGATTGCCCGGGTAACACGGCTGCTGGTCGAATGCGATCGTGTTGACGTAGGGGGTGACACGCGCGCCGGGCGAGTCGACGCCCAGTGACTGCGCATGTGCCGCAAGCCGGTCGAACAGGAACTGAGCCCGCTCCCGGCCGACGTGCGCCACGACCGCATCCAACGCCTCCAGCCACTCGGCTGTTTCCTCGGGATCGCTGTCTTGCCGACCCCGCTCAAGAGCGCCCAACTGCAATGCACCGCTCGACAAATCCGTCATGGCATCACTCCTGCAAGGAGGCATCTGGTTCAAAAACGAATGACTCCATGGTAACCATCAATCTGCAAAATATGCCTCTCATTTGCTTGTCATTCCTGACGGCGATAGTGTATTTATTCTGTATTCGCCTCAATTTCCGGAATCTTTCATCTATGACAACGCCGCCGAAACGGCTCGACCGCATCGATATCGGGATCCTCAGCCAGTTGCAGCAAAACGCCCGCATCACCAATGCCGAGCTGGCGCGTGCGGTCAACCTGTCGCCTACGCCCTGCTTTAACCGGGTGCGTGCGCTCGAAAAGCTTGGCCTGTTCAAGCAGCAGGTGACGTTGCTCAATCCCGAGCCTTTGGGGCTGCGGATCAACGTGTTTATTCAGGTGAGTCTGGAGAAGCAGGTGGAGGACGCGCTGCAGCGCTTTGAGCAGGCCATCTCGGAGCGGCCTGAGGTGATGGAGTGCTATCTGATGACGGGCGATGCCGACTATCTGCTGCGCGTGGTGATGCCGGACATGCCGACGCTTGAGCGTTTCATCCTCGAACATCTGACGAAAATACCGGGCGTCTCCAACATCCGCTCGAGCTTTGCGCTCAAACAGGTGCGCTACAAGACCGCGCTGCCGCTGCCGGCCTCAGGACTGACGCTGGTCGACCCGGATGACGTCGCGACGGACTGGCAGTGAATGCGCGGCGGTTCGTAACCGGCGTCGTGTGCTCGGTGACCGGCGGCACGCAGGCGGGCATGGCGCTGGGTTTTGCTGCAGATGGCCGCGCCGGCCGGGTGATCGACATCAATGCGTCGACCAGGCGTGCGAAAACTCGCGCCGTCACGGAACGGTACCGAGATGCGCCTTGAGCGCATCGATAAACACGCGCACCTTGGGCGCCGGATACCGCGCCGACGGGAACAGCGCGTGAATGCCTGCTGCCGGCGTTGACCACTCCGGCAGCAGACGAACCAGCCGCCCCGCTGCGACATCCTCGCCAATCGAAAAGTCCGTCAGCGCCGCGACGCCGCCGCCCGCGAGCGTCGCGGCCCGGCATGCCGGGGCGGTATCCGCAAGAAACCCCGCTCCAAAGCGCACGGTCTGCTTCCGGCCGCGGGCGTTTTCCAAGGAGACGGTCAGCGGCTTGGCCAACACCGCCATGCCGACATACGGCAACCCCGCCAGCGCCCCAGGCGTAGACGGTGTGCCCCACGCCTCCACAAACTCAGGACTGGCGACCAGCCAGCGCGAGTAGCTTGCGATCTTCACCGCGCGATGGCTCGAATCAGCCAGCCGTCCCACCCGGATCGCGACATCACCCCCCTCCGCCAGCAGATTCACCAGACGGTCGTTCGACACAAGTTCGATGTTGAGCTCGGGATGCTGCTGCCGCAGCGCGACCAGCACGGGTGCGACCACAATGGTGCCGTAATCGACCGGCGTGGCGACACGCAGCGTCCCCCGCAACGCGCCGCTGCCCTGTTCGACTGCCTGGAGCGCCTCGTCGGCAATGCTCAGGATGTGCCGGCTCGCTTCGTAGAATGCCGTGCCCGCCTCCGTGACGCTGATCCGCCGCGTAGTGCGTACAAGCAGACTGGCCCCCACTTCCGCCTCGAGCCGCTGCATATGCGTGCTGACCATGGTCTTCGCGATCCCGAGCCGGTCGGCGGCAGCCGTCAAGGAACCCGCCTCGATCACCGCCACAAAAACCGCCAGCCGGTTGAGGTTCACATCGCTCGCGCTAGCCATTCTATTGTCCACTTTGAGAGGATAGAGTAACCACGATTATCCGTCTTCTCAGACCATTCGGCGAGGCATAAGCTACCTGCACTAACCACAATTCCCTGCTTTCAAGGAGCGCTTCATGTCCTCGCCCAAGCCCGCCCAGCCCATCCGACTGCACACGACCCTGCTGTCCGGTCACGGGCATCGCGTCAAGCTGTTCCTGACGCTGCTCGACCTACCGTTCACCACGATCGAGCTCAATATGGCGGCTGGCGACAACCGCAAGCCAGCGCACCTTGCTCTGAATCCGTTTGGCGAAGTGCCGGTGATCGAAGACGGCGACGTGGTTTTGAGCGACTCGAATGCAATCCTGGTCTACCTCGCACGCAAATACGGTGATTCGTCGTGGCTGCCCGAAGATCCGCTCGGCGCTGCCGCCGTGCAACGTTGGCTCTCGCTCGCCGCTGGCAAGATTGCCTACGGCCCCTGCGCAGCGCGCCTCGTCACGGTATTCGGGGCGCCGCATCATCTGGAAACCGCGCAAAAGATTGCTGTGAAGCTGTTTAAGGTGCTCGAAGACGAGTTGCGCGACAAGCCTTTTGCAATTGGTCAGACGCCGACAATTGCCGACATCGCCGCCCATTCGTACATCGCCCATGCGCCCGAAGGTGGCATCTCGCTCGAACCGTACCCGCATATTCGAGCATGGCTCAAGCGAATCGAAGCGCTGCCGCGTTTCCTGCCGATGCCGGCCAGCAAAGCCGGGCTGCTCGCTGAGGCTAAATAATCCAGCACCTGCCTGCTCTCACCACCGCTCCAAGCACGGGAGTCCATCATGTCAACGCCCGCTTTTGCCCCTTCGCCTGGTTGGCGCGCTGCCGAATCACCCTTTCATGCCGGCGAACTCGCTGTGCAGGAGCGCGCGGGCGTGCGGGAACGCATGAACGTCGATGCCCGCCGCGGGATTCGCGATTACATGCCGGAGCAGCATCGACGGTTCTTCGCGGAACAGCCGTTCATGGTGCTGAGCGGACTTGATGCGAGCGGACAACCGTGGGCTACGTTGCGCGTCGGTGAGCCCGGGTTCGTGTCGACGCCGGATGAGCAGACCCTGCGTATTGCCGGCCGAGGTCTGCGAGGCGATCCGCTCGCCGCAGCGTGGCAAGTGGGCGCGCTGATCGGTGGGCTGGGAATCCAGCCCGCCACGCGGCGCCGCAACCGCGTCAATGGTGTAATCACCGCCATGGATGGCGGAGTGCTGACGGTCAGCGTCAGTCAGAGCTTTGGCAACTGCGCGAAGTATATCCAGAGCCGCGTGCCCACCTTCGTGGTATCCGAGCCTGAAGAAAGCGCGCTGCAGGAGTCTTCGCCCGCACTTGGTGACGCTGATCGCGCATTGCTTGCGCGTGCTGACACATTCTTTATTGCCAGCGCCAACGCATCCGGCGATGCCGGTCTCGCGCGCGGCGCCGATGTATCGCATCGCGGCGGCAAGCCCGGTTTCATTCGCGTCGACGACGCACACACGCTAACCACGCCGGATTTCAGCGGCAATCTGTTCTTCAACACGATTGGCAACCTGACGCAGGATCCACGTGCGGGCCTGCTGGTGATCGACTTCGAAAGCGGCGATCTGCTGTATCTCGCCGTGGATGCCGAGATCATCTGGGACGGCGCGGAGCTCGCATCGTTTGAAGGCGCAGAGCGGCTCATGCGCTTTCATGTTCGCGAGGTTCGGCGCAGCCCGCGCGCGTTGCCGTTTCGCTGGTCTGCGGTGCAATACGCGCCGCAACTTGCCAAGATGGGAAGTTGGCAGACCCAGGAGGCGGTGGCTTCGGCTTCCCCTTCAAGCAGTTGGCGCAAGCTGAAGGTGGTCGACGTCCGCGACGAAACGCCCTCGGCGCGCTCGTTTTATTTGCAATCCGTCGACGGCGCCGCTCTGCCCCATTTCGAACCCGGCCAGTTCCTGCCGATCCGTTTGCACGTGCCTGGGCTCGCCGCGCCGTTGATTCGAACCTACACCCTGTCCGATGCGGATCACGGCCGTCACTACCGCATCACCGTCAAACGCGAAGGCGCCGCGTCGGCTTGGCTGCACGAGCAGATCAGGGCTGGAATGGAGATTGAGGCGAAGGTACCAGGCGGCGCGTTCACGCTGGACCGCGGCACTCGACGCCCGGTGGTTCTGCTGTCTGCCGGCATAGGCATCACGCCGATGATCGCGATGCTGAACAGCCTGCTTGCTGACTCCAAAGGACAAGCGCAGCCCGAGCACATCTATTTCATTCACGGCGCGCGCCAGTCCAACGAGCATCCGTTCGCCAATGTATTAAGAGCAGCGGAACAGGCGCACCCAAGCCTGTCCGTCTATTTCCGTGACAGTCAGCCCGTCGGGCCCGGCAATACGATTGCTTCGCAGTCCGTGGGAAGAGTCGACGTCGAGTTTCTCAAACGCGTGCTGCCGTTCGGCGACTATGACTTTTATCTGTGCGGTCCCGGTGCGTTCATGCAGGATCTTTATAACGGACTGCGCGCACTCAATATCGCAGACGAACGGATTCGCTTCGAGGCATTCGGCCCGGCGAGCGTCAAACGTGGCGTAAGCGCCGCTGTTGCCGTGGGGGCTGTGGTTGCTCCGGCTGCGGTTGTTCCGGCTGCTGTGGACACCCCAGTTGAGCAAGCGGCGGCGCCGCGCGACTCGACGCAGTTATCGAAAGTCGTGTTTAAGAAGACGGGGCGCGACGCGATGTGGTCGAAAGAGGATGGAAGCCTTCTCGACTTCGCCGAAGCGAACGGCCTGACGCCATTGTCCATGTGCAGATCCGGTTTCTGCGGAACCTGTTCGACGCGCGTGCTTTCAGGCGAGGTGAGTTACCCCGCACCGACCGACGCCGAGATCGAGCCGGGTCATGCACTGATTTGCTGTGCGATACCTGCGCAGACTGGCGCAGGCAAAGAGTCCACCGTTGTGTTGGACCTTTAAGGCTTCGACGGCCTCGGGCGCGCTGGGCGGGCGCGGGACACCGCAACGAAGCGAAGCTTATTCCGGGCGGCGATGCGCTTCAGCGATGATGGCGCACGTTTGCAAATGCAGTTGCAGTGCATGGCGCGCGACAGCTGCAAAACGGGCGAGCCAGCCGTTAGCGGCCGGGGTAGAAGTCGTGGTGATGTGGCTCATGGCGTGCTCCAGTTCAGGATAGGGTTAACTACCTAGGTAATAACCCTATTATAGGCCTACCCTACCGCAGCGCAACAAAACAAAATGAATTTCTTAGACATATCCCTCAAATATTCATTTCTTACATAAAAATAACACTCGAATCACCTCAAAAACGGCTTTCCAAGCTCCAGACTTACCCCAATCCCCCACCGCAATTCCCGCGTCGCACCAATCCCCTCAATACCGCTCCGGCCATGCCGCTCCGGGCAAGCCAAACCAACCAGCCAAGCCGCGGCGCACCAATTCCCGCTTCTTGACACTCCTCATCCGCCCTGCTGTACTAAATAAACCAAAGTGATTTAATCCAGAGCCAGCCAGCCCCGCGTCATCCGCCGCAGCCAGCAAGGCCAACAGAGGCGCCCCCAGCGCCCATGAGTTATTGAATCGACCGTAGTCCACAACGTCGTTGTCAATTATCCGGAGGAGCGTCCCCATGAATCTGAAATCCCGCAGGCATCCCGTCGCCCGTCGCATCGTCACCCTGTGCCTGACGGCATCCGCCGTATGGTGCGCCAGCGCCACCCAGGCCGCCGACCAGGCCGTCGTCGGTCTGATTACCAAGACCGACACGAACCCGTTCTTCGTGAAGATGAAGCAAGGCGCAGAAGCCGCCGCGCAGAAGGATGGCGTCAAGCTGCTGACCGCAGCCGGCAAGTTCGACGGCGACAACGCGAGCCAGGTCACCGCAATCGAAAACATGATGACGGCGGGCGCCAAAGCAATTCTGATTACGCCGAGCGATACCAAGGCCATCGTCCCGAGCATCAAGAAAGCCCGCGCCGCCGGCGTGATGGTGATCGCGCTCGATACGCCGACCGAACCGCAAGACGCCACGGACGCCCTCTTCGCCACCGACAACTTCAAGGCCGGCGTCCTGATCGGCCAGTACGCGAAGGCCGCGCTGGGCAGCAAGCCGGCGAAGATCGCCACGCTCGATCTGGCGCCGGGCGTGTCAGTGGGTGTGCTGCGTCATAACGGTTTCCTGCAGGGCTTCGGCGTCAAGGAAGGCGACCCTTCCATCGTCTGCAGCCAGGACACGCGCGGCGATCAGTCGAAGGGACAGACGGCGATGGAGAACTGCCTGCAGAAATCGCCCGACATCAATGTGGTCTACACGATTAACGAGCCGGCTGCGGCAGGTGCGTATCGCGCGCTCAAGGCGGCAGGCAAAGACAAGGGCGTGATGATCGTGTCGATCGACGGCGGTTGCGAAGGCGTGCGTAACGTCAAGGCCGGCGCCATTGCCGCGACGTCGCAGCAGTATCCGCTGAAGATGGCCTCGCTTGGCGTCGATGCCGGCGCCGAGTATGCGAAGACGGGCAAGAAGGTCTCGGGCTACAAAGACACCGGCGTGACGCTGATCACCGACAAGGCGATGAACGGCGTGGACAGCAAGGACACCACATTTGGTCTCGCCAACTGCTGGGGTCAATAAGCTTTCCTTATCAATAGGGAGACCCCGCCCCATGGGTCTCCAACGGATTTGCCGCGTGGCCCCTGCGCCACGCGCCAGCATCGAGGAAACACATCATGTCGACTCACTCTACACCGGCCGGCGGCCATCGCCATCTATCCGAGCGGCTGCCTTCGCTCGCCGAAATTGGTCCACTTATCGCGCTCGTCCTTGCCTGTGGGTTTTTTATCTCGCAGAGCAACCGCTTCCTGTCGTTCCAGAACCTCTCACTGATTCTTCAGCAGACCATGGTGGTCGCCGTCATTGCGATCG
>Ga0208322_1000037_pt1 | contig 19020 bp, 16 predicted proteins | sample June2015DPH_8_10_2_FD_184697 | JGI IMG/M metagenome (GOLD analysis project Ga0208322, IMG submission 184697) | Peatland microbial communities from SPRUCE experiment site at the Marcell Experimental Forest, Minnesota, USA - June2015DPH_8_10... | ecosystem: Environmental > Terrestrial > Soil >...
TTCGACGCGAATCCCAGCAGCGCGCGCCGCCTCCGGATTACCGCCGATCGCATACAGCGCGCGCCCAAGACGATGGTAGCGCAGCATAAAAGCGGCCACCGCGAACGCCACCGCTGCGAGCCATACCGACAACGGTAGCCCGAGCACACTGGTGGTGGCAAGCGTGAAGAACGACGGCGGCATGTCGAACAGCGTGCCGCCCTTGGTTGCGCCCACCAGCATCCCGCGCAGCACAATCAGCATGGCGAGCGTGACGATGAAGGCGTTCAGCCGGAGCCGAACCACCAGGAAGCCGTTGATAAAACCAATCACCGCGCCCACTACGAGGATCGCCAGCAGGCCCGCCGCAGCCGGCCATTGCCAGCCAAAACCTGCCGAAGCCGCCGGCATGACGAGCATCGCGCCGATCGCAGGCGCAATCCCCACCGTCGACTCAAGCGACAGATCAAACTTGCCGGTCAGCACAATCAGCGATTCGGCGAGCACCACTAGCGCGAGCGCCGCGGACGCACCCAACACGCTGATCAGGTTAGCCCTGGAAAGAAAGTTCGGGCTCACGAACGCGCCGATCACAATCAACAAGGCGAGCGCGGGCACCAGGGCGAGGTCGCGCAGCCGCGCAAATTCAATCCGCACCCGGCGGCTACGCGCAGCCTGCGCGTCAGCCTGTCCTTGAGCCGCGCCGAATGCAGGGCTTGGCATACTATTCTTCATGAAGACTGACTCCTTCGACGGATGCGATCAGGTCGTGGTCCTGCCAACCCGCGGGAAATTCGGCCGCAACGCGGCCACGGAACATGACCAGCACACGGTCACAGGTGCGCAGGTCATCCAGTTCACCGGAGACCACCAGCACCGCCTTGCCTTCTTCGCGCACGCGGTCCACGACGGACAACAGCGCCTCTTTCGATTTGACGTCGACGCCAGCGGTCGGGTCGATCAGGACGAGAAGGTCCGGATCCGTCGCCAACGCGCGCGCCATCACCACTTTTTGCTGGTTGCCGCCGGACAGTCCCGACACCACGTGCTCCGGCCCCGGCGCCACGATGCCGAGCGCGTCGATCATCTTCTGGCCGAACGCGTTCTTCTTCGCCGGTGGCGTGAGGCCGAATTTGCCGAGCAAACGCGTGATCGTCATGGACGCGTTTTCCGCCACCGATTGCGTCAACACCAGCCCTTCATGATGCCGATCCTTTGGCACGCAGCCGACGCCGGCTGCCAGCGCCGCAGGCACGTCACCACGCGGCAGCGATTTGCCGGCCACGCGAATGTCGCCGCGCTTCGGCGAGCGCAGACCGGCGATGGCTTCCGCCACGCTGGTACGACCGCTGCTCGTCGCACCGGTCAGGCCGATGACTTCGCCGCGTTTCACCGTGAACGACACGTCTTCATAGTCCGCGCCGCCGAGAGCGGCGACTTCCAGCGCCACTTTCGTATCGGCGGGCAACGGTGCGCGCGCGGCAGCGTCGGCGACGGCGAGGCCACCGCGTTCGCCTGTCATGGCCTCAATCAACTGCTCGCGCGGCAAGGCAGAAACCGGCGCGCTGACGATATGCCGCGCATCGCGTAGCACCGTCACGGCCTGGCAAATCTCGTACACCTCCTGCAGATGGTGCGAGATAAACAGAAAGGTGACGCCTTCACGCTGCAACTCGGTGATACGGCGAAACAGCCGCTTGATTTCGTCGCCGTCGAGTTGGGCGGTCGGTTCGTCGAGAATGATGAAGCGTGCACCATATGACAGCGCCCGCGCGATCTCCACCAGCTGACGCGCCTCAACGCTCAGATCGCCGGCGCGCGCATCCTCGCGCACATCGATCTTCCAGTGATCGAGCAATTCGCGCGCGTCGCGGCGCATGGCGCGCCAGTCGATCACCCCGCGCCGTTCGGGCTGACGGTTGATGAACAGATTCTCCGCGACGCTGAGATCGCGGATGATGGTCGAATGCTGATAGACGCAGGCCACACGTTCGCGCCACGCGTCACGGTCTGCAATAGATGGCGCGGGTACGCCGCCGAAGCGTATCTCGCCGGTGTCCGGCATGCGCAGGCCGGTGAGCATCGACACCAGCGTCGATTTGCCCGCCCCGTTGCGCCCGACAAGTGCATGCGACTCGCCGGGCATCACGCGGATGCTCACGTCTTTCAGTGCGGCCGTGGAGCCGAAGCGCTTGGTGACGTCCTGCGCTTCAACGACCGGAGGAAGTCCGGGCGGAACAACCGCTGCCGCAACGCCAGGCGTGTGCATGAGCTCGCTCATTTGACCGTGTTGCCCCACAGGTTCTTGTCGTCGACGTTCGCCTTGGTCACAAGCGGCGCAGGCAACTGGTCTTCAAGAACGCCCGGCGAGAGCTGGACAATATTGCTGCCGTGATCGGTCGGACCCGGCTTGAAGGTCTGTCCGGCGAGCGCAGCCTTGATGTAGAACAGGCCGTATTTTGCGTACAGGTCGGCAGGCTGCGACACGGTGGCGTCGATCTCGCCCTTACGGATCGCGTCGAATTCCTGCGGAATGCCGTCATTGCTGACAATCACAATGTGTTTCGGATCGCCCAGCGGAAACAGCATCTGCTTACGGCGCAGCGTCTGCGGCGTCGGCGACAGGTAGACCCCGCCTGCCTGCATGTAGATCGCCTTCACGTCCGGATTGGCGGTCAGCAAGCTGTCCAGCGCAGTCGCGGCGACCTCACCCTTCCAGCCGGCCGGAATCTCCAGTATCGACAGCGACGGGTAGTGCTTCAGGCACGCGCGGAACGCTTCCGAACGGTCGCGCCCATTCACCGACGCCAGATCGCCCATGATCTGCACAACCTTGCCGGCTTTCACATGCTCGCCGATGTACTTGCAGGCCATCTCGCCGTATGCGTGATTGTCGGCGCGCACCACCATGGCCACCTTGCCTTGAGTCGGCGCGACATCCACCGCTACGACCGGGACGTTCTTCCCGGAGGCTGCGTCGAGCGCACGGCTGATCGCGGCCGAATCCAGCGGGCTCACGACGATCCCCTTCGCGCCCAGGTTGAGGATGTTGTTCATATCGGTGATCTGCTGGGCAGGATCGTTGTTCGAATTGACGGGCGCGAAGATGTCGAGCCCCATCTGCTTCGCGTACACCGGCAGATAGTTGTTGTACGACTGCCAGAACGGCGAGGTCAGTAGCGGCAGATCGAGGCCGATCTTGCCGGTATCAGCGGCGCGGGCAGCGCCACTCATCGCGAGGCCGGCCACACACGCGGCGGCGACCCCGGCGGACAAAGCACCCTGAATAAAACGGCGGGCTGCGTGCGGCCCTTTTGCGAACGTCATTTCTGTCTCCTTGGACGACCGGAGTTAGCGCTTCACCGCTTGATCCGATCCCATGCGTTTGTTTGAACTACCTGAACCGGGCTCCTGGGCGGGCCGGCGCATCGTCCTGCGCTTTCTTATGAATATTGGTGTGCGTTAATTCACCAATGAACGTATTATTCATATACGGACTTTCGTAAGTCAAGCATTCTGCATTGCACCACCCGTCCGGACTTTCCCTGGCCACGTGTGGTCAATTACGCTCTACACTCACGCGCCGGATAACAATGAGACCTGCACAGCCTTGCATGGGACCGGAGGACGCGCTAAAGCGCCAACTCCGGTCGACAACGGGAACCCACTCATGATGGAAGCGGAAGAAAGAGACGACGCCGACCGTTACCGCGCCCCCGCACTGGACAAAGGCCTCGATATCCTCGAACTGCTCGCCGAGCAGAAAGACGGACTGACACGCGCCGAAATCACCAAGCTTCTGGGGCGCAACGCGAGCGAGATGTACCGGATGCTCGAGCGTCTGGTCGCCCGGCAATACGTGGTGCGCTCGGCGGGGGGTGACCGTTATTCGCTGAGTCTGAAGCTGTATGCGCTGGCGCATCGCCATCCGCCGATGAACCGGCTGATCTACGAAGCCCTGCCGTTGATGCAGCGGTTCTCGGACCGCGCGGAACAGTCGTGCCACCTGGTCGTGTACGACCGCGGCAATCTGCTGGTGATCGCCCAGGTCGACGGTCCGGGTACGTGGGGGATGTCAGTGCGCCTCGGCTCGCGCGTAGGGCTGATTGACACCGGCTCAGGCCGCGTCATGCTGGCCTTTCAAACCGGCGAGCAACGCGAGCACATGCTTGCCGAACATACCAAGGTAAAGGGCGAGGTCACGATCGACCGCGACGCGCTCGAACAAACCTGCGAGCAGATCCGCACCGCAGGGTTTTCGCAGAAAGACAGCCAGCAGATTTTCGGCGTTACGGATCTGACCTTTCCGCTGCTCGGGCCGTCCGGCCAGGCGATCGCCGCGCTGACATGTCCGTATCTGCGGCGCATCGACGAATACGTCGCACCGACCCTCGACGCAGTGACCGTCCTGCTGCGCGAGACGCTCGAGGCGTTGTCGATGTTTCGCGAGGACACCGGCTAGCAGTCGCCCGGGCTCGCATGGTTTAGAATGGCGACCCTCTTAAAAATGTCGCGGCGTGGGCATCGTCCTGCGTGCGCTATTGATATCTCATGGCCAAACTTCTGACCGATTCCGAATTCCAGCGTTTTTCCGAACTCCAGCAGAAGCAGGCGAGCTTCACGATTACCACCGGGGAAGCTGACGAACTGCGCGACATCGTGGCCCGCGCACAGCAAAAGCGCGACGATCGCGCCGCAGCCATGCAGGCTATGGAAGCCTATATCCAGCAGTTCGACATTGGGCCTGACGAGCTGTTTTCGCCGGAGCAAATCGGCGAAGCCGCACGCACTTACGGCCTGATCCCGGCCGCGAAGAAGGAGCGCGTGCTGCCGCCGTCGTTCACCTACAACGGCAAGCCGTACCAGTGGACCCGCGCATTGCCCGACGATATCCGCGTGCCGCTGTTCGACGCATTCAAGGCGGGTCAATCCGTAAAGGACTTTATCGCGACGCCGAAGGACGCGACGCGCTGCGCGGCGACGATCGCGCGCCTCGAACGTGAGACGGGCGCCATCTATGCGGATGCGTGGCTCGAAGAGTTGTCCGTGACGCGCGGCCAGGTGGATGAAGCGGCCACCAAGCTGGCCGCCTGAGCGTGCGCCGTTCAGGCACACAGATAGCGCGCACGGCCCACCAGCACTACGCGCCGGCTTCTTGTTTTGTCACGGTCTCGATTCTGACAAGCAGGGTGCCGGTGCGTGGCAGGTCGAGCGCCGCTGCGGCCGCGTAGGACAAGTCGATCACCCGGCCGTGTATAAAAGGTCCACGGTCGTTGATCCGCACGATCACCGAGCGCGCACTCGACACGGCTGTTACGCGCACGTAGGAACCTAGCGGCAGCGTTCTGTGTGCCGCAGTCAGCGCATGCAAATCGTAACGCTCACCGCTTGCAGTGCGGTGGCCCTGAAACTTGTTGCCATAGTAGGACGCTAACCCGGATTGCCAGAAGGGCGACGCGTCCCCGCTCTCGTCCTGCGACGATGCGGTCCCGGTCTGCGAGGGCGGCTGTTCCGACGCTCCCGGTAAGAGCGGCGAGCCCTCACTGCCAAACGGCACCGTTGCCGCGACAGTCCTTGATTCTTCCTTGGGTGGCTTCTCGTAGCTGGCCTGCCCGGTTATGCCGGGCGGCTGCATACAGCCCGCCAGCAACGATAAGGACAACAGAATTCCAAGGTTTCGATAGAAACGATATGCTTTCAAAAAAACGTGCCCGATGAGATGAACTCGGCGGCGCCGCCATGGCGCGAGACGATCAGGTGATGAGGCAAGTGCTCGGCGGTTATGGCCGACGCCAGACGCGAGCACTTAGCCGGGGCGTTTAGGCAGATAGACCGACGGGTCGACCGGCTTGCCATCTTTGCGTACTTCGAACTTGAGGGAGCCACTGCCGTTGGCGTCGGCGCCCATCTCGGCGATGCTCTGTCCTTGTGTGACGACAGTGCCTTCCTCGACCAGCAGTTTGCGGATGTTGCCGTAAGCCGTCACGAAATGGCCGTCATGCTTGATGACAATCAATCGGCCATAAGGCTTGATGCGTGCTCCTGCGTAGACCACCCGACCGTCTTCGGCAGCCTTGACCTGTTCGCCCACGCGGCCGCCCAGTTCGACGCCCTTGGAGCGCCCTGTGAAGAACTTCGCGGTGATGGGACCGGGAACCGGCCACTTGAAGCGGCTTGCCTCCGCCTGAGCAGGAGCAGGAGTGGGGCTGAGTTTGGCGTTTGCCGCCGGTTTGGCGGTTGGGACCGGCACCGACTTAGGCGCGGCGCTCTCCGGCGGCGCAACTCGCAGTACCAGCCCGGCCGAAACCGCATCGGTCGTCGACATCTTGTTCCAGCGCGCAACCGCCGCTGGAGCGCGCCCGAAAGACTTCGCGATACTCACCAACGTATCGCCGGCGTTGACGCGGTAAGAGCCCGCTTCGACAGGCACCAATGCATCTGCCGCCGTCGAAGCAGAAGACGCTTGCGCCGCAGTGGCCGCGTTCGAGGCCACCGGGCGATGCACGCTCACGCAACCCGTGAGGGTTGTCAGCGCGGCGCAAAGCAGCAGAAGCCGCCAGCGAGAGGGAGCGCACGGATACATGGTCTTTCCCGGTTGGCGAAGCGCGGACGCGGACCGAAGCGAGACTTAGGGCTTCGCGGCCGGAGCGGAGGCCGGCACTGCCGCGGATGCCTCGGTCGCTGCCGACGCGTGGTGCTTGTGCTGTTTGTGATGCTTGTGGTGATGCTTCACCCCGGACGCAGCGTCGGCCGGGACCGCGGCCTGCTCTTGTGCGGGTGCAGCGACGGGTGCCAATGCCTGGGCGAATGCGCCGAGCGAAAACAGTCCTGCGAGAGCGGCAATGGTGATCTGCTTGTTCACTGTCTGGATTTCCTGAAAAAAGCCATGATTGAATGGGCGACCTGGTAGCGGTCGTGTGTTTAACGGCTTCCCGTACAAGCCGTTGACCCATCTTGAATTTAATCTGGAATCCTTGACGATATTTTGCAAACCTGTACAAAAACGCGGCTCAAGACCCGACGATCGTGATGGCCCAGGCAAACAGGCAACCGGCCGGCGCACCAATCAGACGGCCGAGCGTGCTCGCCTTGGTGAACTCGCCGATCCGGCTTTCGATGGCTCCCTTCAGGACGCCGTGATGACGCAACAGCGGCTCGGCCACGCAGATGACGGTGGCAACCAGCCATGCGACCCCTTCGCGACCCACGAGGTGATCCGGGTCGATGAGATTGGTCAGTTGCAGCACGAAAATGATTACAGCACTCAGGAAAAACGCGAACAGTAACGATTTGATGAACTGATCGGAGACGGCGAGGTTATCCATTTGAATATCGGTCGAATCATTTTTGATTTGCTCAGCGAGCCGAGCTTGTCCAATGACGCTGAACAGGCACTGAACCGGTGATGCAGCCATACCGCGACAGGTCGACGGCACGGCAATTGGCATCGCTGAATGAAGCAAAAAAATATATCGGAAGCGAGCGCGGCAAACACTCAGAGGATTCTCAAAGGCGCGACATGAGAACCGACATACGAGACAGTCGCTTCCGGAGCGGCCACCCGTCTATTCGCATCGGACGTTTCGGAACGGTCCTACAGACTCATGGGTTCGTCGCGCGGACAATTGACGCCCGACCGCGCAACGCACACTGCCTCGCCCATCATGCCAATCCCATCCCGCTCGCCGTCTGACGACATTCAAACCTGGTATCACGAGGCCGAAGCAGCACGCCAGGCTGGGGATATCGCCACGGCGCAAGCCGCCGTTGAGCGAATCCTCGAGCAAGACCCAGAGCGGCCCGGCGCCCTTTACTTGCGTGGACTATTGGCGCTCGACTCGAATCAGTTCGAGGCCGCGCAAAGCTGGCTGGAGCGTGCGATCGAGGTCCATCCCCATGCAGACTTCTACACGACGCTGTGCGTGATTCAAATCAAGCAGAAGGCCTATGCCAGCGCGCTGCACACGACCCGGCAAGGTCTCGCGCTTCAGCCCGGTTTAATCAAGCTGCGCTACTACGAAGCGGGAACACTGTTCGTGCAGGGGTTCCTCGAAGAAGCGGCCCTCAGCTATCGCAAGCTGCTCGAACTCGAACCGGACAATGTGCAGGCACGCGCCAACCTGGGTGTGGTTGCGAAGGATCTGGGTGCACTGGACGAGGCCGAGCGGCACCTGCGGCACGCCGTCGCGCTTGCACCCGGCTATCTCAGCGCCCGTGGGCATCTCGGTCCGGTACTGCTGGCTGCGGGACGCTATGAAGAAGCGTGGCCCTGGTACGAAGACCGGTGGGCCAATTTTGCCACCGCCGATGGACTCCCCTCTCCAGCAGCACGCCCGCAAGTCCCGCTGCCGCAATGGAAAGGCGAACCGCCTGAGTCGGCCATTCGCGTGAAAGACAACCGCGTACGCGGAGCGCGTCTGCTCGTCGTTCCGGAACAAGGGCATGGCGACAGCCTGCAGTTTGTCCGTTACCTGCCCCTGGCGCTCGAGCGCTTTGCGCAGGTGGGCTACATCTGCCCGCCGTCCTTACGCCGCCTCTACGAAGAGTCGCTTTGTGCGCGCTGGCCGGGCCTCGTCATGATCGACGACGGATTGCGCAGCGTTGACGAGTGGGACTGGTACTGTCCCATGATGTCGCTACCCATGGCATTCGGCACCCGCCTCGACAACATCCCGGCCGCCGTGCCTTATCTCTACGCCGATCCGGCCCGCGCCGCCTCGTGGCACGCCGGACTTGCGGCATTGCCCAACCCCGATCTGCCGTGCGTCGGCGTGGTCTGGGCAGGCGGTCATTCAGGCATGATGGAAGACAAAGTGCGCAGCCTGACACCGGAGCAAATCGCGCCGCTGCTTGCGTTGCCGCACATCCGCTGGATCAGTTTGCAGAAGACCGACGACCCGGCGAAGCGCGCCGGCATGGACAGCCAGGCGAGGCTGACAGACTGGATGGATGAAATCACGGACTTTGCGGATACCGCCGCGCTGATCGAGAACCTCGATCTTGTGATTGCTGTCGATACCTCGGTAGCGCATCTGGCCGCAGCAATGGGCAAGCCGGTGTGGCTGTTCAACCGTTTCGCCGGCTGCTGGCGCTGGCTGCGCGAGCGGGATGACAGTCCGTGGTATCCCACCGTGCGTCTGTTCACGCAGCGGCAGCGCGGCGACTGGGATGACGTGCTGACGCGCGTTGCGGCAGCCTTGCAACAGCGACTTGCGGCATAGCGCCAGACGATGGCCGCGCGCAGCTAAGCGGCCGCTTTGGCCTCATCCAGCGCCATCCTGAACCCCACTACCCCCGGATCTTCGGTCGGTGTGATCGTAAAACCGCATGTTTTCGCCAGCGCGATCATCGGCCCGTTCTCGCGCAACGCTTCGCCTACTAGCCAGTGCGTGCCGCGCGAGCGCGCGTACGCGATGATCTTCTCCATCAGCAGCCTGCCGAGCTGTCGCCCCTTCTGATCCGAGCGTATCGCCACCGCGAATTCCGCGGTCTCGTTATCAGGATCCGCCACTGCGCGCACCACCCCCAGCGTCCGCGTGAAGCCCTCCTCGCACGGAACCGTCGCGATCAGCGCCATTTCCCGGTCGTAGTCGATCTGCGTCATGCGCGCGAGCTGCGAATGATCGAAGCTGCCCACCGCGCCAAAAAATCGCAGACGCAGGTCATCGGGTGTCATCGCTTCGACAAAGTCATGATGGGCAGCTTCGTCTTCCGGACGGATGGGCCGTACCGTAATGCGCAGGCCGTGCCAATCGAGCGTCTCCTCGTAGCGGCGCGGATACGGCATGATCGCGAGCCGGCTACGTTTGGCGCCGAGCCGGATACAGGGCGCAACGATCGCGGTGCGCTCGCGGAACACACGCAACGCAAGCGTTAAGCCGACGATCTCGCGAACATCGCACACTGCATGCGAGAGCGCCGTAAAAGCAGCCAGCACCGGCTCGGGTGCGGCGACGCGGGCGTACGGCGAACGGGTCACCATGTCGCGCGCCAGCATGGGATTGAGTGGCGGCAGGCCGAAGACCCGCAGCGGTGCCGACACGCCATCGGCCGACGGCGTCGTAAAGCGGAACACCGGGCCGAAGTCGTCGTCGTCGTGCAGTTCGATATCGATGTCGACGATCATGTCCTCGGTCGCCTCGCGCGGCTCGACGCGCAACCCGAAGTGCGCGAGCAGACTCGCCGCGTGCTCTCCCGTGAGGGTGTCCTCGCCCGCCGCTAACGCTGCGCGCGCCTGGGCCTGGGCCGCGTCGATCTCGGCGGGAATCTGCGCCGGAAGTCCCTCCGGCGTCTGCATCAGCAACTCGCGCCCCAAGCGGTAATCGACCAGACGGGCGAAGGCCCGCGCGAGCCGCTGCGGCGTCGTGTGGACCGGGATCCCCTGCGCGTGCAACGCGTCGCGCGTCGCAGCGTCAACCCCGCCGAAGAAGCACGCCAGTAGGCCGCGATACGCGAACCGTTGATTCGCAATCAGCGCCTGCGCGACCTCGCCGACCGGTGCGTTGTGCGTCGACGCGTGAACCACGAACGCCGTACCGGTTGCGCGATGTTCTGCCAGCACGCGCAACGCGGTGCCGAACTCCTCTGCTTGGGCATCGTCACCGAGCAGCAGCGGGTTGCCAGGGACGGCGCGCGACAGCACCTTGGTGACCGCGTCTGTGGCCTCCGGGGACCACTGCGCTAGCGTGTCACCCGCTGCTGCGAACGCATCGCACGCTAACGTCGCCAACCCGCGGTCGCTGGTGATCAGCGTCGCCGTCGCCCCGGCCGCGACGCGGCCCACACCCAAGGTTTCGATTTCGTCGAGCAGGTCGTCGAGCGAGTCGACACGCACCATGCCGGCGCGCCGGAACGCCGCCGTGTAGAGCCCGTCTGCGGGATCCGCGCGACCCGAGCGCAGTGCCAGGACCGGCTTGTTGCGTGCCGCCGCGCGCGCGGCCGACATGAACTTGCGGGCCGCGCGGACCGTATCCAGTTCGAGCAGGATCGCGCGCGTACCCGGGTCGCTCGCCAGATAGTCGAGCACGTCGCCCGCATCCACGTCTGCCTCGCCGCCGAGGGCCACTGCATGTGAAAAACCCAGACCACGCGCACACGCCCAGCCGAGCACCGCATTCATCAGTGCATTCGACTGCGACACCCACGCCACGCCGCCTGCCTTCACGAGGCGCGACGGCGCACCCAGATGCGCGCGCAGCGCGGGCGACACCACCCCCAGACTTCCCGGCCCGACGATACGCAGCAGATTCGGCCGCGCCGCCGAAAGCGCGTGCCTGAGCGCGAGACGGTCTTCATCGCTACGCACCTCCCCAACGATGATCGCCGCGCGCGTGCCAAGGCCGCCGAGCTTGTGGACGATGCCGGCCCATGTCGCAGGGGGCGTGCAGATCAGCGCGACGGTGGGCGCCTCGGGCAGGTCTCCGACGTCCGCCACGGCTGGATGGCCGTCGAGCGCATCGTATTTCGGGTTCACCGGCCAGAGCGGCCCGTCGAAGCCGCCCCCGAGCACGCTCGCCCACACCATGGCGCCGGTGCTGCGCGGCCGCCGCGAAGCGCCGATCACAGCGACGGATTTCGGACGAAACAGGGCGTCGAGATTGCGAACGGTCACGGGGTACTCCGCGCATCGAAAGGGGGCGTTTAAGACGAACACGCGTCTCCCTCAGGATAGGCGATGTCAGCCCGTTGCGCGGTAGTCCGGCCGGGAAAAACTGTCGCTACAGCTGTTCGCTTTGGCCTGATCCCAGTTGAGCGATTTTTGTTGCCCGAGCCCGCTCAAAACGGCCTCCGAAATGCGACAATCGACGCCATGACGCGTGTTGGCAACAATGCGTGGTCACGTGGCATCGGTCGAGCCCCTTAGGCAGGAACGCGCCAGCCCGGCGCGCCCCCGGACGGCCAGAACAAATAGAAGGTGAAGTTATGCGGCGCTTGCCATCGCTGATTGCGTTGCGCTTCTTCGAAGAAACCGCACGGCATTTGAGCTTCAACCGCGCGGCGAACGCGTTGTGCGTGACACAGGGAGCCGTGAGCAGACAGATCAAGATACTGGAAGAGTCACTCGGGACGAAACTCTTCGAGCGCGATCACAAGGGCATCCGGCTGACCGCAATGGGCCAGCAGTTGCTGCCGTGCGTGTCCGAGGCGTTCAATACGATCGAGCGCGGCACGCGTCAGATCACTACCCCCAAAGGACGGCGTCGCCTGGTGCTGTCCGTACCGCCCACCTTCGCTACGCAGTGGTTCTCGCCGCGACTCGGCTCGCTGGCGGTGGAACTGCCCGATGTCGAATTGTCGATCCGCACCGGGCCGACTGAAGACTGCCACTGCAATGTCCGTTTCGGCCGTGAAGCGCTGCCCGATGCGCATTCCGAATTACTGATGATCGAGCGCCACACGCTGGTGGGTGCGCCGCATCTGCTTGGGCGTCCGCTGGAGACGGTGCTGGAGCACATGCCCGCGCTGCATGTGCTGCACAACGACACACGGCTCGATCTGTGGCCGAACTGGCTGGCGACGGCGGGATTACCGGCGCGTTACGCTGAAAATGGTATCGAGTTCTCGAATCTGGAGCAGGCGATTCATGCGGCGCGCAAAGGTGCGGGGCTGGCGGTGGTCGATCGCAACATGATCGTCGAGGAACTCGCGGATGGAAGTCTCGCGCGAATCTCGGAGATCGAGGTCAGCGGACCGTATGGCTACTGGCTCGACGTGGCGCAACGCCACGCGGCGCTTGAGCATGTGCAGGCGTTTGCCAGCTGGATGCGGGAAGAGGTTTTGAAGATGGGGTGAGGGCTCACACCGATAGTCTGTGGACCCAATCTGGCAGTTTCGCGATGCGTAAAAAGACCGCGTGTACTCGATGCTCTATACTTACGCTGCCATCGAAATCCGGTGGTGGGGTTTGATAGCCTGATTCATTCTCGGGACGCGCAGAACCCTGTCTAAGGAAGCCGAATCATGACCCAGCACAAATCTCTTGCTCCAACAGCGCTTGAAGTACCCCCCAACGATCAACTGATCGATGGCCTCCTCGAGAGAGCGGTGCAAGTAGCCCAGCGAAACGTCGAACAGTTTGCCAAGCTCGCCGCGCTTGCGCGGGCCATCGAGCAATGCAATTCGTCTCCAGCCACGCGGGCGAAGCTGCTGTTCACTTTCGATGAAATTGCCAGCAACGCTGAAGCCGATGCCAAACTCGACGCAGAGTTGTTCGAGGGTTTGCGGAATGGGCAAGTCCTGAAACAGGAAATACGTCGCGAACACCAGCAACGTGCTGAGTCGTTTCCCGACGTAGCGATCGTCATACCGTCTACGACGACGAAGCACTGACCCGTTTAGCCGATGCGGTCTTGCGTGGCATGGCCGTGCTTGCGCGTTTGGCGGGCTTGCCCGGGGCCTCTTCTTCCAGCGCGGAACAAAGCGCGGGCGCGAACATATTCGCATCCCCTCGCGCATAGCCCGCATATTCGTCGCTCAGACGAACCATCACGGCGGCCACCTTTCGGTGATCATCCGACCCGGCTGGGTCCATTTCAACCGCCTTCGTTAGCAGTCTTGCCAGGGCACGTAGATCGGCAAACTGATCCGCACAGCGCTTGCTGGCTTCCGCTGCGGCACGCCCGATGCGCTCGCCACGGCCCGCCCATTGAAAACACGCGCGCAGAGGCAGACGCACGAAGCTGCTCGCGCAGATAGTGCGGTTTCTGTCGTCAGGCTGTCAAACCTGTACCGTCGCTGTTCATCAACAGCCTGACGTCGCCCACTGCCTGCGTCGCATACGCAAGCGCGATCGGTGCGGCCTTTGAGCAGATCCGCATAAATTTGCATGTCCGTTAACGCATAAAGGCCCAAGCACGGGCCTTTATTTAAGATTAACGGCCCGCATGAAGGCCGTTAATTCGCTTCTTCGGCTTGTCACAGCAAACGCGCTGCTTACATCGCCTTTTTGAACGGCGCGCCCGAATGCTCGCGCAATTCATTGAACACAATCCTCGGCCAAGCCTTCTGCGCAACTTCAATCTCGGAAATATGCGAGGCCAGATAAGTCGGTGCATTAGATGCGTCGAATGCGATCCGCGCCGAGTAGGCATCGGTAAAGCGACGCAGTTCAGCCGCGTCCTCGCACGTCACCCAACGCGACATACGGTAACGCGCCGGAGCCATCCGCACGTCGACTTTATACTCGGTCGACAACCGGTGCGACACCACTTCGAACTGCAGTTGCCCCACGGCGCCGAGAACCATCAGGCCGCCGACCACCGGCCGGAACACCTGAATCGCGCCCTCTTCGCCGAGTTGCTTCAACGCTTCGCCGAGCTGCTTCGCCCGCATCGGGTCCACCACTTCCACCGTCTGGAAGATTTCCGGTGCGAAGAACGGCAGACCAACAAACTGCAGCGTCTCGCCTTCGGTCAGCGTATCGCCCAGGCTCAAAGTCCCGTGATTCGGAATACCGATGATGTCGCCCGGATACGCCTCGCTCACCGTCTCGCGGCGTTGCGACAGGAACGTCACCACGTTGTTGGCACGGAACGTCTTGTTCGACCGCGTCACCTTCAACGCCATACCACGCTCGAAATGCCCCGAGCAGACCCGGATGAACGCCACGCGGTCGCGGTGCGCCAGATCCATATTGGCCTGTACCTTGAACACGACGCCCGTGAACTTCGGCTCGTCCGGTTCCACAGACCGCTGCACCGCCATGCGCGCCGACGGCGGCGGCGCCAGCTCGACCAGCGCGTCGAGAATTTCCTTCACGCCGAAGTTATTGATGGCCGAGCCGAACAGTACCGGCGATTGCTGGCCGGCAAGGAATTGCTCGCTGTCAAAATCAGGCGTTGCACCGGTGATCAGGTCGATTTCTTCTTTCGCCTTGACCCAGCCATGGCCGAAGCGGCGTTCGCCTTCTTCGTCGCTCAGCGCGTGCAGCGTTTCAACCTCGCCGCCCGCCTTATCCTGTCCGGCGCGGAACAGGCGCACCTGATCGTGCTGGATGTCGTAGACACCCTGGAATTCCTTGCCCATGCCGATCGGCCAGGTGAAAGGAATCGCCGCCACGCCCAGATGCTGTTCGATTTCATCGAGCAGTTCGAGCGGCTCGCGCACTTCGCGGTCGAGCTTGTTGATGAAGGTGACGATCGGCGTCTTGCGGCTACGGCACACTTCGAGCAGCTTCAGCGTTTGCGCTTCGACGCCGTTCGCGCCGTCGATCACCATGACGGCGGCGTCGACCGCGGTCAGCACACGGTAGGTATCTTCCGAGAAGTCTTCGTGGCCCGGGGTGTCGAGCAGATTGATGACGGCGTCGCCGTACTCGAACTGCATCACCGAGCTGGCCACCGAAATGCCCCGTTGCTTTTCGATCTCCATCCAGTCCGAGGTCGCGTAGCGATTGCTCTTGCGGCCCTTCACGGTACCGGCGATCTGGATCGCGCCCGAGAACAGCAGCAGCTTTTCAGTCAGCGTGGTCTTGCCCGCGTCCGGGTGGGAAATGACCGCGAACGTGCGGCGGCGTTTGAGTTCGGAGACTGACATCGGGTCTGGCGGTCACGTATAGAGGTTCGGGCGGTGTTCAGAAGCTTGTGGCCTCTGGTCTGCCACGTCTGGCGCGGCGGCGTCGGGCTGCGGGAGGCGGTGTGTGGTCACCCACTTCCAATGACAATTCCGCCGCGTCATAACCAGGTTACGAACACGCGTTAGAAAAATGCGGGAATTGCCAGCGCAGAACAGCGCAGGAAACGAATGATACACGTCATGAGGACGTGAGGCGTGAAATGGGCTCGCACGCGGGCTACGGCGCGGCGGCAAGCCACTTTGGTGCATACGCAAAAGGGTGGCTGATTGCCGCCCTTTTGGGAAATTATTGATAGGACATGGTGAACGTGGCCAGAGCCTTGACCGATCCTGCAGAGACGTTGCCCGTGCTGATGTACCGCGCAGTCAGAGGAACTGTGAGCGGGCCGTCCGGTGCGTTGCCGATCGACCACTGATTGGTCCCGCCAGGTGCAGCGGAGTCCGGACCGAATGAAATGGGCGAACCGGACGGATTCAGCACTTGAATGCCGACTCCCTTTGCTGTCGACTCTGCCGTGAGCTGCAGTGTGTTGCTGACATTCGATGGGTTGACGTTGTCAGTGAGCACCATCGAGAGCTTCGAACCACTTGCACATGAAAACTTCAGCGCAAACGGCTGGGAGGCCGCGACAGAACCTACGCCGCCAAACGCCTTAGTGTTCACAGTGGGCAAGGAAACCGCAACATTTGCTTGAGTAACCGAGCAGGTTGCTCGGGTGACCGTACCCGTCGAATAATACAAAGAAACGTTGTGGAGAAGCTGTTTGCTACTGGCAACGTCATTTACGTCGACATAAATCATCGGGCCACTATTGAAACTGCTCGTTCCCGCGGCAACCGCCTTCGTGATCACCAGGCTCACCGTCACAGTCATAGCGCTATCGAGCGGGACAGACGGCCCGCTTACTGTCCCGTTGATGGGACAACTGAAAGTTAGATTCCCCGTAAGCGCCACGTTTTTCACATTGCAAGCTGGCGCGTTGACGGTAAACCGCAGTCCCAACCACGGGATAGTAGTAATTTGATAGACATCCGTGAACCCTTGCGCGAGGGTGCCAACATAAGGGTCCAATACCACTTGCTCTGTCCCGGATGTGACAACGGGAGCTGTGGTATTGAACTGGCAGGAAATATTGGTCTGAAAAGGCGGCAAAGTGGCCAATGTCGAACCGATAGCGGCACCAGCCGGCGCGGAAATACTACCGAAGTTGGGGGTAACCATGGCCGGCAGTGAGCACGTGATCGCCGCATGCGCTGGCACGGTAAACCCAGCAAAAATAATGACGGCTAGACCCACGATGAGCCGGGCCTGACACCAGCGAAAAAAATAATTGAAGACTGGCTTCACTCGCGACTCATCTTGAGAATCCTCTGCACGAAGCTTCATTGTCAAATTTGATCTGGACATCTCATTCACCGTTCCCGTTCAAGGCCTGAGCACCGATGGAATTCGTCTTCACATCAGCCAAATTATTACTGGGGACGCAATGCCCCTCCACTGACAAATACGCAGCGCCTGCTTTCCCTGTCGACTTCGGCAAAACATAATCGATCCGGCACTCGTCAGCTGCCGCCGCGCCCCACTTCACAAACAACGAGCCCTTGTCTTCCAACCCGCGCGCGAAAATCCGGCTGTCCTGCGCGACCACGCCAACGGTCTTACCGTTGCCATCCACCACATCCACTCCAAACGGCAGCGCTTTGTTACCCAGCCGCGGCGCGCGAATCAACGCCGCCCGTCCGGTCACCGTCTTGTACTTCAGCATCACCACCGACCCCAAACGCGGTACGGCCTGTTCCGAAGTCGACTCGAACTCGACATCGGTCGACGTGCCCTTCGGATCGATATCGACCGTGTTCATGCCGTACGGCGTCAGATACGGCACGACTGCGTAGCCGTGGCTGTTGACCTTGACACCCGACGCACTCGATACACTCGCGCCAGCCGCGCCCTGCGCATCGACAATGCCGAACGTATCGCCCACCGTCTGCGAGAAAGTCACGCCGCCCGGATGGGCAACGATCGACCCGCTCACACCGGCCGACACCTGGCTCGAACCCGAACCCGTGCTCGCCGACGCCGTCATCTGCGCGTACGGCGCGCGGTAAGCACCGCTCACCCCCGCATTGCCCGTGCTGGCGCTGCTGCCGCTGCTGCCGCTGCTGGCGCTGCTGGCGCTGCTGGCGCTGCTGGCGCCGTTATACGTGCCATACGCGTTGTACGAGTACTGGTTGTTATCGCCCAGCGATCCGCTGACGTTGGCCTGCATATTCGTAGCGCCGCCGGTGCTGGACAGGTTGGTCGACAGCAACGGTGCGTGCTGGCTATGGCCGAGCGGAATCGTCGTGCTAACCATAAACTGATTCGAAATCGAGCCGTTCGAGGCACGCGTGCGGCCAGCCGTGAGGCTGTAAGTGCCGTATTTGAAACTGTTGGTGTAGCCAGCCTGATAAAACGTATCGCTGCCGCCATGATTCCAGTACTGCTGCGACGAAGCGCTCAGGTACACGGTGCCGTGATCCTTGAAGTTCTGGTTCACCGTCAGTTGCAGACGGTTGCGCTGGCGATACACCGAGTTGATATCGCCGCCATGCATTGCCTGATCACGCACCGATGCCGCATCCGACAGGTTCAGGAAGCCAGCAGTCGAATAGCGGTAGGCGGCCACAGAGATGTTGGTATCGGTCGCGTCGATAAACTTGGAATAGCCGATGCGCAAGCTGGTGCCACGCATCGCGTCCTGCCCGGGCACCTGCGTCTGCGCGCCTGTCACGTCGGCTGAGAAGGCACCGTATTTCGTGTTGAGGGCCGCGCCCAGATCCGCCGCCACATAGCCGTTGCCGACTACCGCGCCGCCATAGCCGGTCACCGCGTTGGTGAGACCGCGCTGCATCGTGAACTGCGCAAAGGCCGGCTTCGTTTCAAGGGAATCGTTACGTAACTGCCCTGCGGTCACCGAAAAGCGTGTCGTGCCCGGCCGCAGCGATTGCGCGACCGAAGCGTAGGGCACCGTAAAGCTTTCGGTGCGGCCGTCGGCTTCCGTCACGGTCACGTCGAGGTTGCCGCCGTATCCCGTGGCGTACAGGTCCTTGATCTCGAACGGCCCCGGCGACACGTTCGTTTCATAGATCACCTGACCGTTCTGCCGGATCGTCACCCGCGCGTTCGATTGCGCCGTGCCGCGCACGACCGGTGCATAGCCGCGCAGCGATTCGGGCAGCATGCGGTCGTCGGTGGCGATCTGCACGCCGCGAAACGCCACACTGTCAAATACATCGCCGGTCGTATTGGCATCGCCCAGCGTCACCTGTGACTTGAGTTTGGTCACATCGTGCTGGACATAAGTCGCGATGTTGTCGAACTGCGTGCCTTGCCCGGACGTCGAGGTAATTGACGACTGATGGCGGAAGTGCCAACCGCCGATATTCACGCCCGCGTTGAGCCCCAGATAGCTCTGCGTCGAATTG
>Ga0208322_1000047_pt1 | contig 17843 bp, 11 predicted proteins | sample June2015DPH_8_10_2_FD_184697 | JGI IMG/M metagenome (GOLD analysis project Ga0208322, IMG submission 184697) | Peatland microbial communities from SPRUCE experiment site at the Marcell Experimental Forest, Minnesota, USA - June2015DPH_8_10... | ecosystem: Environmental > Terrestrial > Soil >...
AACGCGCGTCTTCGCAAGCGGCGAGAGTGCACCCGCTGCGGCCGCAAACAGGTAGAAGCACGAGCCAAGTTCGAACACTCCAAACGAAGTCGAGGCAACGATCAATGCCGAGATCATGGCATGCCGAGCCGCGTAGCAGACGGCGCGCTCCGTAAATGCGTACTCGACTGGCACCGGTGATAGCAGCGACTTGCCAACGAACATCCCATAGCAGACTGCACCCACGACACCCAGGCTCCCTAGCAGCACCACCAGGAAGCTCGAGGCGCGAATGCTGCCCAATCCGACGCCTATCCCGTAGGTATCGAAGAAATTGGTAATGCCCTGAGCGTTCCACCCCATTCGTTCAACGCCGGATGAGCTACCGGCTTTGCTCAATATCGCGGCGTCGACGAAATCTCCGAGCGTAACCGCCACGCCCGGCACGAAGAGCATAACGTAGATCACTCCCAGCACGCCCGCGCACGCGGAGATGATCCACATGCGCTGCTTGCGCGCGGCGGCGTCACGGCTGACAAGATGAGGCCTGCTGAACACCAATACAGCCATGTATCCCGCCAACCCCACGTAGGCGCTCCCCGAAGTGGACAGCAGCAGCAATGCTCCAGTCGCGGCAGCAAGCGCGCCGGCCAGTTTCGGACGCCACCCGACCAGCCATAGATTGAGGCAAAAGACAAAAAGCGGCAGAGTGAAGGTTGCAAACGCGGAAGTCTCGCTGAACGTGCCGCTGATGCGCACCAGTCCAGACATTTCCTCGCCGCTCAGGTCGGCGAACTGTGCTGTCTTGACGAGCGAAAGAACATCAATGCCGACAGCGTGCGAAGCGGCATCGAGCACGCCTGCGAGCACGTCGAGCAGGGTGAGCAGGAAGATCGCGTTCGCGAGTGTCCGGTACGCGCCACGGCATTTCAGAAACGCATACATGCAGCAATACACCAGGACGTCGCCAATGCAATAGACCGCCTGGGACAGATTGCCCGAAACGGGGCCGAGCGGCTTCAGCAGTATTTGCTCGCTACTGCGATCGACGGGAAACACGAGTGTTGTGCCGAGTAACAGGCGCGGCAGCAGGATAGCGCCCGCGACTGCCCACAGGCAATTGCAGAGCAGCCAGAAGCCCGGCTTGTCCAGCGAGAACGCCTCGCCAATCTTCTTCCCGCCGACAAGATTGAAGGCCCTCAGGGCGAAGAATGCGAGAAAGAGTTGCGGCGGCAAGATGCCGATTCCGCCCAATGCCAACGCGAGCGCACACCCGAACAGCGAGTACACCGCCATTCCGTAAATTACGCCGCGATGCGACGTATAGAGCGCCACCATGCCGGTGACGATCACCAGGATCCCGAATATCGACAGTCCCACTTGCTAAACCCCTATCCGTTCACCGCACGCTCATGCGCGAACGATTTTGTTGACGCGCCGCCTCATGCGGAGCGCCAGTACCGGACCGCCGGCGGCGTATCGGCAAACCCTCTGTTGTCATCCATTGCGCGTTCCACGACCGCCATGAATTCGTGTTTGAACCGTTCCGCCGTAAAGCGCAAAGCATTGCGGCGGCAGACTTCCCCACGAAAAGGCGGGCGCTGCTCGAAACGCTCCACCGCATCGACTATGGACGCCACATTCTGTTCACCGAAGAAAAGCCCCGTACCGCGTTCAGGGTCCGCCGAATCGACCACAATCTCCCGCACGCCTCCACGGCCCAATGCAATGACCGGGGTGCCGCAGGCCTGTGCTTCGACTACTGAAATGCCGAAGTCCTCTTCCGCGGCAAAGACGAACGCGCGCGCGCGTTGCATGTAGTCCACCAGCACCGTATCGGGCTGGTAGCCGAGCAGCGTCACGTTGGGCGTCGCGCTCGCTTTGGCGCGCGCGAAATCGGTGCCATCGCCGATCACCACGAGACGCCGCGAGGGCATCGCCGCAAAGGCCTCGACGATGAGCGGAATCCGCTTGTAAGGCACCATGCGCGAGGCAATCAGATAGAAGTCCTCATGCTGCGTGCCGAGTTCGAACCGCTCGACATCCACAGGTGGATAGACAACGGTAGCGTCGCTACCATAGGCCTTGCGGATGCGCCTGCCGACGAAGGCCGAATTGGCGACGAAAGCGTCCACGCCGTGTGCGGTACGCTGGTCCCAGATGCGCATGTAATGAAGCAGCAGGCGCACGATCCAGCTTTTCATCCCGCGCTGCATGCCAGCTTCGGCCAGATATTGATGCTGGAGATCCCACGCATAACGAATCGGCGAATGCACATAGCTCACATGCACCTGATGCGGCCCGGTCAGCACGCCCTTGGCCACGGCATGGCTCGACGAAATCACAAGATCGTAGGCCGAGAGATCGAACTGCTCGATCGCCAGCGGCATGAGCGGGAGGTAGCTGCGAAACGATTTGCGCGCCCGCGGCAAATGTTGAATGAACGAGGTATGGGCGCGTTTGCCGCCCAGCACACCCCGCTGCGACTCCGGGAAGAAATCGACGATGCTGTAGAGATCGGCCTGTGGAAACAATTGAAGGATCTGTTCCACCACCTTTTCCGAGCCCGCGTAAGCCGCCAGCCAGTCATGCACGAGGGCTACCCGGCCGAAACGACGCGTGTCGTTTGCAAGGGTTGCGGCAAGCGTTACATTAGCCACGGCGAGATCTCCTCGATCAGCTTGACTGCGGTGGCACGCCAGGTCAGTTCCGCGGTACGCGCGCGGCCTCGCTCGCGCAGACTCGCACGCAACTCAGCGTCGCCAGTGATCCGTTCAAGCAGGCGCGCCAGCTCCGCGGGATCATCCGGCGAGGTGTAGAGCACCGCATCGCCACACGCTTCCAGCACGGCCGGCAACCTCGAAGCGATGACGGGACAGCCGAGAGCCAGCGCCTCGACCGGCGGCAGCCCGAAGCCCTCGTAACGCGACGGATACACGAAACATGCCGCGCGCCGGTATAGCGCTGCCAACTCGCCGTCGCTCACGTAACCGAGATGCTTCACGAACGCGGGCAACCCATCCTGGCCCGTTCCGTACACACGCGAATCGCCGCCGCCCACCACCACGATGTCGAACTGTGCATCGCGAATGAGACGCGCGGCGTCGGCCACAAGCTGAAAATTCTTGTGCCGGTTGAGGCTTCCCACCGCCAGCACGAAAGGACGTCCGTTCAGCGTGGGTTCCACTGCGCCTTGATCCTGTTGCACACGCAACATGTGTTCTCCGCTCTCCGGCACGACGCCAATCTTGCCGGCAGGAATCCGGTAAGCGTCGCACAACTCGCGCCGCGAGAATTCCGACACGGTGATCACGCGCTGCGATACCCGGCCGATACGCGGTGCCATCAGGCAGTACCAGGCGACAAACGACCGGCTGTAGCTGTCGGGCACGCGCGCGGGCGCTGCGTCGTGCAGCACCGTCACCTGGCGGTGGTACAGCAGCGGCCCGGAGTTGCAGAGATTGAGCAACAACCGGCCGCGTGCCACCTGCGGCAGCGCGAGTTGTTCCCAGCGCAGACCGCCCCCTTTACCGCTCGCCCTCAGCCCGACATGCCGAAACGGATTGGCCATACCGGCCAGTGCTTCAGGCACGACGATTTCGGTCCTCATTCCGGCGACGAGCGGATCGCCCAGTTCGATCAACTGATCGAGTGCCCGAATAGTCTCGAATGCGAAGCGATCGACGCCCGTCGCCTGGCGACCCAGAAAACGGCCATTAATCACCAGATTGGGAGAATGCATGGGTTTCATCGGCGGGTTCCAGGGCATCGCTCAAGTCACATCGTTACGCGTGCGCAAAGTCACCGCGACACACACCAGAATCGACAGACCGCGTCATACAGGTCATATGGCCCAGAGTGTGACCGACCCGCAGCCATAAAAATGTTCGCCGTCGCTCATGCAACGTCAGTTTTCAAGCCAGCCTCCGGGCAGCGACAAAAAACGAAGCCCGCCGCAGCGGACCGGGCGGGCGGGAACAAGTTACGAACATGCCGATAAGCCCGGCGCTCGGCGGGTAAGCTATAGGTGTTCAAGCCATAGGCCCGTATAGGCTCCTACGGTGGAGGAAGGTCGATCCGGCACGGGGACCCCTAGTTCAGCCACCTGCCATTCACCCAGCACCCCGTAACCCAGGCGCTTGAAATCAGCAATAAGTTTCGAGCGGTTGTAAAGCATGCAAGCGACACGAATATGTCCCGCATCCTGCACTATTGCAAAATCTGGACCTTCTGTCAGCGGGGTTCGGTTAATTAATATATATTTCGGGCGTTGATCAAGATTTTCTATTAACTCTGGCAATGATTTATCAAAATAATGAAGAGAGCCGCTGGCAATAAATAAATCGACGTCGCCAGCCTGCCGCAAATCATCTGTAAATCGAAGATTTTTTACGTTTTCACTGCTTGCCAAAGTTCGCCCGCGCAAAATATTCTCTGGCAAATCATAGACAGTCCAAACTACATCCTCTCTCAGATGTAAATAATCTCTATAGCAATAGTAAAGATTGCCGACATTGCCACCCAGATCAAATATTTTCCGAACGCAAAGCAGCCGATCCCGGAGGTAATAGAAGGCGGCGTAGTCACTCGTCCCGGCTACGCGATTCAGATGCCAGGTCGCGTTTTCGGGATTCTCATGCCCTCCTCTCGCGTAAGGCTTTACTGCCTTCTCGGCCTCGTCAAGCGTCCGGAAGCTACGTCTGTACCCCAGCATCCATCCCAATATCGCGGCTCCGAAACGAGTGCGTCCTGTTCCTTCTATCAACCTGCGACCAGAACTGATCTTGCCAAATGCTCTGAACATTTTCGCAGTCCAGATTATTTGAACATCGCGTAGCTTGGTTGGTGTTCGCATCAGAATGCTCATATCGATCGTATGTTGCGTTAGCTCTGACATGTCCTACCCCAATGCGTGTCGTGTTCGTCAAACGTTCGTGATCCGGCGCGGTCGTCTGCCGATAGCGAATGAACGGACCCCTTTGCCTCTGGCGACCCACAGGTTCGCACCGCCCGACCGACAGGCCACGACAACACATTAAGGTGTGAGCAGCGGGGGAACCGTGCGCAACCCCACCAACGGTTTGTGATCGTCGCTGACTCGCCGTCCGCACCACACGCGAGCCGCACAACAGGCTGCATGCGGACGATGCGTTATGTGCGTTCACGCACATAACGCATCGTCTTTCGGGGATCGGTGAATGCGCGCGGCGTCAGGACTTCTCGTCCGCACATTGCTTTCGCGCAATACCTATCCGTTCGCCCTCGCACACACGAAGCATGCAACAACACATCAGAATGATATGTATACGCCTGTAACCGAGGCAAAACCGTCGAGATGCCGGGCGTGGAGCAAGGCGCGCGGAATCGGCAACAGCCCACGAGGAATCCGCCGTGAAGCATCCCGTAGCAACCATCCATATCCTGCTCGCCAATACAGCCGTCTCTCCCGGTTCACGACACGCGAGCCGGGCGAAACCGTACAGGTGGTTTGGCACGCGCGCCGCCGAAAGTCTTGCTACAGGCATCTGCGTGCTCGCATGCGTATCGACGGTGCAAGCCAGCGATGCTGTACGAGCAATGCCAACCGATGCCTTCATCGAGACGCTCGCTGTCATTACCCATCTCAACTATACCGATGGCGCCTATGCCAATGTGCGCAACGTCGCCGACGATCTAACATGGCTCGCCATCCGCCACGTTCGCGACTATTCGCCCGGCACCATCCCACCGTTTTCAACCTATGTCCACCTCGCGCAACGCGGCGTTAAATTCAACTTCCTGACGGGCTCGAACTTTGCGGAGTCAATCGAGCAGGCTGCAAAGTTAAACACCGCGGTGCCTGGCAGTGTCGCGGCCATCGAAGGCTTCAACGAGATTAACAACTGGCCGGTCCCCTACCACGGCCTCACGGGCACCGCTGCCGGACTCGCCGTGCAGCGCGAGATCTACGCACGCGTACACGCCACGCCGGAGCTCGCGGGTGTACCCGTCTACGACCTCACTGGCTATGACTACAAGTCAGTCGAGACGCGAACGGATTCCGCCGATTATGCGAATCAGCACGTCTACCCACAAAACGGCGAGCAACCAACCTATAACGCGAACGGCGACAGGTGGATGGGCTCGGCCATCGCAGCCGTCAAGAAGTTCCAGCTGCCGCTCGTCATCACCGAATTCGGCTACTTCTCGATGCCTCAGGCGGGTTGGTACATGCTCGGCGTCGACGAGGCGACACAGGCCAAAGGTGTGCTCAACGGTTACATGGACGCGGCGGCGGCGGGCGTGAAGCGGACCTATGTCTACGAACTGCTCGACGAAAAACCCGATCCGCAGAGCAAGAGCGGCGAAATGCATTACGGGCTCTTTCGCAACGACAACAGCCCCAAGCAGGTGGCCTACGCGATTCGCAATCTCACGTCGATCCTGAACGCCCGCACGACGCGCCGTGCAAACGGTGCGGCGCGCGGCATGCTCGCGTATACGCTCTCGGAAATGCCGGTCTCGGGAAACAACCTGCTGCTGCAGAAAAAGGACGGTCGTTTCGTGCTGGCGCTATGGAACGAAACGCCGATCTGGAACCGCGAGACGGGAACACCGATCACCAGTCCACCAGCTAGCGTCCAACTTGACTTCGGCGCGAAAGCGAGCCGTGTCGACCTGTACGATCCGCTCGTTTCGGCGACGCCGCTCGCAAGTCATCGCGACTTGCGCCAACTCACCGTGGACGTACCCGATCACGTCATCCTGCTCGAAGTCACACCTGCGGACGCACCGGGAACCTGAGCGCGTTCGCCGGCACCTTGCCATCACTCCTGGATGGGGACATCGGCGCTGCGGCTGGAATATCCGTAGGCGCCGTAACCTTTCCCGTAGCGACTCGGTCTCGCCATCGCGTCGTTGAAAATCACACCGCGAATGGGCACGCCGATCTGCTCAAACCTCCGTGTCGACTCGCGCAGCTCTTCCACCGTCGTCACGCCGTGCCGTGCAATCACGAACACCATTCCGGCAATCGAAGCCACAATGCCTGAGTCGGCAACCGGCAGAATGGGTGGCGCGTCGATCAGTACCACGTCGTATTCGCTGTCCGCCTGCTGTGCGAATGCCAGGAAGTTCCGATGTTTGAGAATTTCGCTAGCGTTCTGTATGTATCCTCCGTTAGCAACGAAGTCGACACCCGGCAGAATGTTTCGATGGACGGCGTCTTCGAAGGTCCTGCCGCGCGTGACGATATTGGTAATACCCGGGCTACACGGCACCCCAAGGTATTGGTGCAACGTGCCTCTTCTCAGGTCTGCATCGACCAGCAGCACACGCTGGCCCGATGCTCCGATCAGCGCCGCGAGATTGACCGAGACGAACGACTTTCCCACGATAGGCGTCGGCCCGGCGAGCAGGACGATCCGGTTAGGGGCGTCGACCAGCGCATATTCGAGCGCGCTTCTGAAGCTTCGCAGACTTTCGATGGCAGCATCGCCAGACGCCGCTCGCGCCAGAACCAGGTTTGAGGCGGTGTTACCTGGAAGACTGCGTGTCAGCGTTTCCTGCGTCCTGCTGCGCGGAATCGTCGCGTACACTGCCAGCCCCGTACCGGCTTCGATTTCGTCCATGCCGGCAACCCCATCGAAAAGCTTTCGCTTGAGCAATACCAACGCGACGCTCGCGAACAGACCGGCGATCAGGGATCCCGCCACCGCAAGCGAACGCTGCGGTCGAATCGGCCGATCGGGCACGATAGCGGTGTCCACCAGTCGCACATTCGACACCTTGCCCGCTTTGAGAAGCCGCAGTTGTTCACGCGTGTTCAGGAGGTTCGTGTAGATAGTGGTGTCTACCTGGACCTCTCTCTGCAGTCGCAGCAGATTCTGCTCCATCGGCGGCAATTGCCGGGTCACGGAGGCAATGCCTCCAACCTCCCTCTGGGCTTCGCTCAATTCGTCGTTGATGGCGATCACTGCCGGGTTTTCGTCTGTATAACGTGCGAGAAGCAACGCCCGCTGCTGCTGGAGATCGGCGACCTTGCTCTGCGCCTGGGCCGACCGTTGCAAAAGCGCGGTTGCTTCAGCCGTCAGATCCACAGTCCCGTTCTTCGCCCGAAAAGTGTTGAACTCGCTTTCCGCGGCCTCCAGTTTTGACTTCAGTACAGGCAATTGCCCGTCGAGAAACGTGATCGACTTCTGTGCCTCCTCCTGGGTACGCAAGACATTCTGCTCAACATACGCCGTACCAATTGCGTTGAGAATGGCGCTGATTTTCTTCGGCTCAGTGCCCTCCAGAGCGACGCCAATCACATCCGAGTCCTTACCTTTCTCCACAATCAACAAGCCCTGCTGCACGTTCTGAATCGCGGCAAGCTCTGAACTGCGAACGAGATCAAAACCGACACCCGGCTTTCCGACGATCTGGCTCACAAGCAGATCGATCGGCCCTCCGTCCGTTTCCGCATGCAACAGCTCGCCGACTCGTCCCGACAACTCGATGCCTTTGTGCTTTAACGTGTAGTTGCCGTTTTTTTGCAGCGTCAGGGTAAACACCGCACCCTGCAGTCCCTCGGGCACATCGAATTTCGACACGGCGATTCGCTCGCTACCCCATGCATAGCCGCCCACGCCGGAATGGGAAAGGTCATTCAGGTGACCTGCAGCCCACCGGCCGATCACTGGAAAGTACCGTGGCGTCGCGCTAATGTTGAGTTGTGCGCTGGTGACGGCTCCCGCGATCACCAGCCTCGAACGCAAGACCTCGATCTCAGCCGACGCCGCAGTCTTGATCGCGAACATGGATTGAACGTCGCTCAGAGCGTCCTTGGCGGTATTCGGGTTCTCCACGACCTGGACCAGAATATCCGCCTGATAGACGGGCGCCGCGAGCAACGCATAAGCCGCCCCTAGAAAAACAAAGCAGGCCGTGATCACGGCGATCAATCGGCGGTTCTGGTACAGGATGTCCAGAAGATCTCCAAGGTGGTGTTCGCCTTGTGCCGGACCTGCATCTATCGTATTAAATGACGTTTCACGGTAATTCATGCGCCTTCCCCATATTGCCAAGCGTTCCAGCCGCGCCGGTCTTAGCTATGGCGCTGCTGGCTTCATTGCCGCAGAGCCATACAAATAGTTTGCTCATCAATAACCGATGGCCCGGGTAGCAGCTGCCGCCTGTGTACTTGGTACAAGCAGACCGATCACGCGGCTCCACCTGACCAGCGCAGACGCGTCAACAAACACAACATCATTTGGCTTTAGCTCAAAGCCGTCCGCGGTTGCCATCGCAGCCGGGGACCCCGCGTTCAGGTGAAACACCACCGGCTTACCCGCGTCGCGCCCACGCACGACAAAGACCTGCGAGGCATCCCCCGAGGTTTGACTGATGCCGCCAGCGTCACCTAGCGCTTCGTTCAGACTCATCCGACCGTTGTTGAACGTCAGACTGCCTGGACGTTGAACTTCGCCGAACACGTACACTTTCGTATCGGTCTGCGCGAAGACGCGCACCAGATCGCCCCTGCGCAACTCGATGTTGTCCGGATTCACGCCCTTTGCAATCATGTCGGGAATGTCAACCACAACTGTCTTGTCGCCCCGCGTAATCGCGACCGACGAGCGGTCAGCCGTGGGAGTAAAACCTCCGGCACGATTGATGGCCTCGGGCAAGGTCATCGGCATGTCGTTGAGCACCTGCACACCGGGATTCCTGACTGCACCGTCCAGATAGACCCGCTTGCTTCGATACGTCTGAATCCTCAACGTCACCTGAGGCTGCCGTACGAAACGACTAAGCTTTTCTGCCAGCAGGTCGCGAGCGTCCATCTCAGTCAGACCTTCAACCTTGAGTGGGCCGATGTAGGCGTACTGGATCCTGCCGCCCGCATCGACCGTATAGCCCGAAGTCATCGAATCCGAGCTGTTCGCTTCCGGTCCGGCCGACCCGGCGGCGCCTGGCATGTTCAGCTCAGGGTGATCCCAGACGACGATACTCAATATGTCGCCCGGCCCGAGTGTGTACGGAGCCGGCTTCGCAAACAAATCCGTGACATCGGCAGGCACACTCTTCGAACGCTCGGCACGTTCCTTTTCAACCAGATCGTCGGTGATTTCGACCAGCGTGCCCGCCGGCGGTGCATCGGCACCCTTGGCTGGATGAGCGCCTGCTGTCGCATGGACAGTGCCGACGCTTGGGACATTGGCCACATCCACTTGTGCGGGACCCGCGGTTCCAGTTGGGCCATCGTATGACATGCCCGGCGACCATGCGCACCCTGCCACGCAGGCCACCAGCAGAATGCCGGCGAAAGCGGCCCTGACCTGTCGTCGGCAGCCTCCCGCGCGCGATTGAGTCAATGAATCGCCCACGTCGGCTGATCGCTGTTCACGCAACACGTTCAACTTTGGCGCGCTCGTGGTCCTTTCCGAATTCAACTTGTTGCATGACATCATCGCTACTCCCTTCCGTCGCGCGTTCAACCTGAAGCCCCCGTTGCAACGCGCACACCACTATGTAGAATTTTTTCCCTGCCTTCATCTGGACTGCATACTGCTATTGCTGACGATACCCAGCCGGCGTCTGCTGCTCACACCCCACCCCGGCAATCTCGTGTTTGATCAGACAGTGACCCGCGATTCAATACGCGCCACTGCCCTTGAAGACGACTTTGAAAGTCTTGAATAAAATGGTCACATCCCTAAGCAACGACCAGTTCTGCACGTAAGCAACGTCCAATGACACTCGCGTCGCGTAGTCCGTGGTACTGCGGCCGCTGACCTGCCATAGCCCTGTCATGCCAGGCTTGGCCATCAGGTAGTACATGACGTTTGCGCCGTAGCGCTCCAGTTCCTGGTCGATGACAGGACGCGGTCCGACCAGACTCATGTCGCCGCGAACCACGTTCCACAACTGCGGCAATTCGTCCAGACTCGTACGGCGCAGAAACCGGCCGATCCGCGTCACCCGCACATCGTTTTTCAGTTTGAAACCGTGCTCCCACTCGGCGCGGGCCTGCGGATCGCTTTCAATCAAGGCCTTGAGCACCTGATCGGCGTTCACAACCATCGAACGGAACTTCAGGCAGCGAAATTTCTTGCCGTTACGCCCCACGCGAACGTGTCCGAACATCGCGGGACCACCATCGCTCGTCACCACAACCGCAAGCAAAACGAGGACGGGCAGCAACGCGACAATCAACGTTGCGCCGACCACAACGTCAAAGCCGCGCTTGACGAAGTGCCGTGCCGCTCCCGCGCAGTCCAGACCATATTTGCGGGACGTCGTATCGCGCGGGGCACGGAATGTAGCGGTGCGTACCAGCCGGACACCGGCCTGCCGGGCGAGGTTGAATTCTGCAAAAATGAGCGTGTGCGAGCCAAGAAGCGATATGCCGGTAGTGAGCGTCCAGTAGAGAAACCATTGCAACGACAACTGGTTCTCGCGATGAATGGCATAAAGCAACGCAAGACCGCACAGCTGGACAGCAAGCCACGCGAACGCCGTACGGCTCGCAAGGCTGACCACCGACCGCGTGCGTTGTGACGGGTAGGTTCCGCAAGCGGGAAACACGGACAGCGCCAGTGCGGCAACAAACGCAACGAGCGATGGATCCAGCTCGTGCGGATGACCCACCTGCGGCAGGTTCAGATGCAACGCACCAAACGCACCCAGTACGATCAGTGCGATATCGATCATTCGATGGACTAGTACAGACATTTCGGTTACCCCAAACCTTAACGTTCCCGCGCCGAGCGCTTCCGCCTCGTCGCTGCACACGGCTGTCATGATTCCCGCCAGACTGGTCACGCATCAGCAACGGAAATCTCGCCTCCTTCATCGCTAGTAGCGGGACGCCCCCTACCGTCCTCGCCGACGTATTCCATCGACAACACTTTGTTTTATTTGAGCGGCGGCGTGTCGTGGCTTTTCAACCGTTCCACGCGCGGTCACCGAGGAGCATGCCTACCTGTCCGCACGCGTTCTTTGTCGGTACATGTCACTCTTATTCACCTGGCAAGCAGTGCTTCATTCCACAGCAATAAGCTACGTCTTCGGCCGAAACCATTCCGTGCGGCATCACACCAACCATGGGGTTTCATTGACCAGACGGAAAATCGTCCTAAGAGAAGGCAACGAATCAGGCTGGCCGGTTGTCAGTAAATCGCCCACACGCCTCCCTCGCTTCAGAAAAAGGCGAAGTTATTTTTACATTAACTTTTAATTAGTAATCCAAAATTAATGGTTCTCGACTATTAATGAAGCGCATCCATTACTTAAAACCGGCGGCCGTCCGTTTTCAGAACGACGTCATAAAAAAACCCTTACATCTGTTCGAAAGCGCACAGCTAGCGCTTTTGCAACGTTCTTGCTAATCGCACGGCGCCCCGCGAGAATGTCGCTGACCACCGTTGGAGAGGCGATATCCGCCAGGTCCTTTTGCTTGAGACCATGCGATTCCAGCAGGTGGCGCAGGACTTCCCGCGGTTCTGCCTCGGGGAGCGCCACGTGGCGGGTTTCCCAGACACCAATCAGAGCAGACAGGACGCCGAGCAGATCCGCCAGCGGGTTGCCTGTGTCACCCTGGAGATGATTCTTCAATGCATCCGTGAGTTGCGCCATCTCCTCGTATTCCTGCTCGTTGCGAATTGGCCTGATAAACACCTTGCTCTGCAACGCAGCCCAAGCTTCAACGATATCGGGGACTTGTCCCGAAAGGCGATCGGCATTCATATTATTTGAATTTTCCTGTTCAGAAGTTGGTATTTTTTAGACCGTGGTCAATGCCAGATCGAGCGCACCGGCCCGCTACCGCGGGCCCCCTGCAGCGATACTGCGCGCCGCTCGTTCATGATTCCATGTCCTAATCCCCTTCAATTACGCCTGCTATTTCTTTCATTTATTAAGGATGACGAATTTTTTACCATCAGAAATTGTCATCCTGAACCACGCTGTTTTAACAATTCGAAATCATCATCCTGATCCACGCTGTGGTGCGCAATCCGCATAGCTTCGGGTCAGTGACCTGCCACACCAACGGCGGTCCGCGCGGTTGACGCACGGGCACGCCGGGAAATCGGACCGATCGTACCGATCACGCCGATCCGCAAGACGGCCCGACGCCACGAAACCGAGTTTAAAAGGACCGTCGTCCGCAGTGCGTGCGCGCGACCACACTCCGCAATCGAGAATTGGCAAAAAGCGGATGTTCGTCGGTCAGGTGCCGTTGCCCACCAATGTTCGAACAGGACCAACCCGGGAGGCGGCCCAAAAATCAAACGTTAGATGAAGGGGGACGGCGAAGTGGTAGGGGTTTACACGCCACGAGACAACGCGACTCGACAACAGGAAGGGTTTGCTGAGCCGGCCGGCGCGGACATTGAAGTTCCGCGCTGAGCCGCCAGCCTTAGCGCAGATCGTAAGGGGTCGTCTCTACGCCGGTATCGGTCCCTAGCAGACACAGATCCGCTCCGCGTTCTGCGAACAGGCCAACGGTCACGACGCCCGGCCACGCATTGATCTGCGCTTCGAGCGCGCGCGGATCGACGATCTTCAGACCTTTGATGTCGATGATCTCATTGCCGTTGTCCGTGATAAACGGCGCACCGTCCTTCGTCACGCGCACCACCGGCACGCCGCCCAGCGCGGTCACACGGCGGCCGATCGCGGTGCGCGCCATCGGCACCACTTCGACCGGCAGCGGAAACTGGCCGAGCACGTCGACACGCTTGGTGGCATCGGCGATGCAAACGAATACGTCCGATACCGACGCAACGATCTTCTCGCGCGTGAGCGCACCGCCGCCACCCTTGATCATTGCGCCGCTGTGGTCAATCTCGTCCGCGCCGTCGACATAGACCGGCAACGATTCAATTTCATTCAGATCGAACACCTTGAAGCCGTGCGACTGCAGGCGGGCGGTGGTGGCGTGCGAGCTGGACACGGCGCCGCGATAACGATGCTTCGTCGCGGCCAGGGCGTCGATGAAGCAGTTGGCGGTCGAGCCGGTGCCCACGCCGATCACGGCGCCTTCGGGCACGTTCGCGTTCACGTAGTCGGCGGCGGCCTGGCCGACCAGTTGCTTGAGTTCGTCTTGAGTCATGGAAGTTGCAGAAAGGCGGAAAGAACGGGAGTTTACCGGAGTAGCATGCGCCGACCGGGTTTATCCGGCAAGCGGCTCGGCAAAAGCCGGCTGGGAGCGCGGCAATTAGCGGGAAAGAACCGGATCAGTCAGCGCGGGGCGGAGGCGAACAGCCAGGGCCTCCCGCGCCGCAACATGTAGGGCTGACGTCAGGCTTTGACCTTGACGGAACGCTGCCGCACCGCTTCGTACAGGCACACCCCGCTCGCCACGGACACGTTCAGACTCTCGACGCTGCCCGCCATCGGAATCTTCATCACAATATCGCAGGTATCGCGCGTGAGACGGCGCATGCCCTCGCCTTCCGCGCCCATCACAAGCGCGACCGGACCGTCGAGCTTCGTTTCGTAAACGCTTGCGGTGGCCTCGTCGGCCGTCCCGACCACCCAGACGCCGGCATCCTTTAACTCGCGCAGCGCGCGCGCCAGATTCGTGACCGTAATGTACGGCACCGTATCAGCCGCGCCGCTCGCCACTTTCGCGGCCGTGGCATTCAGGCCGACCGCCCGATCGCGCGGCGCGATCACCGCGTGTGCGCCGGCCGCGTCCGCGACCCGCAGACACGCGCCGAGATTGTGCGGATCGGTCACGCCGTCGAGCACCAGAATCAGCGGCGCACCGTTGATTCCGTCCAGCAGCTCCGCCAGGTTCTGCGCCAGCGGCAGGTCGCCCGCGCGCGCGACGACGCCTTGATGCCGCTCGGTGTGTGCGAGGCCCCACAGACGCGTTTCGTCGGCTGCAATCAGACGCACGCCCGCTTCCTTCGCCGCATGCAAAAACTCCGTCATGCGGCGATCTTTACGCGTCGCGTCGTAATACACCTCTTCGACCGTTGCAGCATCGTGGCGCAGACGTGCGGTCACTGCGTGGAAACCGTATAGAACCTTGAGACGTGACATGACTGAAACAACCTTTGATTGAGCACTCCGCGACGCGGATGCGCTACTGGGATAAATACAAACCAAATGCAGACCGCGCGAAACCGGCACATGGACATGTACCCGTTGCGCGCGGTGAGCCCGCTGCAGTATGACCGCGGCCGGAAGCGCGATGATTCGCGACTTCCGCGCGAGCTCAGCGTTTCTTGCGCGTCTGTGGCTTCGACGAAGAAGTGGACTTGGCCGAAGCGCCGTGCTTTTTGGCCGCACCGCGTGCCGCGCGGGCTTCCTTGACGGCAAGCGTCGGCGCGGGTGCCGCCTTCTTGCGGCGCGCACCCGCGCCGCCTTCTGCCGGCGGCAGCGAGCGCACACGCGCCCCGCTGGTATCGGCAACGGCCTTGTCGACCAGCGGCGTACGCGAGCCTGGCGACTTGATCGGCGTATCGCGCACCAATCGGAAATCGATCTTGCGGGCATCCAGATCGACGCGGCTCACCTGCACGCGCACACGGTCCGACAAACGGTAGCGGATACCCGTGCGTTCGCCGCGCAGTTCGTTCTTGATCTCGTCGTACTGAAAATAATCGGAGCCGAGTTCGGTGACGTGCACGAGGCCCTCAACAAACAGCGCGTCGAGCTGCACGAAGATGCCGAACGATGTCACGCCGCTCACCATGCCGCCATATTCTTCACCGAGCTTGTCGCGCATGAAGTAGCACTTGAGCCAGGCTTCGACGTCGCGCGAGGCTTCGTCCGCACGGCGCTCGTTAGCCGAACAGTGCAGACCGAGCTCTTCCCAGATCGCCACGTTGTTCGAACGGGTGCGGCCGCGCTTCTCGTCGTCGGCCTGCTGCATGGCGCGGGCACGCGGAGACAGCGCGGTGTTCAGTTCGACACCATGCGGGGCCTCCGGCGTGTACTTGCGCCCCTGGAGGATCGCGTAGATCGCGCGGTGGGTCAGCAGATCGGGATAGCGGCGAATCGGACTCGTAAAGTGCGCATAGGCTTCGTACGCGAGACCGAAGTGGCCGATGTTCTCCGGGCTGTAAACCGCCTGTTGCATCGAGCGCAGCAACATGGTCTGCAGCATCTGCGCGTCGGGCCGGTCGCGGATGTGCGCCATCAGCGCGGCGTAGTCGCTCGCGTGCGGCGAGTCGCCGCCGCCCAGCGTGAGGCCCATGCCGCGCAGGAAGGTGCGCAGGTTCTCGAGTTTTTCAGCGGTCGGTCCAGCGTGCACGCGGTACAGGCCCGGGTGCTTGTTACGCTTCATGAAGTCAGCCGCGCAGACGTTGGCGGCCAGCATGCATTCTTCGATCAGTTTGTGCGCGTCGTTGCGGGTGCGCGGGATGATCTCCTCGATCTTTCCCTGCGCATTGCAGACGATGTAGGTCTCAGTCGTGTCGAAGTCGATTGCGCCGCGTTTTTGCCGGGCGGCGAACAACGACTTGTACACGCCATACAGATTCTGCAGTTGCGGCAGCAAGGCCGCGCGGCGGGTCGCTTCCGGGCCCTTGGTGTTCTTCAGCACGGCGGCGACTTCGGTATAGGTCAGTCGCGCGGACGAGTGCATCACGCCCGGATAGAACTGGTACGCCTTGATCTCGCCGCGCGCCGTGATCACCATGTCGCACACCAGCACGCAACGGTCCACCTGCGGATTCAGCGAACACAGTCCGTTCGACAGCTTTTCCGGCAGCATTGGAATCACACGGCGCGGGAAGTAGACGGAGGTGCTGCGTTCGATCGCATCGACGTCGAGCCCGCTCTTCGGATGCACATAGTGCGAGACGTCGGCAATCGCCACGATCAGGCGGAAGCCGTCGCCCTTGCCGACCGTGATCGGTTCGCAGTACACCGCGTCGTCGAAGTCACGGGCGTCTTCACCGTCGATCGTGACGAGCGGCACGTCACGCAGATCGACGCGATGGCGGAGGTCGGCGGGACGCACTTCGTCCGGTAGCCTGGCGGCATCATCGAGCGCGGCCTGGCTGAACTCGTGCGGCACGCCGTACTTGCGCACGGCGATTTCGATCTCCATGCCCGGATCGTCGATGTCGCCCAGCACTTCGACCACGCGGCCGAGCGGCTGCGAATGACGACTCGGGAAATCCGTCAGTTCGACCACCACCACCTGGCCCACCTTGGCCTTCTTGGTGTTTTGTGTGATCAGGATGTCATGGCCAATGCGCTTGTCTTCCGGAGCGACGATCAGCGCGCCGTTTTCGTTGAGGAGACGCCCGATGACGCGCTTGTTGGCGCGGTCCGTTACTTCGACGATATGGCCTTCGGGCCGGCCGCGCCGGTCATAGCCAACGATCCGCGCGAGCACGCGGTCGTTGTGCATGACCTTCTGCATCTCGCCGGTGGGAAGGAACAGATCGTCCTGGCCGTCGTCGCGCACGAGAAATCCGAAGCCGTCGCGGTGACCCTGAACGCGGCCCCCGACAAAATTCGAGGGATGCGTAAGCTGGTAATGATTGCGCTGATCAAGCCGGATCTGGCCATCGCGCTCCATCGCCGCCAGGCGCTTGAAAAATCCTTCGCGCTCCTGGCGCTTGATCGACAACGCTTCGGCGATGTCGTTCGCTGCAAGCGGCGCTTCACTCGTGCGTAGCACGCCGAGGATTTCTTCGCGGCTCGGAATCGGGTACGGATATTTGCTCAAGGGCTTGTCGATGATTTTTTCTCGTTGCATGGACGTCGGTCGGCGTAATGACGCGGCTCTGTTGCACCTGCGATTGACTGCTCGGATCTGGCTCGTTCAAGGCTGAGTCCGACGGGCTTGTGCACCGTGCCAACGAACTACTGCGAGGCATTCTAACACCCGTCTTGCGCGCTACGCGCCGTGTCAATAGGCCTTCCGGGGT
>Ga0208322_1000048_pt1 | contig 17688 bp, 23 predicted proteins | sample June2015DPH_8_10_2_FD_184697 | JGI IMG/M metagenome (GOLD analysis project Ga0208322, IMG submission 184697) | Peatland microbial communities from SPRUCE experiment site at the Marcell Experimental Forest, Minnesota, USA - June2015DPH_8_10... | ecosystem: Environmental > Terrestrial > Soil >...
CAAGTCCGCTGGCAGGACATTCTGGAGCGCAAGATCCAGACTCTGTATGGCAACGACGAGGCCACCTGGCAGCGCTGTAATCGACGCAGGCTGGCCGTCTCGCCGCATGTGCCGTGGCCGGGGCGCCTCGGATTGAAGTCCGGCGCGCTGGCGCTGGAGATCGATACGTCGGGCTCGATCGGCGACAAGGAACTGAACGTGTTCCTGGGCGAAGTCAAAGGGATCTTGGAGGGTGCACGGCCCGAGAAGATCTACGCGATGTATGTCGACAGCCGCCTGTTCAACGATGAAGTCATCGAGCTGGACGATCCGTCGGAACTGGAGATGCTGAAGCAGAAGGCCGGGGGCGGCGGCGGCACGGACATGACTGTGGTGTTCCAAGTCATCGAGGAACGGCAGCTCGACGTGGACTATGCGATCGTGCTCACGGACGGATACACTCCGTTCGGGGAAGACACCGGGATACCGACCATCTGGTGTATAACGACCGAAGTTAAGGCGCCTTGGGGAGAGACGGTGCATGTCAAGCTGTAAAGTGAAGTTTAACCTGATCGACTATCAGGCGCTGAGACAATCGTATCAACAATATAGGAGCAAGTATGTCTACAACGATGACCAACAAACTCAAGCAGGAGATCAACTCCGAGACCAACTATCTGCTGGGGAGAGCAAAAAAAGCGCTCGTGTGCCCGCTCAGCAACGGGGAATTACAGGAGGCGTGGGAAGCTACGTTTGAGCCGCAAACACTCGTGGCCCTGAAGCACCTGAGCAACGACTGCGGCTATGACGTGTATTTCCACATCACTAGCACTGCGGGCGTGACGATTCCGCTCGAAGGCGAGCGATATGAAGTGATTCTGCAACAGAACTTATACAGGGAGCCTGACAACGCGAAAGACTTCATGAGCTGCTGGCCGCTCAGTGACGACAAAAAGAAAGAGTTCTGCGAGTGGGTGCAGCACACAGGGCGCATCGACTCCGAGTTTCGCAATGCGCTCTATGTGGTCGATGCATTGGTGGGTTTCTGCGGGACTGCGGGGCAGTTGGTGCGCGCGATGCCGGAGCTGGCGACGTTCATGCCGCTGACCATCGGTGATATGCTCAGGCAGCAAAAGCGCGCGAGCGGAATGCCGTATGAGTGGGCGGCGTTCCCGAAGGAACGAGTTCAGCAGGCTAGCCTGGCGTTGGCGAAAGCGTATATGATGCCTGAGCCGCGTCCGCGGCGCACGTACGATGGCTACGACGTAACCTGGGCTATTATTGCGAGCAAAGATGGCTGAGCTGATTGACGTTGGGATAGACTTCGAGACGTACTACAGCACCGCTGACAAGTACTCTCTCACGAGTCTGATGACCGCTGAGTATGTGCTGGACCCGAGGTTCGAAGCCATCGGGTTCAGCATCTCGGTCGGCGGCTCGCCGCCCGCGTGGTTCTCAGGCTCGCACGCCTATCTCACGAAAGTCTTGTCGCACGTTCCTTGGAACAAGGCGCGCGTGATCGCGCACAACGCGATCTTCGATGGGTCAGTCTTGGAGTGGCGATTCGGTTTCAAACCCGCCGAGTATTTTTGTACCATGATGGGGAGCCGTCCATATGTCCAGCCGTATACAGGATCTTCAACGCTTTCCTCTGTTAGTTGGTACCTTGGGATTGGCGTCAAAGGCGATGAGGTTATTTCGGCAAATGGCCGACGAAGGGCGGACTTCGACCCTATTGAGCTGCAAAGGTACGGGGACTACTGCAACAATGATAATCGACTGGCGCTCGGTATTTACCAGCAGATATGCGCCAATCTTCCGCAAGCTGAGCAACGACTTGTGGGACTCACTATCGAAAAATTCGTTCGGCCACGGCTCCATTTGGACCGACGAGTCATCGAAGACCGGCTGGCAGATATTGAAGTCAAGCGAGCAGCCATGCTCGCCGCCGCCGCCAAAGTAGGCGCGTCGGCCACGACGCTGAGAAGCCGGCCGAAGTTCGCCGAGCTGCTGGAGAAGTATCACGTTGCTGTGCCGATGAAAACATCGGCCGCGAATGGGTTCGACACCTATGCGTTCGCCAAGAACGACGAGGGCATGGCCGATCTACTGACGCATCACGACCCGCGTATCCGCACACTTGCGGAGGCAAAGATCTTCGTCAGCTCCACGATGGAGACCAAACGGCTCGAACGGTTCCAGCGTTTGTATGACCTGGATATCTTGGGCGGTCATTGCTTGCCCGTCCCACTGCTGTATTACGGCGCGCACCCTGGTAGGTTCTCAGGGCTCGACAAGATCAACATGCAGAACCTGACCCGCGTGAAGCGTAACAAGCTCACGAAAGAGATCGAGGCCGGTCACTTGAGGTTCGCGCTGCGTGCGCCGCCTGGGTATGCGATCATCGCGGCGGACTTGTCGAACATCGAAGCCCGCCTAGTGGCGACGCTCTCGGGGTGCGACCTGATGCGTAATGGCTTCCGGGATAAGCTCGACTTGTATTGCGACTTTGCCACGAGGATCTATGGACGCAAGATCACGAAGCTGGACGAGATCGAACGATTTGTCGGCAAAACCTGTATCCTCGGTCTGGGATATGGCATGGGGTGGAGAAAATTTGAGACTCAGATGCGCATCGCTCGCGTCAGGATGGCCCAAGGGATGGCTTCACGAGTGGTATACCTGTACCGGGACACCTACCGGGAAGTCCCGCAGCTCTGGGGCATGTTAGAGGCGTGCGCTCTGCACATGCAGAAGCCTGACGGTCTGCACTCGTTCGGGCCGCTAACGTTTGTCCACGAGCGGATCTTGCTGCCCAATGGGATGCCGCTGACCTACCCGAAGGTGCACCTGTCGAGCAGCGGGGGAGGCTTAATCTATGAATCCCGTCGGAAGGGTACCGTTGCTAATAGGTCCCTGTGGGGAGGAGCGCTGACCGAGAACGTGTGCCAGGCATTGGCGCGCATCATCATCACGGACGCCGAGCTGCGCCTGGCGTCGGCCGGCCTGAAGGCAGTCCTACAGGTTCATGACGAGTTGGTGTATTGCGTGCCCGAACAGTACGCTGCGGTAATCATGAAGGCTATTGAAAAAGTGCTGACCCTTAAGGTACAGTGGATGCCCGACCTACCAATAGACTGCGATGTAAAATGCGGCCCAACATACGGAGATGCTAAATGAGTGGACTCACGGCATGGTCCTACTCGCGGCTCAACAGCTACGAGACTTGCCCAAAGAAATATCATGCCATCAGTGTTGCCAAGACCGTCAAGGAGCAGGAGTCTGAGCACACGACTTGGGGGACCGACGTGCACAATGCGTTCGCCGCGTACTTCAAGACCGGCAAACCGCTGCCATTGGCAATGAAGCAGTACGAAAAGTATCTGGCGATGATCAAGCAGGCGCCGGGCGAATTCATCGTCGAGCAGAAGCTGGCGATCAATGCGAGTTACGAGCCCACCGGCTGGTTCGATAATGATGTGTACTGTCGGATCATATCCGACCTGACTATCATCAATGGTGATCGGATGGTGCTCTGGGATTGGAAGACCGGCAAGCCATCGAGCGACTTCAGTCAGCTCAAGATCTCAGCAGCAGTGATGTTCCAGCTCATGCCCGAGACGCAGCTGATCACGATGGCGTACTTCTGGGCCAAGAACAAAACGATCACACGACAGAACGTGACCCGCTCGAAGGCGCTCGACACCTGGAACGAGCTGATCCCCAGAATCCAGCGGTACCACGACGCGCACGTCAACAAGGAATTTCCGCCGAAGCCGAGCTACCTGTGCAAGTATTGCCCGGTGAGTTCGTGCCCGAACTGGGAGCGCCGATGAGCTACGAAGACGATACGGATTTGCAGACAGGCGATATCGTCGTACTCGTGCTAATACTACTCTGCGTGCTGGGCGCGTGGGGCTGGGCGGGAGCATGGTAGAACCAAAGCCCGCTGACCCGCTTGCCGCTGCACGCCAACAAGCCTGTACGCACACGTTTATCAGCGATTCCTATAAGTCCCCGCCGCGGTGCCCGCGATGCGGCGTGTCCGAAGTCGAGTGGAACAAGCGTATGGAAGAACTATTCAGAAACGCGTGGGGTGGAGGAGGATGCCCATGAAGAAATTCTTGAGCTGTCCGAAGTGCGCCAAGATGGCGCGGTTCGCTACAACTCTGTGCCCGCATTGCGGATACGATGCCAGCAAGTTGTCGGCACCAACGATTTCCCCCGAGGTCGAAGCCGCCGCGGCCGAGCTGAACAAAGTCGACCCGATCGAGTGGCCTGATATGCCAACGGATCTGTTCAATGAGTAACCGCGGGCGCATCGCGTGGATCGCCTTCTGGTGGTTGGCTCTGGTCTACTGGGCGCTGTACCTACTGGGGTGCGCGCACACACTGCCGCACCGGCCCATGAGCGAGATCGATATCCAAGGTCATATGGAGCTGGCTCCGCGTCGCGCCTGCCCCGCTGTCTACGACGCACCTGATGGAAATTTGAGGATGTGCTTATGATCAAGAGGATCGTCTTTATTGCCGGCATGATCGTCGGATTGGCAATCGGCCATGCTCACGCCGAGGAGCCCAAGGAAGTGTCGCCCGCCCAGCCCGTTAGGCCAGTGATAGTCTGGGGGGTGCGCGGCTGTGGGCAGGAGATTATTTGGATCGCGCTGTCGAACGGCGAGGTACGCCGCTACGACGCGGATCATAAACCCAAGCCGCCGATCACCCACGATGATTTCCTAGCGTGGATCGCTCAGGCTGATACTACAGATATCGTCCCGTTGAAGTGCGGCGTCTCTCTGTAGGATCTTGTGAGCGTCGTCGCCGCACTCTGGATCTTCGCCTTCGAGCACGCCTCGCGGCGGATCGTACATCCATCCTTCGCAGTCTTGTGGGGGCATGGGGGCTCTCCGCGGCGGTGACGGGCCTATTATACCCCTAATTTTTGCGGGTATAGGCCCGCGTAAGTCGGTGATTTTACATGGAAAAGTTCCTCTGTCCGAAGTGCAAAGCCAGGTACATGACGCGGCGTGGCAGAACGCCTGGCGGCAAGTGGCGATGGGAATGCAAGAACGGCTCAGGCGGCCGCGAAGCGTGCTACACGACGACCGACCCGACGGCGCCGTGGCGCGATCAAGGCAGCAGGCCCGTCGTCGCAGTGCCCGATAAGCAGTTCGATCGGACTCTGAGGAAAACCAAACGGTTCATCATCACGACTGCCCAGAACGGCACGCCGGTGCACCGTAAGTTCTTCGCCAGCCTGCTCAGGGCCAAGCGCCGGCTCGACGCTGAGCTGATCGTGATACCGATTCGGTACAAAAACCCGACCAGCCACTGGAGCATGTCCGCCCAGAACGCTGAAGTCTGGGCCAAGGAAGTCACTCGGTACCTCTACAATCAGCGCAGGCGGCTCAACGAGAACCTGGTGCTGCTCGGGGATATCAAGGTGATCCCGACCGCTATGGAGCCTTTACGGGGCTTTGAGGCGATCTCACACGGTGAGTCGGCGATCCTCGGACACACGAAGGTAGCCATGAAAGCGGTGCCGACCCCGTCTCACAAGCTGCCGAAGATCCTGACGACCACCGGCGCCTGCACGGTGTCGAATTACACGGACTCACGGCAGGGGGCGCTGGGTGAGTTCCACCACAGCCTGGGTGCGGTGATCGTCGAACTGGAAGGCAAGATCTTCCACTTGCGACACGTTCATGGCAACAAGACTTCGGGCGAGTTCACCGACCTGAACACGACTTATCACCCGGCTGGGTTCCGGCCCGCGCCGCGCCCGCTGGCTCTGGTGATGGGCGACACCCATGTAGACTACATCGACCCGGCCGTTGAGAAAGCGACGTTCGGCAAGTTTGGGATCATCGAGACGCTGAACCCCGAAGTGCTGGTGTGGCATGACTTGCTCGATGGGTACTCAGTCAACCCGCACCACCGAGACAACCCGTTCCTGCTGGCGACGAAGCAGAAGATGGGGCTCGACGATGTGCGCGCGGAGATCCAGCGGGCGGTCAAGTTCGTCTGCGGCCGCACGACCGGCGACCGTAAGAGCATAGTGGTCGCGTCGAACCACGACGACTTCGTCGGCCGCTACATGAAGACGGTCAACTGGAAGGAGAACCTGACCAATGCCCGATTCTACTTTGACACTGGGCAGTATCTGCTGGAGCATTCTAAGATTGGGATTCACGGATTCTCGATGCCAAATCCATTCGCTTATTGGTTCAAGCGAATCGCCGCCGGGGATGATAGCAACGTTCGTGTTCTACACCGGGACGAGTCCTACAGCCGCGCTGGAGTTGAGCTTGGCATGCACGGAGATATCGGACCGAGCGGTGCTAAGGGTTCGGCACGTAATCTCAGGCGTATCGGCACTCGATCAATTGTCGGACACTCTCATTCACCGTGCATTGACGAAGGTTGCTATCAAGTCGGGACAAGCACATCTCTCCGCTTGGAATATAATTCTGGACCGTCCGCGTGGCTGAACACTCATTGCATTCTTCATCATGACGGGAAAAGACAGTTGATCAATATCATCGATGGTAACTGGAGGCTGTAATGACTGACGGTATGTGGATTCAATGATGATCTGGTACAGCTTGATCGCGGCCACCGCGGCCGTGAGCCTTGAGTATATGTATCGGGTGCTACCGGGAGGCTGGTTCGCGAACATGTGGATCTTCATATGGCCCTCGTTGTTGGTGAGCTTCTGTATACACAAGATGGTCACCAACCCCGGCACGCCGCTGATCGGCGCGTTCATACTCTGGTCGCTCGCGGTGATGGGTATGCGCGTGTTCGTGACCACGGTCGTACTGAGAGACTACGTGTCGCCTGGAACCTGGGTCGCGCTCGGGCTGCTGGTCTGCGCCCGCGTCGCCCAGTCAGTATGGCGGTAAAGACGAACCCGCTGGCTGAGCCGCGCGGCCCGAAGCAGCCGCCGTATTGGCTGGACAAACGCCGCCCGAAGGTCGAGCGGCGGCAACTCGAATTGATGCGCGACCTGGAGTGCGCGACGAAGATCACAGAGGAGCAGTATCATGCGAGGAAAGGGCAAAAGAACGAAGGTAACACCGGAACAGATGGCGAAGATTCTTGAGTGGGAGAAGGCTTACCAGGCTGTCCCCCCTGCCAAGGTAGCCGCCTATCAAATCGGAATACCGCATCGAACTATGTATTACTATCTGGCGCAGCATCGTCGCCGCAAACTCATGGAGAAGGCACTATGCAAATCATCGGGCTGACTGGTCTGCCCCGCTCTGGCAAAGATACGTTCGCAGCGCATCTGCGAGACCTGTACGGATACCGGACGCTGGCGTTCGCAACCCCGATGAAGCAGGCCGCGGCGATCCTGCTCAACCGAGAGTTCTGGGAGATGAACGGCGATCACGACTTCGACCGCGAAGCGATCTTACCCGGCTACGATTTCTCAGTGCGTCAGTTCCTTCAGCGCATGGGCACCGAAGTTATGCGCGAGAATTTCGGCGCGGACTTCTGGATCAAGAACATGCGCGGCCGTCTGGAAGGAGTGAGCAAGGCCGTGATCACAGACGTGCGATTCCCGAATGAGTGCGAGCTGATCAAGGAACTTGGCGGCAGGATCGTGCGGATAGAGCGCGTGGGCTGCATCGACAATGGGCACATCAGTAACGCGCCGATGCCGGCCGACTTTGTGATCGAGAATAATTGGACGCTCGAAGATTTCTACGATCGGATCAATACGCTCGTCAAGTTGCAGCACTGGGACTGAGCCATGACGACACCCGAAGCCAAGGTCAAAGACCAAATCAAGGCGTTCCTGAAAATTCTAGCCGCGTACTGGCACATGCCTGTGCAGAATGGTATGGGATCGCCAGCGCTTGATTTCCACGTATGCATACCGATTATTGTTACACCGGGTATGGTGGGAAAAACAATTGGTGTGTATGCTTCCATCGAAGCCAAGGCACCCGGCAAGTCGCCGACGCTGCGGCAACAGCTAACCATGCGGGATATCGAGCAGGCTGGTGGCAAAGCGTTTGTGGTGGACGACAACTGTCGAGAGATCGCAGCATGGCTGCTGGAGTTGAAAGCATGAACAATGTACTCACGCATATTGGCACAGCGCTCGGGCTTCCGCAGGCGCAGAACCCGAACCAGGCGCAGAACCAGGCGATGGCCGGCTCGCTACAGAGCGCAGCCAGCCATGCGAACGTATATCCGCCAGGGTATATGGCGCGGAATTTGCCCACGATCTCGGAGCGCGCAGCGGAACTAGTAACGAAAACTGAATCAATGAAAAAAGTGGCTGAGTTTTTCGCAGCGCAACTGTCAATGGATCTTTTCAAAAATGATCCCGTAGCTGCGGCCATATATACCCAAGCTATGGATCGAGCAATTACTGTGTTGGAAAAAGGAGAATACAAAGTATGAAGTCAATCATGGTTGATATCGAGACGTTGGGAACAAGTTCGAATGCGTGCGTCATTAGTGTGGGTGTAGTAGCGTTCGATCCTGACAAGGGTGTACTGGCAAGCGACGGCTGGGCGATCCGGCACGAAGACTGGCACGGTGAGATGGACGCCAGCACCATCAAGTGGTGGATGAAACAGAACGAAGCCGCGCGGAACTTCTCATTCGAAGGCACCTGGCCCGCGTTCGACGTGGCGCAGAAGTTCGCGCAGTTCCATAGCGCCTGGGGCGGCGATGAGTGCTGGGCCAACGACCCAGACTTCGATGTGGTGCTGCTCAAGAACTGGTGGGCACGCGTGATCGCCAAGGCTGGGTTCTCCGCAGTGGGCAGGTTCCCCATCAAGTACAACGAGGGACGCTCAGTGCGTACCATGAAGGGCGAGGCGGTGCGGCTCGGGATCGTGACCGATCATATCTACAAGGCGTCGAGCGTGGCGCACAACCCGGTCGATGACGCAGCCAATCAGGCCCGCATGGTCAACTACATTCGGAACCACCTGGTCAGGGCGGTCGCATGACCGTGCACTACCAGCGGTTCGCGATCTACTCGAACGATCCGAACATCGCGTTCCCGCTGGTAGAGCTTTCGTTCAAGAGACAGGATATAATCGACGGCATTAAGGCGAAGACTTTCGACGCCAAGAAAGTCGGCGAGTCACTTCAAGAGTTTGCAAAGGCAATACAGGCAGCAATCAACGAGGGTTTGAAATGAGTTTAAGGAATCAGTATGTCACAGCAGAGGAGCTGGCAGAGGAGCTGGGCCGGCGCGTGTCGCGCAGTTCGCAGGCAGAGATCGCCCGCGAAGTAAAAGTGGCGGCGCCGCTTATCAGCAACATCGTTTCTGGGAAAGTCAACGTCTGCGGCCGCTTGCTTAAGTGGCTCGGTTATGAGCGCGTCATAACCTATAGGCGGATCGGTGAGTGAGGAAGCTGAGGCTCTAGGAACAGTTGCAGGGTGGGTGACGCGTGAGCTGATAGCAGCCGTGATCTTTGCGCCGTTTGTTCAGATGACTGTACAACGAGCATCGGTTACACCGGGATCGACCACACAAGGTATAAACACAGCCATTGTGGACCAAGATATGAAGGCGTGTCTGAATCTAGCTGACCGGCTGATAGCACTGGCAAAGAAGAACCCACCAGCATGAAAGTATTCCCCGACCACCGAAAGGTAGTTCTTCCGTACCGGGCCGACGTTGAAAACCTACTCAACGGGGCTGCGCAGAGGTTCGAGACCAATGGAGCGCTGTGGCTAGCTGTGCCTCACGAGGAGAGCACGGTGAAGCTGCTGCGGAATCTCGGGCTGAATGTCGCGGGGCCGGTTCAGTACTACTACCAATGGGCCGGCGACACGCCGTTCGATAGCCAGCGTGTCACCGCTGATCTACTGACGACGAACCACCGCGCCTACGTGCTTTCGGAGATGGGCGTGGGGAAAACGAGAGCAGCCCTCTATGCTTACGACTGGCTCCGACAGATCGGCAAAGCAAAGAGGCTGCTCGTGGTGGCGCCGCTATCGACGCTGACCAAGGTCTGGGAGGATGAAGTCTTCCGGTACTTCTCACACTTAACAACGGCGGTTATCTATGGCGAAAAGAAAAGGAGGATCAAGCTCCTCGCGAACCCAGCAGACGTGTACATCATCAACCACGACGGCGTCGCCGTCGTCCACAACGAGCTATTTAGTAGGGCCGATATCGACACAATCATTGTTGACGAGCTTGCGGAATATCGAAACAGCCGCGCGAGACGCTGGAAATTCCTTCGGCCAATCATTGCTCGATCTAGCTATGCATGGGGACTCACAGGAAGCCCAACACCTAATGAGCCAGTTGACGCGTATGGCCAGCTTAAGCTCATTACTCCTGAGCGCGTTGGATTTAGCGCGAAGGCATTTAGAGACCAAACGATGCGACAGGTTTCGCAATTCAAGTGGGTCGCTCGATCGGATGCTAACGATACTGTACTCCACGCTATGCAGCCCAGTATTCGATTCACCAGGGCGCAGTGCTTTGATCTCCCACCTACTACATACGGAACAAGAGAGGTTACACTTGATAAGCGGGCAGCCGCGGCCTACAAAAAGATGTTCGACGAGTTCGCCGTCCAGATCAAGTCCAAGCAAATCAGCGCAGCCAACGAAGGCGTCAAGCTCAGCAAGCTCCTCCAGATCGCGGCGGGGTTCGCGTATGACTCAGCAGGAACTGGATGCTTCATTGGCGGCACGGCGCGATTTCGAGAGATCATCTCGATCATTGACGCAGCAGAAGCCAAGGTCATCGTCTTCGCCCCATTCAGATACTTCGTGGAACTCACCAACGGAGTACTTTCGAAACAGTACGCAGGCCAGGTGGGGATGATCCACGGCGAAGTGCCGAAGGGTGAGCGCGACCGGATCTTCACTGAGTTTACGAAAGGTTCGATGCGCGTGCTGGTCGCCCACCCTGGCACGATGGCGCATGGGTTGACTCTAGTTGAGGCCAACACAGTTGTGTGGGCGGCGCCGACAACGAGCTACCGGATTTACGAGCAGGCCAATGCGCGGGTGACTCGCTCTGGGCAAACTCGTAATACGTTCATCATACATTTGCAGTCTACGAAAGCAGAGGATCGTGTATATTCCAGGTTGAAATCCAGAGAGAAGATGCAAGGGGCGTTGCTCGATATGTTCGAGCACGCATCGGCCTAGCTGGGGGGTTCGCGCTGGTTGGCGCGAGTAGCCCAGACGAGATTAGCCGGCGAGTGCTCGACATTAAAAACCCCGGCAGTTGCAGCGTGCTTACTATCTTCGGATGGGGTCCTCCGGCGACGTGATGCAGCCTTCGCGGCCTTCGGGCCGCGGAGTATTCCTACTACCATTAAGGAGTTGATATGAAGATTGATGCAGTGATCACGGGGGTCTTGGTTCTCCGCGATCAGATCGACGCCAAGAAACAAGAGCACAAAGCCGAGCTGGCTCCGCTCAACGAAAAGATGGCCAAGCTCGAAGCGTACCTGCTCTCTCAGTTGCAGTTGTCTGGGTCGACCAGCGTTGCTGCGAAGGGTGTGGGGACAGCTTATATCCAAAACGTAACAAGCGTGACGGTCGAAGACTGGCCTGCTACACTTGATTGGATCAAGACCACGGAAGCGTGGGAATTCCTAGAACGCCGGGTGTCTAAGACGGTCGTGCAAGAGTACATGGAATCGCAAGGGGAAGTGCCGCCGGGTGTGAAAGCATCGACCGAAGTCGAAGTGCGGGTGCGCCGTGGCTAGCTTCACACAGCCTGTACCGCAAGCGGTTACGACTACGATACCCGAGCAGTGGGTTGTGCTGGACGGCGGCTCCGTCGGCCCGAGTGGATGGATGTGGACTACAAATCCGCTAAACGGAAAGGGGCCGCATGGGCGCAACGCGTTCTCGGGATTCTGGCAGGTTGATACGATCTATCACACCATCGACCCAATGACAGCAATCATGCGTGGACTCGTCGAGCCTAACGAGTTCAAGTGCAGCGAAGGATTCAAGGCTTGGCTTAACATCATCAAAGGAAACTCATAATGTCTCAAGATATGGTTTTGTTTCAGGACGAGCAGGCGAATGCCAACATGGAAATTTCCACGTTGTTCGCCAACCAGGACGTTGACGGCAACGATGATCTCGCCGATGGCATCGGCGGTAGCTACGCTATCTTGTCGATGAAGGGCTCGCGGCTCCAGGTGAAGTACCAGGGGACCACGACCATAATCACCGGCCCGACGGGCGATCCGGTCGGCAGCCTCGAAGCGGTAATCGTCAAGGGCAACAAGAACATCACGAAGCAGTATTACTCCAAGGGTTACACCGAGGGTGATACGTCCGCGCCGGATTGCTTCTCGCTCGATGGCAAGGTGCCAGCCGAGTCTGTGCCGCAGCCGCAGCACACCAACTGCGCAGCCTGCAAGATGAACCAGTTCGGCAGCCGGATAAATCCAACGACCGGCGTCAAGTCGAAGGCGTGCGCGGACAACCGCAAGCTCGCCGTGGTGCCGCTCGCCGATCTGCGCAACGAGCTGCTGGGTGGCCCGATGTTGCTGCGTGTGCCGGCGACTGCCCTCAAGGATTTGGCCATGTTCGCCGACACCCTGAAGGCCCGCGGGTACCCGTACAACTCGGTCGCTGTGCGCATCGGGTTCGACCTGAGCGTGAGCTATCCCAAGCCGACGTTCAAGGCGATCCGCCCGCTCACCGACGAGGAGGCTCAGGTGGTTCTGGAATGGGTGAACTCCGAGCAGGTTGAGAAGGTGCTGGCCGACTTCGCACCGGCCGAAGCCGCCGAGGCTGCGCCGGTCGACAGCGTGTTCGAGCAGCCCCCGCCGCCCGCTGAGCCGCCCCAGGCCGCGAAGCCGAAGGTGGCTACTCAGCCCCCGCCCCCGGTCGCCAAGCCCGCTGCGCCCAAGGCGGCGGCTCCCGCGGCCATGAAACCGGCCGCGCCTGTGGCGACCCAGTCGAAGGCCCCCGCGGTCGCGCCCAAGCCGGCGCCGGCGAAGGCCGCTGCTCCTAAGCCTGTGGCAGCAAAGCCGGCGCCCGAGCCGACTGGGCCGGAGGATGAAGTAGTGGATAATACGACCGAGGTGGTACCAAGCAACCTGGAAAATGATATCGCGAGCATTCTGGCGGACCTGAACTCGATCCCGTCCGAGTAATCGTGGAGTCGTTCTTGCGGCGTGTGCTGCCCGTAACTGGTCAGTACATCGCTGTCTCGATCCAACCAGGGACTGGGGTCCGCGAGATCCGCGGGCTCCAGTCCATCACCGCGTTGGCTCATGCCTGTCAGCGGCTGAGCCAGTGCGCCACCAACGTTTTCTTTGCTGTGGGGGCTTATGCATCTGATCGCAAACATCCTACCAATAAGCGTGCTCTGTTTCTTGATCTGGACGCTAAATCGTTTGGATCAAAGGCTGGAGCTTTACAGGGACTTAGCGCCTGGCTGCGAACAACGGGCGTGGTGGCACCTTCCATATATGTTGATTCCGGTCGGGGAATTCATGTGTATTGGTGTCTGGATCGGGATATCAATTTGGATGCTTGGCGCGCCATCGCCGGAAAGCTCAAAGAGCGATGTGTGTCCGCGGGATTCAACGCCGACCCAACAGTCACCGCTGACGCAGCCCGGATACTCCGTGTCCCCGGCACGCTGAACCACAAAGAATCCCCTCCGATACCATGCCGAGTTCTCAAAGATACAGGAACAAGTTATGATCCTGCTGTACTGCTTCGCTCTCTTATACCTGTTGTCAGTTCTGCTGCTAGTTTACTGTCTGGGTCTGTTGGCGCTGATGATCTGGGATCTGCTCCTTCGTCCGCTAGTTATCCAGCGGTACCTTATTATGGCGCCGAGATCGCCCGCAAGTGCGGAGTCATGGGCGAAGCCGTTGCTACAGGAGGCAAAGACCACACCGAGCCAGCTTGGCGTCACTTACTCTCGCTGCTTACGTTTTGCGAAGATGGTAAGGAACTCATACACCCGATATCTAAAGGCCACGCGGGGTACACCGAAGCCTCAACGGAAGCGAAGTACGCCCAAGTCCTGAAGCTCAAGGAAGACGGCAAGCTGAAGCCGATCCTGTGTTCGACATTCGAGACCTACAAGGCGTCGATCTGCGCGCAGTGCGCGTTCAAGGGGAACATCAAGACCCCGATGGTGCTGGGCAAGCTGGAGACCACGCAGTTCCTGCCGTACAATTACCGGGCCGGTGATTACTCGATCGATAAGCTGATTAAGAAAGGCGACGCCGAAACCCCCGATGTGTGGGTACAGGCGTTTCCCTATAGGATCTCAGAGGTAGAGGTTTTCAATCACGGGCACACGCGGCAGATCCAGTTCACTGCATCGAGCAAGACGATCGTGAAGCGCGTCGACATTGAATCAGGGCTGCTGGTCAGCCAGGGCGACGGTCTGCCGCAGTCGCTCTCGAACCAGGGGCTCTGGCTCCAAGGCACACAAGTATCGGAGTTCAAAATAATCATGACCAGTTGGCTCAGACGAATGCAGGATGTAAAGTCCGAAGTGGTTCTCGAAATGAAGGGCCTCGGCTGGGGTAAGCGGAATGATAAAGACGTGTTCTCCGCGGGCGGCAAGGTGTTCGCCGCGGACGGTAAGACCTGGGAGTTCTACCACCAGGATCAATCGCTGATCAAGACCTACACACCGAAAGGAGACCCGAACGTATGGAAATCTGTTGCCCAAGCTCTGGCATCGGACCCGCGCCAGGCAGCAGTAACCACCTTGCTTACGTCGTTCGCTGCGCCGTTAGTCAGCTTTGCCGGAGTGAAAGGGCTTACCTTCTCCTTGTACTCAGCGGACTCTGGGACTGGCAAGAGCAGCATTCTCCGATGTGCGCAGTCGGTGTGGGGGCAGCCCACCGCTGGGATGGCAATGGTCAACGATACCCAGCTATCTGTTATAAACAGGTTGGGGTTCTTGAACACGATCCCTGCTTACTGGGACGAATTAAGGTCCGGCGATACTTTAAAGAACTTTGTCCAGATGATATTCACCTTGGGACAAGGAAGGGAAAAATCGCGGCTCACATCGACTATCAAACAACAGGGTTCTGGTACCTGGGATACATTAGTCACAGTGGCTTCGAACGAGATGATTGCGGACCATATCGACACGTATATCAAGAATTCGGACAGTGGCAGGTTACGTCTGTTCGAGGTGAGCCTGCCTCCTCTACGGTCCCCCGATCCGTCTATTGGCAGCGCCATCGCGAGCCTGGAGAAAAACTACGGCCACGCCTCGCTGGAGTGGGGTGCGTACCTAGCAAAGAACCGCGAACTGGTAAGCGGCTCAGTTACACAATTGACCCAGCAGATACGCGAGTCGGTTGCCGGTGGATCTAACGAGCGATTCTGGATCGCGTTCGTCGCGGTGATCCTCGCCGCGGCCGAGCATGTGACAGCAGCAGGTATCCTCACGATTGATATCCCGAAGCTCAAGCAGTGGCTGCTCTCCGAGTACATGAAGCAGCAGGGCGGCGTGAAGAACAACTACGTGGCGCCGGAAGACGCCGCGACCCAGTCGATCTCCGGCTTCGTCGATGCCCACCGAGACGCGCTGCTGGTTGTTGACAAGATGTATCCAGCAAAAGGGCTCATGCGAAACATCATGATGCCCGCCAACCAGCTCCCGCGCGGCGAGATTGTTGTGATGAAGTCCACTGACGACAAGATTGTGCGGATAGATCGACAAGCCTGGCGGTCCTGGGTTGTCGAAGCAATGAAGCACTCGCCGAGCGCGCTAATGACCCACCTTACCAAACTGGGAGTCAAGGCATCAAAGGCCGCGTTGAGCGCCGGCCTGAACAGTGCATCGAATGCCAGAGTGATGTGCTTGGAAGTCGACCTGACCCAGCCGCCCTTTGATAAGCTGATCGATCAATAATCGTTCAGCTCGTTCTCCACAGGATCTCTGCTACCTTCCCCTTCAGCCTCCATCTGCGAGCGCTGGAACCCGCGCTGAGCCTTGATCAGATCTCCACGCGTGACTCGGAACTCCGGGTTCACGTTGGAGAACTGCTGCGCCTGGTTCCAAATCTCCCCCCTGTCAGCCGGATCAGCCTTCATATATCTGTCGATAAACGCCCGCTTTCGGTCCCCCGCCCAGTTCCTATACTCACTGTCGGTGTTCATCTTCTCCTGAGTATTCGCCTGCTCCGCAGTCTTGACGCCGAGCGCTGCCCATGCGGCCCCGCCATAGCTCGGTTCCGTCAGGTGAATCCCCCGCGCGTTCGTTGCACCCTCCGTCGCAACTGTGTATGCATTGATTACGTTCTGCACAGCTTTGATGGGGAGCAACTTCATCCAGTCCGACACCCTGCCAGTAGCGATGGCGTTCGACGCTGCGTGATACATATCAGCAGTTTCCTGGAACGCCGGTCCCAACAATCCCGCCGCAATCCTTCCCCACGCACTTGAGTCCAAGCTGGATATATCCGGCGGATCATGGAATAACAAATCCGACAACCCCAAGTGCGAACTCAAATCAAACCCGAACGCCCGCGGCAGACCGCCGTTAATCATGTCAGCTATCTTGTTTTCTCCCACCACTTGAGATACAAAGCGCTTCGACATATTGTCGAAACTGTAATACTCGTTGTTATCACCCGCGATCTTATGGTACGCCCAAGCGAATGCACGCACTGGTTCGAGCCCCATGCCTCTCTGCACGCCGGCAAACAGCGTCGCACCGAGCAGAAGCCCCGCCACCGTCGTCAGCGCCTGGGTCCTACCTCCTTCAGTCTCAAGAGCCGAATCATAAACATGGGAGTAGAGAAGATGCGCCATACCCTGCAAGTAAGTCCTGAACATCGTGACGGAATTCCCGCCCCAGACCTTGTTGACCGCGCGGAACGCGCGAGGCTTTTCACTCTGGCTGTAGTCCATATGAGTTTCCCGGACAAAATCAGCGGCCCTGTATACATCCCCCTTGTGGAGTTCCAGAGCACTGAGGCCCGTCGAAACGCGATTGAACAAGTCCGCAACACTCGGCAGCAGACGAGCATACTCGAAGACACGATTCGAGACCTTGCTTCCACCCTTGGCCGCTTGTGCGAGCTGATTGCTGAGCGATGTGTGTATCGCCCCTCGATCGATGAGTTGCTGGAGTGGGGAATTGTCTCCCTGTGCCCACTTACCAAAGCGCTTGTCCTTGGCTACAGCCGCATAGACGGCTTTCAGCATGGAATCCGCGTCGCCCTTGAGCGCGAGCGCGCGGAACGTTTCGCGGAGAGCCGGGGACGATATGAGCCCCATGCTAGCCCGGAAGCTATCGAGCGCGCGGAGCTTACCGTGACGCGTCATCGCGATTGGGATCGCCGTTGAGAAGTTCTGCGTGAGCACGGTCATGACGTGCGCGAAGCTCGTGATGTAGTTCAGGAACCCCGCCTTGGCGACGAAGCTGTTCATCGGGGTGTGGGTTCCGAACTGCCGGCTTTCTTGCGCGAGCCGCAGCCGCAGCTCGTTGTAGGTGCGACCGCGAGCGGCTGCACGCGCCGCGGGCTGGTCGGAGTCTTTTACGGCATCGCGTAGGCGGCCGAGTGCATCCGCGGCCTTGAACATCGTCGTGAGGTTCCCGACGTGGTACGCCATCGACTGCGCGTGCTCCGCGAAGTTGCGCCCCATCTCGGCGCCCTTCACGCCGCCGACGTTCTGCCGGGTGAGCTTGCTCGCGGCATTGGCGGAGCGCTGAGCCAAGATCTCCGACAGCCCCTGGCGCAGCGCCGTGTG
>Ga0208322_1000050_pt1 | contig 17511 bp, 14 predicted proteins | sample June2015DPH_8_10_2_FD_184697 | JGI IMG/M metagenome (GOLD analysis project Ga0208322, IMG submission 184697) | Peatland microbial communities from SPRUCE experiment site at the Marcell Experimental Forest, Minnesota, USA - June2015DPH_8_10... | ecosystem: Environmental > Terrestrial > Soil >...
CAGGCTCGCGACGTTCGGATTCTCAGCAATCGCGCGCATGGCGCGGCCGAGCTTCGTCTTGTGCACGAGCAGCAGCAGCCCGCCCATCACGAGGAACGCGACCACGATGATGACGATTTCAGTCATCGAGATCACGGCGCCCGGATTGTTGGGGCCGGCCTTGATCACGTTGAGCGGATCGGTAGGCAGCAGTTGCGGGAACGGCAACGGATTGCGCGACCAGATCATCATCGCGAGCGTCTGCAGCAGGATCGACACGCCGATGGCGGTGATCAGCGGCGCGAGACGCGGTGCACGGCGCAACGGCCGGTAGGCCACACGCTCGATCGTATAGCCGACCACCGCGCACACTACCGCTGCGATGATCAACGCGATGATGAGCGTCGGCACATGGCCTAGCCCCGGAAAGTGGTTCTGAAGCACGCCTATGGCTGAGAGCGCAACCATTGCGCCCACCATCAACACATCGCCATGCGCGAAGTTGATGATGCCCAGGATGCCGTAAACCATCGTATAGCCCAGTGCGATGATGGCGTAAACGCTGCCAAGCACCAGTCCGTTGAGGATCTGCTGGATGAAGATATCCATTTAATGCTCCTTAGCCCGTGCGACTGGATTCGCGTCTGCATCAACCGGTGGGCGGTCATGCAGTACGGAATCGCAACGGCACTGCGGGTACTGATGTAAAAGCCGGTAAGGGTTATCCGCCGCCAACTCGTCATGTGACCTGGATGCAGTCGCCGCTTCGTCGGAACCGGATGCAAAAACGACACCATTGGGTGGGCCAGGTGCCGTCAGGCTGTACTCCCGTCATTACATCTCTACGGCGTCGAGGACCGCAGCTTCGCTGTCCCTGAAGTCGTAAAGCGTAATGGCGCCTTCTTTCAAATCACCCTTGTGGTCGATTGCGATGTGGCCGGTTACCCCGTTGTAACCGGTGGACGGCATCGCAGCCAGCACCTTGGGCGCGTCGAATGAATTGGCGCGCTTCATTGCATCGACGATCACGCACAGAGCCTCATACGTGAACGGCGCGTCAATCTGCACCGGCGTGTGGGAACGGTCTTCGGCCTGCTGTTCGAAGTCCACTCCCGGGGCCATGGTCGAAAGCGCAACTCCCGCCTTCGAACAGGCCGGGTTGTGCATGGCGGATCCCACCAGCTCCCCCACCTTGGCGGTACACACGCCGTCGCCGCCAAGGATTTTTGCCCTGATACCGAACGTGGCCGCCTGCTTCGTACACGGCCCGCTCGTCGTGCCCATCCCGCCGGACTTGCTCGCGTCCGGCTGAACACTTTTGATCGTGGTGAGAATGGCCTGAGTGTCCGAGGCCTCGTTGCGCTGGCCGCCGCTCGCGTGCCCTTCGGTGGTGATGTCTTCAACCGCCAACTGCGCCCCGTTTTCGTTGTGTTTGCCTGGATAGGCAATCCTTCCCATTAATGGGGCCGCATGGCCGGCAACAGCACTCGTTGCATCCGAGTGCGTCCCGCCATCGCTCTTCGTGCTGCACGCGGTCAGCATCTCAACCGCGGCCGGAGCGGACACGGCGTAAGCAAACTTGACTCGCATTAAGTAGGTCTCCAGCGCCTTGCCAAATTCATTGCTCGAGACCCAAAGGCCTTGAGAACGCGCGCATTGTAACTCCAATTATGCGACGGGCAATATTGTTGAAACGGCAGGGTTTTCCTGCATTGCAACCGCATTTTGTGAGTAATAACGCACAAAAGGCGCAACCAGGTTGCGACATTTTTTCGTGCATCAGTTGCACCAGCGTAGACCCCAGCAGCATCAAGTGTTGCAGCCATCGCGGCCATTCCTTGATTTCATCGTGTTGAGCGATAGGTACTACGTTTCTATATCCCTCGACCTGCACGCACAATCCTAGTGCATCAAAAATCGGCAGTGGCTAGTATCACCTGTTTAAATAGGGATCGATCAATGGTCGAACGATAAAATAAAATCACCGGGACGCAGGATTTTTGTGTGGCTGGTACTGAAAACCGTTCCATTTTCGTGATACGGCACTTATTAATAGGACGCGCTTTCGCAGCGAAGGGCATAAAAAAAGCGCGCTCGAGGCGCGCTTTCTTACAAAGGCGTTAGCAGAACGTCAGGCTGGCAAGCCCAAACCACGCGGCAACGGAAATGCGATGTTTTCCTCGATGCCTTCGAGCGCACGTACGTTACGCACACCCAGTTCGCGCAGACGGGCAATTACGGCCTGCGCGAGCACCTCGGGAGCCGAGGCGCCAGCGGTCACGCCAATGCGGCGCTTGCCAACGATCCAGGCCGGATCGATCTGGTCCGGCGAGTCCACCATATAAGAAGGAATCCCGCGCTTCTCAGCGACTTCGCGCAATCGGTTTGAATTGGAACTGTTCGGGCTGCCCACCACGATCACCACGTCGCACTGCGGCGCCATGAACTTGACTGCATCCTGGCGGTTCTGCGTGGCGTAACAGATGTCCTGCTTTTTCGGCTCTTTGATGGCCGGATACTTGGCCTTGAGCGCAACGATGATCTCGGCTGCGTCGTCGACCGACAAGGTGGTTTGCGTGACGAACGCAATCCGTTCCGGGTCAGCGAGCTGCAGCGCGTCTACATCCTCGATATCTTCGACGAGATACATGCCTTCGGCCGCCTGCCCCATCGTCCCTTCGACCTCGGGGTGCCCCTTGTGGCCGATCATGACAATGTCGAAGCCCTCCTGACGCATCTTCGCCACTTCGATATGCACCTTCGTGACGAGCGGACAGGTGGCGTCATAGACCCGCAAACCGCGCGATTCCGCTTCCGCCCGCACGTCCTTCGAGACGCCGTGGGCGCTGAAGATCACCGTATTGCCGGCCGGCACTTCCTCTAACTGTTCGATAAAGATCGCGCCCTTCTTGCGCAGGTCCTCGACCACATAGGCGTTGTGAACAATTTCGTGGCGCACGTAGATGGGTGAACCGTGCAGCTTGATCGCGCGTTCGACGATTTCGATGGCCCGATCGACACCCGCGCAAAAGCCACGCGGTTGCGCCAGCAGGATCTCGGCTTCAGCCAGAGTCGTATCCGTGGTGCTCATGTTTACAGAATCCCGATGATTTTCACTTCGAACGCTAGCGCCTGGCCGGCGAGCGGGTGATTGAAATCGAACAGAGCGGACGTTTCGCCCACTTCCTTCAGCACGCCTGCGTAACGTCCGCCACCTGGCGCGTTGAATTCGACGAGATCGCCCGGCGAAAAATCCTCACCGATCATGCTGTTTTCACGCAGCGTGGCAAGCGACACCCGCTGGATCAGCTCCGGATTGCGCGGGCCGAAGGCCTGCTCCGGGGCTAGCTGAAAGGTCGAATGGTGGCCGACCTTCAATCCCAGCAAAATGTCTTCCAGCGGCGGTGCCAGTTGACCAGCGCCCAACAGGAGCGTGGCCGGCTTTTCGGTGAAGGTGTTGATGACCTCGGCGCCATCGGCAAGCGAAAGCCGGTAATGGAGCGTGACGTGCGAACCGGGTTTCACTTCAGAGATGTCGATGATGCTCATGCGGTAACTCGTTCAGTCGGGACGCGCTGCACGCGTGCACCCAAGGCGCAGCCTGTGCGAGTGGCAAGCCGTCGTGCTGCCGTGCGCAAAAGTTCTATTGTAAGCCACATATCAAGCGGCGGCTTGGGTGCGTCATATGCACCGCCGCCGCGGATGATGACTTTCCTGCCTTGTAACCGGAGAAGAATGACATGGACTATTACGCCTGCGTGGAAGCGACGGCCAATCCTACGGAGGACGGCGATGTGCCGGCGCTGTCCGGGCTATCCGAGCCTGAGGCGGCTGTGGGTGGGTCGGCCGCGCTTAAGCGGCGGGCCACGGTGGCAGCGCCCGAACTGGGCAAGGTCAAGGCAATTGCTGCCACGCCAGTCGGGTCGCAGCCGGACCTGTGTGCGGCCATCCCGCCTTATCCGGCCGCAACGGGTTCGACCCCGCCTCGACGCGCTGGACGCAAGCGCTCGCACGGCAAACGCGACATGCCGCGCGAGCGGTTACTGGATTTCGGGCCCGGCACCCTGACCGACGCCGAACTGGTCGCACTGGTGCTCGGTTCGGGGCTGCCGGGACACAACGTGTTCGGCATCGCCCACTCCCTGCTGAAGCGCTTCGGCTCGCTGCGTGCGATGCTGGACGCCACACCGGCGGATTTCAACGGCCTGCCGGGCGTCGGGCCGGCAAAGACGGCGCAGTTGCTCGCCATCCTTGAACTGGCGCGGCGTTCGCTCGTTGAGAGAATGCGCGAAAAACCACTGATCGATTCGCCTGAAGCGGTCGAAGACTATTTACGCCTGCTGATCGGCTCGCGGCCGCATGAAGTCTTCGTGTGCCTTTTTTTGGACGCCCGGCACCGCCTGATCAGCGCCGAAGAGAGCTCGCGCGGGTCGCTCACGCGCATGGCCGTCTATCCGCGCGAAATCGTCCGCCGCGCGCTGTCGGCGAATGCCGCCAGCATGATCGTGGCGCATAATCACCCGTCCGGTGCGGTCAAACCCAGCGCCAGCGACCGGCGCCTGACGCAGGTGCTGCGCGACACGCTCGCACTGATCGATGTCCAACTGGTCGATCATCTCGTGATCGGCACGCACGAGACGTTCTCGTTTGCGCGAGCCGGCTGGTCGTGAATTTCCCGGGATCCCAGCGCCGAGACACCCGCCGTGTCGCGGCTGCACCCTTACGCTGTCGTGCAGTTGTCCTGCGGTTGCCCCGCATGGCCAATCGCAAATAAGGTTTGATTTATCGGCTTTTTTTCTGCTAGAATTCCGGTTTGCCTGTTTCCAACCCTGTTCCGAAGCCATCAAAGGCCTTCCGGGGGATAAGCGACTGAGTGATCATCGCAGCCCTTCCGGGAAACTTTCACGGCGTCCGAACTCAGAATTAGCGTATTAGGAGTGCTCTCATATGGCACGCGTATGCCAAGTAACTGGGAAAGCGCCGATGAGCGGCAACAACGTTTCCCACGCGAACAACAAAACCAAGCGCCGGTTCCTGCCGAACCTGCAAAACCGCCGTATTTGGGTGGAAAGCGAAAACCGTTGGGTGCGTCTGCGCGTTTCGAACGCCGGCCTGCGTCTGATCGACAAAAACGGTATCGACGCTGTGCTCGCAGATTTGCGTGCACGCGGTGAAGCCTAAGGAGTAAATCATGGCAAAAGGCGCACGCGACAAGATCAAGCTGGAATCGACCGCAGGTACGGGTCACTTCTACACCACGACGAAAAACAAGCGCAACATGCCGGAAAAGATGGAGATCAGCAAGTTTGATCCCGTCGTCCGCAAGCATGTGGCGTACAAGGAAACCAAGATCAAATAAGGTCTAGCTTCCTGTTTGTTGACAAAGACGAAAGCCCCGCACTTGTGTGGGGTTTTTCGTTTTCGGCCCCCGCTTTTCGGCCACGCTCTTCACCTCGGCTTTCGGCCTGCCGGTGCGTCCCGGCCCATTATCCCGCGCGTTTTCCTCTGCTTGCAGCATCGGCCATCCGGCCAGCTTTCCCTCGAGTCGTGCGACGCGTATGCTTTCTCGTTTATCGGTGAGCGGCGACATGAGTCGCAACGGCTGATCAAGCGATGGAGATGCAGGAAATGAATTTTGACGTGGCAATTGTCGGTAGCGGCCTGGCAGGTCTGAGTGTTGCACTGAATCTGGCGGAGACCCGGCGAGTCGCGGTGATTGCCAAGGTTTCGATGACGGAAGGCGCGAGCGACTGGGCACAAGGTGGCATCGCCGCCGTGCTGGATTCAGCAGACAGTATCGAAAACCATGTCAGCGACACGCTGATTGCCGGCGGCGGCCTGTGCGACGAAGCAGCCACTCGTTTCATCGTCGAGCATGGGCGCGAAGCCATTGAATGGTTGATCGCCCAAGGCGTGCCGTTCACCAAAGACGATGCGGCCGAGCTCGGCTTTCACCTCACGCGTGAAGGCGGCCATAGCCATCGGCGGATCATTCACGCAGCGGATGCAACCGGCCACGCGGTGGTCGCAACACTTAGCGAGCGCGTGCGCCGCCATCCGAACATCACGCTGTTTGAAAACCACTATGCAATCGACCTGATCACGTCGGACCGCCTGGGACTGCCGGGGCGCCGCTGTCACGGGCTGTATGCGCTCGACCTGGAAAGCGGCCGCACCGTCACCATCGAGGCGCCGCATACGGTGCTCGCTACGGGAGGCGCTGGCAAGGTGTATCTCTACACCACGAATCCGGACACCGCGACAGGCGACGGCATCGCCATGGCGTGGCGCGCCGGCTGTCGCGTGTCGAACATGGAATTCATCCAGTTCCACCCGACCTGCCTGTTCCATCCCTACGCCAAATCCCTCCTGATCTCTGAAGCCGTCCGCGGCGAAGGTGGCGTTCTGAAGCTGCCGGACGGCACACGCTTCATGCCCCAACACGACGAACGCGCCGAACTCGCGCCGCGCGACATCGTTGCCCGCGCGATCGACTTCGAGATCAAGAAGCGCGGCATCGACTGCGTGTACCTCGACATCAGCCACCAGCCGGCTTCATTCCTGCAAGAACATTTTCCCACCATCCTTGCGCGCTGCCTCGAGTTCGGCATCGACATCACCAAGGAACCCATTCCGGTCGTACCGGCTGCGCACTACACCTGCGGTGGCGTCGTCACGGATCTGGCTGGCCGCACCGACCTGTCGGGCCTCTATGCGGTCGGAGAGACCTCCTGCACCGGACTGCACGGCGCCAACCGCCTCGCCAGCAATTCGCTACTGGAGTGTCTGGTCATCGGCCGTTCCGCCGCTGCCGCCATCGAAGCGGAAGGTTTCGGCGCCGCAGCCCACGCACCGCTGCCCGACTGGGACGAGAGCCGCGTGTCCGACCCAGACGAAGAAGTAGTGGTGGCACACAACTGGGATGAGCTGCGCCGCCTGATGTGGAATTACGTCGGCATCGTGCGAACCGACAAGCGGCTTGCGCGGGCCAAACATCGCCTTGCACTGCTGCGCGACGAAATCCACGAGTACTACGCGAACTTCAGGGTGAGCCGGGATCTGCTGGAATTGCGCAATCTGGTGGACGTTGCATCGCTGATTGTCGACAGCGCCCGCTCGCGGCGCGAAAGCCGCGGGCTCCATTTCAGCCGCGACTGGCCCGCCGCGCTTCCGAAGGCATTGCCAACGGTGCTGTCACCCGAAAACGTGCGCAACCGCAACGTCTGACGCGTGGTCTTTGTACGGTCGTCGTCCCGATCGAACCGTGTAAAAGCAAAAGGCCATCGCTCGTGTGCGATGGCCTTTTTTGCCAGGGCGGCGTTGATGCATGCCGCAAGCGCGAAGCAAAGCTGAAGAATCAGACGATACGCATCGAGTAGTCCGTTGCACGCACGTCCTTCGTCAACGCGCCAATCGAAATGCGATCGACGCCAGTTTCCGCGATCGTACGCACCGTCTCAAAGTTCACGCCACCCGAGACTTCGAGCACCGCACGCCCCGCGGTAAGACGCACCGCATCGCGCATGGCGTCGAACGAAAAGTTGTCGAGCAGAATGGATTGCGCCCGATGCGCCAACGCCGTTTCGAGCTGCTCCAACGTTTCCACCTCGATCTGGATCGACACGCCCGCGTTCAAGGCGAACGCAGCGTCCATCGCAGGCCCCACGCCGCCCGCCGCCGCGATGTGGTTTTCCTTGATGAGAATGCCGTCATAGAGCGCGAGCCGCTGATTGGCGCCTCCGCCCACGCGTACCGCATACTTCTGCGCTAGCCGCAGCCCGGGCAAGGTCTTGCGCGTATCAAGAATGCGTGCCTGAGTATGGACGATGGCCTCGACGTAGCGCCGCGTCACGCTCGCCACACCTGAAAGCATCTGCAGGAAATTCAGCGCGTTGCGCTCCGCCGTGAGCAGCGCGCGCGCCGGGCCGCGCAATTCGCAAACGGGCGTGTCGGCCGTCATGCGTTCGCCTTCACGATAGCGCCACTGCACTTCGATACGCGGATCGACGTGGCGCATCACTTCGTTGAACCACGGCACGCCGCACAGCACAGCGTCTTCACGCACGATGATGCGCGCGTCGCGTAAATCATCCGCGGGCACGAGGCGACCCGTCTGATCGCCGGTACCTACGTCTTCCGCAAGCACATCGGCAACATTGCGCGCAAGCGCGGCGTCGAGCGCTGCGCCGTATTGGGCGCGGACTTCTTCATACAATGGTGAGACCGCGTCAGCCTGGTAGCGCGCCTGGTTCTGTTCAGCCGCCCCCATTACGCAGCCCCCACCTTAGAAAACAGCGCCGTATCCTTCGCCAGGTCGCCGCTTGCCTGCACACGTTTCTTGTGCCGCGCTGCGAAGTCGAGCATGCGGTCGATCGGCAACCGCGCCCGCTCACCCACCGCGCGATCGACGAAGATCTCGTTGTGACCACGCTCCAGCACGTCGGCCAGATTCGTCAGTCCGTTCATCGCCATCCATGGACAATGCGCGCAGCTCTTGCAAGTTGCACTATTTCCGGCCGTGGGTGCTTCGATAAAGGTCTTGCCAGGGGCGGCCAGGCGCATCTTGTACAGAATGCCAAGATCTGTCGCCACGATGAAGTGCTTGGCATCGAGCCGTTGCGCGGCGTCGATCAGTTGAGTCGTCGAACCGACGACATCGGCGAGCGCCACGACGCTCTCCGGTGACTCCGGGTGCACGAGCACCTTCGCGTCCGGATACTGCGCACGTAGCAGATCGAGTTCGATTCCCTTGAATTCGTCGTGCACGAGGCACGAGCCCTGCCAGAGCAGCATGTCCGCACCGGTCTTTTTCTGGATGTAGCTGCCGAGGTGCCGGTCCGGCGCCCAGATAATTTTTTCGCCGCGCGCATGCAGGTCGGCAACGATCTCGAGGCCGATCGACGACGTCACCATCCAGTCCGCCCGCGCCTTCACAGCAGCGCTGGTGTTCGCGTAGACCACCACCGTGCGATCCGGATGCGCGTCACAGAATGCAGAAAACTCGTCGACGGGGCAGCCCAGGTCGAGCGAGCAGGTCGCATCCAGATCCGGCATCAACACGCGTTTGTCGGGACTGAGAATTTTCGAGGTCTCGCCCATAAAGCGCACGCCGGCCACGACAAGTGTCTGCGCCTCGTGATCGCGGCCGAAACGCGCCATCTCGAGCGAGTCCGCCACGCAACCGCCGGTCTCGTCGGCGAGTTCCTGCAACTCCGCATCGACATAGTAGTGCGCGACGAGCACCGCCTTCTCACGCGCAAGCAAGGCGCGGATCCGCGCCTTCAGCGCGAGCTTTTCTTCTGCCGACGGCACGTCGGGCAGCTTGGCCCACGCCTGCCCGATGCCGCAGGTCAAGCCCTGCGCCTGCGGCCGGTCGTATTCAACGCTCCTGATCGCCTGCTGATTCATGATGCCCTCTACCATGCTGATGCGCCGCTGATCGCCGTGCGTCGTGTCCGACGTTTTATGCGGCCTAAAAAAGCAAAACCCCGCCAAACGCGGGGTTTTGTGACGTACTTAAATTTTAATAGATTTCGCGCTTACTTTCCTGGCTCAGGCATAGCGACGCAGGCGCATCGCAAACTCCTGGAGAGCCTTGATACCGCTTTGTTCTGCGCGATGGCACCAATCCTGCAATTGCACGAGCAGCTGTTCGCGCGAAGCGTTCGAGCGCTCCCACATAGCCGCTAGCTCATTGCGCAACTCGATGTAGGTGCGCAGCTTCTGGCTGTTCGCGAAGATTTGCGGCAATTGACGCTTCTGCGGCTCGTCAAGGCCGGCTTCTTCCTTATGGAACCAGCTACGTGCGCCGCGCATCAATTGATACTTTTCGCGCGCGCCCACTTCCTTCAGATGCGCCAGCTCCTGGCGGTATGCACGCTTAAGCGCCTTCCCGTAGCTGGCCATGACTTCGTAGCGGTTTGCCAGCACGGCCTGCAAGGTATCCTGGTCAAGCACCTGCTTGCCGGTGGTCAGGCGCGGCGTGGGCGCAATCTTCTTCACCTTGGCCAGACGGAAGGCCGACATGATGCGGATATACATCCAGCCGATATCGAACTCGTACCACTTGTTCGACAGCTTGGCCGACGTCGCATACGTGTGGTGGTTGTTGTGCAGTTCTTCGCCGCCGATCAGGATGCCCCACGGGAAAATGTTGGTGCTCGCATCCGACGAGTTGAAATTGCGATAGCCCCAGAAGTGCGCGAGGCCATTGACCACGCCAGCCGCCCAGAACGGAATCCAGATCATCTGCACGGCCCAGACGGTCAGACCGACGAGGCCGAACAACGCGACGTTGAGCACCATCATCAGGCTCACGCCGAGAATCGGATACTTCGTGTAGACGTTGCGTTCCATCCAGTCGTTCGGCGTGCCGTGACTGAACTTGCGCATGGTTTCTTCGTTCTTCGCTTCACTGCGATAGAGTTCGGCGCCTTCCAGCAGCACCTTCCAGATGCCGCGCGTTTGCGGGCTGTGCGGATCTTCTTCGGTCTCGCACTTCGCGTGGTGCTTACGGTGAATCGCGGCCCATTGGCCGGTCAGCATGCCTGTGCTCATCCACAGCCAGAAGCGGAAAAAATGACTGACCGCAGGATGCAGGTCGAGGGCGCGGTGCGCCTGGCAGCGGTGCAGATACACCGTCACGCCGATGATCGTGATGTGCGTCGCCACGAGCGTGTACACCACCAGTTGCCACCAGGAAAAACGCAGCAGACCGTGGGCAAGAAAATCTAGCAAGGAATTCAACAAGGCAATTTACCTGTGGAACGAGAGTGACAGGACACCAAAAGACAACACGTACAGAGTAACCGAAAGACTAACCAAAAACGCGGTGTCAAGAAAGTGAAAGCATACGGACAGATTGGACGTTATTCTACGCGAACCGTTCCAAGTGTTTGTAACAGTTGGGGATTTTTTGTAGCACATCAACCCGGGGCAAACACGCTGATACGGTATTTTTGGCGTGCTTACGGAGCCCCCCGCCGCGTCAGGCGGCGCTGACCGGCTCGTTGGCCGCCCCGCCGGTCAAATTTACCGGTCGCGACAGTATGTCGCTCGCGCCTGCCAAAACATCACCGGCTGACCGAAGTTGTGGGCGAAGTCTTCGAACAGGTGCGAGAAGATCCGGGTCTGCATGATTGGGTATGCGCACCCGGCGCGCTGCGACTACGCACAGCGCGACCGGTGCGGCAAAACCGCTTAGGAGCGGCGCTCCAGCACGGCGGCGAAGAAGCCGTCGGTGGCATGGCGGTGCGGCCACAGCGACAGATAGTCGCCCGTCTCCACCTCAATCCGCTGCTCGGCCAGCACGTCGCGCGCCGGCACCACGGCGAAGCCCGGGTGATTGGCGAGGAATTGCTCGACGATGGTTTCGTTTTCGGCTTCCAGAATGCTGCAGGTTGCGTAGACGAGCCGGCCGCCCACCTTCACGAGACGCGCGGCGCTCGTCAGGATGGACAACTGCTTGGGTGCCAGTTCGGCGATGGATTCCGGCGACTGGCGCCATTTCAGGTCCGGATTGCGACGCAACGTGCCGAGGCCGCTGCACGGCGCGTCCACCAGTACGCGGTCGATCTTGCCCGCCAGTCGCTTGATCTTGGCGTCGTGCTCGCTGTCGATCAACACCGGGTTGACGTTCGACAGCCCGCTGCGCGCGAGGCGCGGCTTGAGCTTGGCGAGGCGCCGCTCGGAGATGTCGAACGCGTACAGGCGGCCCGTGGAGCGCATCATCGCGCCCAGTGCGAGGGTCTTGCCGCCCGCGCCGGCGCAGAAGTCGACGATCATTTCACCACGCTTGGGCGCCACCAGCGTACACAGCAACTGGCTGCCCTCATCCTGCACTTCGACCCAGCCGTTCTGAAACGCGTCGAGCTTGGTGAGCGGCGGCTTGCCGACCACCCGCACTCCAAACGGCGCGAATGGCGTGGCGCCGGCTTCGATGCCGGCCTTCGACAGCGCACCGAGTACGTCGTCGCGGCTCGCCTTGATCGGGTTCGCGCGCAAGTCTAGCGGCGCCGGGTAATTCAGCGCGGCAGCGAGCTGCGCCAGTTCTCCGGCCTCGAAGCGCTTCGACAGCGCCTGATAGATCCAGTCGGGCAGATTCATGCGAATCCGCAGCGGCAGGCTCTCCGGGTCGATCTTCGCGACGTGTTCGAGCCAGTTGGACTCAGTGTCGGAGAGAAACGGCTTCAACGCTGAGCGCCCTGCCGTCTGCATCAGGCCCAGCAAGGCCATCCGGCGCGCCGGGCTGCCGGTGCCGCTTTCGGCCAGATGGGCGAACTCCATCCGGCGCCGCAGCACCGCGAAGACCGCTTCGGCGATCACGCCGCGCTCGCCGTGCCCGAGCTTCGGGTGGGCGCGGAAAAAGCGGCTGGTGGCAGCGTCGGCGGGGCCGGCAAGCTTCAGCACGTCCGCGAGCAGCGTTTCAGTTTGTCCAATCAGAAATCCATGTAGTCTCATACGCCCTCTCCGGCGATCTTGTTGCTATTGATGTCGGCAAAGAGCCATTGCGGCTCCGGCGGCGTCAGCGTGACGCGCAGTCCGTCGAGCGCGAGGCGCCCTTCAACGAACCAACGCACCGCGCGTGGGTAAATAATGTGTTCGGTTTCGAGTACGCGTCCGGCCAGCGCCACAGCGTCGTCGCCTTGCAGCACGGGCACAGCGGACTGGACCACGATGGGCCCATGATCGAGCTGCGACGTGACAAAATGGATCGATGCGCCGTGCAGCCGCACGCCCGCGTCGAGCGCCTGCTGATGGGTCTTAAGGCCCGCAAAGCTCGGCAGCAGCGACGGATGGACGTTCAGCATGCGCCCCGCGTAACGATCGACGAAGCCGGGCGTCAGCACTCGCATGAAGCCGGCGAGCACGACCAGATCGGGCGCGCAAGCATCGATTTCGCGTGCCAGCGCCGCGTCGAAACGCTCTCGGTCGGGAAACTGGCGGTGGTCGACCACCGCCGTAGCAATACCTTGCGACGCCGCAAACTCAAGGCCCGCGGCGTCTGGACGGCTGGCAATCACGGCGGCGATTTGCGCCGGCCATCGTTCGCGCGAACACGCGCGAACGATGGCTTGCATGTTGCTGCCCCGCCCGGAAATCAGGATGACAAGTTTTTTCATCCGCGGATTTTATCATTCGGGGGACGGCCGAACGGCGGTGCGCCGCCGTGCCTCGCATTGAGCGTTTATAATCGTGTGTTTTGCGGAGTCCGGTCCGTTCCTGCCGGCCGTCCCCACACTCAACGTCGCCCAACACGCTATTGTGAGAGTTTTCCGCGGTCTTCCCAATGCCGAGAGCCGTGCGCCCTGCGCACTGACTATCGGCAACTTCGACGGTGTCCACCGCGGCCATCAGGCTTTGCTCGCCCATGTGCGGGCCGCTGCCGATGCCCGCGGTCTGCCCGTTTGCGTGATGACCTTCGAGCCGCACCCGCGTGAATTCTTCAACCCGGCCGGCGCCCCGCCGCGTATCGCCATGCTGCGCGACAAGCTCGAGGCGCTGCGCACCAATGGCGTCGACCGCGTGGTAGTCGAGCATTTCAACCACACCTTTGCGAGCCAGTCGCCGGATGCGTTTGTCGAACGGATCATCGTCAACGGCCTGCATGCGCGCTGGGTGATGATCGGCGACGACTTCCGCTATGGCTCCAGGCGCGCCGGCGATTTCGACTCGCTCAGAGCCGCAGGCCAGCAACACGGTTTTGAAGTGGAACAGATGGCCACCGTCGCGGATCCGTCCGGCGCGCGCATCTCCAGTTCCGGCGTGCGCGCGGCGCTGATTGCCGGCGATCTCGACTCGGCACGCGCCGCGCTGGGCCGCGATTACCTGATCAGCGGCCACGTCGTCCACGGCATGAAGCTTGGCCGCGATCTCGGCTTTCCCACGCTGAACCTGCCGATCGCCCACAAGCGCCCAGCGCTGGCGGGGATTTTCGTGGTCCAGGTGCACGGCATCGAAGCGGAACCGGTACCGGGCGTCGCCAGCCTCGGCTTGCGCCCCACCGTCGACGATTCCGGCCGCGTGCTGCTCGAAGTCCACCTGCTCGACTGGCACGGTGACGCGTATGGCAAACTCGTGCGCGTCGAATTCCTGAAGAAGCTACGTGACGAGGAGAAGTTCGTCGACCTCGAAACGCTGAGCGCCGCCATCGCACGCGACGTCGCCAATGCGCGTGCATGGTTCGCGGCCGTGGGCTCCGGCACGCCGGGCAGCCGCTCCACGGGCTTTGCCACTTCAGCCACCGACCGAATTAGATAGCCGCCGCGGTACGTGTCAGCGTCAAGCGAAACACGTACCCCTCGCCGCGCGCATCGAAGGGCGTCCGTGGATCACGCGACATGCCTGCCGGGCGCGCCCAATGCCCCGCGCAACGTGCGCATATCGCGCCCTTACCGCGCATCGAAAGAATTCACCGCGACCACACCATGAGCAACAAGAAAGCCGATTCGAAACCGCAATCCCGATATCCGGTCAACCTGCTCGACACGCCGTTTCCGATGCGTGGCGACCTGCCCAAACGCGAGCCGCAATGGGTCAAGGAATGGCAGGAACGCAAGATCTACGAAACGATCCGTGCCGCGTCCAAGGGTCGCAAGAAGTTCATCCTGCACGATGGGCCGCCGTATGCGAACGGTGACATCCACCTCGGCCACGCGGTGAACAAGATCCTCAAGGACATGATCGTCAAGGCGCGCAACCTGGCGGGCTTCGACGCGGTCTACGTGCCCGGCTGGGATTGCCACGGCATGCCGATCGAAATCCAGATCGAAAAGCAGTTCGGCAAGTCGCTGCCCGCCGCTGAAGTGATGCAGAAGGCGCGCGCCTACGCGACCGAGCAGATCGAGAAGCAGAAGGTCGGCTTCCGCCGTCTGGGCGTGCTCGGCGACTGGGACAACCCGTACAAGACCATGAACTTCACCAACGAAGCCGGCGAAATCCGCGCGCTCGCGAAGATCATGGAAAAGGGCTACGTGTTTCGCGGCCTGAAGCCGGTGAACTGGTGTTTCGACTGCGGCTCGGCACTGGCTGAGGCGGAAGTCGAGTACAAGGACAAGACCGATCCGACCATCGACGTGCTGTTCGCCTTCGCCGAGCCGGAAAAGACGGCGCAGGCGTTCGGCCTGGCGGCGTTGCCGCGCAGCGAAGGCGGCATCGTGATCTGGACCACGACGCCGTGGACGATCCCCGCCAACCAGGCGCTGAACGTCCATCCGGAGATCGTCTACGCATTGGTGAATACGCCGCGCGGCCTGCTGATCCTGGCGGAAGAGCGCGTCGAAGCCTGCCTGAAGCAATACGGTCTCGAAGGCAACGTCGTCGCCACCGCCACGGGCGCCAAGCTCGCGAATCTGCGCTTCCATCACCCGCTCGCGTCCGCGCACCCGAGCTACAAGCGCACGGCGCCGGTCTATCTCGGCGACTACGTGACGACGGAAACCGGTACCGGCATCGTTCACTCGTCGCCCGCCTATGGCGTGGAAGACTTCGTGTCTTGCAAGGCACACGGTATGGCCGATTCGGACATCATCAATCCGGTGATGGGCGACGGCCGCTATATCGAATCGCTCGCGCTGTTCGGCGGGCTGTCCATCTGGGCCGCCAATCCGAAGATCGTCGAAGCGCTCAACGCGGCCGGCTCGCTGCTGCGCACGGAAAAGTACACGCACAGCTACATGCACTGCTGGCGCCACAAGACGCCGATCATCTACCGCGCGACCTCGCAGTGGTTCGCCGGCATGGACGTGAAGCCGAACGACACCGACAAGACGCTGCGCGAAACGGCGCTCGAAGGCATCGAGAACACGGCGTTCTACCCGTCGTGGGGCAAGCAGCGTCTGTTCAGCATGATCGCCAACCGCCCGGACTGGACGCTGTCGCGCCAGCGCCAATGGGGCGTGCCGATGGCTTTCTTCGTACACAAGGAAACCGGCGAGCTGCATCCCCGCACGCTGGAATTGCTCGAAGCAGTCGCGCAACGTGTCGAACAGGGCGGCATCGAAGCCTGGCAGACGCTCGATCCGCGCGAGCTGATCGGCGACGACGCCAACCTGTACGAAAAGAATCGCGACACGCTCGACGTGTGGTTCGACTCGGGCACGACGCACTGGCACGTGCTGCGCGGCTCGCACAAGGACGAACTGCAGTTCCCGGCCGATCTGTATCTGGAAGGTTCGGACCAGCATCGCGGCTGGTTCCATTCGTCGCTGCTGACCGCCTCCATGCTCGACGGCCGTCCGCCATACAACGCGTTGCTCACGCACGGCTTCACCGTCGACGGCGAAGGCCGCAAGATGAGCAAGTCGCTCGGCAACGGCATCGATCCGGAAGAAGTCGCCAATCGCCTCGGCGCGGAAATCATCCGCCTGTGGATCGCTTCGACCGACTACTCGGGCGAGCTGGCCATCTCCGAGGAAATTCTGAAGCGCGTGACGGAAGGCTACCGCCGCATCCGCAACACGCTGCGCTTCCTGCTAGCGAACCTGTCGGACTTCGACTTCGAGAAAAACGCGCGTCCGGTGGAAGACTGGCTCGAGATCGACCGTTATGCGGTCGCACTCTCGGCCAACCTGCAAACAGACATCCTCGCGCACTACGACAGGTACGAGTTCCACCCGGTCGTCGCGAAACTGCAGACGTTCTGCTCAGAAGACCTCGGCGGCTTCTATCTCGACGTGCTGAAGGACCGGCTGTACACCACGGCCCCCGACTCCGTCGCCCGCCGCGCCGCACAGACCGCGCTGTATCACATCGCCCAGGGCTTGCTGCGCATCATGGCGCCGTTCCTGTCGTTCACCGCAGAAGAGGCATGGAAGGTGTTCCAGCCCAACAACGAAACCATCTTCACGGAGACGTATCACGCGTATCCGGAAGTGGCGGATGCCGCCGCGCTGCTCGATAAATGGACGCTGTTGCGCGCCGTGCGAAGCGACGTCACCAAGGCACTGGAAGAAGCCCGCGTGGCTAACCTGATCGGCTCGTCGCTGCAGGCGGAAGTCGAAATCCGGACGAGCGGTGCGCGTCACGACGCGCTGGCCAGCCTCGGTGCGGATCTGAAGTTCGTGCTGATCACCTCCTCCGCCACGGTGGTGAAAGTGGAAAGCGAAGCGGACGAAAGTGTCGAAGTGCTCGCCTCGAAATACCTCAAATGCGAACGCTGCTGGCACTACCGCGCGGATGTCGGAGAGAACGCCGAACACCCGGCGCTGTGCGGCCGGTGCTTTAGCAATCTGTTTGGAAGCGGCGAAACGAGGAGCGCGGCATAATGGCAAGAACCCTGTCGAAACCCGCCAGCAGCGGTTCGCTGGCACCGTGGCTTGGCGTGGCGCTGATCGTCATCCTGTTCGATCAGCTCACGAAGATTGCAGTACAGAAGGTGTTTGCATACGGTGTTCCACATGCGGTTGCGCCGTTTTTCAACCTCATTCTGGTCTACAACCGCGGTGCCGCCTTCAGTTTCCTGGCTGCGGCGGGTGGCTGGCAGCGCTGGGCCTTCACCGGCCTTGGCATGGTCGCGGCGCTGGTGATTTGCTA
>Ga0208322_1000053_pt1 | contig 17397 bp, 19 predicted proteins | sample June2015DPH_8_10_2_FD_184697 | JGI IMG/M metagenome (GOLD analysis project Ga0208322, IMG submission 184697) | Peatland microbial communities from SPRUCE experiment site at the Marcell Experimental Forest, Minnesota, USA - June2015DPH_8_10... | ecosystem: Environmental > Terrestrial > Soil >...
CTATAAATTTTACCCTCATTTCATTTTTTCAGAACAAATCTCAATGGAGATGGCATCCCCGATTTAATTTCTATTGAGGATTATGTGGCCGTCTTGTTTGTCGTCGGGCATAGCGTGGATCAATTACAGGCTATACGCGTGTTTATAGGCGCCGCCAGACTCGGGCTCGAGTGGCCCCGAACTGTTACTCATGCGAGTCGACAAGTGAGCGCGATGCAACGATTTCTTCCTGTAAAAACGATGCGAACACCACGCTGCAAATGATTCACGCTATCGGGACAGTGTTCCTCCCCTGCACACTTCCCGATACTCTGTTGGGGCGACCGGGATTTAAGCTCATGAAGCAATCTTAATGTCAGTGATCTGTCATTTCCTGGCTGCCCGCCTACTCTTAAGGTGTGCGGTTGCAGTGGTCAATGGATACTCAACGTCAAGCGTTATCGATGTTGTCTGCTGCCGCTCGATTTGACTTATTGTCGGTTCGCGTAATAGGGAGGCGTCATGAACCTGAAGCTAAATGTCGTTGCATCCGCTATTCTCTTGACGGTCGGCACCGCCGCAATTGCTGCACCTCCACTGACCCCTCAGCAGTGTAACAGCTACCCGTTTAAGCAGCCCGTTGGCGAAGTCACGCACGCGCAACTCATGCAGGAGCTCGTCGAGCTAGAGGCTGTGGGCTACTACCCCGGGGAAGACGACTTATATTACCCCCGCGATATTCAGCGTGCGGAAAGGAAGTTACGAGCAGAGTACCGGCAGGACTGCAAACCGAGTATCTCCCGAGCTGTAACAGCAGAGTAGCCGAGAAGAACGAACATCGCTGTCCGGCTTGGCGGGCAGCTTGTTTGGCGACTCTCGGCCATCGAGCGCGGACTTAAGCTGAGCAGGTAATGGAGTTCGAATTGCCAGCAATGCTCGTTGAAAGATATGTGTCCGCCGGGTCCTTAATGGCGGGTGACGCGCTGGGCGCAAAAGACGACTGTCGAGGAGGTGCTGGCGCAACTTGATCACGCACCTGAGGAGATGCGAATCCGACAACACGCGGTCGAGCATCCCTTCGGCACAATCAAGGCATGGATGGGCGTCACTCACTTCCTGACACGGATTATCAAGCGGGTGGATACGGAAATGGGCCTGCACGTGCTGCCCTACAACATGAAACGCGTCATTAAGCACCCCGGTTCAGAACAGCTTATTGTGGCTTTTCACTTTTTTCACATGACTTCTGGCTGGGCGCAGCGCATACGTTCACGCGAGCACACGTTCCTACCGTGACGGGCAGCTCGGATCCGAACTGGAACCAACTGTCGCTGATGCTCGACTATGATCTGAGCGCACGCACCCCGATTTACGTGCAAGAGGCTTACCGGCACGCTGATGGCAAGACCGCGGCCGCGACTTCGATTACGCGCCAATTTAAGGTTCCCCGAGTGCGTCGTCAAGTGGCAACCAGATGATGTACCGCATCGCATTGACGCGCCGTTTCCAAGACATCTCAGCTTTAGCTTCAGCGTGAAAAGCACAGGCCGGAATCCGGCCTGTGCTTTTTTAACTGTTGGGAGTCGTAACACTTATGTCAGGGAGGAAAGTGCTCTTTCTTGATCGAGTGATCGGTTTGCCGTTGGCGAAATGTAAAGAGTCCACATTGATGTTTTGTGCGATGTGTACAAATATGGCGGGTTTTTCATCTTCGTGCGGTCCGGTATTTATTCGCGCAGGGCTATGATGCCAAAACTGTCACGATTCCAACCATACCTTGATGGACGCGACAAGCGACTTGACATGGCTCTGCTTTGCCGCGAGCTTCGCCTCGACGCTGACATAGGCATCTTGCGGTTACCGCAGATTAGGCAGCCTACAGACGAGATGTAGCAGCTTCTGTAAGATATGGAATCCTTATTGTAATGTTTTGGTGCGGCGTTGAAGTGTCCAGCATCCGGTAGCCGAAAAGCGCGGGACTCCCAGATGTTCACTATGTGATCTTACGACCGTCTCATTCTCCTCGTAACAGCCTGCGTCGCGAGGATGCCAATTGGGTCCACGTTCTTAACAAATAGTGAGGAGCCGATGGCCGTGCCCGCTCTGGAATTTGGCAAAGTACGGGGAAAGTCGATCTCCACCGATACACAAGGTACGAATTCAACGCGCCGTTCGGACCCGCGCTGGCATACGACTACGTTTCGATGGCTGTCGGCATACGCCGCAATTTTTACCCTCTGCTTCATGGCGTTGCTCGGGTTCCTGGAATACTCGGTGGGCGCGGCGATGGAAAGCGAAGCAGATAGCGGGATTCGCTGGCAGATGCGTTACTTCGATTCGAAGTCCGACGATCAGCTGGCGGCCGTCATAGGACGAAGGCTCGAGCGCGAAAACCGGCACACCAATTACTACGGCCTGTTCGCTCCAGACGGTCACCGGCTCGCGGGGGACATCATCGAGATGCCACCAGGCCTGCAACTCGATCGAGCCGGTGAAGCACATAGCGCCAGCACGGGCCGCACACTTGTGCTGTCGGCTAACGCGTCGATGGCCACGGTGCGGGTAATGGGGGAACTTCGCGACAACGGCGTCAAGCTTGTCATCGGACGAAGCCTGTCCGACGTGCAGCATGTGCGGGAGGAATTGACCAAGGCGCTGATCGGCGGTGGGCTGCTATGTCTCGGCCTCAGCCTTGCTACGGGCCTGTTGCTGAGCCTGCGCCAGATGCGGCGCGTGGCGGACATGCGGCACGTGACCACTCGCATTGCCAATGGGGATCTTGGGCAGCGCTTGCCAATTGGCGGCCATGACGAACTGGATATGCTGTGTCACCTCGTCAATCACATGCTCGACGAGGTCGAGCGTCTGATGAACGAGGTCAAAGGCGCGTGCGACGGTATTGCCCACGACCTACGTACACCGCTGGTGCGTTTGCGCCTGCAGTTGGCCAACCTCGCGGAGCGGGTGAGCGGCGACGACGTGGCCAACTCGCTGATCGCTAGCGCGCGCGTCGAAGCCGATTCGATTCTCGAACGCTTCGGCGCGATGCTGCGTATTTCAGAGATCGGTACGTTACAACGGCGCAGCGGCTTTGACGTGGTCTCCTTGCAGACGCTTGTAGACGAACTGTGCGACCTCTATCAGCCGCTTGCGGAGGAAAAGTCGATCACCCTGAAGTCCAGCACGGAATCCGTCGAACCGCTGCATGCCGACCGGGCCCTGCTGTTCGAGGCATTCAGTAACCTGCTCGACAATGCGATCAAATTCGCACCCGAGGGCGGTGAAGTGAGCGTCGATCTATGGTCGAGCCATTCGGGGCCGCAACTCGTGATTTCCGATAACGGCCCCGGCATCCCGGTGAACGAGCGTCACGCGGTGCTGAACCGCTTCTACCGTGTCGAGCAGACACGTCACGTGCCGGGAACCGGTCTTGGACTTGGCATTGTCTATGCAATCATCCGGCTGCATGGCTTCGAGCTACGAATTGGTGGCGACGATCGGGGAACGGCTATCACAATCGATTGCTGGCCACACAACTTGCAGTAGGTCATAACGCTAGATGCGAATCCTGCTGTTGTGTCGCGATAAGGCGGGCGGCGCATCCTTCGTCTTGGGCATCGCTTTTGTCACGGGTGATCGAATGCAAACTCTAACCCAGCGCCTTAACGCGACAAAACCGATGGCCGCACTGTGCCGGATGACTATCGTCTCTGGTCGCAACCCATTTCCGACATTCGAGCCGTGACGTCGCCATAGTTGGCGAAGCGGTACAGTATCTTTTGCCTGAATTCAACCGCGCTCGTCGACGACGCGAGCGCCTCCTCGCCGAAATCCAGATACGCGATCATCTCGTCGTAGAGCTCCCCGCCGCCCGGTACGCCGTGTCCGGGCAACACGAGATCATAGTGAAGTGGCACCGGGAAATTCCCAGTAGTCGATGCTGAGCAGGCCGTTCTGCTCAGCAAGTTCTTTCGCCCGGTTCCTGAGTACCGTGACGGCTGGATAGGGCCGCAACATGACCGTGAGGTCATAGACCTGGCCACGGTCATTGAGCTTTTGCATCCATAGTCCCTCCATCGGATAGCCTTCCGCGTCGCAGTCGAACAGTTCGATCACGGTGTCAGGAGTTGCGACGATGGACGTGTACGACGAGCGGCTTTGCACCGAATGGGCAAGCCTGACCGACGCCTCGACCTGCGTCGCGCCGCTGACGGACCTGGCGAGGATAGGACAGAACAGGATGGTCTGCGTCGAGTCCCTCACTTCCCGTGTGTATCTAACCGGACCGGCCACTTTCGCGGCGGCGCTGATCACACGCATCACCTGTGCGATCCCGCTCACGGGTTGGGTCAGCATGGGTGCTTTCAGCGCAACGTCGGGTGTGAAAAGCTTCTCGAGTTGTGCCTGACTTGCACCACTTTCTATTGCGACGCGAAACGGATGCTTGCTCATCGGTAGTCCGACATATCAGCCGGTAGCCACTTGCGGAGACTATCGAAGATAAGTTCGGACAATCACCGAGGGCGAGTGTGGCCCCTCGGACAGCTGCCGCCGGATGAGACGCCAACTGGGTTGAGGTACATCTTGCCCCGCTCGGCGCTTACGCTGCTTTCCACTCGCGTTGCAACAGGCCGTAGAGCGCACTGTCGGCATGCACCCCGATAACGACACAGCTTTCGCGAAGATGACCTTCCCACCATGCTGGCCAACCTTAAACGGGATGCGAACAAAACCGTGATGGTATGCCCCCGCAGACCTCTGCCGCCGGATGAGTTCAACTCAGCCTCGAAACCAAGAAAAGGTTTGATGATGAAGATAGAAGTTTCTTGGTTCGTGACGCCGCTAGCTTGCAATACTTTAGGCCCGGACCGGTCGCAGAAGGATTCGTGACTGTCGAAAATCAACAAACGAGACAAACATGTCGAACCCGTTCGATCAAAGACGTCGCAACGCCCTCAAAACACTTGGCGCACTAACTGCGTCTGCGGCCGGCTTTGCCGGCGCTGCCGAGCAGCCTCTTCAACCCGTGAAATGGTCAGCCGGCACCGAGCGGCCGCGGACAAAGGTCCCTGCCAATGCTGCGGATTGCCATCACCATATCTACGATTCACATTATCCGTGGGCGCCCGAAGCGACGTCCAAGCCTGGCGACGCCTCGGTCGCGGATTATCGACAGTTGCAAAAGCGCCTCGGAACCACGCGCAACGTCATCGTCCAGCCATCAAGCTATGGGATAGACAACCGCCTTCTGCTGGCATCAATCGCACAATTCAATGGCCGCGCCAGAGGAATCGCAGTGGTGAATACGAGCATCACTGATGCGCAACTCACAGAGCTGCATAGCGGCGGCGTAAGAGGAATCCGCTTCAATCTTTCGCCTCCAGGAACAACGACGCTCGACATGGTCAGGCCGCTTGCGAAGCGCGTCGCCGCGATGGGTTGGCATGTGCAGGTCAATGCGCCGGCCGCTTACTTACTCGAAGCCCGGACCACGTGGTTTGATCTGCCTTGCCCGGTGGTCTTCGATCATCTTGCACACGTGCCGGAACCCGATGCATTGCATCATCCCGCGTTCGAAATGGTCGCCGAACTGCTGACCACTAGAAAAGCCTATGTGAAATTGACTGGCCTATACAACGACACGAAAGTTGGCCCGCCGACTTACGCGGACAGCGTGGCTGTCGCAGGCGGGTTCGCCAAAGCTGCGCCTGATCGCGTGTTATGGGGAAGCGACTGGCCGCATCCCACTGAGCAGCCGCTCAACAGGATTCCAAACGACGCCCTCCTCCTTGACCTTTTTAGCGTCGCTGTTCCTGAGAAATCAGTCCGTGACCGGATCCTTGTCGACAATCCCGCCGAACTTTATCAATTCGAATAAGACCGCTTGCTGGGATCGGTACAAATGTCGCATAGAGGTGAGGCTTGCACGTTTAAGCGTTGTGCAGACGGCATCTTGACCAGGCGGCGATTACCTCCGTTTGTGGGTTGCCTGTCTAGCTAACGGCACCCCGTCAATACATGCTTCATTTCAACAATACTTGAAATATCAAAATGGATGATCTATTGTTCGTGCATGAACGCAAACCTCGTTGTGCGCGCCTTGAGCGCTCTGGCCCATGAATCGCGCCTCGCAATCTTTCGCCTGTTGGTCGTGGCTGGCCCTGAAGGCATGGCTGCGGGCGAAATTGCGCAGCAGCTAGGGCTATCCCCGTCGAGTCTCTCGTTTCATCTGAAGGATCTGTCGCACGCAGACCTGGTGAAGCCGCGACAGGAGGGACGTTTCGTCATCTACACGGCGAACTTCGATGCCATGACGGGCCTGATCGGTTTCCTCACCGAGAACTGCTGCGCCGGCTCGACCTGCGCGGCAAGCGACCTTCCCAACTGTTGTGGAGACGCAGCATGAAACGGATGCACATTCACGTCGCTGTCGACAACCTCAACGACAGCATCCAGTTCTACAGCTCCATGTTTGGCAACGTCGAGCCCGCCGTCCTGAAGGACGACTACTGCAAGTGGGAACTGACTGATCCGGCATTGAACTTCGCAATCTCGAAACGAGGCGCAAAACCGGGCGTAGACCATATCGGCATTCAGGTTGAAACGGACGCGGAACTCGAGGAAATGAACGCACGGTTCGCTGCGGCACAGCTGCCGGTGCAAACCGAAATCGGCACGACCTGCTGCTACGCGAAGTCCGACAAGGCGTGGACCGTTGATCCACAGGGAGTTGCATGGGAAACCTTCCGCACGCTGGATACCGCTCCCATGTACGGCTCGTCACGCGACCGTTCGCAGGAAAAGACCCAGGCCCCCAAAGCCTGCTGCACTCCGGCTGAGTCCGTGGTCACTATCGCAGGAATGAAATGAGCAGCACTGACACAGCGGTCCGCGCAGCACGCCCGGCAATCGGATTTTTCGAGCGTTACCTGACGGTCTGGGTAGCGCTCTGCATTATTGGCGGCATTCTGCTCGGACAGCTACTTCCACAACTCTTTCAGGCGGTCGGCCGCATGGAAGTGGCACAGGTAAACCTGCCGGTCGGCGTACTGATCTGGGTGATGATTATCCCAATGCTGGTCAAGATCGATTTCGCGGCCATGACTCAGGTGAAAAGCCAGTGGCGTGGCATCGGCGTGACGCTCTTTGTCAACTGGTTCGTCAAGCCGTTTTCGATGGCCTTGCTCGGATGGATCTTCATCCGTCATGTGTTCGCGCCGTGGCTGCCTGCCGATCAGCTTGACAGCTACATTGCTGGCTTGATCCTGCTCGCCGCCGCGCCGTGTACAGCGATGGTGTTTGTCTGGTCTCAACTGTGCAAGGGCGATCCGTACTTCACTCTGTCACAGGTCGCGCTGAACGATTCGATCATGATCGTGGCGTTTGCACCGCTCGTCGCGCTACTGCTGGGCCTGTCCGCAATCACCGTGCCGTGGGACACGCTGATTATCTCTGTGGGCCTGTACATCGTCATTCCCGTCATCCTTGCTCAAGCGCTGCGCAAGCGACTGCATGCAAAAGGCGAGGCTCATTTCCAGCGGACTATCGCGCATCTAGGTCCGTATTCGATCTGCGCGCTTCTGGCGACGCTGGTGCTGCTGTTCGCGTTTCAGGGGCAGGCCATCGTCAGGGAACCGCTCGTTATCGCGATGCTGGCGGTACCGATCCTGATTCAGGTGTTTTTCAACTCCGGCCTTGCGTATCTGCTCAATCGCAGACTGGGCGTTGCGCACTGCGTTGCGGGACCATCAAGCCTGATCGGCGCGAGCAACTTCTTTGAACTTGCGGTAGCCACCGCCATCAGTCTGTTCGGCTTCCAGTCAGGTGCGGCGCTCGCGACAGTGGTTGGCGTGTTGATTGAAGTGCCCGTGATGCTGCTGGTCGTCGGCGTGGTGAACCGGTCGCAGCACTGGTATGAAGCAAGCAACGGCCTAAAGGTACAGAAGTCATGAGTGTCACGATCTATCACAACCCGGACTGCGGTACGTCGCGGAACACACTGGCAATGATCCGCAATGCGGGAATTGAACCGGAGATTATTGAGTATCTGAAGAACCCACCTGATCACAATACGCTAAAGGCGCTTATTGGGCGCGCGGGCCTCACTGTGCGCGCCGCGCTGCGCGAGAAAGGCACACCGTATGCCGAACTCGGATTAGGCGCCGCATCCCTGAACGATGAGCAGTTACTTGATGCGATGCTGGAACACCCGATCCTGATCAATCGCCCGTTTGTCGTGACGTCGCATGGCGTGCGCCTCTGCCGTCCCTCCGAACTCGTTCTCGAAATCTTGCCCGACGCACTGATCAAGCCTTTCACGAAGGAAGATGGCGAGGTAGTGATTGACGAGGAAGGCCGGAGAGTCGGAAAGTGATAGATGGCCTCCCAAACATCAGCGGTCCCCATCTCGATACGCCCGACCTGCAGAAGCTCACGCCGCGCGCCGTGTCGGAGCACGCGCCGCGGATTCTTCTACTCTACGGGTCCCTGCGTCCAATGTCTTATAGCCGTCAACTGACACTCGAAGCGGAACGTATCCTTCGTTACTTCGGCGCCGAGACGCGAGTGTTCGACCCGCATGGCCTTCCGATTGTGGATAGCGTTGAAGCGGATCATCCAAAGGTCGTAGAACTGCGCAAACTGTCGGAGTGGTCGGAGGGTCAGGTCTGGTGCAGTCCGGAACGTCACGGCACGCTAACCGCCATATTCAAGAACCAGATCGACTGGCTACCGCTGGAGATCGGCGGCGTCCGTCCCACCCAAGGGCGCACGCTCGCAGTAATGCAGGTGTGCGGCGGGTCACAGTCATTCAACGCAGTGAACGCACTGCGCATGCTCGGGCGCTGGATGCGCATGGTGACAATCCCGAACCAGTCATCGGTGGCGAAGGCATGGCAGGAATTCGACGCAGACGGACGGATGAAGCCGTCCGCGTACTATGACCGCGTGGTCGATGTCATGGAAGAACTGTACAAGTTCACGTTGATCGTGCGGGACTGTTCGGAATATCTCACTGACCGCTATAGCGAACGCAAGGAAGCCCATCCTGAACTTGCGGAGCAACTGGCCGCGACGGCCATGGACCATGAAACCAACGCTGCCAATGCCGACATCGACGACAGCGAAGCCCCGTAGCGATACCGTCGCGACCTGTGCCATCGTAGTCATTGGCTTTTTCCTCCCAGATGGGCAATCGGACCGCCGAAACACGTCAGTCCCGATTCGAGGAAGACCGGAGTCCAACGCAATCAACGCCTTTCGATACACTTTCGACAATAGCAAAACTTAGTATACCCCCCCACCCTATAATAGATATACTCCCCGCCATATATTGGAGGTCATCAATGAGCCACACCATTCGCGAGAAGCAGAAGTTGCTCAACCGAGTCCGCCGCATCAAGGGGCAAGTGGAAGCTATCGAGCGGGCACTTGAGGAAGAGCGGGGGTGCATGGACGTGCTGCAGCAAATAACGAGTTGTCGCGGGGCGATGAATGGCTTGCTGGCGGTAGTGCTTGAGGACCACATCCGCACGCACCTCGTTGATGCCGAAACCCATGAAGAGCCGGCCGGCAGCGCGACCGACCAGCTCATCGAGGTTGTCCACAGCTATTTCAAGTAGAGCAGAACATGAGTGATTTCAAATGCGCCGCGTTCGGCGCTGGACACGACCATAACTTTCTGGGCGCGGCTCATGAGCAGAATGAGCGCAGGACGTGGGCGGTCATTGCGCTCTGTAGCGCGATGATGCTGGTTGAAATCGGCGGCGGCAGTATGTTTGGGTCGCTGGCGCTTGTTGCCGATGGTCTGCATATGTCGACGCATGCCGGCGCAATGCTGATCGCGGCCCTCGCGTACACATACGCGCGTAAGCACGCGGCCGATTCCCGCTTCGTGTTTGGTACGGGAAAACTTGGCGACCTCGCGGGATTTACGAGCGCCATCGTGCTCGCGATGATTGCAGTCCTGATCGGGTACGAGGCTGTGTCACGTTTTCTGTCGCCAGTGCCGATTCGTTTCGGCGAAGCGATTCCTATCGCCGTGGTCGGCTTGCTGGTCAACCTGGCAAGCGTGTGGCTGCTGAGCGGCGACCATCATGGCCACGGACATAGCCATGGCCATAGCCATCGCCAGGGGCACGGTCATGGTGATGACGAGCATGCTCACGAAGACGCGGTGCAGAAGATTTTTGCTCCGTCCGGCGTGTTTGCCGTCTCCATCTTCGAGGATGGTGTGGCGCCTGTTTTCCGGATTACGCCTGCGACAGCGAACTCGCGAGTCGACTCGTCGACAGTGTCCGTGACGACCGTAAGGCCTGATGGGAGGCAACAGGTATTCGCTTTTGCTGATCGTGGTGGCTATCTGGAATCGAAGGAAGATATTCCCGAACCGCACGCCTTTAAGGCGATCGTGCGGATGCCGGACGGCGAGCATGAAGTCGAATTCGAAGAGCACGACCACGGCCACGACGCTCATGATGCAGCGACCCGGGACCATAACATCCGGTCGGCCTACATCCACGTCATGGCTGACGCAGTGGTCTCCGTGCTGGCAATTATTGGCCTCGTACTTGCGCGTACCTTCGGCTGGCTGTGGATGGACCCGCTCGCGGGCGTCGTAGGCGCACTGGTGATTGCAAACTGGTCGTACGGGTTGATGCGTGACACCGGTGCAATCCTGCTCGACATGAATCCGGACCGGCGCATGGCGGAGAACGTCCGTCATGCTATCGAGGACCGTGGCGACAAGGTAGTCGATCTGCATGTGTGGCGGGTGGGGCCCGGTCACATGAGCGCGGTCGTCTCTGTCGCGACCAGCGAACCACAGCGGGACTCACGGTTCTATCATGCTGTGCTCGAGCGCTTCAAGGGACTGTCGCACGTCACGGTCGAGGTCCAGCCTGCTCAAGCGGTGGCGTAACCCATGGCAGTCAGATCACCACGCCTGGACGTGAGCGCTTTCGATGGCAAGACCAACTATGCCTTGGATGTTTTCGTACCCTCGATGAAATTCGGGGGTGGAAGAAGATGACTGACCATCGGCGCCATCAGGTGATTAAATCTTAACCCGCCGGACCCCGCCTCGCGGAGCACTGCGGTATCAGCGCGATGCAAGCCGCGATGAAGACCAGGAGGATTCCGGATGCATAGAACCGGCTAATGTGAAGTCCACCCTCCGCCACGGGTTTATCGAGGAAGTCGCCCAACGTCGCGCCTAGCGGTCGCGTCAAGATAAACGCGGACCAGAAGAGCGCGGTCCGGGACACTCGGGTCCAGAAATATAGGCCAGCCACGACGACCAGTCCCGCTCCGAAGAGCTGCTTCTGGTAGAAGACGATGAGATGATTGCGGAGACCGTGCTCGAATCCATGCGGCGCGAGGGCTATGCAATCGACTGGGCACAGGACGGACGGGCAGCCGAGCTATCTCTGGGCAATGGCGCATATGATCTCGTCCTGCTGGATATTGGCCTGCCCGGGAAAGACGGCATCGAAGTACTCAGCCACTATCGCCGGCGAGGCGGCGGGGCTCCCGTCATTATGCTGACCGCACGCGACGCGGTGAACGACCGGGTTCGCGGGGGCCGGCCCACCGGGCTCGACGCAGGCGCGATCCGCCACACACCGCAAGGAGGCAGGGTTGACGTTGTGCTTAACCGTACGGCAAACCTCCTCGGCTTCGAGGTGGTGGACAACGGACCAGGCATTCCCGAAAGGGAGCTCGATCGCGTACTCGACCGCTTCTATCGTGGCGAACATACCAGGGGCACGGGGAACGGACTGGGGCTCGCCATTGCCGCCCGCATTGCGCGGCGGCAACAACTGACCCTCTCGTTGCGTAATAACGTCGATGCGGGCGGCCTGACAGTGTCAGTAAGCGGCTTTATCCCGACGCTCGAGCGTGTCCCCGCGACCCGCGGTTGAAGCCCGTCGCGAGAGGGGAAGTCAGGCCACATCCCAATGCAACATTACAAATCCTCGATAGACGCGTAACCTGGGCGCAAGTCACTGCGGTCGAAAATGGGTGTCCGGACTGAATGCACGTATCGAGTTTGCCGGCGCCAAACACCAACGCGGTGATCAGCGTAAATCAGGGATGCAAGCGTGTTGTTAGTCAAGGGGCTCGGCGGACTCTGGTGACTCGCGACATTTCAGGCCAGTGAAAGCGAATCAGGCCCGGTTGCTTAAGGCTCCCTTCAGGTTTGAACCGGTACTATCGATCCACAACGCATGTATGTGTTCGATGCGACTTAAACCCAAACCACGTGCATCTGCAGATCGGCTCAAGCCGCTGTGCGGGATCGAGCCGCGTCTGTACGAAAACCTCGTGACGTTCTGTGAGCAGGCGCACCCTTGCTTTCAACTGCTGTTCGGCGTGTCTTCTCCGGTCGACCCGGCGATTGGCGTGGTGCGGCGGTTGCACGCGGCCTATCCGCAGTGTGACATCGAGCTCGTGATAGATTCGCGCGTGCACGGCAGCAACCTGAAGGTCAGCAATCTGATCAACATGGCGCAACGCGCGCGCCATGATGTCATCGTGCTTGCTGATAGCGATATTACCGTTGGGCCGGACTACCTCGACACGGTCACCGCGCCGCTTGTGAACCCTTACACGGGTGTCGTCACCTGCCTGAACCGGGCGCAGGGCATCGGCGGGTTCTGGCCGCGCGTGGGGGCGTTGTTCATCAACGAATGGTTCGCACCGTCCGTGCGCGTCGCACATGCGGGCGGCTCGCGTCGCTTCGGCTTTGGCGCGACCCTGGCATTGCGTCGCACGACGCTCGATGAAATCGGCGGCTTCGAGACCCTTAAGGACTGTCTTGCCGACGACTACTGGCTGGCCGAACATGCGCGCAAGCTCGGTCTGAACACGGTGTTGTCGGCGACGATGGTGGCGACCGACGTGATTGAGCCTACATTCACCGCGCTGTGGCTACGCGAGATGCGCTGGTTGCGCACGATCCGTTCGGTGAATCCGTTGGGGTTCGCGTTTCTGTTCATAACGTTCACGTCACCATGGCTGTTAGCCGACACGCTGCTGGCGTTGTCGCTTGCCGGAACAGATGTCGGCACGCAGCGCTCGCTACTCGCACACTTTCTGGCATGATCTGCCGCTTGTGCCGTTGCGCGACACGTTGCTCGCGCTGCAATGGCTGGGCGCGATCTTCGGCTCCTGCGTCGTGGTGCGCGGATGCCGGTCATCAATCGCGTGGCGCAGCCACGCGTATCGCCTCGCCTGGCTTGCATGCCTGATTGCCGTGTTGCTCGTGATCGGGCTTATTGACCTCGAAGGACCGCTGCGCCTGATGCATCTACTGCGCCTCGTGCTGGTCGTGCTGTGCGGCGTGGGCGCCGTGTTCGGCATCGCATACACGGTGCTGGCCGGCGCGTTGATCGGACGATTCTTTGCCCGCACCACCGCGGAGCCCACCAGCTTTCCACCGGTCACCGTCGTCAAGCCGTTGCATGGTCACGAGTGGACCTTGCTCAGCAACCTGTCGAGCTTCTGCCAGCAGGATTATCCAGGTCCGCTGCAGTTTCTGTTCGGCGTGCATGATTCGGAAGATCCTGCCCTCCAGACCGTTGAACAACTGCGCCTGCTGCATCCGGAAGCGCACATTACCGTGGTGGTCGATGCGCGTCTGTATGGGCCCAACCGCAAGATGAGCAACATTCTCAACATGCTGCCGGAGGCGCAGCATGACGTGCTGGTATTTGCGGACAGCGATGTCAGCGTGGGGCCGAGCTATCTGCGCAATGTGGTCGGCGAGTTGCAGAAGCCTGGCGTGGGCCTCGTTACCTGCGTCTATCGTGGCCAGCCTGATCCGGGATTCTGGCCACGCCTGTCGGCCAAGGCGACCAATTACCAGTTCCTGCCTGGTGTCGTGACGGGGCTGGCGCTTGGGATGGCGCGTCCGTGTTTTGGACAGACCATCGCGATGCGCCGAGAAACGCTCGAAAGGATTGGCGGCTTCGCGCAGTTCGTGCATCACCTGGCGGAGGATCATGCGATCGGTGAAGCGGTGCGCATGATTGGCGAGAAGGTGGCGATACCGCCGTTCACGGTGTCGCACGCCTGTGTCGAGACCAGCGCCACCAAGCTGATTGCGCACGAATTGCGCTGGAGTCGGACCATCCGCATCATCGACCCGGTGGGGCATCTGGGTTCCGCGCTAATGCATCCGCTCGCCTTTGCGGTGCTTGCCGTCGTACTTTCCGGTGGTGCAGCCTGGACGTGGTCGCTCGCGGCGATGGCGCTACTCGCGCGGCTCGCGCTGAAAGTGCAGTCGGATCACGCGTTGCGGCAAGCGCGTCGCGACCTGTGGCTGCTGCCGTTCTGGGATATCGTGTCGTTTTCGATCTTCGTGGCGAGCTTTTTCTCGACGCGGGTGATCTGGCGAGGTTTCAGCTTCAAGGTGGACGGCAATGGCTTGCTGTCGCCGGTTCAGGATGAGTAACCGGTTATGCGGATTGTGTTTGAGGTAGCGGCGAGATGAAGCATCTGGGTCGTCTCGCTGCGCTGCTGGGTTTGATTGCGTCGCTCTGGCTGGTGGTGCACGATAATCCGGGCGCGGTGCTTGGGCTTATGCGTGCCGCAGGCGCGGGGCTGGTGCTGGCGGGGCTCGCCCATGTCCTGCCGATGCTTGCCAACGCGCGCGACTGGCAAAGCCTGATCCGCGGCGCGAACCGGCCGACCCTTGCGGGCATGTTGCATCTGGTCTGGATCCGCGAATCGGTCAACAGCATGTTGCCGGTGGCGCGTATCGGCGGCGAGGTGGTGTCGTTCCGCATGATGCGACGGCACGGCTTGCGCGGCTCGACCGCAGCGGCGAGTCTGGTGGTCGATATGCAGCTCACGCTGATCAGCCAGTTGCTGTTCACGCTGGTCGGCATCGGCTTCCTGTTTGCTCACGCGGCGTCCGGTACGCTACGCCTCGCCGCCAATCTGGCCTGGGGCATCGTGGCGCTCACGCCGCTGCTGGTGCTGTTTGCGCTGGTGCAGCACGCGAGCCCGTTCGAACGCGTCACGCGCATGCTGAATCACGCGACCAGCGGCAAGCTTGCGGCGCTGGTCGGCCAGTCGGCGCAGATCGATCGGTCGATCAAGCTGATCTGGCGCCGCCGTGGCGTGGTGCTGCGCTATCTGTTCTTCTGGCAGCCGCTGCAGTGCGTGTTGACTGCGCTGGAGATCTGGCTGACGCTGTACTTTCTCGGTGCGAGGGTGAGTTTTACCGAGGCGGTGGTGATCGAGTCGCTGATTCAGGCGGTCAGCAGTGCGGCGTTTTTTGTGCCGGGTGGGCTGGGAGTGCAGGAGGGCGGCTTCATCCTGATTGGCGGCGCGCTCGGTCTCGACCCTTCAACCTGCCTCGCACTGGCGGGCGCCCGGCGGATTCGCGATCTGCTGATCTTCGTGCCGGGTCTGTTTGCATGGCAACTTGCCGAGTCGTCAGGGAGGGCGCATATGAAGATGGTGAGCGAGCTGTCGCCAGCGACGATCGCGAGCGATGGTGGTAAAGCCGAGCAATCCTAAACCCCAAAATGCGCCACACCTGTCAGGCCATTGCTTCGCGTGGATTGACTTCAACAGGTCCCGTATCGCACATTGGCCATCCTGGGATTGTTGCGACGTCGGTGACAGCAGTTCTGGCACGAGCGGCAGGAGCGATATCATTTCGCTGTGCTTCCTTTAGGCCTCACTGCGTCCGCTGTACCGGACGTTTAACAGCGCACCGGAGCGCTTGTACGGAGTTTGGACTGCTAACCGGTGTTTTTCTGCGACCGCCGGGGACATGCGCTTAACGGCGTTCAGCGCTATATGTCGATGACCAGTCGCGGGTCATAGGCGGAATTTTCCCACTCGAGCGCGTCAACATCCCGGGCTATGTCTATATTTCTCGCGTAGCCGCGTGGGTTCGCAAGGACCCGGGTCTTGCCGATTGAATAGTCCAGGGAGTCGTGGACATGCCCGTGGATCCAGACATCGGCGAGTTCGATGATGTGACGAAGGTCGCTCACAAAACCGGCATTTATCGGATCGTCCTGAAAACGGGGATGAACGGATTGTGGTGTGACACCGTGATGGGTCACGACGACCGTCTTGCCGTTGAATGGCATAGCCAGTCGTGTCCGCAACCAGTCGAGCGCCAGTTCATGTTCGGCAAGTGCGTGCTCGGGCGAGAAGAACTGGTGTGCATTCGCCTTGATCAGCGCGTGGTCCGACATACACTTCCGCGCGATCTCCATGCTTTCAGATCTGTTTCCATACAGCTTGTAGTCAGTCCAAAGACAAGCACCAAGGAAGCGTACATCCCCGATAACCAGTTCCTCCCGTTCGAGGAAGTGGACGTGTGTGCCCGAAGACTCACTACGTATTTCGGCAAGCAACTGAGGATATTGCGTCCCGTACGCTTCGTGATTGCCATGGATATAAACCACCTCGCCAGGCCAGTCAGCGAACGCCTCGATGGCGCCGGCTCTGGCGTGGATATCTCCAGCAAGGATGAGAACCTCGGCACCCACACACTCCACAGGAACATAACCGGGAAACTTGTGGTGAAGCGCATCAAGGTGCAGATCCGAAGCGATTTGAATTCGCATAAAACAGACTTTTGACAGTAGAGGCGCAAATGGTAGACGGTTCCCGCTGTCTCTGCGTTTGCTACGCGTCCGTACTGTGGAGTTGAGCCGCCTAACCTCGGCCGCTCCCAGCATGGCCGCCTGCGCTCCCTGCGCTCATATGTCCCATCTCGGCGTGTCCCATCGCGCCGAAGCCCGGACGCCCACCGCCGAACGCTGCGCGACCGAAGCCTGCACGGCCCAAGCCACCGAACTGGCTCAATCCGATGACGCCCGGAAGCGTACGCGGTTCGCCGAATTGCCTCGGCTGCATCGCAGACAAATGCGTGCCTGTCGCGCCGTACATGCCGCGCATGTCGTAGGCCCCGTGAGAAGCATTGAAATCTTCGTGGGTATCAAAGAAGTGACCGGTGTCGATGCGACTGCGGTCGTGCCACTGATACTGGCCGCCATTGAACCGTACCGCCCGATCATGCCAGTCGGGCCTCCAGTGATGCCAGCCCCATCCGTAACCGCCGAAGTATCCGAGGTCGAATCCAACGCCGAACACAATCCCGGGCCCATCAAGGTAGAGGTCCGGATCGGGATACCAGCCAGGCCAGAGCGCCATCGGCGCGCCGTACACGAGCGACGGATCGTATTCGGGCACGTACACCATACCGGGATCGGCTGGCAGGATGCTGATCAATCCACCATCGTTCGTGACCGTTTGCTGCTGGTTGGCTTGCAGGTTACCCGCCGTGCTGGCTCGCTGCCGCATCGCCTGGATGGCCGCCATCACCTGCTGTGGCTGGCTCCGGTAGGCATCGCCAAGCGATGATGTCCAGACCACGTTCTGATCCAT
>Ga0208322_1000056_pt1 | contig 16607 bp, 13 predicted proteins | sample June2015DPH_8_10_2_FD_184697 | JGI IMG/M metagenome (GOLD analysis project Ga0208322, IMG submission 184697) | Peatland microbial communities from SPRUCE experiment site at the Marcell Experimental Forest, Minnesota, USA - June2015DPH_8_10... | ecosystem: Environmental > Terrestrial > Soil >...
ACAAAGAACTGCCGCCGCTCACCGGCGGCAAGCTGGTACTGGCCACGCTGGCCGTTGCGCTGGCGACGTTCATGAACGTGCTCGATTCGTCGATCGCCAACGTCGCCATTCCCACCTTATCCGGCAACCTTGGCGTGTCGATCGACGAAGGCACCTGGGTCATCACGCTGTTCGCCGCCGCCACGGCGGTGTCGATTCCGTTGACCGGCTGGCTGACGCAGCGCATCGGCCAGATCCGCCTGTTCGTCATCTCCATTCTGCTGTTCGTGTTTTCGTCGTGGCTGTGCGGGATCGCGCCGACGCTGCCCATCCTGCTGGTTGCACGGGTATTGCAAGGCGCGGTGGCCGGTCCGCTGATCCCGCTCTCGCAAGCCATTCTGCTGGGCTCCTATCCAAAGGAGAAATCGTCGACGGCGCTTGCCCTATGGGCCATGACCGCCACCGTCGGCCCGATTGCCGGACCGGCGCTCGGCGGCTGGATCACCGATAGCTACAGCTGGTCGTGGATCTTCTACATCAATATTCCCGTGGGTATTTTCGCGGCCGGTGTCACCTGGATGATCTACCGCACCCGCGAGTCGGTCACCCGCAAGCCACCGATCGATGTGGTCGGCCTTGGTCTGCTGATCACCTGGGTTGCCTCGCTGCAGGTGATGCTCGACAAGGGCAAGGACCTCGACTGGTTCTCGTCGCCCGTGATCGTCATTCTCGGTATCACGGCGATAATCAGTTTTGCCTTCTTCCTGGTGTGGGAACTGACGGAAGACAATCCGATCGTGGATCTGCGCCTGTTCAAGCAGCGCAATTTTCTGGGCGGCACGATTGCCATTTCCGTGGCCTACGGTGTGTTCTTCGGCAACCTCGTGCTGCTGCCGCAATGGATGCAGGAATACCTGAATTACCGCTCCGTCGACGCCGGCCTCGTAACCGCGCCGCTCGGGGTGTTTGCGGTGCTTCTCGCACCGGTCATGGGGCGCATCCTGCCGCGCTCGGATGCACGGATAATCGCCACGCTCGCCTTTATCGGCTTTGCGATCGTGTTCTACATGCGCTCCAGATACGTGATCGAAATCGACACCTGGCATCTGGTACTGCCCACACTGCTGCAGGGCATTCCGATGGCGCTGTTCTTCGTGCCGCTGACGGCGATCATCCTGTCCGGACAGCCGCCGAACAAGATCCCAGCGGCCGCGGGTCTGTCGAATTTTGCACGGGTGTTCTGCGGCGCGGTGGGCACCTCCATTGCCGGCAACGAATGGAATAACCGCACCGTGCTGCACCACGCACGGCTGACAGAGCAGGCCACGATCGATAACCCGCTGTTCAATCAGCAGATGGACTCGACCCAGACGCTGCTGCATCTGAACACCCAGTCTTCGCACGCGCTGTTCGACTACACGGTCAACACGCAGGCCGCGATGATGGGGTTGAACGATATCTTCTTCATCTCGGCGATCATCTTTATTCTGATCATTCCGCTGATCTGGATTACGCGGCCTTCCAAGGGCGGCGGCGGAGCGGATGCGGCCGGTGCGCACTGAGGATGTGAGAGCGCGTGAGTTGAGGGTGTGAGGCGCAGCAGCGCCCCACCCGGCCCGCCATTTGTCGTGGCCAGCCAGTAAAATCGCCGCTTCCACGCTCGCCCATGCTCATGAACTACCAAGGCATCCTCGAACAGATTCACCAGGACCTGCAGCCCTATCTGGGAACCGGCCACGTTGCCGACTACATTCCTGAACTGGCAAAAGTCCCGGCCAACAGCTTCGGCATGGCCATCGTCACGCCGGCCGGTGAGGTCTTCCGCACTGGCCAGGCCGATACCCGCTTTTCGATCCAGAGTATCTCCAAGCTATTCGCCTGCACGATGGCTTTCCGGCTGCTCGGCGACGAACTGTGGCAGCGCGTCGGCCGCGAACCGTCGGGGACACCGTTCAATTCGCTGGTGCAACTCGAAGCCGAGCGGGGTAAGCCGCGTAATCCGTTCATCAACGCTGGCGCGCTGGTCGTCACCGACGTTCTGTGCCGACGCTTCGTCAAGGCCGAGACCGCTCTGGTTGAGTTTATGCGGCGACTGACCGGCGAGGTCACGATCGACTACGATTCGCGCGTCGCGCAGTCGGAGCTGCTACATGCGGATCGCAACCAGGCCATGGCGCATTTCATGGCGAGCTTTGGCAATATGGAAATGCCGGTCCACGCGGTGGTCGAGGCGTATTGCCGGCAATGCGCGATCTCGATGAGCTGCGTCGAACTGGCGAAGGCGGCGTTATTTCTAAGTAACGGCGGCGTCGTGCCGTCGACCGGGGAGCGCATCCTTGATAGCAGTTCGACCAAGCGTCTGTCGGCTCTCATGTTGACCTGCGGTACCTACGACGCGGCGGGGGATTTCGTCTACCGCGTGGGATTGCCCGCCAAGAGCGGCGTGGGTGGCGGCATCGTCGCGGTGTTGCCCGGCGAAATGGCCGCCTGCGTGTGGTCGCCGGGGCTGGATAGCAACGGTAACTCTCTGGCGGGGGTGCTGGCTCTGGAGTGGTTGACGACGCATACGGGGCGGTCGATTTTTTGATAGTTTATGCGCGGCCCCCGGAACCTGTCGACCACGGCCCGTTCGGGTGCCCGCGGGCCGTAGAGGACATGGACGCTTCGGCTCTTTACAAGGCATGCACTGGCGCCACGCCGGTTGGCATCAACGTCAGGATCGGCGAACTGCTGCCATCAGCCTCTCGAACATTGCCACAACCTGCTCGTCCGCGAGGGAAAGCAAGCCGTCTCCAACGTAAATCTCGGCCACACTCCAACCCGGCACGCCAGACTCCCTGACGCCATGAAACAGCCAGCAACCGTCGGTCGAAGCAATGGCATCACGTTGGGCGTTAAGTGCGTCGACGTTTCCGTCGAAGAAGACATGAAGCATATTGACTTGCGGCATGCGCGGGAGGGTCCGTATTCCCTCTATGCCGTTCAGGCTTTCCGCAAAGGTTAGTGTCCTGGCGTATAGCTGGTCCATCAGCGCGAGCCGCGCATCGAAATTCATTGCCGCGGAGATCAGCATTGGGCTTTGTGTAACGAGTCTGCCGCCCATTCGTTGACGCCAGAGCTTTGCGGCCGCAATGAAGTCGTCGCTGCCCGCGAGAACCGCTCCCGCGATCCCGCCGACTCCTTTATAGAGCGACACGTAAACCGAGTCGAAACCATCCGCTATCTCGGCATATGAGCGACCGAAAAAGGCGCGGCATTCCCAAAGCCGGGCCCCGTCCATATGCAACGGCAGGCCACATGCATGGGAAGCCGACTTCAGCGATTGCAGCTCTTCCCAGTCCGGCAGACGTCCGCCGATCTCACGCATAGGAAGTTCGACGATCAGGCAGCCCAGGGGTTCAGCGAGGGTTGCAACATCGTCAGCCAGAATGGGTCTGAAAGGCTGTCCGACTTTTACACCCTGCAACCGCAAGAGTGCTTGATAAGCCTGCGCTTCGTGATGTTCCAGATGGGACGTGACGTGGAGACCGAAACGCCCTGCTTGTCGGCGCTCGGTCCAGATCCGTACGGCAATGAGTTGAGCCATCGTTCCACTTGGCACGAAAACAGCGCTCGGCTTCCCCAGCAAAGCCGCGATTTTCTGCTCGAGTTGCTCAATCAGATCGCCTTCGCCATAACGATCGTGTTCGACGCCGTTCTCTTCGCACCAGTCGGCCATTCGTCGAAAGAGCGTTGCGGGGGTGGGCTCGATAAACCCGGGCACCTGGTGCGAGCAGTTGCGGCGTAAGAGCTTGCGATCATTGGCAGATAACATGTTCAGCGTTCGTTGTGTTTGAAGTGGGAGTCGAATCGTAGTCTAAACAAAAAGCCGCAGGCATTCCGGCCCGAACAATCGTGAAGCCGGCGATATTAAATATGTTTTCACGGCATAGCCATTCCGGTCCGGTAGTCCGGTGCCATATCTTCCCGCCTATCTGAATCCGCGCGCGGTCGTCGTGCTCCTGATCAACCAGACGGCCACGTCCGGTTACTCATTCGTCCCAGTCTTGAGATTGAGTGAGCGGCCCTTGTGATTGCCTGATCGGCAATCGTACCTCGTGAAAATCTGCAGACTGTGCACTGCGCGCAGCCTGACGCGTCATTGCTTTTCCTCGGCACGGGACTGTTGAAGAAGTTTTCTAAAAGGATTTGATGATGGATGGTGGACAGGTCTCTCCACGGTTGACGGATCGGACGGTAAGTGCCATCAATGAAGTGCTGGCCGGCCGAAAGGCTAGTGGTCTCAGCAAATTGCTATTTGCTGGTCCAGCCGTCGTGGCATCAATCGCCTACATGGATCCAGGCAACTTCGCCACAAACCTTCAGGCAGGTTCCCAGTACGGCTATTCGCTGCTCTGGGTCGTCATGGCGGCCAACGTCATTGCCATGCTGTTCCAGGCGCTGTCAGCCAGACTCGGTATCGTGACCAACCGGAATCTCGCAGAGATGTGCCGCGAGCATTTCCCGATGTCCGTAGTCTATGCAATGTGGGGCGTCAGTGAAATCGCCGCGATGGCAACGGACCTGGCCGAATTCCTCGGCGGAGCAATAGGTTTGTCACTATTGTTCCATCTACCGTTGCTTGCTGGCATGGTGGTAACGGGGGTGGTCACCTACGCGATATTACTGGCTGAAAGACAGGGATTCAGTCCAATCGAGCTGATCATCGGCGGCCTCGTTGCAGCCATTGCGACGTGCTATCTCATCGAACTCTTTATGGTTCACGTAGCGTGGGCGGCGGCGGCCCGCGGAACCTTCGTGCCGACGTTGCACTCAAGCCAGGCTGTCACGGTCGCGGTCGGCATTTTCGGCGCGACGGTCATGCCACACGCCATTTATCTGCACTCCGGCCTGACGCAGAACCGCGCACCTGCCCGGACTGAGGATGCACGCCTTAAGCTGGTGCGTTTCTCCAATCGTGAGGTGATCATTGCGCTCACGCTTGCAGGCCTCGTTAATATGGCGATGGTTGTGTTGGCGTCCGCAGCATTTCACGTCGGCCATCCTGACATAGCGGAAATTGAAACCGCCTATCACACGCTGACGCCCTTGCTCGGCGCCGGTGCCGCTGCTGTTTTCCTCGTTTCGCTGCTCGCGTCTGGCGTTTCCAGTTCAGTTGTTGGAACAATGGCGGGACAAATGATCATGCAGGGCTTTGTCGGCTTTCGCATTCCGGTGTGGCTGCGTCGCATCGTGACGATGGTGCCGGCATTTGTGGTCGTCGCGTTCGGTGTGAATACCACCAATGCGTTGGTCTATAGTCAGGTGGTACTGAGTTTTGCTCTCCCCGTGCCGATGATCGCGCTGGTGATCTTTACCCGCAGGCGCGACATCATGGGGGCGTTCGCCACCAGCCGGCTGGTTGGCGCGGCGGCGATTCTTGGAACCGCGGTCATTCTTGTGCTCAACATCATTCTGATTCTGCAAACGTTTGGTGTGAACGTCCCCGGTTTGCCGAGTGCCTGAAACACGATGGGATTCATGGATTCGCTGTTGTCTGGCATTGGCTGATCGTGCACGGACTCACTGCGCAAGCTATAGAACAAACATCGCGAAATTACAGAAGATGAAGCATCAATGGGTTTGGATCACGGCCTTCCTCGCCGCGAACCCCGCCCATGGTCAGAGCAGTGTCACACTCTACAGGTTAATCGACCAGGGCCTTAACTACACCAGCAACGCGCAAGGCAAGGCCGCCTACCAGATGAAGAGCGGCGACGTAACCGGCAGCCGCTGGGGCCTGAAAGGCAGCGAAGATCTCGGTGGCGGCTATCGGGCGGTTTTACAGTTGGACGGTGGTTTCAATGCCAGTAGCGGAACGCCCGGTCAGGGCGGTCGCGAATTTGGCAGGCAGGCATACGTCGGCATATCTTCCGACCGCTACGGGACCGTGACGCTCGGCCGCCAGTACGATCCGACCACGGACCCGAACGGCTACGCCGCTCCCACCGTCGCCGATAACTGGGGCGGCGACGTCGGTGCGCACCCGTTCGACAACGATAATTCGGATTGGGATTTCCGACTGAATAACGCCGTCAAGTACGTTAGTCCGAGCTATCGCGGGCTCATCGTTGAGGGCATGTATGCGTTCAGCAATCAGGCCGGCGGGTTCTCCAACAACAGCGCCTGGTCCGCTGCCCTCAATTATCAGAATGGCGGGCTGACGCTGGCCGCATCGTATCTCAAGCTAAACAATCCTGGCGCTGGTACGACCGGCGCCGAGGCTATCGACACGTTGTTCAGCGCTTCTTCGGAACAGAATTACGGTGTCAGCGTGACGTACAGGTTTTCGAGCAACCTTGCGGCGTTTATGTACTCGCACGTAGACGTCTACAACCCCACGGCCAACTCGTACTTCACGTCGAATGCGGGCCCGGATGGCGGGACATGGAACTCGTGGAAATTCGATAAACTCGAGATTAACGATCAGTATTTCTTCCGGTCAAACTTTTGGCTCGGTTGCGGCTATACCTTTACCGACGCGCGACTCGCTTCGAGCGTCGGCGGCTTCATACCCAGGTGGCAACAGGTCACCCTGATGCTCGACTACGATGTAACCAGGCAAACGTCGCTCTATATGCAAGGTGAAGCCCAGCACGTGGTCAGCGCGCATACGGGCACCGACTTTGACTACGCGGATAACCCGGCGGCAGCGGCTATGTCCTCGGGTGAAAATCAGTTGATTTACCGCATCGACGTGGTTCACCACTTCTGAGGGGCCGCCCCCGCTTCGTGGTGAATACCCGTATCCACGAACGCGGCCCGCAACGCCTGCGTATCTCCGACCTCGGCATTAGCCACCTCCGCGCCCGCTCGGCCCCGGCGGCCGCTTTCGACTTGTCGCAACACGGCCCGAACCGCATGCCGCGCATCCAGCAATGCACGCGCCGCGGCGCCCCCGACCTGTCCTGTCACGCTGTAATTGCAAACCAATCCGTCACCCCATCTTTCCTTGACAAACTATCTTTAGATATATATCTTACGACACATATTAAGACATATCGGAGCACAAAGATGCGTCATTCCCATCATTCCCGCCGTCACCACGACACCGACCGCATGTATTCCCCCAGCGGTTTTTCGCTGCACGCGCTATGGCACGCCATCGGTCATCATCATCGTGGCGGCGAGCGCGGCGGTGACCGGGGCGGCCATTTCGGCGGCCCCGGCGGCCCGGGGGGCTTCGGCGGTGGCGACGGCGACGGTTTCCCGCGCGGCCGCAAATTCAGCTCAGACGATCTGCAGCTGCTGTTGCTGGCTTTGCTGGACGCCCAGCCGAGCCACGGCTACGAGCTGATCAAGGCGCTCGAAACGCGCTCCAACGGCTTCTATAGCCCGAGCCCCGGCATGGTCTACCCCGCATTGACCTACCTCGAAGAACTCGGCCATGTGACCGTCCAGCTGGAAGGGAACCGCAAGCGCTACGAGCTGGCCGAACCCGGCCGCCAGCACCTCGCGAACAACCGCGAGCGCGTCGAGCTGATGCTTGCCAAGCTGACCCATATTGCCCGCAAGATGGATTCGGTGCGCCGCGCCTTTGCCGGCGAAGAGCAACTGGATCCGGCCGAAGGCGGCTGGCTGCCAGAACTGATCGAAGCCCGTCGCGCGCTCAAACATGCGCTGCTGCGCCGTGAGAACGTGCCAGCCGACGAGCAGCGCCGCATCGCCGCGATTCTCGCGCGGGCCACTGCGGAAATTGAAGGCAACCCGGGCACCGCGTCCGGCGCCGACCCAAGCGCCGGCGATATCTGAGCCCCCGTGGCCGTTATCCCGGGCGCCGCCCGACACAACTGGAGAGAATACTTATGCTGACCAGGTCCGATCTCGCGGTCACCCGCGTACGTCATCCCCTGAAATTCCGTCTGCTGCAAGTCAAGCGGGTTCAACCGCTGACGCCTCACCTGATTCGCGTGACCTTCATCGGCGACGATCTGCACGATTTCGAATCGGCATCGTTCGACGATCACGTCAAGGTTTTCTTCCCCGCACCGGGCGCCGACAAGCCGGTGCTGCCGAGTGCGGGCGAAAACGGCCCGGTGTTCCCGGAAGACCAGCCGCGGCCAGTGGCGCGCGACTTCACGCCGCGCCGCTACGACCGCGCGGCGCGCGAGCTGGATATCGAATTTGCCTTGCACGAGGCCGGGCCGGCCGCGACCTGGGCCGCTCAGGCCAAGGTTGGGCAATATCTGGGCATCGGCGGCCCGCGCGGCTCGCTGGTGATCCCAACCGGCTTCGACTGGCATCTGCTGATCGGCGACGAAACCGCACTGCCCGCCATCGCCCGTCGCCTGAAGGAGCTGCCCGCAGGCACACGCGTGGCGGCCGTGCTCGAAGTCGCTGATCCGTCAGCGCGCATCGACTTCGACACCGAGGCCGAGCTGCATGCCGTGTGGCGTTACCGCAGCGAATCGCCGTATCGCGGCGACGCGCTGCTGCAAGCGGTACGTGAGACCTATCTGCCAGAGGGCGAGGGCTACGTCTGGGCTGCGGGCGAATCCGCGACGATGCGCGCGGTGCGGTATCACCTGTGCACCGAACGCGGCGTCGACAAATCGCGTATCCGTGCGGCGAGCTACTGGAAACAGGGCGCCGAAGCGGTCCACGAAAATCTCGACGACTGAACCCACGCAGCGCCCGCTGCCAGCCGACCGGCTGGCCTCACCTTGTCAAGGATATCTGCCGATGTACTCCATCAGCACCCTGCACGAACGCCGCCTCTTGTGGCTGCTCGCGCTGACGCAGTTCACCATCATCATGGACTTCATGATCATGATGCCGTTGGGCCCGCAGATCATGCATAGCTTCGGCATTGCGCCGGCCGCGTTCGCGACCGCGGTGTCGGCCTATTCGTGGTGCTCGGGACTCTCGGGCCTATTCGCTGCCACCTACATCGACCGTTTCGACCGGCGCAAGTTGCTGCTGACAATCTATGCGCTGTTCGCACTGTCCAATCTGGGCTGTGCGCTAGCCAGCAGCTACCCGCTGCTGCTCGCGGCACGCGCGTTTGCCGGCATCAGCGGCGGCGTGCTGGGCTCGGTGATCATGGCGATCGTCGGTGACGTGATCCCGGCCCAGCGCCGCGGGGCGGCCACCGGCACCATCATGACCGCCTTCTCGCTGGCTGCGATTGCCGGCGTGCCGGCCGGCGTGATGCTCGGGGCGCACTTCAACTGGGCAGCGCCGTTCGTGCTGCTGGTGGTGCTCTCCGTGCTGATCTGGTTCGGCGGCTCTCTGGTCGTGCCGTCGCTTGCCGAACACCTGAGCCGGCGGCCGCCGCCGTTGCGCCAGGTATTGCCCGACCTCATGCGCCTGCTCGGCAATCCGCGCCACCTGAATGCATTTGCGCTCACCTTTATGATCATGGTGTCGCATATGCTGGTGATTCCGTTTATCGCGCCGATGCTGGTCCTCAACCATGGCGTGCCGCCTGCGCATCTGTCGTGGATGTATATGGGCGGCGGCTTCGCGACGTTCTTTACCTCGCGGGCGATTGGGCGCATGGCCGACCGCTACGGCAAGCACCGGGTGTTTCGCATCGCCGCCCTCGTGTCGATGCTGCCGGTGCTATTCGTGACTCACCTGCCCGATCTGCCTTTTGTGGCTGTCGTGCTGTTCTTCCCGTTCTTCATGGTGGTGATGTCCGGGCGGATGGTGCCGATGCAGGCGTTGCTGACCACGGTTCCGGAGCCCGCCCGGCGCGGCGCGTTTCTCAGCGCCAACAGCGCGCTGCAGGCGCTCGGGACCGGATGTGGCGCATGGCTTGGTGGCCTGATGCTGACCAATACACCGAGCGGACAGATCGCCGGCTACGGCACAGTCGGCTGGGTCGCAGTGTCGGTGACGATAGCGGCGGTTTTGTGGGTCGGCCGCGTGAAGGCTGCGGCAGACAAAGCGCCGACGCCTGTCGCTGCGGAACTCGGTCCGGAGCCGCTTGGCGAGGTTTGATCAAGCCGCGCGCCAGCGACGCGCAACGCAACGCAAACGCCACTCAAGCAGAAGCCCCTTTTCGCCAGCAAGGCATTTGCGGGCAGCCGCTTGCGCATGAGCAGTGAGATGGCGCCATCGTTGACGTAGTCGAGTTCGATCATCATGCGTCTTCCTTCAGTCTATTTGCCGTTCGTGCCGGACAGATCCGGGAAGTCCTCTTCCCAGTACTCGTCAGGCAGGCGTGCGGGTTCCGTCTCCCGTTCCAGTTCGCGGCGCCGCAGTTCGACGCGGCGGATCTTGCCGGAGATGGTCTTCGGCAGTTCGCTGAATTGCAGCCGCCGGATCCGCTTGTACGGGGAGAGTTTTTCGCGCGAAAACTGAAACACGCTACGCGCCAGTTCGGGACTGGCTTCGTAGCCGTGCCGCACGGTCACGAACGCTTTAGGCACGGACAGGCGCACGGCGTCGGCACTTGGCACAACGGCGGCTTCGGCAATCGCTTCGTGCTCGATCAGCACGCTTTCAAGTTCAAACGGGCTCAGCCGATAGTCGGACGACTTGAACACGTCGTCGGAGCGGCCCACATACAGGTAGTAACCATCGTCCCGGCGCAGCGCGACATCGGAGGTGTGGTAGTAGCCGTTGCGCATCGCCTGCACGGTGGCATTGGCGCTGTTCGCATAGCCCGTCATCAGCCCAAGCGGGCGCTGCGCCAGCGGCAAGGCGATTTCGCCTTCGCTGGCCGGATGATCGTCGGCATCGACCAGTTCGATCCGGTAACCCGGCAAAGGCCGCCCCATCGAACCCGGCACGACCGGCTGATCCGGCGAATTGCCGATCTGGCAGGTAGTCTCGGTTTGGCCGAAGCCATCGCGGATCGTCACGTCCCAGGCATGCCGGACGCGTTCGATAATCTCCGGATTCAAGGGCTCACCCGCGCCGACGATCTCGCGCAGCCTGACCGGATAATCCGTCAGCGGCTCTTGCACCAGCATGCGCCAGACGGTAGGTGGCGCGCACAGGGTGGTGACCTCGCAGCGCACCAGCACGTCGAGCGTTTCCTTTGGCACGAAGCGCGCGTAGTTGAACACGAACACGCACGCCTGGGCATTCCACGGCGCGTAAAAGCAGCTCCAGGCGTGCTTGGCCCAGCCCGGTGAACTGATGTTCCAGTGGATATCGCCGGGTCGCAGGCCGATCCAGTACATCGTCGACAAATGCCCGACCGGATGGCTCTGATGGGTGTGCTCGACGAGTTTGGGCTTCGATGTCGTACCCGAGGTGAAGTACAGCAGGAGCGGATCGGTGGCGTGCGTCGGGCCGTCCGGCGTGAACTGCGGCGCGGCTTCATAGGCGGCGGCAAGATCAATCCAGCGGTCGCGCGGCGTACCAACCGATAGACGCGTCAGAGGAATCTCGAGGCCGTCGAATTTTGCCAGCTCGGCGCTGTCCACCACCACGAATTTCGCCTCGCCGATCTGCACGCGGTCACGCACATCGTCGGCGGAAAGCTGGGTGGTCGCGGGCAGCACGATGGCACCAAGCTTCATCGCCGCGAGCATCACGTCCCAGAGTTCGACGCGGTTGGGCAGCATCAGCAGCAGACGGTCGCCGCGTCCCACGCCGATACTACGCAGGAAGTTCGCCATCCGCGCCGAGCGCTCGGACATCTGCGCGAACGAGTACTTCGTGCCCTCGCCGGCGAGATCGTCTACGATCCACAGTGCGGGGTTGCCGTTGCCCTGCGCGATCACGTCGAAATAATCGAGCGCCCAGTTGAATTCGCCGAGCACCGGCCATGTGAACTCGCGGTAGGCGCGCTCGTAGTCTGTGCGATGGCGCAGTAACAGGTCACGCGCCTCGAGAAAGCCCTGCGTCGAAATGGTCCGCCCGGTCATCGTCGTGTCTCCTGTCGACCAGAGTTAGCGCTTTAGCGCTTACTCTGGTCCCATGCAGTCTTATCGCGGTCGACCAGAGTTCGCGCATTAGCGCGTTATGCATGGTCCCATGCAAAGCGCTCCTGTCTGGCGCATTTGCGCTCTATTGCATTTGCGCTTTATTGGCGTGTCATTCTGCGCTCAAACCTGCCGCGCGATCACCATTCTTTGTACCTCGCTCGTCCCCTCGTAGATCTGCGTAATGCGGGCATCGCGATAGTGGCGCTCGACTGCATAGTCCTCCAGGAAGCCGTAGCCGCCATGGATCTGGATCGCATGCGAGCAGACTTCCTCGGCCATTTCAGAGGCGTAGAGCTTGGCCTGCGAGGCTTCGGACAGGCACGGCTTACCCGCGCTGCGCAGCCGCGCCGCGTGATGCACCAGCAGCCGCGCCGCGTTGAGACGCGTCGTCATATCGGCCAGCATATTGGCGATGCTCTGGTGTTCCTTCAAAGGCTTGCCGAACTGGATGCGCTCACAGGCGTAGCGACGCGCCGCATCGAAGGCCGCGCGGGCAATCCCCAGCGCCTGCGCCGCAATGCCGATCCGTCCGCCTTCGAGGTTCGACAAGGCAATGCGTAGTCCTTCGCCGCGCTGGCCGAGCAGATTCGCCTCGGGCACGGCACAGTCGTCGAACGCAATCGGACAGGTGTCCGACGCGCGAATGCCCATCTTGTGTTCAGGCGGCCCGACATTGAAGCCGGGCGTATCGGTAGGCACGATAAACGCGGATATGCCGCGCTTGCCCAACTGCGGATCGGTGACGGCGAATACGATCGCGATGTTTGCCCGTGCGCCATTGGTCACGAACTGTTTGTTGCCATTGAGGATCCACTGGCCGTCGCGCAACTCTGCGCGCGTGCGCAGGTTGTGGGCCTCCGAGCCGGCCTGCGGTTCGGTCAGGCAGAATGCGCCGATCCGGCGTCCCGTGGCGAGGTCTTCAAGGTAGGTATCTTTTTGCGCCTGCGTGCCGAAGTTCAGGATCGGACCGCAGCCGACCGAGTTGTGCACGCTCATCAAGGTCGCACAGGAAGCGCAACCGGCCGCGACTTCTTCGAGTGCCAGCGCATAGGCCACGTAGTCGGTGTACGAGCCGCCCCATTCGGACGGCACGATCATGCCAAGCAAGCCCAGTTCGCCCATCTGTTTGACGACCTCGTCCGGCAACTTCGCGTCGCGGTCCCACTGCGCCGCATGCGGAGCCAAACATTCAACTGAAAAGTCGCGCGCCGCGTCGCGAATCATCCGTTGGTCGTCGGTGTAGAAATCGTCCATGAAGGGGCCTCGCCTCTGCGTCAATGTGAGGACCAGTGTAGCAAGCTGCTGGACAGGTTCGATGCTCTGCCCGATCATTCTGCGTGAGCGGATTTGCCATACCGGCACAACGGAGCAGGCCCATCAGGCGCAGATGGATGTGGCTGGCATCACGCGGCACCTGGACTCCTGAGCGCATTTGCCAGCCCCGCGTATACCCACCCGTTGCCGGCCCAAGCCATGCAACCCGATTTGATCCAATGACGCCGAAAAACGATAGAGGGACGATCTCGCTGAGCCTCGTCGAAGAAACGCTGGCGCTCGCGCGCTCGCGCGGCCTCGATGTCCTGCCGCTCGTCGAAGCGGCCGGGATTGCGCCGCAAATGCTGGCCGCGCCGAAAAGCCGGGTGTCGTCGGCGCAATACGGTGCTCTGTGGACCGGCATTGCGCGGGCGCTCGACGACGAGTTTTTCGGCCAGGACTCGCATCCGATGCGTTCCGGCAGCTTTATCGCCATGACTCAGTGCGCGTTGACCGCACGCAACGGCGCCCTGGCGCTGTCGCGCTCGCTCGGCTTCATGCGCCTCGTGCTTGACGATCTCAGCGCGCAAGTCAGTTCGGAGCCGAGCCGCGTACGGATCACTTTTAGCCATCGCGAAGGCACGCCGCAGCCGACCATGTTCGCCTATGCGACGTACTTCATCCTGGTGTACGGGCTGGTGTGCTGGCTCGTCGGCCGGCGCATTCCGTTGCTGGCAGCGCGCTTTCGCTGCGTGAAACCGGCTGCGGCGCAGGAATACCGCCTGATGTTCTGCGACGACATACGTTTTGACCAGGACGCTTCGTATGTCGACCTGCCGCCGGAGTTTCTCGAACTGCCGGTGATCCAGACTACCCAGACGATCAAGCCGTTCCTGCGCGACGCGCCCGGCAACTTTATCGTCAAGTACCGCAATCCCGGGTCGCTGGCCGCACGAGTTCGCAAAATGCTGCGCGCGCTGCCGATGGCCAGTTGGCCCGCCGCCGACCAGATGGCGCTGCGCCTGCATGTCGCCGAAGCGACCATGCGGCGACATCTCAAGCAGGAGGGCTATACCTATCAGTCCATCAAGGACGATCTGCGGCGCGACATCGCCATTGCGGAACTGCAGGACAGCCGACGCAGCATCGCCGAGATCGCGACAAGGGTGGGGTTCGCCGAACCGAGCGCGTTCCATCGTGCGTTTCGCAAATGGACCGGCATGCGGCCGACCGATTACCGGCTCGCGCGGGCCGGTCTCACGCATCCGCCAGAATCGGACTAAGCTGTAAGCGGCAGGCCTGCCTTTTTTCGGCCCGCGTCGCCCGAATCCGTTCGAGGCGGCGTCCTCGGCCGTCCGCGATGAGAAAGTACCGGTTTCTCCCGTTCCGGCAATCCGGCCCGCGCCGCCGGCGTATCCCCAGCGGTTTAGCGGTCCGGTTCCTGCGCGGCCTGGCCGCGCTTGGATTCCTGCTGGCATTCGCCAGCGTCCTGCCTGTCTGTATCGAAGCCGCCGTGGCGCCGGGCGGGGTCATCGTGATCCCCGTCAATGGGGCCATTGGCCCTGCCAGCGCCGACTTCATTGAGCGCAGCCTGCAACGCGCCGCCCACAACCGGGCGCAACTGACCGTGCTGCAACTCGACACGCCTGGCGGGCTAGATACGTCGATGCGGCAGATCATCAAGGCGATTCTGAGCTCGCCCGTGCCAGTAGCGGCTTTCGTGGGCCCGAGCGGCGCGCGGGCGGCGAGCGCAGGCACGTATATCGTCTATGCAAGCCACATCGCGGCAATGGCGCCCGGCACCAATCTCGGCGCGGCGACGCCGGTACAACTCGGCATGGGCGGCGCGGAGCCGCCGGGGCAAAACGCACCGGGATTGCCGGGCTTGAGCCCAACCGGCCAGGGAGCGGCGGGGGCGGCGGGAGGCGCTGGATCCTACGGTGCAGCAGGCGCAGCAGCAACATCAGGCGCAGCGCCAACATCAAACGCTGCCGCCCGCGACACCAACGCCAGCGCGATACCTCTCGACACCCAATCGACCGAACTCCGCAAGCAGGTCCACGACGCGGCCGCCTATATCCGCGGTCTGGCACAACTGCGCGGCCGCAACGCCGATTGGGCCGAACACGCGGTGCGAGAAGCCGTGAGCCTGTCGGCCAATGAAGCCCTCACCCAGCACGTAATCGACCTGACCGCGCGCGACGTGCCCGACCTGCTGCGCAAACTCGACGGCCGCACGGTCAATACCGTTGCAGGCGACCAGCGGCTGAACACGACCAACGCGCCCATCGTCACGCTCGAACCCGACTGGCGCAGCCATTTCCTCGCCGTGATCACCGACCCGAACGTGGCATTGATTCTGCTGATGATCGGCATGTATGGCCTGTTCTTCGAGTTCGCTAATCCCGGCTTCGTGCTGCCCGGCGTAGTAGGGGCGATCAGCCTGCTGATCGGCCTGTTCGCCATGCAGATGCTGCCCATCAGCTATGTAGGGCTCAGCCTGATCTTTCTGGGCCTCGCCTTCCTGATTGCCGAGGCGTTTCTGCCCACCTTCGGCGCGCTGGGCTTCGGCGGCATCGTCGCGTTCGTGGTCGGCGCGCTGATGCTGATCGATACCGATGTGCCGGGCTACGGCATCCCGTTGCCGGTGATCGCGGCCGTCACCGCATTCAGTGCGTTGTTTGTGTTCACGGTATCGAGCGTTGCATTGCGCGCCCGTCGCCGGCCGGTCGTGACCGGTTCGGAAGCCTTGATCGGCAGCCTTGGTGTCGTGCTCGGCGAGGGACTCGTGCCGCACGGCAGCACGGGCACGGGCGAAGGCTGGGCCCAGGTCCACGGCGAACGTTGGCAAGTGCGCAGCACTGCGCCGCTTGCCCCCGGACATGCGGTGCGTGTCACAGCACGGCGTGGTCTCACGCTCACCGTGGTACCCGCGGAAAAATCACGATAGAGGGAAACTTCATGATCGGATTCACATTCGGCTTCGGCAGCATCCTGATCGTCCTGATCGCCATACTGATTGCATCGTCGATCCGCATCTTTCGCGAGTACGAGCGCGGTGTCGTCTTCATGCTCGGCCGCTTCTGGAAGGTCAAGGGGCCGGGTCTCGTGCTGATCATCCCGATCGTCCAGCAGGTGGTGCGGATGGATCTGCGCACCGTCGTGTTCGACGTGCCGCCGCAGGACGTGATTACGCGCGACAACGTTTCGGTCAAGGTCAACGCGGTGGTGTATTTCCGCGTCGTCGACCCGGAACGGGCGGTCATTCAGGTGGCGAAATACTTCGAGGCGACCAGCCAGTTGTCGCAGACCACGTTGCGCGCAGTGCTCGGCAAGCACGAACTCGACGACCTACTCGCCGACCGCGAGCAGCTCAATGCCGATATCCAGAAGGTGCTCGACGCGCAAACCGATGCCTGGGGCATCAAGGTGGCCATCGTCGAAATCAAG
>Ga0208322_1000057_pt1 | contig 16577 bp, 13 predicted proteins | sample June2015DPH_8_10_2_FD_184697 | JGI IMG/M metagenome (GOLD analysis project Ga0208322, IMG submission 184697) | Peatland microbial communities from SPRUCE experiment site at the Marcell Experimental Forest, Minnesota, USA - June2015DPH_8_10... | ecosystem: Environmental > Terrestrial > Soil >...
CAGCTTGCGCGCGTGCTGTTCGGCGAGGATTTCGGTGGGCGCCATCAAGGCGGCCTGATAGCCGGCGTCGATGGCCTGCGCGGCGGCCAGCGCGGCGACGATGGTCTTGCCGCTGCCCACGTCGCCTTGCAGCAAGCGCTGCATCGGATGGGGCTGGGTCAGATCCAGGGCGATCTCGCCACCCACCCGCTCCTGGGCACGGGTCAGCGGAAACGGCAGCGCTTTCAGAAGTCGCGCTACCAGCGAGGCCGGGTCGTCTGCCGTGCGCCGCGGCATGCTCGGCGCTGCGCGGGTGCGGCGCTCGTCGTGTGCGCGCTTGAGCGACATCTGCTGCGCGAGCAGTTCCTCGAACTTGATTCGCACCCATGCCGGGTGCGTGCCGTCCATCAGCGCGGTTTCGTCGGAATCCACACCTGGATGATGCAACATGCGCACCGCCTGTATCAGCGGCGGCACGCCGAGCGGCTCCAGATACGCCTTGGCGACAGGTTCCGGCAGCAATTCCGGCAATACAGTGCGCGAGAGCGCGTTGTCGATAGCTTTGCGCAGATACGCCTGGCTCACCCCTGCTGTGCTCGGATAGACGGGCGTCAGCGCCTGCGGCAAGGGCGTGTTGTCATCGACGACGCGCACCGCCGGATGCACCATCTCCATCCCGAAGAAGCCGCCGCGGACGTCGCCGCGCACACGCAGCCGCGCGCCGATCGCCATCTGCTTGACTTGCGACCCGTAGAAATTCAGAAAGCGCAGCACCAGTTCGTCGCCGTCTTCATCGCGCAGTTTGACCAGCAATTGACGGCGCGGACGATAGGCAATCTCGTTGTCGAACACGACGCCTTCGGTCTGCGCGATGCCGCCCGGCAGCAGATGCGCAATCGGCGTGAGCGAAGTTTCGTCCTCGTAGCGCATCGGCAGGTGCAGGACCAGATTGATGTCGCTCGTGAGGCCGAGTTTGGCGAGCTTATCGGCGGTTTTGGTGAGCGCCGGCGCAGCCTTGTCTGCTGCCTTGGGTGTCTTCGGGGTCTTCGGTGTCTTGCCCGCCTGGCCCGCCTGGCCCGCTTTAGTCACCTTAGCCGCTTTGGCTTCTTGCCCCGGACCGGAATTGAGCAGTTCGCCCCCCTTGCCGCGGGCGGCGGGGCGCTTCGGCTCGGCGCTCACTTCGTCAATAGCAGAGGGCAAACGGCGGTCGGACAAAGGCATGGGTTGCTTCGCAAGTACAATATCGGCTTTCAAAGGTTTCGCGGCCTCGCAGCGCACTGGCTATAACCAGCCATGAGGCGCCGCTGCGGCGTCCCGCAATCATAGCCGCCCGCCGTGAGGCTTCGGTGCAATTCCGGCCGGCTTCGGCCCAATTCAGTTTCGTTTTACGCCCAGCATCCACCCCGTTCGCATGCTTACGCTTTCCGATTTCGATTTCGACCTGCCGCCCGAGTTGATCGCGCAAACCGCGTTGCCAGAACGCAGCGCGAGCCGTCTGCTCGAGGTGGACAGCCTGGTTACGCCCGCGCGTCTCACCGACCGCCGCTTCGCGGAGCTGCCCGATTGCATCACGCCGGGCGATCTGCTCGTGTTCAACGATACCAAAGTCCTGAAGGCTCGCTTCCTCGGCCAAAAGGCTAGTGGCGGCAAGATCGAGGTGCTGGTCGAGCGGCTGACCGGCGAGCGCACGGCGCTTGCGCAGATTCGCGCCAGCAAGAGCCCGACGCCCGACACGACACTGCGCCTCGCCGACGCGTTCGACGTGACGGTCGGCGAGCGCGTCGAGCCCTTCTACACGCTGCACTTCCCCGCAGACTGCCTGACGCTGATCGAGCAGTTCGGTCGCCTGCCGCTGCCGCCTTATATCGAGCACGACCCCGACGCGACCGACGAAACCCGTTATCAGACGGTGTTCGCGCAGAATCCGGGCGCGGTGGCCGCGCCGACCGCGGGCCTGCACTTCGACGACGCGCTGCTCGCCCGTCTCGACGAACGCGGCGTGGAGCGCGCGACGCTGACGCTGCATGTCGGCGCGGGCACATTCCAGCCGGTGCGCGTGGAAAAGCTCTCCGAGCACAAGATGCATAGCGAGTGGTATCAGTTGCCGCAGACGCTGGTAGACCGGATCGCGGCCACGAAGGCGCGTGGCAACCGCGTGATTGCGGTGGGCACGACCTCGATGCGCGCACTCGAAGCGGCCGCGCGCGACGCCGAAGCCGCCGGCCGGGCGCTCGCTGCGACCAGCGCCGAGACTGATATTTTCATCACGCCGGGGTACAAGTTCCGTGTGGTGGATCGGCTGGTGACGAATTTCCACTTGCCGAAGTCGACGTTGCTGATGCTGGTGTCGGCGTTTGCGGGCATCGAGACGATCCGCGCCGCTTACCGGCATGCAATCGAGGAGCGCTACCGCTTTTTCAGCTACGGCGATGCGATGCTGCTTACACGTAACGACGGCTGAGCCGCTTTTCGCGGCACCTGGCGAAAATACGTGCGACAGCGTTGCGTGATGGCAGTGCGCGCGGTAGTCTGCCGCTCCCTGCAGCGGTCCGGTAGCCGTAGTCGGTGCTAATCAAGCATGACGGCAGATTTACGCTGCACCCTGATTTCTTTACCCAGCCGCCGGGGCTTGCCCGGCGGCGCTCATCATTGCGCCGGACTGTTCTCCGGTGGCACAGGAGTCTTCATGACCGACGGTCATAGCCACGATACAAGCGCCGCTAGCGCGGACTCCCCAATTCGCGCGAATCACGCGAATCACACTGACAACACCGCCGAACGCCCTGCCAACGGCCTCAAATTCGAACTGCTCGCCACCGACGGCCAGGCGCGCCGCGGCCGCCTGACGCTGAATCACGGCGTGGTCGAAACGCCGATCTTCATGCCCGTGGGCACCTACGGCACCGTGAAAGCCGTCCAACCGCGCGAGCTCGAAGAAATGCACGCGCAGATCATCCTCGGCAACACCTTCCACTTATGGCTGCGCCCGGGGCTCGAGACGATCGGCGCGCACGGCGGCCTGCACCGCTTCATGAGCTGGAATAAGCCCATCCTGACGGACTCCGGTGGCTTCCAGGTGTTTTCGCTGGGTGATCTACGAAAAATCACCGAAGATGGCGTCACGTTCGCATCGCCGATCAACGGCGACAAGCTGTTCCTGTCGCCCGAAGTGTCGATGCAGATCCAGAAGGTGCTGAACTCGGACATCGTCATGCAATTCGACGAATGCACCCCGTACGCGACCAACAACGTGCCCACTTCCCACAAGGACGCCGCCGACTCGATGCGCATGTCGATGCGCTGGGCCCAACGCTCCATCGACGAATTCAATGGCCTCGGCAACCCGAATGCGTTGTTCGGGATCGTCCAGGGCGGTATGTTCGAAGACCTGCGCGACGAATCGCTGGCGGGTCTGGCGGAGATGGACTTCCATGGTCTCGCGATCGGCGGCCTGTCGGTCGGCGAACCGAAGGAAGACATGATGCGCGTGCTCAGCCACATCGGTCCGAAGCTGCCGGCCGACAAGCCGCACTACCTGATGGGCGTGGGCACGCCGGAGGACCTGGTGGCCGGCGTCGCGGCTGGCGTCGACATGTTCGACTGCGTAATGCCGACCCGCAACGCCCGCAATGGCTGGCTCTTCACGCGCTTTGGCGACATCAAGATCCGCAACGCGACTCACAAGAACTCACTGCGCCCGCTCGACGAAAGCTGCGGCTGCTACACCTGCCGAAATTTCACCCGCGGCTACCTGCATCATCTGCATCGCGTGGGCGAAATTCTTGGCGCGCAGCTCAACACGATTCACAATCTTCACTACTACCTCGAACTGATGAGCGAGATCCGCGCATCCATCGAGGCGCACGGGTTCGAGGCGTTCCGCAAACGCTTCCACGAGAACCGGGCAAGAGGTGTCGAGCAGACCGCCTAGAGGGCTCCCCCACAGCCCCGCTGCAAGGGGCTTCGCTGAAGGTGTCCACGCCCAACGGCGATAAGCGCACAACCAAGTCCCGACGAAGGCGCACAATAGCGCCCGCTGACGGGTTCTCCCGAAGAAACCATCAGCACGACGGCCTTGACATTACAATTGCATTACGTAACCGCCCAGGTGAGCTTTAACAGCTTGATCGGAAAGCCCATTTGCTGCGCCGTCGTACCAAATGCCGGTGGTAGAATAATCGGCTGCTTTTTTTGATCGTTATAACGGAGAGACCAACGTGTCGTTCATTTCCAACGCCTTCGCTCAAGGCTCAGGTGGTGCAGAATCGAGCCTGATGAGCTTCCTGCCGCTGATCCTGATGTTCGGCGTGCTGTACTTCATCATGATTCGCCCGCAAATGAAGCGCCAGAAAGAACACCGCAACATGCTCTCCGCCATGGCGAAGGGCGACGAAGTGGTCACGAACGGCGGCATCGTCGGCAAGGTGACCAAGGTTAGCGACGCGTACGTCGGCGTCGAAATCGCTGAAGGCACGGAGATCACCGTGCAAAAGGCCTCGGTCACGACGATTCTCCCGAAGGGCACGATCAAGTCGCTGTAAGGCCTGCTCTCTCGCGTCCGGCGCGGCCTCGCGGAACCAAGCCAGCATGTCTGCCATCTCATCCATGCCAACAGGCACGCTGCGCCTCCCGCGCTCATCGCTGGACGCATCGCTTTCAAGCCAACCTTCCCGTTGGACCACTCCATGAATCGCTACCCCCTCTGGAAATATGTCGTGATGGTCGTGGCGCTAGCCATCGGCCTCATCTACACACTGCCCAATTTCTTCGGCGAAGCGCCGGCGGTGCAGGTGTTGAGCGGCAAGGCAACGGTCAAGCTCGATTCGACGACACTGTCGCAAATCGAAGCCGCACTGGCTGCCAATCAGATCACTGCTTCCGACGTGACGTTCGACAACTCGTCGACCAACGCGAACATTCGCGTGCGTCTGTCGGATACCGACACGCAGTTGCGCGTGAAGGACTTGCTGTCGAAGACGCTGAACAGCGACCCGACCGATCCTGACTTCGTTGTCGCCCTGAACCTGCAAAGCGCGTCGCCGGGATGGCTGACCGCACTGCACGCGTTGCCGATGTACCTCGGCCTCGACCTGCGCGGCGGTGTGCACTTCCTGCTGCAGGTGGACATGGCAGGCGCACTGAACAAGAAGCTTGACTCCGACGCCTCGGACGCGCGTACCTTGCTGCGCGACAACAACATCCGTGACGGCGGCGTGAACCGGGTCAATCAGACCGTGGTGATCAATTTCGCCGACCGGGACACGGCGAATGCAGCGAGCAAGCAACTCTCGCGCAGCATCAGCGAACTCCAGTGGGCGACCCAGACGGCGCCGGACGGCAGCTATCAGCTAGTCGGCACGTTTACGCCGGCGGTGCAGAGGACCGTCGAAGATGCGGCGCTCAAGCAGAACATCACGACGCTGCATAACCGGGTCAACGAACTGGGTGTGGCCGAACCGGTGATCCAGCAGCAAGGTTCCGACCGCATCGTGGTCGAACTGCCGGGCGTGCAGGACACGGCCAAGGCGAAGGACATCATTGGCCGTACGGCAACGCTCGAAGCGCGTCTGGCCGACCCGGTGAACACGCATCCGAATCCGGGCGATCCTGTGCCGCCGGGCGACGAACTGTTCACCGACGCCAACAAGGTGCCGGTGTTGTTGCGCAAGCAGGTGATCTTCACCGGCGACCGCATCATCGACGCGTCCGCGGGCTTCGACGAACACCAGCGCCCGTCGGTCAACCTCCGTCTCGACTCGGCCGGTGGCCGGGCCGTGGCGAGCGTGTCGCGCGACAACATCGGCAAGCCGATGGCGATGGTGCTGTTCGAAAAGGGCAAGGGCCAGGTGCTGACGGTGGCGACGATCCAGTCGGAACTGGGCGACCGCTTCCAGATTACCGGCCAGCCGACCCCGCAAGCCGCTGCTGACCTCGCGCTGCTGCTGCGCGCGGGTTCGCTGGCGGCTCCGATGGACATCATCGAAGAACGCACGATCGGCCCGAGCCTCGGCGCCGATAACATCAAGAAGGGCTTCCACTCGGTGATCTGGGGCTTTACCGCCATCGCCGTCTTCATGATCGCGTACTACATGCTGTTCGGCGTGATCTCGATGATCGGCCTGTCGGTCAACCTGCTGCTGCTGGTCGCCGTGCTGTCGATGCTGCAGGCCACCCTGACCTTGCCGGGTATCGCCGCTATCGCGCTGGCGCTCGGTATGGCCATTGACGCGAACGTGCTGATCAACGAGCGGGTGCGTGAAGAGCTGCGCAACGGTGCGCCCGCCCAACTGGCCATCCAGAACGGCTACGCGCACGCATGGGCAACCATTCTCGACTCGAACGTGACCACGCTGATCGCCGGTCTGGCGCTGCTCGCCTTCGGCTCGGGTCCGGTCCGCGGTTTCGCGATCGTGCACTGTATCGGCATCCTGACGTCGATGTTCTCCGCAGTGTTCTTCTCGCGCGGTCTCGTGAACCTCTGGTACGGCGGCAAGAAGAAGCTGAAGTCGCTGGCGATTGGGCAGGTGTGGAGGCCCGCAGCGGTCGAGGGTGCAGGTGCTGCTGCATATCTTGGCAGCGAAGATGCCGCTACCGACACGGCACGCGCCGTCGCCGCAGCCTCTGCCAAGCCGAAAGCCGCAGCCCAGGCGCGCGCCGCCGCCGGCAAGCCGACGGTGCGCCGTCGCAACAGCTCCGGCAATACGCCGCAGAAACCGGGTTCATCCCGCTGAGTCCCGGAGAACAAGACCATGGAATTTTTCCGCATTCGCAAAGATTTGCCGCTCATGCAGCGCGCGTTGGTGTTCAACGCAATCTCGATGCTGACGTTTATTGCTGCCGTGTTTTTCCTGCTGCATCGCGGGCTGCATCTGTCAGTGGAGTTCACTGGCGGTACGGTCATCGAAGTCCAGTATCCGGGCACGGCGCCGCTCGAACCGGTGCGCGGCACACTCGCCAAGGTCGGTTACCCGGACGCCCAGGTGCAGAACTTCGGCACCTCGCGCAACGTGCTGATCCGGCTGCCGGTCAAGGCGGGTTTCACCTCCGCCCAGCAGAGCGATCAGGTGATGGTCGCACTTAAGGGTGAAGACGCCAACGTGCAGTTGCAGAGCGTCGAGTTCGTCGGCCCGCAGGTCGGCAAGGAACTCGTCACCAACGGCCTGCTCGCGCTGGCCTGCGTGGTGGCCGGTATCGTCATCTACCTGTCGATCCGCTTCGAATGGAAGTATGCCGTCGCCGGCGTGATCGCCAACCTGCACGACGTGGTGATCATTCTCGGCTTCTTCGCGTTCTTCCAGTGGGAGTTCTCGCTGTCGGTGCTGGCCGCCGTACTGGCGGTGCTCGGCTACTCGGTGAACGAATCCGTGGTTATCTTCGACCGGATTCGCGAAACCTTCCGCCGCGAACGCAAGATGACGGTCATCGAAGTCATCAACCACGCGATTACCAGCACGATGTCGCGGACCATCATTACCCACGGCTGTACGCAGATGATGGTGCTGTCGATGTTCCTGTTCGGCGGTCCGACGCTGCACTACTTCGCATTGGCACTGACGGTCGGTATTCTGTTCGGTATCTATTCGTCGGTGTTCGTTGCCGCCGCGCTGGCGATGTGGCTCGGCGTGAAGCGCGAAGATCTCCTGAAGGACAAGAAGGAACGCCACGATCCGAACGACCCGAACGCAGGCGCACAGGTCTGAGGTTCCAGGCGGTCGCGAATAGTCATAAGCAGTCGCTAACAGTCACAAGTGCAAAGGCCGGTTCAGTCGAACCGGCCTTTTTCGTTTACCACCGCCGTCCCTTATTGTTTGATGCCTTCTGCCTGGATATCCAGCTTGGTCTCCATGCTGAAACCATACTTGCTGCCGAAGTCCATGCCGTAGTCCGCGCGATTGAACTCTGCGCTCGCTTCCACGCCGCACACTTCGCGCTTAAGCAGCGGATGCTGCATGCATTTGAACGAGTCGATCGTCAGGTTCAGCGGCTTGGTGACGCCATGCATCGTCAGGCTGCCGATTACTTCAACCGGCTTGTCGCCGTCGAACTTGATATCCGTGCCTTTGTAGGTCACCGAAGGGTATTTCGTGACATCGAAGAACTCGCCCGATTGCAGATGCTCGTCGAGCTTGGTGTTGCCGGTCTGGACCGAAGCCGGGTCGACCGTCACCTCGACCGTGCCGGTTTTCGCTGCGCGGTCAAGCGTCACCGTGCCCGAGCTTTTCGTGAACTTGCCGCGCCACACCGACAGGCCGCCGAAGTGATCCGCCTCGAAGCTCGGATACGTGTGAGTCGGGTCGAGCATATACGTGTCAGCCGCCACCGCACTGAACGAGACAGAGGCAGTCAGGGTGGCAGCAGCGATCAGCAGAGTTTTTTTCAAGGCATGCTCCTTTCAGGAAAGCACAGCGCGCGAGGCACGCTACGGGTTCACAGTGCGTCTGCGGTAGGTGTCACCGCAGTACGCGTCACGTCACTTATGCGCTGCAACGATATGAAACTTGATGACGACCTCGTCGGCCACCACCGAGGTGTCTTTCCACTCGCCGGTGCCGATATCGAACTGCGTGCGTTTGATCGGCAACGAGCCGTCGAAGGCCTGAGCGGCGCCCTGCTGGGTCACGGTCACAGGCACCACCACAGTCTGCGACTTGCCCTTGATGGTCAGCTTGCCGGTCACCTTGAACTGGTTGCCGCCCGCCGGCGCGATCGCGCTCGAGACGAAGGTCGCCTGCGGGAAAGTCTTTGCGTCGAACCAGTCCTTGCCGCGCACCTGCTCGTTGTAACTCTCGTCGCCCAGATCGTAGCTACCCACGTCGACGCTGAACTGCGCGCTGCCCTCGGCCGGTTTCGCCGGATCGAAGGAAACCTGAGCGGTGAACTTGTTGAACTTGCCGTCAACAGGCACGTTCATCTGCTTCGAGGTCGCGGTAATCGTGCTCTTCGAAACATCAACCTGAGCCAGCGCGCTGCCCGCCGCGCTCAGCGAGACGGCAGCGAACGCCGCCAGCATGTAGCGATAAAACGAAACCTTCATGTTGTTTATTCCTTATTTGATGAAAGGGATCATGCGCGACAGCAGACCGTCGCGGTCCAGCCATTGATGCTTGAGCGCTGCGGCCACGTGCAGCACGAACAGGACGAGCAGCGTGTAGTTGAGCGTAATGTGGATATTCTTCAGCACCTCCTTGAGCACAGGATCGGGGGCGATCAGACGCGGCAGCGGCACGAGGCCCAGATACACCACCGGCACATTGGCGGCGGAACTATAAAGATAGCCGGACACTGGAATCGCGATCATCAGCACATAGAGCAGCAGGTGCGTCAGGTGGGCGGCGATGCGTTGCCACGAGGCCATGCGGCGCGGCAAAGGCGGTGCGCCGTGGGTGGCACGCCAGAGGATGCGCAGCACCGACAACCCGAACACCGTCACGCCGATCCATTTATGCCAGGAGAAATAGCGCAGCTTGGCGGGCGTAAAGCCAGGGATATCGGTCATCACCCAACCCAGCCCGAAGCCGCACACAATCAGCAGCGCGATCAGCCAGTGAAATGCAATGGCCGTTCGTGTGTAGGACTCGCGAGCGCCGAAGGTGGATTTGATTGCCATGAAAGGTCAACGCAAGCTGAGAGGTTAGCGGCGCAAGCGGATGACACCCCCAGTCAAAAGAGGCGGGTCGTCTCCAATGCGAATTGCGTAGGGCGCTGCCGCCGGGATCGCCGGCCTGCCGCGACGCACGCCAAGGCCCCGCCATGCTACCGCAAGCCGGGAAAGCCGGCAGCCGCAGTTCAGCGAAGCGTCCCACGGGCTCAAAGACGGCGCAACAAAAACGATTGAACAAATGGGGCCCGAAAATGTCCGAAACCTGTCGGAATTCTTAAGGAAGCTGTACGCTTGTTTGACGAGCGCCTTGCGCCGACCAAAGCACGCCCGGGGGAATGCCTTTGGTACTATTGCTCCGGGCTTCGCCAGTCCTTACCGTGCAAGCCTGCGTTGCACGCCCCGCTCACGTCGTTTTGCCCTTCAGCCGTATGGAACATGACAACCTGATCGCGTGCCACGAGTGCGATACCCTTTTCCAGAAGCCGCGCCTGCTCGGCAGCCGCGCCGTGGCGCGCTGCCCGCGCTGCGGCGCGACTCTGTATCGCAGCGCATATCGGCGGCTGGACGGCATCAGCGCCATGACATTGGCTGCGCTGTTCACGTTTCTGATCGCCCAGGCCTATCCGATTCTCGAACTCGACGCCAACGGTATTACCTCGCAAACCACGCTGTTCGGCGCGCTCGTCGCGCTATGGAACGAGGACATGCAGATCGTCGCGGTAATGGTATTTTGCGCAACCACGCTGTTCCCGTTGACGGAACTCGTGGCACTGCTCTACGTGCTGATCCCGATCCGCTCGGGCTATGTGCCGGCCGGCTTCAACCAGGTGCTGCGGATGATCCAGTTCGTGCGGCCGTGGGGCATGATCGAGGTGTTCATGCTCGGCGTGCTGATCACCATCGTGAAGATGGTGAGCCTTGCGCGCGTCATCCCCGATGCGGCGCTCTTCGCATTCGGCGCGCTGACCTTGATGTTCGCGGTGGTGGTCATGTTCGACCCGCGCACCTTGTGGGACATCGCCGACGAGCTGACCGCACGGCGCGCCCGTCCCATGCCGCGCACGGCCGCCGACAGCGCGGCAGCCGCGGTCAGCGCGACCCTCACCACAACCGCAGCCGGCCAGCCCTCCGCGCCCCACCAGGGATGACCGCACAATGAAATACGTCACCGCGTTGCGCGCGGGCCTGGTTTCCTGTCACGCGTGCGGCCGCGTCGAACCGCGCATCCGCTCAATCACTCCGCAGCATTGCTCACGCTGCGGCGCAAGACTGCACCGGCGCAATCCGGACAGCCTGATGCGCACCTGGGCGCTACTGCTTGCGGCCGCGTTGCTGTATATTCCGGCGAATCTGCTGCCGGTGATGCATACGTCGTCGTTGCTCGGCTCGGAAGACGACACGATCATGAGCGGCGTCGTCTACTTCTGGACCTCGGGCGACTGGCCGCTCGCCGTGATCGTGTTTATCGCCAGCATCATGGTGCCGATGCTCAAGTTGAGCGTGCTCGTGCTCCTCACGGTCACGGCTCAGCGCCGCTCGCGCTGGCGCCCGACGCAGCGCACCAAGCTGTACCGCATGGTCGAGCGGATCGGCCGCTGGTCGATGCTCGACGTGTTCGTCGTCACGCTGACAGTCGCGCTGGTGCGCTTCAAGTCAATCGCGGTGATCACGGCGGGGCCTGGCGCCATTGCGTTCGGCTCGGTGGTGATTCTGACCATGATCGCGTCGATGCAGTTCGACCCACGGCTCATCTGGGACACCGTGGAGGGCGCGGACAGCAGTGTAAAAAAGAAGGCGAAACGCGCGAGCCGCGCGCAAGACGCGCAAGGCAGCACCCAACAATCTCAGGATCCCACACATGACTAGCCCGCAAGGACCGACGCCCGCTCCCACCGCGCCGCGCAACGATTCGAACGGACCCACGCTGCCGCCCAACCTGCCCGATCCCGAAATCGAACCGCGCAGCCACTGGTTGCCGTCGCTCGTCTGGGTGATCCCGCTGATCGCCGCACTGATCGGCATCGCGCTCGTGATCAAATCGGTGACTGAGAAGGGACCTGAGATCAGCATCAGCTTCAGCAATGCCGAAGGACTCGAACCTGGCAAGACCCAGGTCAAGTACAAGGACGTCAATATCGGCCTCGTGAAGAACGTGACGCTGTCGAAGGATCTCTCGCACGTCCTGATCCAGGTCCAGTTGACCAAAGAAGCCGAAAACTTCGCCGTCAAGGACACGCGCTTCTGGGTGGTGCGTCCGCGGGTCGGCGCGAGCGGCGTCTCGGGCCTCACCACGCTGCTGTCCGGTGCGTACATCGGGGTCGACGCCGGTCATTCGCAGGATACGCAGAAGGACTTCGTCGGACTCGAAACACCGCCACCGATCACCGGCGACCAGAAGGGTCACCGCTTCACGCTGCATGGCGATTCGCTCGGCTCGATCGATATCGGCTCGCCGATCTTCTACCGCCGCGTGCAGGTCGGCCAGGTCGTGGGCTTCTCGCTCGACAAGGACGGCACCGGCGTGACCATGCAGGTGTTCGTCGCCGCGCCTTACGACCAGTATGTCGGCATCAACACGCGCTGGTGGCATGCGAGCGGCGTCGATCTGCGGCTCGATTCGAGCGGCTTCAAGCTGAACACCCAATCGCTCGCCACGGTGCTGGTGGGCGGCCTGTCGTTCCAGTCGCCGCCGGGGCAGGCGGTCGGTGCGCAGGCGCCACAAAATATGACCTTCCGCCTCGGCTCGGATGAAACTGACGCGATGCGCGAGCCGGACGGCGTGCCGCTGCGCGTAGTGATGAACTTCAACCAGTCGCTGCGTGGGCTGTCGATCGGCGCGCCGGTCGATTTCCGCGGCATCGTGTTGGGCCAGGTGACCAACATCGGCATCGACTACGATCCGGCGACCCGCAACTTCACCATGCCGGTGACGATGAACCTGTACCCCGACCGCCTCGGCAAGCGTTTCCGCGACTCGGCACCGGAGCCGGGCAGCGTCGCCGGGCAGGATCTGCTGCAACGCCTCGTCAAGAATGGCCTGCGCGGCCAGTTGCGCACGGGTAACCTGATTACGAGCCAGTTGTATGTCGCGCTCGACATCTTCCCGAAGGCGGCGCCCGCCACGGTCGATGTCCACAGCGATCCGCTCGAACTGCCGACGATCCCGAACACGCTCGACGAGTTGCAACTGCAGGTGGCGGATATCGCGAAGAAACTCGATCAGGTGCCGTTCGACCAGATCGGGGCCAACCTGAACAGCTCGCTGAAGAACGCCGATCAGCTGTTCACGCGCCTGAACACCGAGGTGGTGCCGCAGGCACGCGACACGCTGGCGGCTGCCAAGCAGACCTTCGGCTCGGCTCAGGCGACGCTGCAGCAGGACTCGCCGTTGCAATCGGACGTGCATCAGGCGCTGCAGGAACTGACCCGCACACTGCAGTCGCTGAATGCGCTGTCGGACTATCTCGAGCGCCATCCAGAATCGCTGTTGCGCGGAAAACCAGGAGATCAACCATGATGTTTGCCCGGCTCCCCCGTTCGCCGCGCGGGCCTGCCCGCGCCGCCGCGTGCCTTGGCGCATGTGCCGGACTGCTGGCGCTCGCGGCGTGCTCGTCGTCGCCGCCGAGCCATTTCTACACCCTCGGCGCCGACGCTGCGCCCGCCACCGCGCGCAGCGCCGCTGCGTCACCGCTGCTGATCGAAGTGTCGCCGGTCGATGTGCCGTCGCAGGTCGCGAAAAACCAGCTGGTGGTACAGACGGGTTCGACCCAGGTGCAGATCCTCGAGCAGGAACGCTGGGCCTCGCTACCCGGTGACGAGATCCGCCGCGCGTTGTCGTCCGATCTCACCCAGCAATTGGGCACGATCGACGTCTACGGCACCGCGTATCCGGAAGGCACGCCGGTGTACCGGGTCAACGTCAACGTGCAGCGCTTCGAATCGTGGCCAGGCTCCCATGCATTGATCGACGCCGTGTGGAGCGTGCGCGCGGTGCGCAGCGAGACCATCATGACGTGCCGGAGCACCGTCAGCGAACCGGTGACGGCGGGCTACGACGCGCTGGTCGACGGGCATCGCGAGGCCGTACAGCAGATCTCAGCGCAGATCGCCGCCGGCATCCAGGCAATGGCGGCGGCCCCGCGGGTGCCAACCGGCGCGCCTGCGAAAAGCGCATCGGGCGTACCGGCGCGCATGGCTCCGGCAACGGTGCCTTGTCCGTTGCCGGGCGGTCCGAGCGCCGCGCTCGACGGTGCCGGCGATCCTGCTGCCAGTCTTGCGGTTGGAATTACCAGCACGCGTACTGGCGCGCACAGCTGATCCACCAGCATGGCTGCGGCGGACGCGCATTGAGCGTCTGTCGCGCTTGCTGCTGTGACACCTGCAGCAGCATTCTTGACGTCAATGAACCTGTGTCCGGGTCGCGAACCTAACGCTGGGCACCGTCGTGGCAACCTATCCCATCCGGCCAGCTTGCCGGATCCCTTCTGTTTAGCGATCCTGAGTGCTTCAACCCCAACGATCGCGACTCGCGGCACATTGAACACTCCATGTTTCGTTCCATCAAAACCTTCGTAAAAAAATGGCGCGCGTCACGCAACAGCGGGCACCAGCTCGACGCGTTGCTGGCAATCGCCGATCAGCACGCGCCGTATGCGGAACGCAGCGAATGGCTGATCGAACTGGCGCACTGGATTCATCGCGGTGGGACCGTGCAGGCCGTGGCGCAGGAGCCGCTCGCCGACGAGGCGCGCCGGCAGCCCGAGCACACACGCCTGCGCTATCTGCTGCATGTGCTGGACCGCAACCCGGGGTGGAAGGCAAATGTGGCGGGCATTCTGCGCGCACTGCTGCGCGAAAGCGACGGCATTTCGCTGCTCTGCGACGCCGGCATGCCGGTGCATTCGGCCTTTTTCGGCGCCCTGTTCGAGCGTCTGGAATCCTCACTGATTCCTCCCGCCCCAAATCGCCGCGACCTGTCGGCGATCTTCACGCTAATGTTCACCGCCGCGCAAGATGCTGAATGGATCGCCGCGCTGCCCACCGATCTGCTCACCCGCATCCGCGATCTGTTCACTTATGAGCTGGACACGGGCAACCCGCGCGAGGGCGTGCCCTTCTCGCTCGATCTGCTCGCCGCCCTGCACAACCTGACTTGCCAGATCAGCTCAACCGGACTGTCGCAAACGGTGCGCAGCCGCCTGGGCGGCGCTGACGTGCGCGTGGCCATGGAGAAACAGCCGTTCTACCGCCTCACGCGCGCGATGCTGGCCGTAGAGGCGGCCCATCAGGCGGAAGAGGAAGGTGCAGAGCCGGGCAAGCTGCTGCATGAGGTCAACTATCTGCGCGTGCTACTCGACGAATGCCGCATTGCCACCGATAACGTCTTTAGCCATCTGTACCGCAATGGCGTGAGCGTCGACATCGTGTTTCAGGTCGAACGCATGCGTATGCGCATCAAGCGCGCCGAGCATCTGCTGGACTCCTGGATGGCGTCCGATGACCTGCACGCCAGCTCGCGCCTTGTCGCGGAACTGGTGAGCGCGAACCATGCGAGCCAGAGCGTCGCGCACCTGATGCGCAGCAACTTCTCCTTGCTGGCACGCAAGGTGGTCGAATACAGCGCCGATACCGGCGAGCACTACATTGCGCGAGATCGCGCCGAGTATCTGAAAATGCTGCGCATGGCCGCAGGCGGCGGCCTCGTCACCGTGGTGACGGTGTGCCTGAAGTTCGCGATCACCGGCGCGCATCTGCAGTCGATGGTGGAAGGCCTGCTCGCCGGCATCAACTACGCGGCCAGCTTTCTGCTGATGCACTTCCTGCATTTCTCGCTCGCCACCAAACAGCCGGCCATGACGGCACCGACGATCGCCCGTGAGCTCGACGGCGCGGGTACGCCCGAAGGCGTGGACAGCTTCGTCAGCTCGGTGGTCGCACTGATCCGCACCCAGGCCGCGGCCGTGCTCGGCAACGTAATGTTGGTCTTCCCGGTGTGTCTTGGCGTGCAGTTGCTGTGGCACATGGTATTTCACGCCAACATCATCTCGCCGGAGAAAGCCCACGCGACGCTGCATTCGTTCTCGCTGATCGGGCCCACACCGTTCTATGCGGCGCTGACCGGCGTGCTGCTGTGGTCGTCGAGCCTGCTCGCCGGATGGGCCGACAACTGGTTCGTGCTGCACCGGGTCGCCGACGCGCTCACCTACAACCGCCGCTTGCGCATGACGCTCGGTCCGGCCGGCGCCGCGCGGCTGGCGAGATTCTGCCGCTCGAACGTGGCCGGCGTAATGGGCAATATCACGCTCGGCCTGATGCTCGGCCTTGTGCCCGCTGTCCTGACCGCGCTCGCCTTCACCTTTGAGGTCCGGCACGTCACGCTGAGCGCGGGATCGATCGGTGTGGCGCTCGGCGTGCTCGGCAAAGGGGCGCTGGATTTGCCGGAGTTCTGGTGGGCCATCGCCGGCGTGTGCAGCATGGCCATCCTGAACGTGGCGGTCAGTTTCGCCCTCGCGTTTCATATGGCCGTGCGCTCACGCGACCTGCGGCGTAACCATGTGCGCTCGTTGCGCGGAGCGATCCGGCGCCGGGTGTTCCAGCGGCCGCTGGATCTGGTGTGGCCCGTGAATGCGTCACGCGAAGGGCATTGATTGAGGACGAGCGCGGGTAGCCCGGCCGGCGCACCCCGACCGCGTACAATAGCGCCTTATTCAACGCCTCCCGGCAACTTCAATGTCCTTCGATTTTTTCATCCCCTGCCCTCGCGGCCTGGAAGCCACGCTGGCGGCCGAACTCGCCGAAATCGCCGCGCGCCATCTGAACGGTGCGCCATTCGCCGCGGGTGCGCAGGTCCCGGGCGGAGTGCACTTCCGCGGCGGCTGGGCTGCCGGCATGGCGGCCAACCTGCATTCGCGCATTGCCAGCCGTGTGCTGCTGAAAATCGCCCACCGGCCGTATCGCAGCGAGCAGGATATCTATGCACTCGCGCTCGAGCAGCGTT
>Ga0208322_1000061_pt1 | contig 16354 bp, 12 predicted proteins | sample June2015DPH_8_10_2_FD_184697 | JGI IMG/M metagenome (GOLD analysis project Ga0208322, IMG submission 184697) | Peatland microbial communities from SPRUCE experiment site at the Marcell Experimental Forest, Minnesota, USA - June2015DPH_8_10... | ecosystem: Environmental > Terrestrial > Soil >...
GATCATGGTCCAGCACCCATTTCTGCGGTTCGACGGACACGCCGAACGCCAGTTCATCCGGGTGCTGGACCATGATCATGGTGTGATCGACATAGAACGGCAGCGTGTGGTCGAGCACGCCGACTGAGTAGAACGGCGTGTCGGGCGGCAGTTTGGCGATGGCGGCCTTGATGGCGGGCGCGAGCGGCGCGCCGGAGCTCAGGCGGCCGAACACGTCGTGGCCAGTGCCGGCGATGGTGCCGAGCAGCAGCCAGGCAGCGCCAAACATGGCGGTGGCGCCGACGATGCCGCTGCGGCTGCGGCGGTTCAGCCACATCGCGGCGAGCGTGATGGCAAACGCGACCCCGAGGGCAGCCAGCACCCACACGCGATAGGCGACGTACAACTCGGTCGGATTGCGGTCATCGCCGAGGTGGCTCATGAACAGCGCGCCGACCGCCGCCGCTACGAGAAACACGGCGTATCCAGCCAGATGGCGGCGCAGCATGGCCGGCGTGACGAGCGGCAGGTACAGGCCGATCAGCAGCGCCAATGCCGGTGCAATGGGCAGCGTGTACGACAGCAGTTTCGAATGCGACGCGCTGAAAAACAGGAAAATGAACACCGTCCACACCAGCATCATCGTGACTGGCGAGAAGCCGTTCGGCTGACGCGGCAGGCGCAGCGCATGGCGGATGCTCTGCACGCTTACCGACAGCCACGGCAGGAAGCCCACCAGAATCACCGGCACGAAGTAGTAGACCGCGCCGGGGCGGTTCTGCTCAGGCGTGAGATAGCGCTTGAACTGCTGGACGATGAAGAAGAAGTTCAGGAATTCCGGATTGCGCTGCTGAACCAATACGAACCACGGCGTGGCGATCACGAAGAACAGGATCACGCCGCCGATCAGGTGCAGGCGCTTCCAGACGGCCCAGTCGCGCGCGATCAGGGTGTACAGCACCAGTACCGCGCCAGGGAGGATCAGGCCGATCAGGCCCTTTGACAGCACCGCGAGCGCCATCGACGCCCAGCATAACCACATCCACAGCCGCACCTGGCCGGTCGGCAGGTTGGGGCGCTGCGCCAGCAGCAGGGTACATAGGGTGAGCTCCATCCAGAACGACAGACCCATGTCCAGCGTGTTGAAGTGGCCCATCAGGTTCCAGTACGGCGAGGTCGCCAGCACAATCGCAGCGAACACGCCGGTGGCGACGTTGAACACGCGCGCGCCGGTGAAGCCGATCAGCAGGACGCCCGCGAAGCCGGTCAGGGCCGTGTAGAGCCGGGCCTGCCATTCGCCGATGCCGAACCATGCGAAAGTCAGCGCGTTCGCCCAGGTTTGCAGCGGCGGCTTCTCGAAATACTTGTAGCCGTTGTAGCGCGGCGTGATCCAGTCGCCGGTCACGAACATCTCGCGCGCCATCTCGGCGTAGCGGCCTTCGTCGCTCGGCAGCAGGTGGCGCCAGCCCAGCGGCACGAACCAGACGACGGCGAGGACAAGCACCAGGAGCAGGATGGTGCTGCGGTTGAGCGGTAGCCGGGAAGGCATATCGTTCATGGGTTGTAGCCTGTTTTTTGCGACGCCGCACAGGCGGCGTTTCGGTGTTGTTAGGAGCGCACGGCCGGTTGCGGACGGCCGCTTGCGGACGGCGAGTCGCGCGCGGCGCGGATGCGCAAAGTCGGCCGCCGGCGGCCGACGCGCAGTTTACGCTATCGGCACGACGCGGCAACGGGCGAGCAGCGCCGATTACCCTTCGATCAGCAAAGCGGCCGCAACCTTGCGGCCCTCGGCCATCAGAATGTTGTAGGTGCGGCAGGCAGCCTTGAAGTCCATCGTCTCGACGCCGATCCGATGAGCCGCGAGCGCCGCTGTGAGCCGCGGATGCGGAAAACGCAACCGTTCGCCACTGCCGAAAATGACCACTTCGGGCGCCGGTTCGACCAGCATGGCGAAATGCTCTGGGGTCAGCGCTTCGAACGAAGCCACTGGCCAATGGAGGACGGGCGCTTCCGGCATCACAAGGATGCTGCCCACATGGCGCTGGAGATTGATTTCGACATAGCCGGCGCCGTAGCCGGTTACGGTGTTAAGAGCGCCGCTCGAATCCTGGTGTAATTTCAAATTCGTTTTCCGAAGTCGTTCTTGCCGGACGATCCGGCAGAAAGGCGTCGCGCAATGGCTACGAAAGGGCCGAAAGCGCTTCCGCCTGCACTTGGTGCATTGCGGAAGTCGGCCAAAATCCGCTAAATTATAACTTTTTAGCCGCCCGGCGGCGCCCCTTGCTTCGCGTGCCGCCATAAGCCGCACCCGAAGCCGATGCCGGACCCCGGCCAATGCGCCGGATCCGGCACGGCCAAATAGCTTATCAGGCGCTCCCTTAAGATTTCCTGAAGGTTCCTTGAACGGTCCCTTGAAGTAACCGCGAGCATCCCGGCGCGATCCGCCGCCAGCGCGAATCATACAAGTCCGCGGGAGTGCGCCCCGAAATGACCACTTCGGGCCGCTCCGCTCTCAGCTGCCCACGCCCCGTATGCTGCGGGCCGGCCCATTATTTACCCAGGATGAAGTGCCCGCCGTGAAACCGATTCTCAAATCCAACAAGCTGTTAAATGTCTGCTACGACATCCGCGGGCCCGTGCTCGAACATGCAAAGCGGCTCGAAGAAGAGGGCCACCGCATCATCAAGCTGAACATCGGCAACCTCGCGCCGTTTGGCTTTGACGCCCCCGACGAGATCATCCAGGACATGATCCTGAATCTGCCGGGCTCGTCAGGCTATTCCGACTCGAAGGGTGTGTTCGCCGCGCGCAAGGCGATCATGCATTACACGCAGCAAAAGGGTGTGCACGGCGTCGAACTGGACGACATCTACATCGGCAACGGCGCGTCGGAACTGATCGTGATGGCGATGCAGGGGCTGCTCAACGACGGCGACGAGGTGCTGCTGCCGGCGCCCGATTATCCGCTGTGGACGGCCGGGGTGAGCCTGTCGGGCGGCACGCCGGTGCACTACATCTGCGACGAAGCGAACGGCTGGATGCCCGACCTGGACGATATTCGCGCCAAAATCACGCCCAACACCCGGGCGCTCGTCGTCATCAACCCGAACAACCCCACCGGCGCGCTGTATTCGGACGAACTGCTGCTCGGCCTGATCGAAATTGCGCGCCAGCACGGCCTCGTGATCTTCGCCGACGAGGTCTACGACAAGATCGTCTACGACGGCAAGCAGCACACGTCGATGGCGGCGCTCTCCGAAGACGTGCTGACGGTGACCTTCAACAGCCTGTCGAAGAGCTACCGTTCGTGTGGCTACCGCGCCGGCTGGATGTTCATTTCGGGTCTGACCGGCGACAACCGGCGCCGCGCGAAAGATTATTTCGAGGGGCTCGGCATTCTTGCCTCGATGCGCCTGTGCCCGAATGTGCCCGGCCAGTATGCGATCCAGACCGCGCTCGGCGGCTACCAGAGCATCAACGACCTGATCATGCCGAGTGGCCGCCTGTACAAACAGCGCCAACTCGCGTATGACATGCTGACGGCGATTCCGGGCGTGACCTGCGTGAAGCCGGAAGCGGCGCTGTACATGTTCCCGCGCCTCGATCCGAAAATGTACCCGATCGAAGACGACCAGCAGTTCATCCTGGAGCTGCTGCTGGCCGAACGGGTGCTGCTGGTGCAGGGCACCGGCTTCAACTGGAAGACGCCGGACCACTTCCGGGTCGTGTTCCTGCCGAATGTCGACGACCTGGCCGATTCGATTAACCGGATCGCCCGCTTCCTCGACGGCTACCGAAAACGTCATTCGGTCTGACGCGGCGGGCGCATGGCGATGGCCCGCGCGACAGACCCCGACACCCGTTTCCCTTAATTCTTACTCGAAAACACACGCTGCATGGAACCGATCAAAGTTGGACTGCTGGGCTTCGGCACGGTGGGCAGCGGCACCTTCACGGTACTGCGCCGCAACCAGGAAGAAATCAAACGGCGCGCTGGGCGCGGCATCGAGATTGCGCGCATTGCCGTGCGCAATCCGGCCAAGGCCACCGCGGCGCTTGGCAGCGCGGCCGGTACGGTGGAGCTCACCGATAGCTTCGACGCCGTGGTCGACGATCCGTCGATCGACATCGTCGCGGAAATGATCGGCGGCACCGGCATTGCGCGCGAGCTGGTGCTGCGCGCCATCGCCAACCGCAAGCACGTGGTGACGGCCAACAAGGCGTTGCTGGCCGTGCACGGCACTGAGATCTTCGAAGCGGCGCGCGCCAACGGCGTGATGGTGGCGTTCGAAGCGGCGGTGGCGGGCGGCATCCCGATCATCAAGGCGCTGCGCGAAGGTCTGACGGCGAACCGGATCCAGTACATCGCCGGCATCATCAACGGCACGACGAACTACATCCTGTCGGAGATGCGCGACCGCGGCCTTGACTTCGCGACCGCGCTGAAGGCCGCCCAGGAACTGGGCTACGCCGAAGCCGATCCAACCTTCGACATCGAAGGCGTGGACGCCGCGCACAAGGCGACCATCATGAGCGCGATCGCGTTCGGCGTGCCGGTGCAGTTCGACAAGGCTTACGTCGAAGGCATCAGCAAGCTCGCTGCGATCGACATCAAATATGCCGAAGAACTCGGCTACCGGATCAAGCTGTTGGGCATCGCGCGCCGCACGGATAAGGGCATCGAACTGCGCGTCCATCCGACGCTGATTCCGGAAAAGCGCCTGCTGGCGAACGTCGAAGGTGCGATGAACGCGGTGGTGGTGCATGGCGATGCGGTCGGTACCACGCTGTACTACGGCAAGGGCGCGGGCGCGGAGCCGACGGCATCGGCCGTGGTGGCGGATCTGGTCGACGTGACCCGGCTGCATACCGCCGATCCGGAGCATCGTGTGCCGCATCTGGCGTTCCAGCCGGACAGCCTGTCGAACACGCCGATCCTGCCGATTGAGGAAGTGACGAGCGGCTACTACCTGCGCCTGCGGGTGGCGGACGTGACCGGCGTGCTCGCCGATATCACCCGGATCCTCGCTGACACAGGCATTTCGATCGACGCGTTGCTGCAGAAGGAATCGGAGCAGGTCGATGCGAACGGCAAGGGTGAAACCGACATTATTTTGATCACCCACGAAACGGTGGAAAAGCACGTGAATGCCGCGATCAGGAACATCGAAGCCCTGAAGACCGTGGTTTCGCGTGTGACCAAGCTGCGCATGGAAGCGCTGAACTAGGCCAGAGACTGATATGAACTACCTTTCCACGCGCGGCGCCGGAGCCGGCGAGCGCCATACGTTTTCCGACATCCTGCTGGGCGGTCTCGCGAAAGACGGTGGCCTGTATTTGCCTGCAGAGTATCCGCGGGTCTCGGCTGACGAACTCGCACGCTGGCGCACGCTGTCGTACGCGGATCTCGCCTTCGAGATCCTGTCGAAATTCAGCGACGACATCCCGGCCGAAGATCTGCGCACGCTCACGCGTCGCACGTACACGGCCGCGACGTATTGCAACGTGCGCGACGACGAAAGCGCCGAACAGATCACGCCGCTGAAAACGCTCGGTATCGAGGACGGCGCGCCGCTGTCGCTGCTCGAGCTCTCGAACGGCCCGACGCTCGCGTTCAAGGACATGGCGATGCAGTTGATCGGCAACCTGTTCGAGTACGCGCTGGCGCGGCACGGCGAGACGCTGAACATCCTCGGCGCCACCTCGGGCGACACCGGCAGCGCGGCAGAGTACGCCATGCGCGGCAAGAAGGGCATTCGCGTGTTCATGCTGTCGCCACACAAGAAGATGAGCGCGTTCCAGACGGCGCAGATGTACAGCCTGCAGGATCCGAACATTTTCAACCTCGCGGTTGAAGGCAATTTCGACGACTGTCAGGACATCGTCAAGGCCGTCTCGAACGATCATGCGTTCAAGGCGAAGTACAAGATCGGTACGGTCAATTCGATCAACTGGGCGCGTGTGGTGGCTCAGGTCGTGTACTACTTCAAGGGCTACTTCGCGGCCACGAAGTCGAACGAGGAGCGGGTCTCGTTCACCGTGCCGTCGGGCAACTTCGGTAACGTCTGTGCGGGCCATATCGCGCGGATGATGGGGCTGCCGATCGAGAAGCTGGTGGTGGCGACCAACGAGAACGACGTGCTCGACGAGTTCTTCCGCACTGGCATCTACCGCGTGCGCAAGGCGGCTGAGACGTATCACACCAGCAGCCCGAGCATGGACATTTCGAAGGCGTCGAATTTCGAGCGTTTCGTGTTCGATCTGCTGGGGCGCGATCCGGCGCGCGTGTTGCAACTGTTCCGTGACGTCGAGGAGAAGGGTGGTTTCGACCTCACGGCAAGCGGCGATTTCGCGCGGGTCAAGCAATTCGGCTTCGTGTCGGGGCGCAGTAGCCATGCCGACCGCGTCGAGGCGATCCGAGACGTGTTCGAACGCTACGACACGATGATTGACACCCATACGGCTGATGGGCTGAAGGTCGCGCGCGAGCATCTGCAACCTGGTATCCCGATGATCGTGCTGGAAACGGCCCAGCCGATCAAATTTGGCGAGACGATCCGCGAAGCGCTACTGCGCGAGCCGGAGCGGCCGGCAGCCTTTTCCGGGATCGAGTCGCTGCCGCAGCGCTTCGAGGTGCTGCCGGCGGATGTGCAGCGGGTGAAGGACTTCGTCGTCGCGCATACGGGCGACTGAGAGGCGAGTTGGGGCTATTGACGGGCCAGGGCGATCAAGGCGCAACTGGACGCCCGGTTCGCCCGCGTGAGCGGTGCGGTGTAGGGCCGCACGGCTGCCGGGCTCCGACGCGCTTGATTTTGACGGCCATGGTGCAGGCCCTGGTGGCAGGGACGGGCACCAGGGCCGTTTTGCTTGTGGCACTCTCGCGTGCCCGCACCACCCGCGCAAAACTGTCCCTATGGCCACATGGCCCCGGCGATTGCCACAGACCGCTACAATATTCCTTTCAGTCCTGCACGCCCTCCGACCGATGTCCACGCCTCCATCTCCCGCGCCTCGCGCCCCGATGCTTTCGACTGCCGACGCCCTCGCAATCTTGCTTGGCGCCTCCAGCACCGTCGCCGGCGTGGAAACGCTTCCCACGCTCGATGCACTGAACCGTGTGCTGGCCGTCGACGTCGTTTCGCCGCTCGACGTGCCGCCGATGAACACCAGCGCGATGGACGGCTACGCGGTGCGGATCGCCGATCTCACCGAGGGCGAGCGCCGCCTGCCGGTCTCGCAGCGCATACCGGCGGGGCATGCGCCGCAGCCGCTCGCGGCCGGCACGGCGGCACGCATTTTCACCGGCGCGACGGTGCCGCCCGGTGCCGATGCGATCGTCATTCAGGAGCAGACTGAAGCCGCCGGCGACGCGGTCAAGATTCTGCACACGCCGAACGCAGGCGAGTGGATCACAGCGCAGGGCGCAGATATCCGCAGTGGCGCGGTGATCTTGCCGGCCGGCACGCGTCTGACCCCGCAGGCGCTGGGGCTGGCTGCATCGGTGGGCTGTGCCGAGCTGACGGTGGTACGGCGCGTCAAGGTAGCGGTGTTCTTTACCGGCGACGAATTGACCATGCCAGGTGAGCCGCTCAAGCCCGGCGCTATTTACAACTCGAATCGCTTTACGCTGCGCGGGCTGCTCGAAAAGCTCGGCTGCGACGTGACCGACTACGGCATCGTTCCGGACCGGCTCGATGCGACCCGTGCGACCCTGCGTGAGGCGGCGCGCGCGCATGACCTCATCCTCACCTGCGGCGGGGTCTCGGTGGGCGAGGAAGACCACGTGAAGCCGGCGGTCGAGGCGGAAGGGCGTCTGTCGATGTGGCAGATCGCCATGAAGCCGGGCAAGCCGTTGGCGTTCGGCGCGGTGCGGCGCGGTGCGGTGCAGGCGGGCGACACCTCGAACGCCTCCGTCCCCGAAGCCCCAGCCGAAGCCTTCTTCATCGGCCTGCCGGGTAACCCGGTCTCGAGCTTCGTCACCTTCTTGCTGTTCGTGCGTCCGTTCGTGCTGCGCCTGTCGGGCGTGCGGACCGTGACGCCGCGTGCGCTGTCGTTGCGGGCCGATTTCACCCAGTCCAAAGGCGACCGGCGCAACGAATTCCTGCGCGCCCGGGTCAATCCGGCGGGCGGCCTCGATCTGTTCCCGAACCAGAGTTCGGCGGTGCTGACTTCGACGGTGTGGGGCGACGGCCTGATCGACAACCCGCCCAATCATGTGATCAGCGCCGGCGAGACGGTGCGCTTCATTCCCTTTTCCGAATTGTTGAACTGACCGCCGGCGACGTCCGGCGACGACCCAGATGAAGATCCAGCTGAAATTTTTTGCAAGCGTGCGTGAAGCACTCGGTACCGCCGATGAAACGGTGGACGTGCCCGACAGCGTGACCACGGTAGGCGACGTGCGGGTGTGGTTGCGGGTGCGCGGCGGCCCCTGGGCGGAGACGCTCGCCGAGGGGCGCGCGCTGCGCATGGCCTGCAACCACGTGATGACCGACGCGGGCGCCCGCATTACCGAAGGCTGCGAGGTCGCGTTCTTTCCGCCCGTGACGGGCGGTTGAGGTAGATGGAATGACGGTTCGCATCCAGACAGAAGACTTCGACCTCACCACCGAGGTGGCCGCCTTGCGCGCGCAGAATCCCAAGGTGGGTGCGGTGGCCTGCTTTGTCGGTACCGTGCGCGATCTGAATGACGGCAGCGCGGTCGAAACCATGGAGCTCGAGCACTATCCGGGCATGACGGAAAAGTCGCTCGCGGCGATCGTCGAAGCTGCGCGTGGGCGCTGGCCGGGCATCGAGGTCCTGATCATCCACCGCGTGGGCAAGCTGTATCCGCTCGACCAGATCGTGCTGGTGGCGACCACCTCGGCGCATCGTGGCGATGCGTTTGCGTCGTGCGAGTTCGTGATGGACTACCTGAAAACCGAGGCGCCGTTCTGGAAAAAGGAAAAGACCGACCAGGGCGAACGTTGGGTCGATGCACGCGTGACCGATGACGCCGCGCGCGCACGCTGGGGTATCGGCTCGATTGCTACGAAGTCCGAATGAAGCGCGGCACTTCCCCTGCTCAAATCAAATCCTTCAGTGCTCGTCCGGGCGCCCAATGATCTTCGCCGGAAACGGTTCACCGCGCGGTTTGGCCGTTGCTGCGTGTGCCGACGGATCGCGTTCCCCGCGCTCGCGCCTCGGGGGTGCGAGACGTTCCAGCAAATCCTGCTGCTCGGCGGGAATCGTGTAATCCCACCCAAAACGGCTTAATTGCAGACTTTGTGCGATGCGTAACGCCGGTTCCATGAAACGGATCGCGGCCGCCGGTTCGTAGCGCGACTCCACGGTGTCGAGAAAGAGGTAGAGCCAGTGACTGAAATGTCGGGGTTCGAGGCCCGGTAGCGGCTGGTGCGCCTGCTGGACATTGCCGCGATACTGCTTCGCGCCGAGCACCAGACTCGCCCAGAACGTGCACATCTTCGGCAGGTGCTCGTCCCAGCGTCCTGCAAGCGTCTGCTCGAAGACCGGACCGAGGATGGAATCGGCCCGCACGCGGTCGTAGAACGCGTAGACGACCTCGCGAATGTTGGCTTCGTTCGGTTCCGTGTGGCGCGGTGCAGGAGCCACGGGGGTAAAAGTTGGATTCATGCGGTGACCAGGGACAAACTCAAATGCATTGAGTACTGCGAGAAATAGTGCTTCCAACTGCGTTATTCAGAAAAACAACGCTACGGTCAAACGATACCATTCAGAATGGCACACATTTACGGAAAGCCGTCAATAACATGTGCAGTGTCTGCATGTTATTGCCAGGCGGCTGGACCGACAACCCTCGCGCCGACACGGTCTTTCAGCGGATCGCCGCCGTCGCTCATCGTGACTTTGCGCTTATGAGACTGACTGACTACACGGACTATTCACTACGCGTCATGCTGTACCTTGCTGTTCGCGGCGAGGGATTGGCGACGATCCAGGATATCTCGGACGCCTACGGTATTTCGAAAAACCATTTGATGAAGGTCGTCCAGCGGCTCGGGGAACTGGGCTGGGTCGAGACCGTGCGCGGCCGCAATGGCGGCCTGCGGCTCTTCGAACACTCGGGGTCGCTCACGGTGGGCGAAGTGGTGCGCGCGACCGAGAGCGATTTCGCGCTGGTCGGCTGTTTCCCGGTTGAAGGGGGGAGCCACCGGCATTGCGTCATCCAGTCGCAATGCCGGTTGAAAGGTGTCCTGGAAGTGGCGCGCCACGCCTTTCTTTCCGAACTGGATCGCCACACAATCGGTGAACTGGCCGAGCCCGCCGGGCCCCTCGCGGCATTGCTCGGCATGCGGCAGGTCATCCCGATCGCCTTGGCAACATCCGGCGACGGCGGGGTGGCACCCGTCGATTGACTGAAGCGAAGCGGTTGTTCGCGTCAATTGTTAAATACTTGCTCCCGCGTGCAAAAAAGCGCTTGAAACCCGCAGAAAACGCCTCATTTTGGTGATATTCGAAAATTGGAGGTCTCTTGATGAGAGTCGACAAGCTCACCACTAAATTCCAGGAAGCGTTGGCGGATGCGCAGAGTCTGGCCGTTGGCCATGACAATCAATACATCGAACCGCTCCACCTGCTCGCCGCGTTGGTCGCGCAACAGGACGGGTCGGCGCGCTCTCTGCTGTCGCGTGCCGGCGTGCACGTCCAGGCGCTGCAAACGGCGCTCAACGACGCGATCACGCGTCTGCCGCAGGTCCGGGGCACCGACGGCAACGTTCAGATCGGCCGCGAACTCACCGGTTTGCTTAATCAGGCCGATAAAGAAGCGCAAAAGCTCAACGACACATTTATCGCGAGCGAAATGTTCCTGCTCGCGGTCGCCGACGACAAGGGCGAAGCCGGGCGCCTCGCGCGCCAGCACGGCCTGTCGCGCAAGTCGCTCGAAGCGGCCATCGCCGCGGTGCGCGGCGGCTCGCAAGTGCATAGCCAGGACGCCGAAAGCCAGCGCGAAGCGCTGAAGAAATACACCGTCGATCTGACCGAGCGGGCACGCGCGGGCAAGCTCGACCCGGTAATTGGCCGCGACGACGAGATTCGTCGCTCGATCCAGATACTGCAGCGCCGTACCAAGAACAACCCGGTGCTGATCGGGGAGCCGGGCGTGGGCAAGACGGCCATCGTCGAAGGGCTCGCGCAGCGTATTGTCAACGGCGAAGTGCCGGAAACGCTGAAGGGCAAGCGAGTGCTGTCGCTCGATATGGCGGCGCTGCTGGCCGGTGCCAAGTATCGCGGTGAATTTGAAGAACGCCTGAAGGCCGTGCTGAACGATATCGCCAAGGACGAAGGCCAGACCATCGTCTTTATCGACGAAATCCACACCATGGTCGGCGCGGGCAAGGCCGAAGGCGCGATGGACGCGGGCAACATGCTCAAGCCGGCACTCTCGCGTGGCGAGCTGCACTGCGTCGGCGCGACCACGCTCGATGAATATCGCAAGTACATCGAAAAGGACGCCGCGCTTGAACGCCGCTTCCAGAAGGTGCTGGTCGACGAGCCGTCGGTCGAGGCGACTATCGCTATTCTGCGCGGCCTGCAGGAGAAGTACGAGCTGCACCACGGCGTGGACATTACCGACCCGGCTATCGTCGCGGCAGCGGAGCTGTCGCATCGGTACATCACGGACCGTTTCCTGCCGGACAAGGCCATCGACCTGATCGACGAAGCGGCTTCGAAGATCAAGATGGAAATCGATTCGAAGCCGGAAGAGATGGACCGGCTCGATCGCCGCCTGATCCAGTTGAAGATTGAACGCGAAGCCGTCAAGAAGGAAAAAGACGAAGCGTCGCAGAAGCGCCTGCAATTGATCGAGGAAGAAATCGAGAAGCTGAACCGCGATTATTCGGACCTCGAAGAAATCTGGACCGCGGAAAAAGCCGCGGTGCAGGGCAGCGCGCAACTGAAGGAAGAGATCGAGAAGACCCGCGCCGAAATCACCCGGCTGCAACGCGAAGGCAAGCTGGAGAAGGTCGCCGAGCTGCAGTACGGCAAACTGCCGGGACTCGAAGCGCAGTTGAAGGAAGTGACGCAGGCCGAAGCGAAGGAGCAGAACAATCCGACCCGTCCGCGTCTGTTGCGCACGCAAGTGGGCGCCGAGGAAATCGCCGAAGTCGTGTCGCGTGCCACTGGCATTCCGGTTTCGCGCATGATGCAAGGTGAACGCGAAAAGCTGCTGCAGATCGAAGCAAAGCTGCACGACCGCGTGGTCGGTCAGGACGAAGCGATCGCAGCGGTCGCCGATGCCATCCGCCGTTCGCGTGCGGGCTTGTCGGATCCGAACCGTCCGTATGGCTCGTTCCTGTTCCTCGGCCCGACGGGCGTGGGCAAGACCGAACTGTGCAAGGCGCTGGCGTCGTTCCTGTTCGATTCGGAAGATCATCTGATCCGCATTGACATGAGCGAGTTCATGGAGAAGCACAGCGTCGCGCGGCTGATCGGCGCGCCGCCGGGCTATGTCGGCTATGAGGAAGGCGGTTACCTGACCGAGGCTGTGCGTCGCAAGCCGTACAGCGTGATCCTGCTCGACGAGATCGAGAAGGCCCATCCAGACGTCTTCAACGTGCTGCTGCAGGTGCTCGACGATGGCCGCATGACCGATGGGCAAGGGCGCACCGTGGATTTCAAGAACACGGTGATCGTCATGACCTCGAATCTTGGTTCGCAGGTGATTCAGTCGATGGTCGGCGAGCCACAGGAAGCCGTGAAGGATGCGGTGTGGGAAGAAGTGAAGCTGCATTTCCGCCCCGAATTCCTCAACCGGATCGACGATGTGGTCGTGTTCCACGCGCTCGACCGCTCAAACATCCAGTCGATTGCGAAGATCCAGTTGCAGCGGCTGCATGAACGGCTGGCGAAGCTCGACATGCAACTGGTCGTGTCGGATGCGGCGCTGGAGCTGATAGGCAAGGTAGGCTACGACCCGCTGTTCGGTGCGCGGCCGTTGAAGCGCGCGATCCAGCAGGAGCTCGAGAATCCGGTCGCAAAGCTGATTCTGGCCGGCAAGTTCGGCCCGAAGGATGTGATTCCGGTCGAGGTCGAGGACGGCAAGCTGGTGTTCGACCGGGTCGTGCACTAAGCGGTATGGCTGGTGTCCCCTGGTATGGTCTGGTCGTGCTGACCGGTGCCAGGTATCGCGAGGTGTCGCAGGTATCGCCAGGTGTTGTCAGGTAGTGCGAGGCTTGACCTGGGCACTACGCAGTCCCCGGCGCGGCCCAATCTGCAGGGGAGGACGCGGTTAAGCTGCCTGACGGGCGAATGCAAAAGGGCAACGAATTTCGATTCGTTGCCCTTTTTATTTGCCGAGCCGTATGCATCGCGGCAGGCCCGAACCGGCGCCCCGCGATTGGTAGGTTCGGATGTTACGCGTTGCCCTTGCCGAGCAGCGACTCCAGACCGCCGAGCGCGCCGAGCACGCTCGTCGCGTTCAGTTGGCCTTCGGCGGGGACTTCACCGGTGGGCGTCGCGGCGTTGACGACGTGCGGCAGGATCTGCGACAGCAATCCCGTGATCTGATCAGGCTGCACGCCGGCCTTGGCCGCGAGATTGGTGACGGTATCCGAGCCGAGCACGCTATGCAGCGTATCTGCGGCGATTGGCTGATTCTCGCCGTTGCTGATCCACGAACTGATGATGTCGCCAGCGCCTTTGTCCTTGAACTGCTGGATCAGGCCATTCAGGCCGCCCGGCTGGTTGTTGACGAATTCAAGTGCGGTGCTGATGAGGGCCTGCTGTCCGCCGCCGCCTTGGGGCGACTGGCCGAGCAAGGAACCAAATGTGTCGAGTAGGCTCATGACGGTCTCTCTTGAATGCCGGCGCCTGGTACTGACGCCGGCGGGTGAAAACGCCGCGCGGTTGCGCGGCACCGGATGGATAGGAAGCAGGGCGTGGTCGATGCTGTATGCGATCAGGTGAACTACGTTACCGCTTCCGTTTGACGAATATCAGGTGCCCGAAGCTGCGGCAGCCGATGCAGCCTTGCTCTTCTTTGCTTTTTTCGACTTCGAAGCCTTGCCGCCCGATGCTTCGGCGGGTGCGCTTGCAGCCGCTGTGGCAGGGGCCGAGGCAGCGGCCGCTTCGGACGCAGCCGCCTTGCTCTTCTTCTTCGACTTCGTGGTTTTGCTGCCGGACGCTGCAGCAGGCGCACTCGCGGCGGTGGCCGGCGGGGGCGCCGTGTTGGTCGCAGTCGATGTGGCAACCTGGGTCTTCGTTGCAGGTGCGCTGGTGCCCGTCGTATTCGCCGTGCCTGACTTCGCGGCCGCCTTGGTGCCGCTCGGCGGTGTGGATGAGCCGTTGATCGTGAGGCCTGCTGCTTCGAGGTTAGTCACCGACTTGGTGCCGATGCCCTTTACGCGTGTGGCGAGATCGTCTGCATTCTTGAACGGGCCGTTCTTGGTGCGTTCGTCGATTATCGCTTTCGCATGAACCGGGCCGATGCCCTTGACGGTTTCAAGCGTCGCCTGGTCGGCGGAATTGACTTCCACCGCAGCGGCGAAGCCGGCTGACAGCGACAGAGCCAAAGCAACGCAAAGCATGAGCAGCTTCTTCAGCATGGCAAGCACTCCATTGAGGGCAAAAAAAGGTAGCCGGGAACGGACGACGCATCCAGTCAGCACGCGCTGCGCTTAAGCATAGGACAAATTGCGCGCCCTTCTTGTGAAAACCGCCGATTTATACCGATCGATTCGTGACAAGTAAATCATTGTGGACACTATTTAAACCTTTTGATTATTTCGTAGGCCTTCGTGACGCGATCGGTGCTGGGATCTTGCCAGTGCCAGTGCCAGTGCCAGTGCCAGTGCCAGTGCCGGGCGTGCGGGCTACCGCGCCGCGTACTTCGAAGCGCACCGCATCGGCGACGTTACCGCCAGCATCCAGCAGTTCCAGCAGATGATGCCCTGGCCATGGCAACCAGGGCACGCGCGATGCGTGACCGAGCGTCTTGCCGTCGAGGCGCCATGCGCTCTGCGTAGAGGTTCCGCTTGCGCGTTCAAATGAAATACGCTGTCGCGACGCAGGAATGTCAGGGTCCAGCGCGAAGATCGTGCCGTCGGTGGGCGCGCCGATGTGCGCTGCGCCGCGCGTCGAGACACGCTGCGCGGCGGCGCCGGCATCCGTTGCGAGCTCGACGACAGGGGTTTGCGTACCGCGCACGAACCAGTCGTCACGCGCGGGTTCGACGCCGTTTTCAAACGTGACGTGCGTCTGAATCACACCGGTTGGCGCGGCGGGGGGCGTACTCGGCAAACGCCGATGCAGGTAGCCGACGATCGCGGCCCACACGGGTGCCGCGCCGGTCACGCCGGACACGTCCCACATCGGCGTGCCGTCTGCATTGCCAACCCACACGCCCACCGTATCGCGCGAGGTGAAGCCGACGGTCCAGTTATCGCGCATATCTTTGCTGGTGCCGGTTTTGACCGCGGAGAAGAAGCGCGTGGCGAGCGGGCTATCGAAGCCGAAGGTGCGGGTGCGCGCGTTGTTGTCCGACAAGATCGTGGTGATGATGAAACTCGCGTCGGCGCTAAAGACGCGCTGCGCCATCTTGCCTGCTGTGTCGGCGGGCCCGGCCTGGCGGCGTGGCAGATCCACCGGAGGCCCGGCGACGCCGTCATTCGCCAGCGCACGGTAGGCGTTGGTCAGCGCGAGCAGGGTCACGTCCGCGCTGCCGAGTGCGAGGCTGTAGCCATAGTAATCGCCGCTTTGCGTGAGCGGCAGGCCTAGCGCAGTGAGTGTCCTGGCGAAGCGGTGCGGCGTCACCATCACCAGCGTGCGCACCGCCGGCACGTTCAGCGATGACCCCAGCGCGGTGCGCACACTGACCCAGCCCTTGAAGTCCTTGTCGTAGTTTTGCGGGATATACAGGCCGCCGCCGGCGGCGAGATCGAGCGGCGCGTCGTCGAGCAGGGACGCTGTGGTGAGCCGTCGCTCGTCGATGGCCTGCGCATACAGGAACGGTTTGAGCGTCGAACCGGCCTGACGCAGCGCGAGCACTGCATCGACGTCGCGGGCGGCGGACAGCGCTCCCGACGAGCCCACCCAGGCGCGCACCTCGCCGGTGGCGTTATCGAGTACCACCACGGCGCCGTCCTGCACGTTGCGCGGATGCGCGCGAGCATTCAACTCGAGCAAGACGCGGGTGAGGGTATCGCGCGCGAAGCGTTGCAGGTTCGCGTCCAGGGTGGAGCGCACGCGGGCGCCGGCGACCGGACGCACCTCAGCCGCGACGCGCCGCGCGAAATGCGGCGCGAGGCCGTCGTCATCCGGTGTGATCGAGAGTGTGGCCGGCGCAGGACGGGCGAATGCCAGTTGCACGAAGCCGCCGAGGTTCGTGCATTGGCCGGTCGCCTGCATGTCGCGC
>Ga0208322_1000064_pt1 | contig 16098 bp, 12 predicted proteins | sample June2015DPH_8_10_2_FD_184697 | JGI IMG/M metagenome (GOLD analysis project Ga0208322, IMG submission 184697) | Peatland microbial communities from SPRUCE experiment site at the Marcell Experimental Forest, Minnesota, USA - June2015DPH_8_10... | ecosystem: Environmental > Terrestrial > Soil >...
TAGCGCGCCCCTTGCAAAAGCGCAGCCACGTTCCGGGCATTTTCGTAGGTCGTGCGGCTGCGGTTTTCCAGCACGACGTCCGCGCGCGGCACCTGCTTTTGTAGCAGATAAGGCAGGTAGTTATCCGCTTCGGAGGCTTCGTGGTGCTGCGGATTGCCGCCGCTGATGACCACGTCGCAGCGTGCGCCGGTTTGTTTGCATGCCGAATAGATGTCGGCACTCGTCGTGATTCGTACCAATGCGTCGTGCTTGGGTACCAGTTGGTGGCCGTCGTCGTATTCGGTGCCGCCGCCCAGCACGACGATCACCGTGCGCCCGGCGTACGTCGGCGGCGCAATGGATTGCGTACCCCACTGCGCCCAGTCGAGTAGCGGAGCGCTCAGCCAGCCTGCCGCAAGTAGCCAGAACAGCGCCACGGCGGCGAGCGCGAGCGGGGCGCGCGCGCGTCGCGTTAGCACGATTGCTGCAAAAAAAAGCGCCAATAAAGTGAATAGAATCAATTTAAATGGGGTAACGTATAGTTTTTGGGGACATTCACGCTGCCGCTATCGCACCACTTCGGTCGCATCACAGGCACGTGAAGCGAACGCTACCACGCGGTTCGAACGGGGACCCGAAACACGGAACAACAGGTGGCGCCTGGCGGAAGACGGTAGCATCGCCCTTGCGATGAGTCTGGCCGCCATGGGTGGGTGCTACGCGCGTCACTGGTGGCGCGGTGATGTGCTGCACAAAGATGTGTCATGTTTGCACTTTAAGAAAGAAGTGAGATGACCACGTATTCCAACGAAGCAGTTCTTGAGGCGCTGCGGCGGGCGCAGTACCGCCAGGTGCCCTGGGCCCGGCGTCCGGGAGTATTCGAGTATCTTCGCGCGCTCGGCTTGATGGAGACGGTGCGGCAACGCACCGTCGCGCCCGCGCCGGGGTTTCATGCGCCAGTTGATATCGCTGTGTTGACCGATCGGGGCCGGGCCGAGTTCGCCCGCCTCGAACGCTACGAGCGTTCGCTGGACTGGGCCGCGCGCAAAGTGAACGGCTACGTCGCAGCGGAACACCGCACGGCGGATCTGGAAATCCGCCCGTAGCAGGTATCTGCGGCCGAAGATCGAGGCGCAGGCATACCGTTGGGGCGCGTACCCGCGGTTCGGGGGCGCCGCCTTTGATTGCCGAAAGCCGCGCGCCGCCAGCAGTCGCAAAAAAAGCCCGTATCGCGAGGATACGGGCGTACCGGAATTACTACTGCCACGCTGTGCTGATGGCATTGATGAGACTGGTTCAATCCTCGGTGGTTCCCGCAGCTTGCTACAAGCTTCGCATGGCTATTCATCCGCTCGCCACACCGCGTTATTCCACGATCCTTCGAACTCGCCGCACGCCCTTAGCGACGATGCTGCGAATCCTCGCGCGGCTGATCCGGCCGTGTGCGTACGTTGCTGGCGATGTCGCCGCGCAGATCGCCGCGCGGCGCGGGAGGCGTGAACTCACGAGGGTGCTCGCCTTGCTGCCATGTGTCGAGCGTGGCGGCTCGGTCGGGCCGCCAGTTCCAGCCCGCTGGTCTTTGCTGTGCGAACGTAGGTGCGGCGATCAGTGAAACGACAATGCCGCACAGAAGCAGGGACATTGGTTTCATGCTGGGCTCCGTTCAAACCCGATTCGTCAGGTTTGTGTGCATACTCGTACGGTATGCCGAGGAGCGAAAGCGCGCTGTAAGTAATCGTAAATGGATGTTTCACTGAGTGTCAGAGAAGCGGCGGTCGGCATTCCGGCGCGGCGCTGGTGGGCAGCGTACCGCGCAGGTGAACGGACGTTGTCAGGCGCGCTTCCGATAGCCCATCCTAAGTCGTCTTCCGTCTTCCGGACCGCTGGCGCCAGCGGCCGGATCGCCGGCCGTCGGATACGCGCCGGGCGCCCGTAGGCGCCCGGCGACAGAGCAGCAGTATCAGGCCATCTTGACCGGCGCGCGCCACGATTCCGGATTGGTCCAGAATGCGCCGCGCAGGCGGTCACGGCTCGGCGGTGCAGGCGGTTTGGCAGCCGTTGCGCCAATCCGGCCGCGCAGCGAGACTTCCCGGCCGCTCGTGCCGAGTCGCTTAACTATTTCGGCGAGCGTACCATCGGCTTGCCACTCGTCGAAACGGCGGCGGCAGGTCGGCGGTGAGGGGTAACGGCCGGGAAGCTTGGACCAGCCTTCTCCCGTCGACAGTACCCAAAGAACCGCATTGACAACTGCGCGCGCTTCCACGCGTGGCCGACCGCGGCGTTCGCTCCGTGCTGGCTCCGCACAGAACAACGCTTCGACCAGCGCCCACTCGTTGTCTCTCAAATCGTCGAACAGCATCATGTCTCACCTCAGCGAAGCTAACTCCGGTGCGCTGCCCCGCGCCGCGCACTCTCCATGCACTCAATCGCGAGTGCCAGGCGGGGTCGGGCTTGCCACGGTTCTGGTTGTGCAGTCAGGTCCATGGCGCCGACCCAGTGCGCATCCAAATGCACGAAGCGTGCCACCTCTTTAAAAACTTCCTCGAAGTCCCGTTACATCGGGCCAGCGCGGGCGTTAGTCAGGGGCGTATAAGAATCTAAAAAACCTGTCGCGCAAATCGGGACAATCACCAATCTTGTGCAATCAGGCCCGCGCAACGTGCGTTTGCGCCTTATTGCTGCATCGCAGCGAACGATTGCAGGGGTGTGTGGCGCTTAAAGAAACAATATAATCGTCATGAAAAATCACCATTGATGAGAGATGTAAATGAATGTCACGCTGCGCCAGCTAAGAGTTTTCATCGAGGTCGCGCGCTTGCAGAGCTTTAGCCGCGCCGGCGACGAGATCGGGCTGACTCAGTCGGCGGTGAGCCGGTGCGTGCGCGAACTGGAGACGGAAATCGGCCTGAAGCTGATTGACCGCACCACCCGCGAGGTGCAGTTGACCGATGTGGGCGGCAATCTGGTTTCGAGCGTGTCGCGCCTCCTGACCGATCTCGACGACGCGTTGCGTGAGATTCGCGAGATCGGCGAGCAGCGGCGCGGGCGGGTGGTGGTGGCGGCGAGCCCCACGGTCGCCTGCCGGCTGATGCCCGGGGTAGTCGCGGCTTGCGGCCAGCAGTTTCCGTTCATCACAATGGGATTGCGCGACGATGTCCAGAGCGATGTGGTGCGCAAGGTCAAATCGGGCGAGGTCGATTTCGGCGTCATCATCGGCCCGTTTTCCGCCGACGATCTGCTGAGCGAGCCGCTGATGACGGACTCGTTCTGCGTGGTATCGCGCAGTGATCATCCACTCGCGGCCAAGACGCGAGTGGCGTGGACGGATCTCGAGGGGCAGCAGCTCGTGATGCTCGATTATGCGTCGGGCAGCCGTCCTATCATCGATGCGGTCATGAACGAGCACGGCGTGAGCGCCAGCGTGGTGCAGGAGCTGGGGCATTCGGCAACGGTGTTCGGGCTGGTGGAGGCGGGCGTGGGCGTCAGCGTGCTGCCGTGGCTCGCCTTGCCGTTGCCGGCGGATACCTCGCTGGTGGCGCGGCCGCTGGTGCCGCGCGCCGAGCGCACGGTCGAACTGGTGCGGCGGCGTGACCGGTCGCTCTCGCCGGCAGCAGAGGCGGTGTGGAGCTTGATCCGGCAACTGCCCGCGCGGGCGGAGGATCTGAGCTAGAGACCGGGCGGAGGAAGCAGGCGAGGAAGCAGGCGAGGGGGCGGGCGCTGGTCGTGCGTCCCGAAAACGCGCGGCACGCTAAACTGTCGGTCTGCATGACATCCCGTCCCTACGACCTGACGACCTGAACCGATCTCCCCTGGAAGCCTTGATGAGCGAATCCGATCTGCCCACGCCTCTGTTGCCGAACGCGCGCGAAGCTGTCCGTGCGCTGCGACCTTCCCAGATTCGCGAAGTGGCGAACGCCGGTTTCGGTGTCAAGGACGTGTTGCCGTTCTGGTTCGGCGAGTCCGACCGCGTGACCCCGGAATTCATCCGTGCCGCCGCGAGCGAGGCGCTTGCACAGGGCGCCACCTTCTACACGCACAATCTGGGCATTGCGCCGCTGCGCGCGGCACTCGCCGACTATGTGACGAGCCTGCACGGCGCGACTTCGGTTGACCACGTCGCCGTCACGAGCGCCGGGGTCAACGCGTTGATGCTGGCCGCGCAACTGGTCGTAGGCGCCGGCGACCGCGTGGTTGCGGTCACGCCGCTTTGGCCGAACCTGGTTGAAATCCCGAAGATTCTCGGCGCTCACGTCGAAACCGTCGCGCTCGGTTATGGTGCGCAAGGTTGGACATTGAACCTCGAACGCCTGTTGAGCGCACTCACGCCGGACACTAAGCTGCTGCTGCTCAACTCGCCGAACAACCCGACCGGCTGGGTAATGAGCGCCGCTCAGCAACGCGTCGTGCTCGAGCATTGCCGCCGTCACGGTATCTGGATCGTCGCCGACGAGGTCTACGAGCGCCTTTACTATGCGGGCGATGCGGCTCGCAGCGCGCCGTCCTTTCTCGATCTGGCTGGACGCGACGAGCGGGTCATCTGCGTCAATTCGTTCTCGAAGGCGTGGCTGATGACCGGCTGGCGGCTCGGTTGGATCGTCGCCCCGGCGGGATTGATGGACGATCTGGGTAAGCTTGTCGAGTACAACACCTCGTGTGCGCCGGCGTTCGTGCAGCAGGCGGGCATCACCGCCGTGCAGCAGGGTGAATCATTCACGCGCCAACTGGTGGCCGATCTGAAGACCTCGCGCGATCACCTGGTGGGAGCGTTGTCCGCGCTCCCGGGTGTCGATGTAAAGGCTCCGCCCGGTTCGATGTACCTGTTCTTTTCGCTGCCTGGCGCGGCGCAGAGCCTCGCCTTGTGCAAGGCGCTGGTGCGCGAGGTCGGGCTCGGCGTCGCGCCGGGCAGCGCGTTTGGTCCGGAAGGCGAGGGCTTCGTGCGCTGGTGCTACGCCTGCGACACGGCCCGGCTCGACGCGGGCGTAGCGCGGCTTCAGACGTTCCTTGGCCGGCATGCGGCAGGCTGAATTCGCTGGGTAGGCCCACTGGCGGAGCGGCCATCCGGCCTTTGTTTCACGCGGGTTTTGGACCCATCAGCCCTTAAAGAGCAAAAAGGGATGAAAAGCGGGGAATCGTCGGGATTTCGTCTTTACGCACTGAATGTTTTTGCGTAATATGGCGATCAGTCACGCGATTCCTTTCAGGAATATCGCTGCTCCGTCCGGCTGGGTATGGCTCGATTGCCTGTTTCGCCTCCCCCCGGTGCGTGCTCCCATCAATATGACCGATCAGAATCGGGCGAGCGCGTCTTCAGTTCCAAATCGTCTGTTTGATCCGGTTCTTTGACCACAGGGTCTGACCTAGCTGCATGAATACCCAAGAGGCGAAGATCGTCCTCGAGACTGCCTTGATCTGCGCGCAGGAGCCTTTAAAGCTCGGTGATCTGCGCAAGCTCTTTGCCGACGGCGTGTCGGCAGATACGGTTCGCACGTTGCTCGAAGACCTGAAGCGGGATTGGTCTGGAAGGGGTGTGGAGCTGGTCGGGCTGGCGTCGGGCTGGCGTTTTCAAAGTAAGCCTGCGATGCGTTCGTATCTGGATCGTTTGCATCCCGAGAAACCGCCGAAGTATTCGCGCGCCGTTCTCGAGACGCTGGCGATTATTGCGTATCGGCAGCCTGTCACGCGCGGCGATATCGAAGAGATTCGCGGTGTGACCGTGAACACGCAGGTTGTGAAGCAACTCGAGGATAGAGGCTGGATCGAAGTGATCGGCCATCGCGACGTGCCGGGCCGTCCCGCACTGTATGCGACCACCAGGCAGTTTCTCGACGACCTCGGGCTCAAGGCGCTCGACGAATTGCCGCCGCTGGACGATCCGTCGGCGCAGTTGAACGCCGATCTGCTCGGCCAGCATGCGATCGAGTTTCCTGACGCTGTTGCGCAGGGCGATGGCGAGGAGACGGACGCCGAGCTGTCAGTGGACGGGCTGGCCACGAACGAAGCCGCGGCCGGCGATCCGGCGGCCGGCGAACCGGCTGATGCACCGGAGCACGCTATAAATGCAAGCGCCGCGAGCGATGCGGATACCGAGGTAGCTGAAGAAACGGTGGGGGAGGCGGTAGTCGAAGGCGCTGCTGACGCCGCGGAACACGGCGTCGATACGCCGGCTACGGTCGAGCAGCCCGTTGCAGCGGCTTTGAATAGCGCCCACGACACCGTTGAGCCAATGTTTGCAGAGCCTGTTGACGCTGCGGCTGGTCACGCTGAAGCAGAGACACCGACGGGAACGGAAATAGCTGGCGAGGCCGATGAGGCTGATGGCATCACTGGCGAGGCGCACGCCGAACCACAAGCCGACGCCGTTGCAAGCACCATAAGCGCCGCTCACGCTGCACAAGATCAGGATCCGGTCTCCCAGGCCGATCCCGCAACACCCGCGCACGATTCGGGCGAGCTCCGCAGTACGGAGTACGCCGTCGAATCGAACCCGACACGTGTGGCGCACAGCGATCCTGAAAATCGCCGCGATGCTGCACAGGACGCGGGCGTACTGACCGACGACGAAAACGAGTCGCGCAGCGCCTGACGTAACGAACATTTGCCGCGCCCGCAACGGGCGCGCGCGACCTGACATTTTGAGGTTGTTTTGACTGATACCCACGATACCGACTCGTCCGAATCCGAGCACGCCGTGCAATCCGCGCGTGCTGGCGAAACGCGTACTTCGCAAGCACCGGCTGGCGAGACTGATCGCCCGGCGCACGCTGAAGGCGCAGAGGGCGAAGAACGTCCGCGCCGCGGACTGCGCCGCGGGCCGCGTAGCCTGATCGCGCGTCGTCGCGCGGGGGCGAAGAACAAGGGTGCGGAAGGTTCGCCCGAGCCGGTCGTGACGGAAGCGCCGCCGGACGGCGAAGTGGTGGCGCAGGTCCGCATGCCGCGCAAGGAACCGGGCTCGAAGAGCCAAGGTCCGCGCCGCAATGCCGGCGCGAGGCGCGAAGGCGCGGCGAACCGGGAGGCCGGCCCCCGCGAGGACGGCCAGCCGCGTGAAGGCGGCCGGCCGCGTCAGAACCGGCGCGCCGATGCGCCGGCCGTGGCAGCACCGGCAACGGATGCCAGCCAGGACGATCTGTTTTCGTATGTGACCTCGCCCGCTTTCGATGCGGACAATAGCGCAACCGGCGGCGTACGCGCCCCGATGCTGCGCCGTGGCAAGCCGGCTGCGCCCAAGCGCGTGCTGTCGCCGGACGACGACGCACCCAAACTGCACAAGGTGCTCGCCGAAGCCGGCATGGGCTCGCGCCGCGATATGGAAGAGCTGATCATTGCAGGCCGCGTCTCCGTCAACGGCGAGCCGGCCCATATCGGCCAGCGCATCATGCCGACCGATCAGGTCCGCATTAACGGCAAGCCAGTCAAGCGCAAGCTGCAGAACAAGCCGCCGCGCGTGCTGCTGTATCACAAACCGACGGGCGAAATCGTCAGTCACGCCGATCCGGAAGGCCGTCCGTCGGTCTTCGACAAGCTGCCGCCGATGAAAACCGCCAAATGGCTCGCGGTCGGCCGTCTCGACTTCAACACCGAAGGTCTGCTGATGCTGACCACCTCGGGCGACCTGGCGAACCGCTTTATGCACCCGCGTTACAGCGTCGAGCGCGAGTACGCGGTGCGTGTGGTCGGTGAGCTGGCCGAAGGGATGCGTCAGAAGTTGTTGCACGGCGTCGAACTCGAAGACGGTCCGGCGAATTTCCTGCGCATCCGCGACGGCGGCGGCGAGGGCACGAACCATTGGTATCACGTTGCGCTGGCCGAAGGCCGCAACCGCGAAGTGCGCCGCATGTTCGAAGCAGCCGGCCTGATGGTGAGCCGCCTGATCCGTACCCGTCACGGTCCGATCTCGCTGCCCAAGGGCCTGAAGCGCGGTCGCTGGGAAGAGCTTGAAGACAATCAGGTGCGCAGCCTGATGGCGTCGGTCGGCCTGAAGGCCACCAGCGAAGAGAAGGGCAGTCGCAGCGCGGCCCCCGATCGCAAGCAGCCGGATCCGATGCAAACCTCGATGGGTTTCATCAATCGCGAGCCGGTTCTGATGTCGCACGGCCGGTTCGACCAGCAGCCGCCGCGTGGCGGCGGTCAGCGGCGCGGTGCAGCGGGCGGCGGTTTTGGCGGCGGTGCGGGCGGTGCAGGTGGCGGCTACGGCCGTGGAGCCGGTCGCGGCGCCAGCACGGGTTTTACCGGTCCGATGAGCAGCGGCAGCGGCGCAAACACGCCGCGCGGCGGACGTGATGTCGACGGCAATCGTGCGCCGTCGGGCAACGGCAATCGCACACCAGGCGGCACCGGCAAGCGCGCGGGCGCAGCGGGCGGCAATCCCGGCAACTCTGGCAACGGCGGTGGCCGCGGTCCGGGCGCCGGTAATCGCGGTGGCGGTCCCAATCGTTCGGGCGGCGGCAATCCGAACGCCGGTGCAAATCGCAGCGGCGGTGCTCCGCGTGGTCGCACGCGCGGCCGCTAGGCGGGACTGGCGAATGAGCGCCTGGTGGCGCTCACATCAGACTCATCCGGCCGTTTTTAGCACGCGCTCGCGCATGCAAAGAAAAAAACCGTGCCGCATAGGGGAAGGCTCCAGTTCCGATCGAACCCCTTGAGTCACTGCGGACAGCTGCGGAAAGCGCTTCTCGCCCTCATCTGCGTAAAAGATTGCAGTGAAATCAAGCAGAAATGCGTGTTTCACGCGCGCCGCCAGTTTGCGTTTGTCCCGAAAAATGGCTACAATCGCAGAGTCGCTGGGCGTGCGGCTTTCACGTGCGGCTCAGATGCGACCACCGGCAATAAGATGATGGGCGTTTCGCCCATTTTTTTTTGCCGCTTCGTTTGTGGTTCGGCATCTCGGGTAGCAGGAACGTGCGCCGGCTTGGCGCGCGGCCCGCAGGTTGTTTGCAGGTAAAACCGGCAGGCTTGCCGCGCGAACATCTTAGAGGGCACTGTGCAACTGACGGAACTGATTGAAACCACGGTCGTGGGTCTCGGCTACGAGCTCGTCGACCTTGAGCGCACCGGGCACGGCATGCTGTGTATTTATATTGACCAGCCGGCCGGCATCGCAATTGAAGACTGCGAAAAGGTCACGCGTCAGCTCCAGCACGTTCTGACGGTCGAAAATATCGATTACGAGCGGCTTGAAGTGTCGTCGCCCGGCCTCGACCGCCCGCTAAAAAAACTGGCGGATTTCGAACGCTTCGCAGGCAGCGAAGTGGCCATTACATTGAAAAAGCCATTGGACGGACGGAAATCGTACCGGGGCATCCTGCATGCTCCGCAAGGCGAAACGATCGGTCTGGAATTTGAAGGGAAGGAAGGCGCCGCGATGCTCGATTTCACGCTCGCGGACATCGATAAAGCACGCCTCGTTCCGAAGTTTGACTTTAGGAGCCGCAAACAATGAGTCGCGAAGTGTTGATGCTGGTGGATGCGCTGGCACGCGAGAAGAACGTCGACAAAGACGTGGTATTTGCCGCGCTTGAAGCGGCTCTCGCTTCGGCCTCCAAGAAACTCTTCGAAGAAGATGCGGACATCCGCGTCCAGATCGACCGTGAAAGCGGCGAGCACGAAACGTTTCGCCGCTGGAAAGTGGTGCCGGACGAAGCCGGTCTGCAAGAGCCGGATCAGGAAATCCTGCTGTTCGAAGCACGTGAGCAAAAGGCTGACGCGCAGCTGGACGACTACATCGAAGAGCCGGTGCCGTCGATCGAATTTGGCCGTATCGGCGCGCAGGCCGCCAAGCAGGTGATCCTGCAGAAGGTGCGCGACGCCGAACGCGAGCAGATCCTGAACGACTTCCTGGAGCGCGGCGAGAACATCATGACCGGTACGGTCAAGCGCCTCGACAAGGGGAATTTCATCGTCGAGTCGGGCCGTGTCGAAGCGCTCTTGCGCCGCGACCAGCTGATTCCGAAGGAAAACCTGCGCGTGGGCGACCGTGTGCGCGCTTACATCGCCAAGGTCGATCGCACCGCTCGCGGTCCGCAGATCGAACTTTCGCGTACGGCGCCTGAGTTCCTGATGAAGCTGTTCGAGATGGAAGTGCCGGAAATCGAGCAGGGCCTGCTCGAAATCAAGGCGGCCGCGCGTGATCCGGGCGTGCGCGCCAAGATCGGCGTAATCGCGTACGACAAGCGCATTGATCCGATCGGCACCTGCGTCGGCATTCGCGGTTCGCGCGTGCAGGCCGTGCGCAACGAGCTCGGTGGCGAAAACGTCGACATCGTGCTATGGTCGGAGGATCCCGCCCAGTTTGTGATCGGCGCGCTCGCGCCGGCAGCCGTGCAGTCGATCGTCGTCGATGAAGAAAAGCATTCGATGGACGTCGTCGTCGACGAAAACGAACTGGCGGTCGCAATCGGCCGCAGCGGCCAGAATGTGCGTCTTGCCAGCGAACTCACCGGCTGGCAGATCAATATCATGACGCCGGACGAATCTGCGCAAAAGCAGAATCAGGAACGCGGTGTACTGCGTGACCTGTTCATGGCGCGTCTCGATGTCGACGAAGAAGTGGCTGACATCCTGATCGACGAAGGCTTTACGAGTCTCGAAGAGATCGCTTATGTGCCGCTCAACGAGATGCTCGAGATCGAAGCGTTCGACGAAGACACCGTTCACGAACTGCGTAATCGCTCACGCGATGCGTTGTTGACGATGGCGATCGCGAACGAAGAAAAGGTTGAGAATGTCGCACTCGACCTGAAGAGCCTGGACGGCATCGACGCCGACCTGCTCGCCAAGCTGGCGGAACACCAGATTCATACGCGTGACGATCTGGCCGAGCTGGCTGTAGATGAATTGGTCGAGATGACCGCGATGGAAGAGGATGCCGCTAAGGCGTTGATCATGAAAGCACGTGAACATTGGTTCCAGTGAGAAATGACCATGGCGCACTAAATTGAAGCGGCCGTCAGGCCGCATGACAAGATGCTAACCGCAAGGAATCGGTCCTTGCATTAAGAGGAATGAATGGCGAGTAACAACGTAGCCCAATTTGCCGCGGAACTGAAAATGCCTGCAGGCGTGCTCCTTGAGCAGCTTCAGGCAGCAGGCGTCACAAAAGCGAGCGAAGACGACACCCTGTCCGAGACGGACAAGGCGCGTCTGCTCGACCACTTGCGCAAGTCTCACGGCTCGACTGATGCGGACAAGCGCAAGATCACGCTGACGAAACGGCATACGTCGGAAATCAAGCAATCCGACGCGACGGGTAAGGCTCGTACCATTCAGGTCGAGGTGCGCAAGAAGCGCACGTTCGTCCGCCGCGACGAAGCGGGTGGCGAAGGCGGCGATGCATCGAATCATGTGGCCGAGGCCGACACCGATACGGACGACCTGGAACTTCAGCGTCGCGAGGAAGAAGCGCGTCACGAAGCTGAACTGCTCGAAAAGCAGGCTCAGGAGCTGAAGGCCCGTCAGGAGCAGCTCGAGCGCGAAGAGGCAGAGCGCCAGGCACGTGAGCAGGCTGCTGAAGCCGAGCGTCGCCGTGCGGAAGAGGAAGCGGCGAAGAAGCGTGCGGCGGTTGCAGCGGAAGCGGTCGCGCAGAAGAAGGCCGAGCAGGTTGTGCAAGTTGCCCAGCCCGCCGCCGCACCGGCTGCCGCAAGCGAGCAGGACGACGAACGTGCGGCAGCAGAACGTGCCGCGCAACGCGAAGCCGCGAAGAAGGCGGAAGACGCAGCGCGTCTGGCCGCAGAAAAGACGCGCGCCGAGCAGGAAGAAGTCAGCAAGCGCCGTGCAAAGGCAGAGGCTGAAGCCGCTGCGATTCGCGAGATGATGAGCACGCCGCGCAAGGCCCAGGTGAAGGCACCGGAACCGGCGCCAGTGGCCAAGCCCGCTGAAGCCCCCAAGGCTGCGGAAGCCAAGGGTACGCTGCACAAGCCGGCCCGTCCGGAAGGCGCAGCGCCGGCCCGTCCGGCGGCGAAGAAGCCGGCTGCGGCAGCACCGGCTGCTACGACGGCACCGTCGGCTGGCGACAAGAAGAAGCCGGGCGCAGGCAAGGGCGGCTGGCAGGACGACGCAGCGAAGCGCCGCGGCATCAAGACGCGTGGCGATACGAGCGGCGGTGTCGATCGCGGTTGGCGCGGTGGCCCGAAGGGTCGCGGCAAGCATCAGGATCAGAACACCACATTCCAGGCACCGACCGAACCGATCGTGCGGGAAGTGCATGTGCCGGAAACGATTACGGTTGCGGATCTGGCTCACAAGATGGCCGTGAAGGCATCGGAAGTCATCAAGTCGATGATGAAGCTCGGCCAGATGGTCACGATCAACCAGATGCTGGACCAGGAAACGGCGATGATCATCGTCGAAGAACTGGGTCACCACGCGGTTGCGGCCAAGCTGGACGATCCGGAAGCGATGCTGGTCGAAGGCGGCGAAGCCTCCGACGCAGAATCGCTGCCGCGTCCGCCGGTCGTGACCGTGATGGGTCACGTCGACCACGGCAAGACCTCGCTGCTCGACTACATCCGTCGCGCCAAGGTGGCAGCCGGTGAAGCGGGCGGGATTACGCAGCACATCGGTGCCTATCACGTGGAAACGCCGCGCGGCGTGATCACGTTCCTCGACACGCCGGGTCACGAGGCCTTCACGGCCATGCGTGCTCGCGGTGCCAAGGCAACTGACATCGTGATTCTGGTGGTCGCAGCCGACGACGGCGTGATGCCGCAGACGAAGGAAGCGATTGCCCATGCGAAGGCAGGTGGCGTGCCGCTCGTCGTCGCCATTAACAAGATCGACAAGCCGGATGCGAATCTGGACCGCGTCAAGCAGGAACTCGTCGCGGAAGGTGTCGTGCCGGAAGAGTACGGTGGCGAATCGCCGTTCGTGGCGGTGTCGGCGAAGACCGGCGCGGGCATCGACGACCTGCTCGAGAACGTGTTGCTGCAAGCCGAAGTGCTGGAACTGAAGGCACCGATCGATGCGCCGGCCAAGGGTCTCGTCATTGAAGCGAAGCTCGATAAGGGTAAGGGTCCGGTTGCAACGATCCTGGTCCAGTCTGGCACGCTGAACCGTGGTGATGTCGTGCTGGCAGGCAGCGCCTATGGCCGCGTGCGCGCCATGCTCGACGAAACCGGCAAGCCGACCAAGTCGGCCGGTCCGTCGATCCCGGTTGAGATTCAAGGTCTGTCGGAAGTGCCGCAGGCTGGCGAAGAAGTCATCGTCATGCCGGACGACCGCAAGGCGCGTGAAGTCGCATTGTTCCGTCAAGGCAAGTTCCGCGACGTCAAGCTGGCCAAGCAACAGGCCGCCAAGCTCGAGAACATGCTGGAACAGATGGGCGAAGGCGAAGTGCAGTACCTGCCGCTTATCGTCAAGGCCGACGTGCAAGGTTCGCAGGAAGCGCTGGTGCAATCGCTGCTAAAGCTGTCCACGGACGAAGTGCGTGTTCAGATCGTGCACGGCGCGGTTGGCGGCATCAGCGAAAACGACGTCAACCTGGCAACGGCATCGAAAGCGGTCATCATCGGCTTCAACACCCGGGCGGATGCCCAGGCGCGCAAGCTGGCGGAATCCAATGGTATCGACATTCGCTACTACAACATCATCTATGACGCTGTGGATGAAGTGAAGGCTGCGATGTCGGGCATGCTGGCTCCGGAGAAGCGCGAAGTCGTGACCGGTATGGTCGAAGTGCGTCAGGTCTTCAAGGTACCGAAGATCGGTGCAGTGGCCGGTTGTATGGTCACGGACGGCTTCGTCAAGCGCTCGTCGTCGGTGCGCGTGCTGCGCAACAACGTCGTGATTCATACCGGCGAGCTCGATTCGCTCAAGCGCTTCAAGGACGACGTCAAGGAAGTGCGTCAGGGCTTCGAGTGCGGTATGTCGATCAAGAACTTCAACGACATCGTCGAAGGCGATCAGTTCGAAGTCTTCGAAGTTACCGAAGTCGCGCGTTCGCTGTAATTCAGGCGCAACGCTGAAGGGGCGGGGCGGGCGCTTGGCGCCTCGCTCCGCCCCTTGTTTTTGTGCCTGCGTTTGCGTTTGCGCTTGCGTGTGCTTGCGGCCCCCGCTGCCGCGACGCGAACCTCATTGCTATCCGCCAGAGCGGATCACGGATTCACCATGCCTAAGAAACGTACTTCTCCCAATCGCAACGTGCAGATCGCCGATCAGATCCAGCGCGACCTGTCCGAGCTGCTGCGCGAGGTCAAGGACCCGCGCATCGGCCTCGTCACGATCCAGAGCGTCGAACTGACGCCGGACTACGCGCACGCCAAGGTCTACTTCACGACGCTGACGGGCGACCCGCAGCAGACGCTTGAAGCGCTGCAGCACGCGGCCGGCCATCTGCACAATCAGCTGTTCAAGCGCCTGCATATCCACACGGTGCCGACGCTGCATTTCCACTATGACAAGACCATCGAACAGGCGGTGGAGATGTCGCGCCTGATCGACGAGGCGAACGCTACCCGCGCGAAGGAAGACTGATTGCGCGCGGTTTTACGTATGGTTGCTGATTCTCCGTCCGCCTTTATTTTCTTGCTATGACCGCACCTCAACGGCCCCGCGTGCCGCGTCGCGTGCTCGACGGCGTATTGCTGCTCGACAAGCCCATCGGCCTGTCGAGTAACGACGCGCTGATTCGGGCCAAGCGTCTCTATCTGGCGAAGAAGGCGGGCCATACCGGCACGCTCGATCCGCTCGCTTCCGGTTTGCTGCCGCTGTGCTTTGGCGAGGCGACCAAGTTCTCGCAAGATCTGCTCGAAGCCGACAAGACCTATGAGGCCACCATGCGCCTCGGCATTCGCACGGCCACCGGTGACGCCGAAGGCGAGGCGATCGAGACGCGCCCGGTCACCTGCGATGAGCCAGCGGTCGTGGCTGCGATGGCGCGCTTTCGCGGCGATATCGTGCAGGTGCCGCCGATGTATTCGGCGCTCAAGCGCGACGGCAAGCCCTTGTATGAATACGCGCGCGCCGGTCAGGTGGTGGAGCGGGAAGGGCGTCCGGTGACGATTCACGCGCTCGAGATGCGGGCCTGCGCATTGCCCGACGTCACGTTTCGCGTGACCTGCAGCAAGGGCACGTATGTCCGCACGCTGGCCGAGGATATTGGCGAAGCGCTTGGTTGCGGCGCACATCTGGTGGCGTTGCGGCGCACCGGCGTCGGCGCGCTGACGCTGGAAAACGCGGTGACGCTCGATGCGCTGTCCGACGCCGCCGAAGGCGAGCGCGATCAGTGGCTGCAGCCGGTCGACGCGTTGCTGTCGACTTTTCCGTCGGTGGAACTCGATGCTGAGGCGACGCGCCGCTTTCTGCATGGCCAGCGTCTGCGCCTTGCCGACCTGACCTTGAGCGGCGAGGCAGCGAACGCCGAGCGCGTGCGGGTCTATGCGGCGGCGGGTCGGTTGCTAGGCGTCGCCAGGCTGGGCGAGGGCGTGCTCGCGCCGGAACGGCTGGTGGTGACCGCAGAGACCGCGGTGACTTGAACTGCGTCGGGGCGCACGTAGACACAAAAAAGGCGGGACCGCATCACTGCGGTCCCGCCTTTTTGTTGTAGCCAGCCTGATCTGAAGACGGACAGTCGGCTAAAAAGCCACCGACTCGGGGGACGTCAAGCAGACAACTCCTCAGTGCGCCGCCGCCGCTGCGGCACCGGCATCACCGCCCGCACGCTCTGGCCTCGTGATCCAGATCAGCGCAATCAACGCGACGAAGACTCCTGCCGAGATGAAGAACAAATCGTTCACGCCCAACTGCGCCGCCTGCTGCGAAACCATATTGTTGAAGAGGCCGTACGCTTGCGGCTGACTTAAGCCCGCCGCGCCCATCTGACGAATCGACTGATCGAACACAGGGTTGTATGGATTGGCCTGAGCGGTCAACTGCGCGTGATGCAGGATCGTGCGGTGGTCCCAGCCGGTCTGGAAGATCGATGTGCCGATGCCGCCGCACATGATCCGCACGAAATTCGAGAGCCCCGATGCCGCCGGGATCCGGTTGCCCGGCAAGCCTGACAGCGTGATCGACACCAGCGGAATGAAGAACCCGGCCATGCCGATGCCCTGGATCAGTGTGGGGAGCAGCAGCGAAGACGTGTCGACGCCGGTCGTATAGCGCGAACGCATCCAGAAACACAGCGCG
>Ga0208322_1000065_pt1 | contig 16072 bp, 15 predicted proteins | sample June2015DPH_8_10_2_FD_184697 | JGI IMG/M metagenome (GOLD analysis project Ga0208322, IMG submission 184697) | Peatland microbial communities from SPRUCE experiment site at the Marcell Experimental Forest, Minnesota, USA - June2015DPH_8_10... | ecosystem: Environmental > Terrestrial > Soil >...
TACTCACTACTCACTACTCACTACTCACTACTCACTACTCACTACTCACTACTCACTACTCACTACTCACTACTCACTACTCACTACTCACTACTCACTACTCACTACTCACTACTCACTACGTAGTGAGGAGGTATGGTCCTACTTTTTATATATCTTTTGTTTATCTAATACTTTTTTTTTCTCCCTCTCCCTCTCCCTATCCTATGGATTCTTATTTTATTTTTATTATTATAATAATAAGAATAAAAAGGATAAAGGAAAGATCCTTTGTTTTGCTCCGATTATTAGGGATTCCTTCGGTGAAAAGCAATCCCTCACTCCTCCTTTATGGGAGGGAGTGAGAAGGAGATAGTAATTTTAGCTAAAGAGGAAAGCAAAAGTATTAAAAAGGGGGTAATTAAATTAAGATTGGATAGGTAAAGTTTTAAATGCGTGGAATGGTATAGGGCTTTCTAATGCCCATTCTAAAGTATTTACAGTTTTATTATTATTATAAACTACTTCACTTGAAAAATATGGTATAGTTTCCCAAGGGTTATTAGAGCTTACTTTACTATTAGCAAATATATCATAAATAATATAACCGAATAAAATTGTAGCTACCACTGATATTAATGATCCAAAACTAGATACAGCATTCCAACCACTGAAAGCATCAGGATAATCTGGTATTCTTCTTGGCATCAATTGTGTTAATCTTAGGTTATCTCCTCTCCACTTTGCTTTTCTTTTTTTTCGCACAGTCCCTCACTCCTCCTTTATGGGAGGTAGTTAGGAGAGGAAAACCTAAATTCCTAATCTTACGATTAGGTTCAGACTCTGTCTTTCAGCTTAATTTTAAATATAAGATTAAAGCTGATCGGGCGCTTCTGTATTTTTAATAATACAGTACAGGGTTATTGTTGGTATTACTCACCTGTTAGTCGTTGAACGTTCTTTATTCTAAAGCTAATTCAGCTTATACCGAATAAAGCTTCGTTGCAAATTGACCTCTAATTTATTTTGTTTAAATTTGTCGCGTATGCGGTAAATTTTCTTTTAATTAGAAATCGCTATCCATGTTTATCACTCCTCCTTTATGGGAGGGAGTGAGGAGACTCTCACCTATTTCTATTTACCGCGTACTCCTTCCCCTAAAGGACCTAAAGGACCTAAAAAACCTAAAGGACCTAAAGGACCTAAAGGACCTAAAGGACCTAAAGGATAGGGAGGATCCTTCGGAAGAAAAACATAAATATAAACAGAGGCGATGGTAAGCAAGAGTCGCTACAACAATTTAAAATTTACTAGATAAATACAGAGGTTTTCCTTGCAATTCACCCGATGTTCTAATAAATCTTTAAAGGATTTATAGAGGCATTGTTAATTTATGAATTATGCAATTTTACACGTGAAAATATTTTTCCTTTAAATGGTTTACCACTTAATAAATACTTAGATAAAGTATCTTTTCCCATATTGTATTTTTTTGAACATTTAACTGTTGAATAAAGACCTAAGAAATTCATGTGACTGCAACTCCCATCTTTAATTAAATGGGGAGCTACACTTTCGTAAACATAAACTAATTTAGTTAATTTTGCTATAGTAGCAGCAGATTTTTTTTTTCCTTATTGTGGATTATTATTTCCTACTTTGCTACGTTTTTGCATGGCAATAAATTCAGGAGATAATTGACGATTTGCCATAGGATTTAAAAACCCAGAGCGTTTAATACCGAACTCAGGTTTATGTTTAAAACCTAAATTAGAAGCAGCAGTAGGAGAATTATTAAGAGTTAAGTACGGGTAAAGTTGGAATAATAAGTTAATATATATTTGCTCCCGTGATAACATAAATTCTTTACTAATAGATGCAGTAGGGCCTAAATCTTCCAATATTGCCAATATAAAATTATTATGAGTATAATACTTTAAGCTGTTATAAATATTAGAATTTCGCTTTAAAACACTAGGACTTCAATAAGAAAGTAAGCGAGTAGAACCGTTTATAGCGCTACCTACATACATTTTTCCATTAATTAAATTAATTCATTGATAAATTATTGTTCTTCTACGATTTTCAATTCCTATTAAATTACGATTTAAATTTGGTTTATAAATACGAACAGGGTCTTTACCTGACCAATGTTGAGTTAAATATTCTGGAAATAAGTGTGGACCATAAGGTTTAATAAAAATTGGGAGAGAGTAATATGAAAAAATTTCACTATAAAAATTTGGATCCTCCTTTATCCATAGGACCGCTACGCTCGCTACGATCTTTAAGAGAGGGAGGGAAAGAGAGATTGAAAAGACTATTGTCTCAATCAATTACATAATTCGATATAATTAAATATATACCAGCCATTCCTAAGAAGTGTTGAGGAAAGAATGTTAAATTAACCCCAATAAATAAAGTCCAGAAATGTATTTTACCTAAGAAATCATTAATATTTCTACCTACAATTTTAGGTGTCCAATAGTAAAATCCTGCAAATAAAGCAAATACTGCACCCATTGATGAAACATAATGGAAATGAGCTACTACGTAGTAAGTATCGTGGAATGCTACATCTAATGTGGCATTAGATAATACAACTCCAGTTAACCCACCTATAGTGAATAAAGCTAAGAAACCTAAAACAAATAATAATGGAGTATTGTATTTTAAACTACCACCATATAAAGTCGCTAACCAACTGAAAATTTTAATACCTGTAGGTACTGCAATAACCATTGTCGCGGCTGTGAAATAAGCTCTTGTATCTACATCTAAACCAACTGAGAACATATGGTGACTCCAAACTAAGAATCCTAATATTCCAATAGAGAACATAGCATAAACCATCCCAATGTACCCAAAGATTGGTTTTCCTGAGAAAGTTGAAACTATGTGACTAACTATACCAAATCCAGGTATAATTAAAATATAACAAAATTTTGGTTAAATTAATAGTTAATATAGTTATTATACTTATTGTTTTAACACTCAAGAGCTTAAAACTCTTGTTTGGACTTTATCTTAAATAACAACAACAGTATACTCCTTATCACTAATGAGGAGGGGAGTCCAACAAAGTATTAATTAAAAGGGTTAAATAGATAATCTATTCATAGTAGATTTTAACTTTTTTATTTTAGTTAAACCTGATTCAATTAAATGATCCTTATTTTGAATAATTACGTAAGCTTTTCTTCATTTTAAATAATTAGTATTTTTAGTAGATAACAAATGATAACGATCAAAGTAATTTATGACCATTTTAGCTGACCCAAAACTAGTACTTCCATAATAATAAGTATCTTGACTTTTTCTATACCCAATATTACCTCCAAAAAAATTTTTAATTAGAATTAAAAGATAATCTTTTTTCTGATCAATTTGATAATTTAATCGTACTTCCTCCTTTATCAGTGATCCATTGGGTCGCGTACTCCATAGGGAAGGGAAGGAGGGCACTAGGCCGGAGGCAGAGGCTGTTTTTTTATTACGATTTATAATTTTAATTTGAAAACTAGCATCTGCATCTGAAAATCCAGCTAATCAGTGATTTTCTAAGTCATTGCTACTATTCAAGTTTATAGATATAGTTTTATTAAATTCTAAATAATTAGAATTAGTTAAGATATTTTTATTTATTTGATCGAGTTTACTAGTCGTTCTAAACTTATTATTAATTAATTTAATTACTCTTTCTATACCTTTATTACTAGATATTATCATAAGCACAGCGTTCTTATCTTTGACTTTACGTACATTACCGTGGCCTATTCGCTCTCTTATGTAATAAGCTAATTGTATATCTAAGTAATTAAATACAATAACTAATTGTTGTGCACTACTGAAATGACCATCTCCATCAATTAAACCAGCTAAATAATGACCTAATTCATGATCATTAGCTGGCTTTAAGTGTTTAGGACTATGAATAGAAATATTTTTAATCTTTTCTGTGCCCTTTGTTATTCGAATAATACTATCCTTATACATTCGAGTAACATAAGCAAAAGTTGTTGTGATTTCGTCGCGTAGAGTCTCTGAGGTTCCTGTTAATTTAATACTAATGTTAAGTATTCAGTATAAACAGTTACCTGCTGATTTACTTCATTGTTTTAACTTTTTCACTGTATCATTTAAGATGGAGTATTTAAAACTAAGTATAGAAGTAGTCCCAGCATATAGCAACGTTAAGAGGCCTATATTTTTAACCTCTGGATGCTTCCCTCTAATAATTATCGACTCCTTCCATAAGGAAGGGAACGGCAGCGGTAAAATATATAGAAAGAAAGGACTATATCTTCAACTTATTCCATTTAACCATGAAAGCTAGCCATGCTTTATAATGTATACTATCTTCCTTGAAAGAATTTAGATCACGTAGATAGTAATATTCTTTAATAAGAAAGAATCGGTGTGATTTATGACTTCGGCATTTACTTGCTTTGAAGTAGTCTAGTACATTTAGAATTTCTTCACGACTTTGAACTGACCAATTGTAGTAACCATTCTGACTACTATCAAAATAAATACAACCACCGAAAACTTGTTTATAACATTGTATATCCTGTAATAATTTATTAGTGACTCTAATACTTAGTTGAGGTCTAAAATTTTTCATATATAAACCAATAGTTCCATCGGCATCAAAGAATCCTGCGAACCATTGTGAAGATCTATCAATTATCATAGGTTCTATTACAGAAATATTTAATTGTTGAGCAACACGATGTAATTGTAATACTCGTGAAGATTGTCGAATGTAGCCATTAATGCAATTGATAAGTTGTATCATACCTTCTCGATTATGTAATCTATAGCGATATGCTTTAACGCCACTTCGCATTTTTATACTTCCTCCAAGTTTATCTTGGATATATCGAAGAAGGGCCAAATCCTCAAGTCCCATAGTAATTTCTAGACTAGTATAGCCCTTTTTACTTACCAGTAGACAACCATCACCATCGATAACTCCTGCTAGCCATTCACTAAATTGTTTAGAATAAGATGTTGCGCGTGTAGTCTCTGAGGTTTCTACTAGACTGCTAACATAGCGTCGTTGGTTACCTGCTGATTGTGTCCCAAGGTTGACATTTTTACTCGAACGGGATAGTACAAGATTACCACTTATGCTCAGAGTAGCCATACTTGATGTCAGACATTCCCAGCATATAGCGCAATTCATATTCAGAATTTTATCTGAATCGGGCCATATTTGACCAAAGAACCAGAATAAATGTTGATATAAAATAGGATCACCTCCTCCAGCTGGATCATAAAAACTAGTATTAAAATTTCTATCTGTAAGAAGCATAGTAATAGCACCAGCTAAAACAGGTAAAGATAATAATAGTAAAATAGCTGTAATGAATATAGCCCAAACAAATAAAGGTAATTTATGTAATGACATTCCATTTGTTCTCATATTTAATGTTGTACTTATGAAGTTAATTGCTCCTAATAATGAAGATATACCAGCTAAGTGTAAACTGAATATAGCTAAATCAACTGAACCACCAGAGTGTGATTGAATTGAAGATAAAGGAGGATAACAAAAAAATTGTTGGTAATTTCATAAATCTAGCGCGTACTCCTCCATAGGAAGGAAGACAAATTTACTATCATTACTCGCTTTAGCTTTAACTAAAGATCGGACTATTTCTTCATCCTTTTTAACTAATAATATTTACTATCTTTTTTTTCCTATAATAGGAAAATTCATTTTTTCATTATCAAATTCAGCATGAATTATTAACATAATCTCTGAATTAATTTCAAATTTAGTTTTATAATTAACTATTGTATTATTAAAATCTTTATCCACTAAATTATTGATTAATTCAATATTATTAATAATTTGATTTTTCATTTCTTTGGATAAATTTATTAAATTATTAAATTCAGAGGTTGGTGCAAAAACTAAGACAGAAATAGCATTTAATAAGCCTGTATTTTTATAAATTCTAACTATATTTTCATTTATAAATCCAATTGGATATTTAACAAAATGTTGATTTAATTTTACAAATTCAAATTTAAAGGTTTCTTCTTGCAAAGCAAATAAATTTGGTTTTTTAATAAAGTATAAATTGAAAATAGTTGATTGATTATTATCATACAAATCTTCTAAAATAGTAGCTAAATTAAATGTAAATTTATCTATCAATTTGTTATAAAAATCATTATCATTAGGTATACTACCAGCATTTAAAAATAAATTATCATAAACTTTATAAATACCATTTTTTCTATTAATTATTGAATTTTTCTTACTATTATCTAAAAAAAGACCTAAATTATTATCTTGAATAGGAATAGATGAAGTATCTATTGAATGTGCGGAGATGGAGATACCTTGAATGTTTAAGTTTAATCCTTTTCCCTCCATAGCTTCGCAAGTAGGGGAAGAATTATAATTTAGTATAGTTGTACCTAATTTTCTACTTCTAATTTTATTTCTAATTTCGTTAAGTTTACTAAAATCTCCTTTATGTTTCACATAACATCTTGCCCAAATTCTAAATTCAAAAGATTTCATTCCTTTCATAGTGTTATTGTAGTATTTTATAATATTTTCAATACTTCTAGAGTTTGTAGTTACAATAGTATAATACGTTTTTTTAGTAGTAGTTTTAATACCTAAAATAGAACCTATAGCAGATAAAACTATTAAATCTAATTTTTGAGTTATTTCAAAGCCATGAATTATTCTATCTTTAGATTTATTTACTAGATAGAAACTTCCTTCTGCTTCAGTAAACCCTATTAACCATGCTTTGGACATTACCATGTTAGCGTCATTAGTATTAGACACTCTGTTATTAACTATTGTCCAAGCTGGAGAGATATAACCTTCAGAAGGAACTTTTTTAACTAAATCAAACATTAATTTATCTTTTTGAGGTTTAGTTAAACTAGTATCTTCTAATATGCTATAGGCTTCTTTAAATTTTAAATAATTATAATATTTAGAAGTTAATAATGAATATTTATCAAATATGGGAAATATAAATTTTGCTAATTTTTTTCTATCTCTAATTCTATAATTAACCATCTTAGTTTTAGTTTCTTTATTAATATTACCCACACCTAATTGACTTTTAATAAAATATAATAATCTCATATTATATTCATGTTGAGATAATTTAAAAGCTAAAGACCATTTTCCATTTTGATATGCGATAGAAAATGTACCATCCCCATCAGTAAATCCTACTAACCATTGATAAAATAATTCTTTATTTTGATTTAATGATAGCGTTGTGATATTATTAGTTACAGCCGAAGCCAATTTAGAAGGATGCTCTACGTTTAGTCTCTGATGGGCAATATATTTTACCCAGGCGAATTGTCCCCATGTCAGTAACATTTTTACCACTCTATTAAAAATATAAAATAGGTAGTTACTTCCGATTAGAGGAGTTTCTCGCATCAAGTAGAGTTTTTTAATTACTATATTACTATAATAGGACAGCTTATCCTTAACAGTCCAACCTGTACCTGCACCATTTTCAACTAATGAACTCATTAATAATAATAATAATGCTGGAGGTAACAACCAAAATGAGATATTATTTAATCTTGGAAATGCCATATCTGGACTACCACAGTGTATAGGTAAAAAATAATTACCAAATCCACCAACTAATCCTGGCATAACCATAAAGAAGATCATAATAAAAGCGTGTGCTGATATTATTACATTAAACAATTGATGATCTCCTTGTAAATATTGAACACCAGGACTTGATAATTCTAATCTAATTAAAACTGAAAATGCGGTACCTATCATACCTGCAAATACAGAAAAAATTAAATAAAGAGTACCTATTTCTTTAGCATTTGTTGAATTGAGCCAATTCATTTTTAAACTAAAAAAAAATTTTATTTATTTATTTATTTTTTAATCTAATTTCTTTTAATTTCTTTAAATATACTAATTAACTCCTTATTATACTTTTTACTATTTTTAATGTGTACTTCCTAAAATACTCTCTCTCCTTTTTATTATTATTATTTCGCGAAGCGAGCGAAGCGGTATTTATAATTGTCGCGAAGCGAGCGTAGCGCTAATAAAAAATTCTCCATCTCGCTTCGCTCGCTACGCGAGAAGAAGAAGTTCGAAGAATTATGGACAATGAGGGTGTCGTTAATCTTCTTCCCTATGGACAAAGGTAAATTAAATAGGTAGGGAAAACAAAGAAAAAAGGATATAAGAGGATTACATTTTCATTATAAGAAGTAGGCCTCCATCCTTACCTTTGTCTCCGGAAGTCATCCATAGAGGAGACCAACCATAGGGAAGTAAAAAAAAATAGGGAGGGATCATGAGAGGTATAAGGAGTATAACTCTTCCTATTTTTTTTAAGGGATAGTCCGAGAGACTAATTCTGACTTTACAATAACTAGATACTCACTGGTAAGTCAAAAATAAACGTACATTACTATTTACCTCTTATCCTTTCCTAATAATGGACTTACATTTTTACCGCTTTTATCGCGTAGCGAGCGAAGCGGTAGGTAGAGAAAATAATTAGAAATTTAAATACTTAAAATTTTAAGATCTATGGTCAACCTTCTATTTATCTTCCTATCGCGAAGCGAGCGAAGCGAGCGTACGCGGTAAAGACTTTTTATTAAATTATTAATATTATTTTTATCGTGGCAGCGGTCTTCCCTCCCATTCCTCCCTCACTACGTAGTGAGTGAGGAGGATAAAGGAGGAGTACGCGGTAATTTTATTACTTACAGCCCCTATGGAGAGGGGAAAAACAACCTTTATAAAAAATATTATAAAAGTATAATAATTAATCAAAATTAATTATCTCTATTTATAAGTAATATTATATAAAAAAAAAATAACTTTGCTTTTAGTTTTATTGTTCTTCTCCTTTAAGGAGCTCCTCTTTTATTATAACATTTATTAATTTTTGTTATATAAAAGTCCCTCTCCTTCGGAAGGAGGGAGTAAAAACTAAATATAAAGAATCATACAAAAATATAGACACCCTACCCTTTCATACCTCTCCTATGGAGACCTTCCTACTTTTTATATATCTTTTCTTTCCTCCTCCATCCATAGGGAAGGACTCCCTCTCTTAAAGATCGTACGCGCTCCTGTGAGTAAGGAGGATGTAGTTCACATGCAAAGTACTCCTCCTTTATCCTCCTCACTCACTACGTAGTGAGGGAGGAAAGGGAGGGAATAAAATTAGTAGAATCAAACAAAGTATAAAGAAATATAAGTAAAATATTATATTTATATTATCAGTCCTAAAAATTTTTTATTTTATTATGACAAATTTATTTATTCAATCACCTTTAAGTCAATTTGAAGTAGTTAACTTAATAGGAGTTAATGCTCCAATTTTAGGTAATTTACATTTAAATTTAACTAATTTAGGTTTATATGCCAGTTTTGTATTATTTATCATCTTAGGATTACATATTTATGGAAATAATGATAGTAGATTAATACCAAATAAATGGTCAATATCATTAGAATCATCATATCAAAGTTTAAATACTATGGTAAGAGAACAAATAGGATCACAAAGTGAAAGATATTTTCCTTTCATTTATTCATTATTTTTCTTTATATTAATAGGTAATTTAATTTCAAATGTTCCTTATTCATTTGCAATAACAGCAAGTGGAGTAGTATCATTAGGATTAAGTTTTACAATCTTTATTGGTGTTACAATATTAGCTTTATCTATACATAAATTAAAATTCTTTGCTTTCTTTATACCAGCAGGTACACCTTTAAATTTAGTTCCTTTATTAGTGTTAATTGAATTAGTTTCTTATTTAGCTAGAGCTGTTTCTTTAGGAGTTAGACTTTTTGCAAATCTTACAGCAGGTCATACTTTATTAAAAATACTATCTACTTATTTATTTAAATTATTTTCAGGTAGTTTATTTATTGCTATTCTTACATTAATACCTTTTGCTATATTTTTAGCTTTAGTTGGTCTAGAAATAGCTGTTTCTTTAATACAAGCTTTTGTTTTTACTTTATTAGTTTGTTCTTACTTAAGAGATGCTATTGAATTACACTAATTTTTAGTTAACTTAATATTTGTCTTCCATCCTCCTTCTCCTTCTCCTTCTCCTTCTCCTTCTCCTTCTCATTATCCTTCTCATTATCCTTCGGAAGGAAGGAAGGTCCTTCTCGCTACGCGGTCCTATGGATGGAGGAGTACACAGTATAATTATTCTAAGTTAAATACCTTAGAATAATAAAAAATAGTTTATGATCCCCCATAGTAGTTTATTATGGTGGACCTTAGGAAGGAGTCCTAGTTTTACTCCTCCTCACTCACTACGTAGTGAGGGACTCCTTACCCAGGAGGAAACTAAATTGGAGAAATTCCTTTGTAATTATATCCTTTCCACTAATAGTGGCACATTTGCTTTTGTAATTGCAAAGCACAGAGAGATTCCTACTTTTTATAAAGATCCTTTGTTTTACTAATTTTAGTACATAAGCAAAGCATAAGGACCTATAGGGAAGGAGGGAGGAGGACCTGATGAAAAAGGAACAACATTTATTAAATGAAACAAAAATGAAACAAAAAAAAATATGAAATTTACCGCGTACGCTCGCTTCGCTCGCTTCGCGACAATAACTTCACTTTTCTTTATTTTAGCTTTAATTTTAGATTTTATAGTAAGAAGTAAGTACTTAGGTGTTTCAATTAAAAATAATTATTTAAATTTAATTAATAAGTCTTATTTTACCATATATTTTTTTATTTTACTTTTAATTTTTGTTTTATTAACTTTACTTGGTTTCGCGTACGCGCTTGACATTAGTTTGTTTAACTTAGTTGAATTTGAATCATTTAAATTTTAAGTAAATAAAAATTTAGGTGATAATGCTGATATTACTACTAGTAATTCTTCTACTACTTCTTCTTCTACGGTTGAGTCTTCTAATAATACTCCTAATCACTCATCTAATAATAGTAATGTAATTGTTAATTCAACTGTAACAGGGACAGTTAATGATGGAACATTGAGTATTAATACACCCCAAATACATATTAAAATTCCAAGTGAAGGTGTTAATACTATAGCTGCTGTAGCTTCATCTGCTGGAGGAGCAGCTATGGCTTTTAAAGTTGCTCAACATATATCTGGCCCGCCTGCTATGAAAATAGCTGCAGGATTAGGAGTTATGGCGGGAATACAAGCAAGTACAGCTATTATGTCTAAAGTTCTTAATAGCTCAAATAATAATAGTAATAGTAATAGTAATAGTAATAGTAATAGTAATAGTTATATTGGTAATTTATTTAGCAATTCAAATTCAGATTTATTAAATAATAAATTCCCTGATTTTCCATTAAATTTATTAATAGAAGTTAATAAATTGATTGATGTTGAATTATTATTTTTAATTATCAATTTAAATATACATATTCGCGTAGCGAGCGTAGCGGTAAAAATATTTGAAACAAATATTTTACAATAAATATTTACCTAATAATAAATTTGGTAAATATTTAAGTATATTATTAAATCGGTATGTATATCTGTGGAATATTTCTTCTAATTTTATTTTAGTAATAAGTTGGATTATGTTGTTTTTTTGTGTAATTTTTTTAAAAATAGCTATGTATTATATTTTTAATACTAATTAAATATATTTTTCCTTTTCTTCCCTATGGATATTCGCTCGCTTCGCGAAGCGAGCGTACGCGGTAAAAATATTAATTATAAAATTAATTTATCACTATATCCATCTCCATATTTATCTTCCTATCGCGAAGCGAGCGAAGCGAGCGTACGCGGTAAAGACTTAATTAAATTTTGTCTTTTTTGTGTGAATAGTCCTATGCTCACTTATGAAGGGTTATGGAGAGATAAGTTATTTAATTATTACAAAAAAAGGCTAATTTTTAAGCCCCTCTCTACATCTACATAGTCCGCTCACAGTTGTTATTTATGGTGAAAAAAATGTGGTATCTTATTATTTTCATTATTAAGTTTTTATTTTCTAGCTCTTCCGACTCCCCTCCATACCTTCGCAAGGGAGGAAAGACTCACTCAATAGGTCTTAATTAGGATTAGTTTACTTATTTTATTTAGTTTATACTTTGCTTTTTTAATTTTTCCTTAAAAATAAAAATGAATATGAGAAAACAATGGAACAATTATGAAATAAAATTAAAAAATCCTACAATAATAAGTAAAGATTTATTAAAGGTAAATGTGAATAAGTTTTGGGATAAGTATATGAATCGATTAGATGATAATCAAATTGCCTTATTTATATTAAGAATAAAGTTTGAAAATAATCAAAGTATTAGTGCAAGTACTTTACAAAGAATTGATAAAACAAGTAAAAATGATATTATAGAATATTTACATAGCAGAATTTCGCTTTCAAATGAAGCATATTCAACAACTCCAATTAAGAGTCTTATATTTAGTTATGGAATAAGGGAAGGAAAATTAGATTCGAATATTTTAGGAAGAGAAACAGATAACAAGTCTAATATTGAGACTAAATTTCAGTTATACTATAAACATAAGTTACCTATCTTAATAACTGGAAAAGTAAATGAATATGGAAAAATATTAAGTAGTAGCGATAATCAATATACTATTTTTGTTAATAATAATACACTGATATTATTAGAAATAACAACTATTGATAAACAGCAAGTTAATAGAATTAAATATATTAGAAATGGGCAAATAATTTACAATTGGACTGATACAGTAATAGGTTTAAGTAATGTGGTAAGGGAAATTGGAAAATCAGTATATTACTATGAAAATGGAGAGTTAGTATTAATCAAAATTGAAAAGAAATCGAAAGCTATGGAGATAACTAAAACAAGAAAAAAGATTAATAACAAGATTATAACAATGGACCTTGAAACTATATTAATAGATAATGTACATACTCCATATTTATTAAGTTGGTTTGATGGAAATATAACTAAATCTTATTTTATAAATGACTTAGATCCTGTAACTATTAATTATAATATTTTAAAAATGGTTAATAGTGCAATGGATGATATTTGCATAAAAAAATATAGAAACTATAAAATATACTTCCATAATTTCAGTAAGTTTGATGGATATTTCTTAATTAAATACTTAGCTAAAATTGGTACATGTGATCCAATAATACACAAAGGAAAAATTCTTTCCGTCAAATTTGCTTATAATAATTATAATGTTACATTTAAAGATTCTTATTTATTATTACCTAGCTCTTTAAGGAAGTTATGTGAATCTTTCGTAGTAGAATCAGCTAAAGGAATTTTTCCTTATGCCCTTATGGACATTGATTACATAGGGGTTGTACCTGATTATAAATTATTTTCTCGCGGTCGCGGCAGCGGTAAAATAGGTCTTGATATCTATGAAAATTATAAAAAATCATTTGCTAATAAAAAATGGAACTTTAGAAATGAGGCAATCAAATATTGTGAGTTAGATTGTATATCATTATATCAAATATTAAGTAAGTTTAATACGTTAATTTTTAATAAATTTAAGCTAAATATTAATAAGTATCCAACATTACCTAGTTTATCATTTGATATCTTTAGAAGCCAATATCTAAAGAAAAATAGTGTACATATGTTGAGTGGGAATATAGCAAATGAGATAAGACAGGGTTATACTGGGGGTGCTTGTGATATGTATATTCCATCTATAGCTCCTTATGGGGGACGGGGAGAAGTACACGGTATACATAAAACAATTAAAATTCCTTTAGCTATGGATGGGAAGAAAATATATGCTTATGATGTAAATTCTTTATATCCGTATGTTATGGCTAACTGTAAACTACCTATTGGTAAACCAACTTATTTTACTGGTGACATAACAAAAATAGATAAGAAAGCATTTGGATTTTTCTATTGTAAAATAACTACACCAAAAAATTTAGAGCATCCTATAATACAAACACGTGTTAAAACTAATGATGGATTAAGAACTGTAGCACCGTTGGGAAGCTGGAATGATATGGTATTCTCGGAAGAAATGTATAACGCAATGAAATTCGGTTATAAATTCGAAGTTTTATGGGGTTATACATTTGAATCAGATTTGATATTTGATGGCTTTGTTAAAGATTTATATCAAATACGATTAGAATATCCTAAATCAGATCCAATGAATTATGTAGCCAAGATTATCATGAATTCATTATATGGAAGATTCGGTATGGATGATAATTTTGTAATAACATCAATTATGAGTAAGGAAGATTATTTTAAATTTGAAGAGTTAGATAAAGATAACTCAATATTAGATGTTATCGATTTAGATGATAATTTAATAGTTCAGACTAAAAATCCAAAAGTTGAGTTGGATACTTCATTGGATAATGGTAATGAAGTTCATAATGTTAATATTTCAATTGCCGCAGCAATTACTGCTTATGGTAGAATACATATGTCTCAATTTAAAAATAGTAAAGATTTTATTTTATATTATTCAGATACAGATTCAGCTTATATTAGTAAACCATTAGATCCAAAGTTTATTGGTAGTGGACTAGGATTAATGAAATTGGAACATATCTGTAAAGATGCTATATTTTTAGCTAGGTTATTTTGTATAAGTATTATTTAATTTATTAGTATTATAATACTTAACATATTTTTCAACTACTTACTCCCCTCAATAGGGACAACTTTGTTTTAGCTTATGATTTGCAAAGCAAATGTGTCCCAACTTTAACCATAGGGAGGGGAGCACTACTTAAGGAGTCCCTTAATAGATATATATAGGGTGGCCTATTGTAGAGGGGGTTAAAAAGAAATTCTATAAACCAAGTTCTGTTAATTTACACTCAATATTAAATAAAATATAATATATTTTACCTTCCTCCTTACAGACAAGTAATTGTAATCCTTACCTATGGATCTTTATGGGGACAAAAGCAAAAATTCTAAGGGCTACGGATAATATAGCAGTCAAATATTTGCAAAGGCAATAGGTGTAAATATAAATAAAAATCTAATAAAAAAAAAGGTAAAATATAGGATAATAACTGGATTATTTATAGAGTTTTCTACATTTTTCTTTTTTTTAATCCATTACTTCTCTTGAAATAATCCTGAAGGATTAAGGGTTCCTATGTAGCGCGTACTCCTTCTCGCGAAGCGAGCGAAGCGAAGAAGAGGAAGAGAAAAACTACGTTATTGGATATATAAAATATTTTTCTCGCGGCAGCGGTAATATAGAAAATTGTAACATACTAAAGTGTTAAATATTTAATCATTACTATTTTTAATTTACAGCATCCATACCTATAGTTAAATACTTATTTTGTTTTTACTTAAGGATTCCTTCATTATTATTCCCGTTTAGGCAAAGGTAATTAAATTAGAGGTTGATAGCTAAAATTAAAAATAGTAATGTGGATAAATCATTCACTATAAATTATAATTTACTTTAAGTTTACCACAAAATTAATTCTGTTAATATTATATTTTAATTTACCTATGGTTTTCCTTAATTATAAATAATTATATATTAAGAATTTCTTTTTTCTCAATTAAGCAAAGGATCTATTAAAAAAGTAGGAGTAGCTATGGTGGGGTTGGTTTATTTTACAAAGCCTATGGAGAAAATAAAAATTTATATAAAAAAATTATGAGCTGATTTTATAGTAATAGTATTAGCTCCTTTTTTATTTTTGTTAGTAATATTAGCAATATCTAAATAATTTACTTTTCCTGGACTAGTAGCTCCTCTTTCGAAATTTTTAGTTGTCAATCTAGGAATTATAGGTTCTTTCATTAATCTTCCTCCTATTTTTAACTTTAGACCTGATAAGAAAGCAGGTATAAGATTTATAGATTTTAAATTATGGTCATTTAAATTTTTAACTGCTTTATTTGAATAAATTTTATTAATAGCAATTCTAGATTTTTTTCTTTTATTTCTAATATTTAAAGAAAGTAGATTAACTAAAATATTACTATCAAAAAAAGGATTATGTAATCTAGTAATTTGGAAAACAACTGGTTTATTAAATTTTCTTGTTAATATTTCAATTATTATTTTAAATTTATTAATAAAAACTTCAGCTAAATTAAATTTTCTT
>Ga0208322_1000066_pt1 | contig 16059 bp, 10 predicted proteins | sample June2015DPH_8_10_2_FD_184697 | JGI IMG/M metagenome (GOLD analysis project Ga0208322, IMG submission 184697) | Peatland microbial communities from SPRUCE experiment site at the Marcell Experimental Forest, Minnesota, USA - June2015DPH_8_10... | ecosystem: Environmental > Terrestrial > Soil >...
CCGGGATCCGGTTGCCCGGCAAGCCTGATAGCGTGATCGACACCAGCGGAATGAAGAACCCGGCCATGCCGATGCCCTGGATCAGTGTGGGGAGCAGCAGCGAAGACGTGTCGACGCCGGTCGTATAGCGCGAACGCATCCAGAAACACAGCGCGAACACCAGGAACGACGCCGTCGCGATGTAGCGTGGATCGGTACGCGGCAGAATCTTGCCAGTGATGGGCGAGAGCAGCACCGCGAAAAGGCCGACCGGCGCCATCACGAGGCCGGCGTTGGTGGCGGTGTAGCCCAGATCGGTTTGCAGCCACAGCGGCAACAACACGAGATTGCCGAAGTAGAGCCCGTAGCCGATCGACAGCGCCACCGTGCCGCCGGTGAAATTGCGCTTGCTGAAGAGCGACAGATCGACCACCGGATGCTCCGCGGTCAGCTCCCAGACAATGAAAAACGCCAGCGCAATCACCGCGGTCAGCGCCAGCACCACGACCGTGGTCGACGCGAACCAGTCGAGGTCCTTGCCCTTGTCGAGCATCACCTGCAGCGAGCCCACCCAGATGATCAGCAAGGCCAGTCCCACCCCGTCGATCGGCGCTTTGCGGATCACCGAATCGCGATTGCGAAAGATCGTCCACGTAGCAATCGCCGCGACCGTACCAACCGGAATGTTGACGTAGAAAATCCACGGCCACGAGATGTTGTCCGAGATCCAGCCGCCCAGAATGGGTCCGGCCACCGGTGCAATCAGCGTGGTCATCGCCCACATCGAGAGCGCCATGGGCGCCTTCGCGCGTGGATAGCTGGCAAGCAGAAGGGTTTGCGACAGCGGAATCATCGGGCCGGCCACGGCGCCTTGCAGCACGCGCGAGGCGAGCAGGAAGGGCAGCGTTGGAGCCAGGCCGCACATCCACGATGAGATCACGAACAGGATGATCGACGCCATGAACAGGCGCACCTGGCCGATGCGCTCGGTGAGCCAGCCGGTCAGCGGCACGGAGATCGCGTTCGCCACCGCGAACGAGGTGATCACCCACGTGCCCTGATCGGACGAAACGCCGAGATCCCCGGAGATGGACGGGATCGACACGTTCGCGATCGAGGTGTCGAGCACATTCATGAAAACAGCGAGCGACACTGCGATGGTGCCGATCACCAGTCGCGCCCCCTCTAACGGCGGATGAGGGATTTGCGCTTGAGCCTGAGCCATGTATTAGAAACCTTGTTTAAACGTGGCGCGGCTTACATTGCCTTGGCTGGTGCCTTCGTATCGCGGGCGGCGACCGACTTTTGTGCGCCGCCATTCGGACCTGCGTTTTCAGCAATGATGCGGGCGATTTCGGCGTCGGCCTCGTCACCGTACTTGTCGAACACGTTGGTCTGATAAACCGTGTTCTGTGCTTCGCCCAACTGGCCGCCGTTTTCGTCCTTGATGGTGACGTCGACGTTCATCGACAGGCCGATCCGTAGCGGATGCTTTTCGAGTTCTTGCGGGTCAAGCTGGATCCGCACTGGCAGACGCTGCACCACCTTGATCCAGTTGCCCGTTGCGTTCTGCGCCGGCAGCAACGAGAACGCCGAACCCGTGCCGGCCGAGAAGCCGACCACCTTGCCGTGGAACACGACCGACGAACCGTACACGTCGGCGATCAGTTCAACCGGCTGGCCGATGCGAATATGCCTCAGTTGCCCTTCCTTGAAGTTGGCATCGACCCACACGGCATTCAGCGGCACGATGGCCATCAATGGATTACCTGGCGAGACGCGCTGGCCAACCTGCACGGAGCGCTTGGCGACGTAGCCGGTGACCGGCGCCGGCAGCGTGTTACGGGCGTTGGCGAGATACGCGTCGCGAACCTTGGCGGCAGCGGCTTCAACGTTCGGGTGATCCGCAATCGTGGTGTTGGCGGTCAGGGCGCGGTTCGAGGCGAGTTGCTGTTTGGCGGCGTCGAGGGCGGCCTGCGCGCTCTTCACAGCGTCACGGGCGTGCGAGATCTCTTCCTGCGACACGGCGCCGGTCTGGGCCACCATCATCCGGCGGCGCAGGTCGTCCTGAGCGCGCGACAGATCGGCCTCGCGCACTTCAACTTGCGCCTGATACTGGTTGTCGTCGGCAAACAGGCCGCGCACCTGGCGCACCACCTGGCCAAGATTCGCTTCGGACTGCTGCAGGGCGACGCGCGCATCGGCCGGGTCCAGCACGACGACCGGGTCGCCCGCCTTGACGGTCTGGGTGTCGTCGGCGTTGACCGCAATGACCGTGCCGGTCACTTGCGGCGTGATTTGCACCACGTTGCCGTTCACATACGCGTCGTCAGTCGACTCGTGGAAGCGCGCAACGAGGAAGTAGTACAGCCCGTAGGCGATCGCGGCAATCAGGATCACGATGACGAGCAGCGTCATCATGATCTTGCGTTTGCCGTTGTTCGCCGGTTGTGCGTTGGCGGCAGGTTGCTGGGGGGTGCTCATTGATATGCTCCGTATTCTCTCAATCTGCGTCGTTTATTCGGGGGGCACTCGGATTCAGTTCGCGGCAGCCTGCGCCGCGGGTGCGGCTGACGCTGCCGCCGGTGCATCGGCCGCACCATCGTTGGGTGGCACTGTGAGGCCAGTCTGCGTCGCGTCGAAACCGCCGCCCAAGGCCTTGATCAGGCCAATCTGCATGTCACGGCGTCTCATCTTCAGGTTCGTCACCGTCTGTTCGGCGGCGAGGCGATTCTGATCGGCATTCAGCACCTGCAATTGTTCCGACAGGCCAGCCTTATAGCGGATCACGGCCAGTTGGTAAGCCTTGGTCGACGCGTCGAGTGCGCGCTGCGCGTCGCCTGACTGCTGGTCGATCGAACGGATCGACGTGATCTGTGTGGCGACATCCGAGAGCGCGTTGATCAGCGTCTGGTTGTAGTTGGCGACATCGAGATCGAAGTCGGCGTAGCGGCCTTTCAGTTGCGAGCGCAAGGCACCGGCGTCGAAGATCGGCAGGTGAATGGCCGGCCCGAACTGCATGCTGCGGCTCGAGGCAGTCAGGAATCTGCCCCAGCCAAACGCATCGAAACCGAAGCCGGCCGACAGATTGACGTCCGGGAAAAACTCCGCCTTGGCTTCCTTCACGTCATGCATCTCGGCTTCGACCTGCCAGCGTGCTGCCACGATATCCGGGCGGCGTGACACCAGATCGGCCGGCAGGTTATCCGGCAGCGTCACAGTATTGCCGGCCGTCAGGACCGGCTTGGCGATCTGCAGCCCGCGATCCGGTCCCTTACCGAGCAGCGCGCCGAGCTGGTAGCGCACGGTGGCGATCTGGCCGTCGAGGTCGGTCACATTGGCCTGGCTGGTGGCAATGTTGCCGTTCGCGGTCTGGCGCTCGACGTTGGTGTCGAGGCCGGCGACGACGCGCCCGTTTGTGATCCGCCCGATATCCTGGCGATTGGCGATTTCACGGGCGGCGATATCGCGCAGCGCGTACAGCTGCGCCAACTGGTTATAGGTGCTGGCGACTGACGCGGCGAGCGTCACACGCGCCTGCTGCACGTCGGCTTCGGCGGCTTTCTCCTGCGACACGGCCTGACCCAGGCGCTGGCGGTTCTTGCCCCACAGGTCGAGATCCCACGAGGCGCTGGCCAGTACATTGTTTTCGCTATACCAGGTGGCGCCATAGGGCGGCGGATAGATCGAGTTGGCCGAGAAGATCTCGCGGTTCCATGAGTAACTGCCGTTCACCTTCGGATAGAGCGCCGAGCGCGTGCTTTCGATGTACGACGAAGCCTTCGCGAGCCGCGCCTGCGCCTGGGCGATCGATGGGCTGCCTTCCAGCGCCTCCGCGATCAGTTGCGGCAGTTGCGGGTCGCCGAACTGGTTGGCCCAGTCGAGCGACGGCCACTGGCCACCCTGTGACGGCAGGCTCTGATTGGACTCGTACTGCGCCGCCGACGACATCTGTTTGTCGCTCTTGATGCCGCTGTAGTTCGCGCACCCCGCGAGGGCAAGCGCCGCCACCGCCGCGGTGACCGCGGCCCGGCACGACACCGCGGGCGCGCACAGAGAAAGGGATTTCATCGCTTGACTCTTTTGAGTGTCAGTGGATTGTAATGATGGATGCTGCAAACAGCCTAGGACGATTCGCTGTCGGAATTTATTGTCGCGTCACGGGTTATGCCCGATAGATCACAGCCGCTGTTGGTCAGTACGCGGCGCAGCATGCTTTTCAGAAAGCCCACTTCTTCCGGCGTAAAACCGGCGAGCAGGTTGTCGATTACGCCGTTGAAGATGGCCGGCATGCGTACCGCGATGCTCTGGCCCTCGGGCGTCAACGCGAGCCGCACCACCCGCCGGTCTTCGTTACTGCGCACCCGGGTGAGGAGGCCCCGCTTCTCCAGGCGGTCCACCAGACGGGTGACCGCGCTGGCGTCGATGCCGTATTCGCGGGCCAGTTCCGCAGCAAGCAGGCACTTGCCGCTTGCTACCATGAACAGGATGCTGGCCTGCTGGCTGGTGATGCCGAGTTCGGCCATGGTGCGCTGCGTGACCAGATTCGACAGGGTCGATTTCGTGCGCGAAATCAGATAACCGACACTTTCGCCTAGCTGATAAGCGCTGATTTCCGGCGGCGGCGCAGGGGTCTGATGGGTCATGATTATGATGCGACTGCAATGGTTGACTAAGCAGGATTATAAAGGTCCGTTAGTTGACGCGGCAAGCGTTATTGCAGCTTAGGTAAGGATGTTTGCCCGCTCAAGTTATTAAAGAGAGACCGTTGCTGTGGGACACTCGGGCCCGAAGGCCGTCGGTACAGGCCGTCAGGACAGGCAATTGTGTGAGGAAAGCTACAGGAAATCTGTCAGGCGAGGGAGGTGCCGCGGTCGTTGCGCGCAGGAACGGATAACGGCGAGTTAGGGAATACCAGAGATACCTTAATCTGCGCGTGCTACAATATTGGGTTCCCAAAAGTGCGCTTTGGGCTTTGTTGGCTTTGTACACAATGCTGCAGCTGGCGCACTCAACTGTCTTCAGGTTCCTATGACTCGCGCCCTACGCAACATCGCCATTATTGCCCACGTCGACCACGGCAAGACCACACTCGTCGACCAGCTGCTCCGTCAGACTGCCACGTTCCGCGACAACCAGCAGGTTGTCGAGCGCGTGATGGACTCGAACGACATCGAAAAGGAACGTGGTATCACGATCCTGTCGAAAAACTGCGCGGTCGAATACGAAGGTACGCACATCAACATCGTCGACACGCCGGGCCACGCCGACTTCGGCGGTGAAGTGGAGCGCGTGCTGTCAATGGTCGACTCGGTGCTGCTGCTGGTCGACGCCGTTGAAGGTCCGATGCCGCAAACGCGCTTCGTGACGAAGAAGGCGCTGGCCCTCGGCCTCAAGCCGATCGTGGTCATCAACAAGGTGGACCGCCCGGGCGCGCGGATTGACTGGGTGATCAACCAGACCTTCGACCTGTTCGACAAGCTGGGTGCAACCGACGAGCAGCTCGACTTCCCGATCGTCTACGCGTCGGGCCTCAATGGCTATGCGGGCTTGACCTCGGACGTGCGCGAAGGCGATATGCGTCCGCTGTTCGAAGCCGTGCTGCAACACGTCCCGGTTCGCCCGGCGGATCCGGAAGCGCCACTGCAGTTGCAGATCACCTCGCTGGACTATTCGTCGTACGTCGGCCGTATCGGCGTGGGCCGTATCACGCGTGGCCGCATCAAACCGGGCATGGCCGTGGCCGTGCGTTCGGGTCCGGACGGCGCGATCCTCAACCGCAAGATCAACCAGGTGCTGTCGTTCAAGGGCCTCGAGCGCGTCCAGGTGGATTCCGCTGAAGCCGGCGACATCGTGCTGATCAACGGTATCGAAGAAATCGGCATTGGCGTGACCATCTGCGCACCGGAACAACCGGAAGCGCTGCCGATGATCACGGTGGACGAGCCGACCCTGACGATGAACTTCCTCGTGAATTCGTCGCCGCTGGCTGGCCGTGAAGGCAAGTTCGTGACGAGCCGTCAGATCCGTGACCGTTTGTTCAAGGAACTGAACCACAACGTCGCGCTGCGCGTGAAGGAAACGGGCGACGAAACCACGTTTGAAGTGGCAGGCCGCGGCGAATTGCACCTGACCATTCTCGTGGAAAACATGCGCCGTGAAGGCTATGAGCTGGCCGTGTCGCGTCCGCGCGTGGTGATGCAGGAAATCGAAGGCGTAAAGCACGAGCCGTACGAAAACCTGACCGTCGACATGGAAGACTCCCATCAGGGTGGCGTGATGGAAGAGCTGGGTCGCCGCAAGGGCGAAATGCTCGACATGGCATCGGACGGGCGTGGCCGTACGCGTCTCGAATACCGTATTTCCGCGCGTGGCCTGATTGGCTTCCAGTCAGAATTCCTCACGCTCACGCGCGGCACGGGTCTGATGAGCCATACGTTCGACTCGTATCAGCCGGTCAGGGAAGGCGCGGTGGGCGAGCGTCGCAACGGCGTGCTGATTTCGCAGGACGACGGCGCGGCGGTTGCCTACGCGCTGTGGAAGCTGCAGGATCGCGGCCGTATGTTCGTGTCGCCGGGTGAGCCGCTGTACGAAGGCATGATCATCGGTATTCACAGCCGCGACAACGACCTGGTTGTAAATCCCATCAAGGGCAAGCAGCTGACCAACGTGCGTTCGTCGGGTACCGACGAAGCGGTGCGTCTCGTGCCGCCGATCCAGATGTCGCTGGAATACGCGGTGGAATTCATCGACGACGACGAGCTGGTCGAAGTCACGCCGCAATCCATCCGTCTGCGCAAGCGCTATCTGAAGGAACATGAGCGTCGTAGCGCGAGCCGCAAGGGCGCCGTGGACTAACCCACGCGTTTCCATCGTGCAACGCAACACAAAAGCCGCCTTCGGGCGGCTTTTGTTATTTCCCCGGTCGCAAGTGACTATTTCCGGGATGGTTGAACAACACCGTTGCGTTTCCTGCAACGGTCCGCGAAAGCCCGCCAGCAAAGGCTTCTGCGGCGTTATGCCTGCTATATGCACCCTCTGTTATGTGATATGCTTCCGCGGATGCAAGTTAAGGTCCTTCCAAGCAAGACTTGATTCGCGCAATCCGCCAAACGGTCAGGCCGTGTCGCGGAAGGTTTCAGTAACCCGCTATTTCTCGAGAAACTCGAAGAAAGGTGAGCGTAAAAATGATGAAGCAATTCCAGTCGAACTCCTATCTGTTCGGCGGCAATGCTCCGTACGTAGAAGAAATGTACGAAGCATATCTCGATAATCCGGCGTCAGTGCCCGAGAACTGGCGCAGCTATTTCGACGCGTTGCAGAACGTTCCTGCATCGGATGGCAGCAATGCCAACGACGTGGCTCATGGCCCGATCGTCGAATCGTTTGCGCAACGGGCCAAGGCCAATGCCTTCATCCCGCGCACCGCGCCTGGCGGCGAAGATCTCGCTACCGCGCGCAAGCAAGTCTATGTGCAGTCCCTCATCGGCGCATATCGCTTCCTCGGCTCGCAATGGGCCAATCTCGATCCCCTGAAGCGCCGCGAACGTCCCGCGATCCCTGAACTTGAACCCGGATTCTACGACTTCACTGAAGCCGACATGGACCAGGAGTTCAGCGCGACCAACCTGTATTTCGGTTTCGAGCGCGCATCGTTGCGGGAAATCGTCAAGGCGTTGCGCGACACGTACTGCGGCACGATCGGCGCCGAGTACATGTACATCAGCGATCCGGAACAGAAGCGCTGGTGGAAAGAGAAGCTCGAGTCGATCCGTTCGACGCCGAATTTCTCGAACGACAAGAAAAAGCACATCCTCAATCGCCTGACGGCAGCTGAAGGCCTCGAGCGCTTCCTGCACACCAAGTACGTCGGCCAGAAGCGCTTCTCGCTGGAAGGCGGCGAAAGCTTCATCGCCTCGATGGACGAAGTCGTGCGTCACGGCGGCGCTCGCGGCGTTCAGGAAATCGTCATCGGCATGGCCCACCGTGGCCGTCTGAATGTGCTGGTCAATACGCTTGGCAAGATGCCGGCTGACCTGTTTGCCGAATTCGAAGGCAAGCACGTTGACGATCTGCCGGCTGGCGACGTCAAGTACCACAAGGGTTTCTCGTCGGATGTTTCGACCGAAGGCGGCCCGGTTCACCTGTCGCTCGCGTTCAACCCGTCGCACCTTGAAATCGTCAATCCGGTGGTCGAAGGTTCGGCCAAGGCCCGGATGGACCGTCGCGGCGACGACAGCGGCCTGCAAGTGCTGCCGGTGCAGATCCACGGCGACGCGGCTTTCGCTGGCCAGGGCGTCGTGATGGAAACGCTGAACCTCGCGCAAACGCGTGGTTACGGCACACACGGCACCCTGCACATCGTCATCAATAACCAGATCGGCTTCACTACGTCGGATCCGCGCGACTCGCGCTCGACGCTGTACTGCTCGGACGTCGTCAAGATGATCGAAGCACCGGTGCTGCACGTGAACGGTGACGATCCTGAAGCCGTGGTGCTGGCAACGCAGCTCGCTATCGACTTCCGGATGCAGTTCCACAAGGACGTCGTCGTCGACATCGTCTGCTTCCGCAAGCTGGGTCACAACGAGCAGGACACGCCGGCGGTTACGCAGCCGCTGATGTACAAGACGATTGCGAAGCACCCGGGCACGCGCGCACTGTACGCTGAAAAGCTGGTGCAACAAGGCGTGATCACGGCGGCTGACGGGGAAGAGTACGTCAAGGCTTACCGCAAGGCGATGGACGAAGGCCACCACACGGTCGACCCGGTTCTGTCGAACTACAAGAGCAAGTACGCGGTGGACTGGGTCCCGTTCCTGAACCGCAAGTGGACCGACGCAGCGGATACCGCAGTGCCGCTCGCCGAACTGAAGCGTCTCGCCGAGCGCGTCACCACGATTCCGGAAAACTTCAAGGTGCACCCGCTCGTCGAGCGCGTCATCAACGACCGCCGTGCCATGGGCCGTGGTGAAGCAAAGCTGGACTGGGGCATGGGCGAACACCTGGCATTCGCGTCGCTGGTCGCATCGGGCTACGCAGTGCGCCTGACCGGTCAGGACTCGGGTCGTGGTACGTTCACGCACCGTCACGCGGTGCTGCACGATCAGAACCGCGAACGCTGGAACGACGGTACCTACGTGCCGCTGCAGAACATCGCCGAAGGTCAGGCGAAGTTCAACGTGATCGACTCGGTGCTGTCGGAAGAGGCCGTTCTGGGCTTCGAATACGGCTACTCGACCGCTGAACCGAACACGTTCGTCGCATGGGAAGCGCAGTTCGGCGACTTCGTGAACGGCGCGCAAGTCGTGATCGACCAGTTCATCTCGTCGGGCGAAGTGAAGTGGGGTCGCGTTTCGGGTCTCACGATGCTGCTGCCGCACGGCTACGAAGGCCAGGGTCCGGAGCACTCGTCGGCACGTATCGAGCGTTTCCTGCAACTGTGCGCAGACCACAACATGCAGGTCGTTCAGCCGACCACGCCGGCGCAGATTTTCCACCTGCTGCGCCGTCAGATGATCCGCCTGTTCAGGAAGCCGCTGATCGTCGCTACGCCGAAGTCGCTGCTGCGTCACAAGGAAGCTGTGTCGGATCTGTCCGAACTGGCGAAGGGCGCGTTCCAGCCGATCATCGGCGAAGTGGACGAAGCGATCGAAGCGAAGAAGGTCAAGCGCGTGATCGTCTGCTCGGGTCGCGTGTACTACGACATCATCGCGCATCGCCGCGAAGTCAAGTCAAACGACGTCGCGATCGTCCGTATCGAACAGCTCTATCCGTTCGCGCACAAGCAGTTCGAAGCGGAAATCAAGAAGTACGACAACGCGACCGAAGTGGTCTGGGTGCAGGACGAGCCGCAAAATCAGGGCCCGTGGTTCTACATCGAGCATCATCTGAAGGAAGGCATGAAGGACGGACAGAAGCTGGCATACAGCGGTCGTCCGGCTTCGGCTTCCCCGGCAGTCGGGTACTACGCGAAGCATTACGAACAGCTGAAGGCGCTGATCGAAGGTGCATTCGGCCGTCTGAAGAGCTCGTCGATCGCTAAATAACTTTTTGAACCGAACCGGGAAAGCGCCGCGCGCTTTCCCGCGCCGCGTCTAACAGTTCACAAGCGGTTCGCAGACGGTTCGTTGTCACCAGATACGTATTCAGGAAAATCACAATGGCTATTGTAGAAGTCAAGGTCCCCCAGCTTTCGGAGTCGGTTTCGGAAGCCACTATGCTGCAGTGGAAGAAGAAACCCGGCGAGGCTGTCGCGCAAGACGAGATCCTCATCGAAATCGAGACCGACAAGGTCGTGCTGGAAGTGCCGGCCCCCTCGGCTGGCGTGCTCGCGCAAGTGATCGCCAACGACGGCGATATCGTCACCGCTGACCAGGTGATCGCGAAGATCGACACGGAAGGCACGGCTGGCGCCGCTGCCGTCGAAGCAGAAGTGAAGCCGGCTCCGGTTGCGGCTCCCGCACCGGCAGCAGCGCCTGCTGCTCAAGCTGCATCCGCAACGGGTGCAAGCACGGCCGCTTCCCCGGCCGCCGCCAAGCTGTTGGCGGAAAAGAACCTGACCTCGGGCGACGTCGCCGGCTCGGGCCGCGACGGCCGCATCACCAAGGGTGACGTGCTGACCGCTGGCGCCGCTCCGGCACCGGCCGCCAAGGCTGCTCCGGCACCGGCTGCTGCACCGAAGGCTGCCAAGCCGTCGCTGCCGGACGTGAAGGCACCGGCCTCCGCCGACGCATGGCTGAAGGACCGCCCGGAACAACGCGTGCCGATGTCGCGTCTGCGCGCACGTATCGCCGAGCGTCTGCTCGAGTCGCAGCAAACCAACGCCATCCTCACGACGTTCAACGAAGTGAACATGGCGCCGGTGATGGACCTGCGCAACAAGTACAAGGACAAGTTCGAGAAGGAACATGGCGTGAAGCTCGGCTTCATGTCGTTCTTCGTCAAGGCGGCTGTTCACGCGCTGAAGAAGTTCCCGCTGGTGAACGCGTCGATCGACGGTAACGACATCGTCTATCACGGCTACTTCGACATCGGTATCGCGGTCGGTTCGCCGCGTGGCCTGGTGGTGCCGATCCTGCGCAACGCAGATCAGCTGAGCCTTGCCGACATCGAAAAGAAGATTGCTGAATTCGGCCAGAAGGCGAAGGACGGCAAGCTGTCGATCGAAGAAATGACGGGTGGTACGTTCTCGATCTCGAACGGCGGCGTGTTCGGTTCGATGCTGTCGACGCCGATTATCAACCCGCCGCAATCCGCGATTCTGGGCGTGCACGCCACCAAGGAACGCGCTGTGGTCGAAAACGGCCAGATCGTGATCCGCCCGATGAACTACCTGGCGCTGTCGTACGACCACCGGATCATCGACGGTCGCGAAGCGGTGCTGTCGCTGGTTGCCATGAAGGATGCGCTGGAAGACCCGGCGCGCCTGCTGCTCGACCTGTAAGCGACGGTTCGGCTGGCGCCGGCTTGCCTTCGCGCAAGCCGGCGCCATATAAGCAGCACGTATCTAGCATTCCGCAGTACTGGAACGAGGCGCGCCACGAAGCGTGGCCGCGCGTCGTCCCGTCATCAAAAGGATTGTCATGTCCAAAGAATTTGACGTCGTCGTGATCGGTGCCGGTCCCGGCGGCTATATCGCAGCCATTCGCGCTGCGCAGCTCGGCAAGTCGGTTGCCTGTATCGAGAAGTGGAAGAACCCGGCCGGCGCGCTGAAGCTCGGCGGCACCTGCCTGAACGTGGGTTGCATTCCGTCGAAAGCGCTGCTGGCGTCGTCGGAAGAGTTCGAAAACGCATCGCATCACCTGGCCGACCACGGTATTAACGTGTCGGACGTGAAGCTCGAGATCACGAAGATGCTGGCCCGCAAGGAAAGCATCGTCGAGAAGATGACCAAGGGTATCGAATTCCTGTTCCGCAAGAACAAGATCACGTGGCTCAAGGGCCATGGCAAGTTCACCGGCAAGAACGACGCTGGCGTACAGATCGAAGTGAGCGGCGAAGGCGAAACCGATGTGGTCACGGCGAAGAACGTGATCATCGCCACGGGTTCGAAGGCGCGTCATCTGCCGAACATTCCGGTCGACAACAAGATCGTCGCTGACAACGAAGGCGCGTTGAGTTTCGACTCCGTGCCGAAGAAGCTGGCCGTGATCGGCGCCGGTGTGATCGGTCTGGAACTCGGCTCGGTGTGGCGTCGTCTGGGCTCTGACGTTACCGTGCTCGAAGCATTGCCGGAATTCCTCGGTGCAGCTGACCAGGCTCTCGCCAAGGAAGCGGCCAAGCAGTTCAAGAAGCAAGGCCTGGATATTCATGTGGGCGTGAAGGTCGGCGAAGTCACGACGACCGACAGCAGCGTCACGCTGAACTATACGGACAAGGACGGCAACGCGCAGAAGCTGGAAGCGGACCGCCTGATCGTGTCGATCGGCCGCGTGCCGAATACGGATAACCTTGGTCTCGAAGCCATCGGCCTGAAGGCCAACGAACGCGGCTTCATCGACGTGGACGATCACTGCGCAACCGCGGTGCCGAACGTCTACGCGATCGGCGATGTAGTGCGTGGCCCGATGCTCGCGCACAAGGCTGAAGATGAAGGTGTGCTGGTCGCTGAAATCATCGACGGTCAAAAGCCGCATATCGACTACAACTGCATTCCGTGGGTGATCTACACCGAGCCGGAAATCGCATGGGTCGGCAAGACGGAGCAGCAACTGAAGGCGGAAGGCCGCGAGGTCAAGACCGGCCAGTTCCCGTTCATGGCCAACGGCCGCGCACTCGGCATCAACAAGGCGGATGGTTTCGTCAAGATGATCGCCGACGCGAAGACCGACGAACTGCTCGGCGTGCACATCATCTCGGCCAACGCATCTGACCTGATCGCCGAAGCCGTGGTGGCGATGGAATTCAAGGCGGCGTCGGAAGACATCGGCCGCATTTGCCATCCGCACCCGTCGCTGTCCGAAGTCATGCGCGAAGCAGCACTCGCCGTGGACAAGCGCGCGCTGAACATGTAATTACGCGCACGCCCGACTGATCGCAGCAGCTTAGCTTTACGACGAAGGCGGGCGGGTTCAATCCCTCCCGCCTTCTTTTTTGCAGCCAGAAAATGAACGTCACCGAATACTACGAAAAAGAACTGCAGACGCGGGGTTATCAATCGGACCCGGCGCAACGCGCGGCGGTCGACCGTCTGCAGCGGTGCTACGAAGAGTGGACCGAATACAAAGCGCGCCGCTCGAATGCGTTCAAAAAACTGCTGATCCATCCGGACCTGCCGCGCGGCGTCTACATGTGGGGCGGGGTGGGGCGTGGCAAGAGCTTCCTGATGGACAGTTTCTTCACGGTGGTGCCGCTGTATCGCAAGACGCGTTTGCATTTTCACGAGTTCATGCGCGAAGTGCATCGGGAACTGGAAGAGCTGAAAGGCCGGGCTGATCCGCTCGACGAACTGGCGCGCCGTATCGGCAAGCGCTACCGCCTGATCTGTTTTGACGAATTCCACGTCTCCGATATCGCGGATGCGATGATCCTGTATCGCTTGCTCGACAAGATGTTCGAGAACGGCGTGCAGTTTGTGATGACGTCCAACTACGACCCGGACACGCTCTATCCGGACGGCCTGCACCGTGACCGCATGCTGCCGGCGATCGAGCTGATCAAGGCCAAGCTCGATGTGGTCAACGTGGACGCGGGGATCGACTACCGGCAGCGCACGCTGGCCCAGGTCGAGGTGTATCACACGCCGCTGGGCGCCGCCTCGGACAAAGCCCTGCGCGATGCCTTCGCGAGCCTCGCCGCCGTGCCCGATGAGAGTCCGATCCTGCATATCGAAAAGCGCGAGCTAAAAGCGTTGCGCAAGGCTGACGGCGTGGTCTGGTTCGACTTTGCAACGCTCTGCGGCGGTCCACGCTCGCAGAACGACTACCTGGAGCTGGCGAGCCGCTTTCACGCGGTGGTGCTGTCGGGCGTGCCGCAGATGAGTGCGCGGATGGCCTCGGAAGCGCGGCGCTTTACGTGGCTGATCGACGTGTTCTACGACCACAAGGTCAAGCTGCTGATGTCCGCGGCCGTGCCGCCCGAGCAGTTGTACACCGATGGCCCGATGGCCAACGAGTTCACCCGGACGGTGTCGCGGATTGTCGAAATGCAATCGAAGGAATATCTGGACGCGCCGCGCCGGATCGTCGATACCTCGCTGACCTGAGGGGCAGCGCGGAGGCACCTGAGAGGCACCTGAAAAGGCACCCTAGAGGTTCCCGGATGGGCCCTGAGCGGTCCCCGGCGGGGCGCCAAAAGGCTTTCCGTGAGACACGCTCTTCCCGCAGTTCCCTCGGAACCGCGCTCTTTTGCGATAGATCAGAGCCTGCCGGCCAATTCCCGGCGGTCCCCGTCGCATTTTCAAGATTCAGATTGGTCTTATATTCGGTGCAGGGGCAAGCCGATATCTTCTTAGTCATAGATTTTGACGAAGGAGAAGTCCATGACCCCGTACCGTGATATCAATGATGAAGAATGGCAGCGTGTTGCACCGCTGCTTCCCGAACTGCGTCCGCGTTCCGAATTGCGTGGCCGGCCGCTCGCCAACACGCGTTCCGTGCTCAACGGCGTGCTGTGGGTGATGTACAGCGGCGCTACCTGGTCCGCTATGCCGCGCAAATACCCTTCGTATCAAACCTGCCATCGGCGCTTCAAGGCGTGGCATGAGTCGGGCGTGCTCAAGCGCGTGATGGACCAGCTCTTCGGTGAAGCAAGCGCCGAGTTGTGCGGCATGATGGAAGCGCGTATGCGTATCCACGTCAGCCCGGAAGCAAAGGCTGCGCGCACCCCTGCGGCACCCGCCGCGCCGTCCAAGCCGGCCGTCTACGGCCCGGCATCGTCACAGTCCGCGGTACCCTCGGTATTCAGTCTCGCAGGGTCTTACAAGCAGGCTGCATGACGAGATCAGTGAATGGATCATGCCCAAGCATAAAAAAACCGGCCGCACGAAAGAATCGTCGGCCGGTTTTTTATCTGGCTGCGGCGCTGCGCCAGACGCGCTTGTGTCACGCGCAGTGACCCACGCGCAGGCGCCTAAGGCCTATTGCTGGCGAATCCACGTCTGCGAACGGCCCAGCAGCGAAACGCCGATGTACCCCCTCACCACCAGTTTCTGTCCGCCGCTTTCCAGGTGCATCTTGCACTTGTAGATCTTGCCGTTTTCGGGGTCGAGAATCTGTCCCCCGTCCCAGCCGTCGTCGTCCTTTTTCATGTCGTTGATGATCGTCATGCCAAGGATCAACTGATCCTTGCGCGCGTCCGTGCATGCCGTGCAGCGGCGGTCAGGCTGATCGGTCGGGCCGAGCCCCTTGATGACCTTGCCGTCCAGCGCGCCGCTGCTGTCCTGGGTGATCTGCACGAGCGCCTTGGGCTGTCCCGTGTGGTCGTCGATGGTTTGCCACGTGCCGACCGGGCTGTCGGCCTGCGCCATCGCGGTGACGGCACTGGCGAGCAGCACGCCGGCGAGCGCGGCCTGTTGGGCGGTGCGCATCATCATGGCGCGCGTGCGTTGGGTAAACGGCGTCATTGTCTTCCTCCTTGATAAAAGTCGGCGCGATCATGGTCGCGCGGTGTTATTGACATGTCAGGCGACGCAACGCCTCCTCATGCCGCGGTGCGTATCTCTGCAGTATCGCCGTTAGTCAGCGCAGAATACGTGAAAGTGCGCCGTCCGTTTGATAGTGAACCCTCTAGTCAAACCGGCGGCGCATGCTTGCCTAAGCGCACCGCACTCCAACGCATCGCACCGCTCAATTCAACTAATAGGAAAAGGTGGCATTGAACCGCGGGCTGCGCGAGGCGCTTTCCATCGGCGCATCGCCCACTGTCTTGCCCACCGACAGATCGAGCGTGTAGCAGGTCACGCTCAGCGAGACCGTGCCGCATTTCTTTTTGGACCCGTCACGGGTGCTCCAGGCCGTCGGCACGGCCGAATCCACCAACATCTGCTCGTTTTCGCTGACTTCAGCAGTAGCGAGCTTGTCGGGAGGACTCCTGAATGGCCTGTTGAACGGTTTGCTGCCTTGGGGCCAATCTGTGAAT
>Ga0208322_1000072_pt1 | contig 15691 bp, 20 predicted proteins | sample June2015DPH_8_10_2_FD_184697 | JGI IMG/M metagenome (GOLD analysis project Ga0208322, IMG submission 184697) | Peatland microbial communities from SPRUCE experiment site at the Marcell Experimental Forest, Minnesota, USA - June2015DPH_8_10... | ecosystem: Environmental > Terrestrial > Soil >...
GAGCGCGTCAATATGCGATAGTTAATTATCAAACTGTGATAATTCGACGTAGCACTAAAGTTCAATAGCGACAGCGCTAAGATTTCGTAAGGTTGGTGAAGCGGTTGAACTATCCGCTAGAAGAGATGCGGCTGCGCGTGCGATGGCGCGTTGCCTGTTCGCAAAGCCTTAGCAACTGCGAACGCCTGATTCTGCTTACGCGCCGCCGGCTAGCCTGCCGAAACGTTGAATTTCCCCGCCCGGAAATCCGCGAAGGCCTGATCGAGCTCCGTCTGCGTATTCATGACGAACGGCCCGCGTGCAGCTATGGGCTCCTGAATTGGATCCGCGTGCCCAAACAGAATCACCGCATCTTCATTTGCTTCCAGTTCGACCACGTCACCGTCGTCGTACAAATCCGCGAGATTGAACTGAGCAACTCGTTCTCCCTCTATGGCAATACTGCCGCGAACGACATACATAAAGACCTGCCGGCCCGCTACACCTGCGAATTTCACGCGGCCACCGGCAGCTAGCCGGACGACGGACATGAACGTGTCAGTGAGGGAGCGGATTGGGCCGCGCAAGCCCGAGCATTCGCCGGAGACCAGTTGAATCCGACCGGTGCCATCCTGCGTGGGAATAGACGGAATGTCACCTTCCTGTACACCAACGTAGCGCGGCGCGGTCATCTTCAGCGCGGCCGGAAGGTTGAGCCACAACTGGAGGATCTCCAGCTTGCCGCCTCGCTCCATGAAACTCTGCGGCGAAAGCTCGGCATGTACGAGGCCGCTACCTGCGGTCATCCATTGCACCCCGCCCGCATCAATGATGCTTTCATGGCCGCCGGTATCCGAGTGCGCGAGACTGCCTTCCAGCACAAAGGTCACCGTCTCGAAGCCCCGGTGCGGATGCGGACCAAACGGAAGCCCTCCGTTATGCGGTGGGTAGACTTGCGGACCGTGATGATTAAGAAAAAGAAACGGATTCAGATCCGATAAGTCAGGACCGGGCAACGGACGTCGCGTCGTCAGATCGCGAATGTCGTCACGGTAGGCGAGATGATTCGCCTTGAGTGTGCGGTTTGTCATGATGTACTTCCTTGCGGTGGGGCTGGCTGGCAGCCTGCCCTGCCTTTAGACTTTATCCTGCACTAGGCAAGATTTCGTTCAGCAACATAGGAATCCGAAAAAGAAATCAGCTCGCCATCGCGAGTCAAGATGACCTCTTCGGGAAACTCTTGCATAAGTTCCACGCCCGCGTCGCCAAGTCTACTTAGCAATTCGGGCAAACGCGCAAGCGACGCATCAGGAATATCATGAAGCACGGCCACCGTCCAATCCTGCCTGTCAACGTCTGCCAGACAGCGCTCGACCCAGCCAGCCTGGTCGTCCCAATCATGCGGCACACTGTTCCATAGCACGCTGGTGTAGCGATTCTGCAGCAGATATGACAGAGCAGCTTCACTCAACAGGTGTGGACCTAGCAGGCCGCAGTTGCCAAATGGGCGAAAAAAGCGCCTAGGGTGTACATATTCGCCAAGTAACCGCTGTGTCTCGCCTATTTCGTGCTCGACGTATGCCCTGTCAGGCCGCTCACCAAAAGCGATTGTATGGGTCAGTGAATGATTACCGATCCAATGTCCGGCGGCATTGATTTCATGAAGAAGCGCAGCGCTGGACGGGTCGAAAAGATTCTGGCCCACCACCATAAAAGTTGCTCTCAGGTTCCGTCTCGCGAGGATATCGAGCACCTTGTCGGTCACTCCCGGCGTCGGTCCATTGTCGAACGTTAAAGTTAGCTTTCTCATGCAAGTCAGGTCCCAGGATTTCTACGCTACCCTAAATTTTTGTCTTTCCGCGCCACTGATTGTTAGATTCGTGAACGCCTGTGAGCCAGTTCTTGAGGTCGGTTTCCGCAGTCATCGCCGACAGTTCAAGTATCTCGATACCGTTCGGAACGATTGTAGATATCTCCACCACCAATCCCATTGGGATCCTGTGTGTAGCACGAGTAACAGTAGCCATGATCAACGATCTCTACCGGCGCGCCAGCCTCTTCAATACGCTTGCGGAAGTAATCGACGGTTTCCATCGTGTCGACTCCGAGTGAAACGTGATGCTCATACGGGTCACGCGGCATCGGCATCGGTTCTTCGCGCATGCCTTCTTCAAACTGAAAGAAGGCGAGCGCGCTGCCATCTCCGAGTTCGAAGAAGCAATGAACGTAGTTCGACGGCGTTTTCTTTATGACGTCGTACGCCTCAGTCCACGTGCCTACGAGCGGCAGTTGAAGAACGCCCTCGTAGAAAGCCCGGGTGGCGATCATATCTTTAGTGCGCACAGCATGATGGTGCCAACCGCGAATGCTGTTGGACCTCAGTCGTTCCTTTCGACGCGCCAATACAGAACCGTCGGAATCTTCTTGCATGGTTATCTCCTATCTGTGTATACCAACCTTCAGGTGCGTGGTGCGCTGGCTCTCTCCGCACACCACGTATCTGCTTTCATCAAGGCCGGGGTGTCGCCCCCAGTCCCAAAGTGCGAACCGCGCATCTGACGGCTGACACCCCGTCCCTTCGGGTATCCGGCGACTGCCACCTGTGCCATGCCTTCGCCAACCTCGTCACTGCCGCTCACATCCCAGGCGGCTTGATGCCAGCCCTTCGCGCCGCTCCAGGCAAACGCGATGAGACGGCGATCCCTGCCGTGAACGCCGTGCATAAACGCGACGCCCGCTTCGAGATTTGGTTCGCCTGCCAGTTCGTGAACTCACTCGGCTTCGTCTACGATCGGATTGCGAAGCGTCATGAACCCTTCGACTGCCACTTCGCATACGTCGCCCTGTCTCATCAGCAACTTCGGTTCGCGGGCCCAGCCGATACCTGACGGCGTCCCCGTCACGATGACGTCGCCCGCTTCCAGCGTGATTGCTTCGCTGATCGTCGCAATCAATGATTCGACGTCGAAGATCATCTCATCCGTCGACGCCGACTGCACGACCGCGCCATTCAGGCGGGTTTCCAATCGCAGTCCACGCGCACCCAGCGGCAGTTCGTCGGGCGTGATCAACTCCGGGCCAAACGCGCCGGTACCGTCGAAATTCTTGCCGACCGTCCATTGCGGGGATTTGAATTGGTACTCCCGCACCGAGCCATCGTTAAACAACGAGTATCCGGCGATGTGCGACAGCGCTTCCGACTTCGGAATGTGCCGACCACCGCTCTTGAGTACCACCGCGACTTCGCCCTCGTAATCGAGGCTATCAGAAATGCGGGGACGCACGATTGCCTGGTTGTGCGCAACAAGGCTCGTATTCACGCGCAGAAACAGCGTGGGGTACGCAGGCTGCTCGTATTTGCTTTCCTTGGTGTGATCCGCGTAATTGAGCCCGACGCAAACGATCTTGGGCGGCCGCGAAAGAGGCGGCAGAAAGTCGAGGTCGGCAACGTCGAAGTAACCTTGCGCTTTCGCTTCGTGCGCGAAAGACGTCAGGTTCGTGCCGCCGCTAATCAGGTCGTCCAGCGATGCGGGGCCGAGTACCCGTACACGCTCGCCTTCCACCACGCCCAGCCACTGCTGAGCCCCTTTCTTGAACTGTACAAATCGCATGTTGACCTCGCCCTAAGTTGACGGAGCCAATAGTAGACAAAAAAGATGCAAAAACAAGTTTTATATATATTTTTGCCTCATCGTCTCTGTGACCAACTCTGCCGTCCTGCCGAAATGCACCGCCAGCAGCGACGAAGCCAGTTCGACATCCCGGGACACGATCGCTTTGACGATTTCGTCGTGTTCACTGCCGACGTCGCGGTCGTGACCATGCGGGGCGGTGACCGACAGGTGCCGATAGCGCGCGGTCTGGTCGCGCAACATCGCGGCAAAACGCTGCAGCCAGCCGGACCGGCTGCCAGCCGTCAGAATTTCGTGGAACCGGTCGTGCGCACGCTCCCACTCCACATTAATGCGATCCGGCTGAAGGGGATCGTAAACGGGGATCCCCCCCAGCAAATGGTGGGCTGCCAGCACTTCTCCCTCCCACTGCGGATCGCGACGATGGATTGCGCGCGTAATCGCTAGCCGTTCGATCTCCTGGCGGGTGCGCGTAATGTCTTCCAGCTCGCCAACCGAGATGTCCGACACGCGAAAACCCTTCTGATCAATGGCGACGACGAAGCCACCCGCGCACAGCCTGGAGAGCGCCTCCCGTAACGGAATCGCGCCGGCGTCGTAGCGCTCACTGAGCTCCTTCACCCGCAGCTTGCTGTTGGGCTTGAGTTCTCCGACGATGATGTCCCGTCGCAGCAGCGCTTCCAGCGTGGAAGCCATGGTGCGCCCCGAATCGACATCGTCGGACGAAGCTGGTCTGGTCGTTTCGAGCATGATGGATAGCGAATACGTATAAAAATTACATTTTATATATTTTTTGAAGCTTAGTGTAATTGTTTCGCTCGGAGCAGTGGGTACAACGCGATCAGATGCCGGCTCGCTATGCCGCGCCCCAGCGCCACGACGTCTGGAGGCGCGACTGCAGGAATTCGACGAACAAACGAACTCGGGGCGCAAGATGCTGTCGATGGGCATACACCGCATGCAGTGGTGCAGCCTGCATTGAATAGGCTGGCAGGATCCGCAGCAAACGTCCTGCCTCGATATCATCGCCGACGTCCCATATTGACTTCAACACGATTCCCACGCCTTCCAGCGCCCACACGTGAGCAGCGTCGCCGTCATTCGTGACAAACGCCCCCTTGACGCGGACAACTGCGTTATCGACTCCTTCGAAGCGCCATTCGGTGCGTTGCTGCTTGCCAATGACGATGCACCGATGCCTGAGCAAGTCGGCTGGATTCTTAGGTTCTCCGTGCTTCTCAACATACGCTGGCGACGCACAGAGGACCCGGAAATTAGGCGCCAACTCACGGGCAATCATGGAAGAGTCGGACAGGCTTCCAAAGCGAATGGCCAGATCTATTCCGGTTTCAAGGAGGTCAACCACGCTGTCGTTCAACTCAAGATTGACAGAAAGCTCCTCGTGACTCTTCGCAAACTCGGCAATGATCGGCGCAATTCGCCCTCTGCCGAAAGCATTAGGAGCGGTCACCCGTAGTATCCCGCTCACCACGTCACGCCGATCGGAGATCAAGGTCTCTGCCTCTTCGATTTCCGCGAGAATTCGGAGCACCTGACCATGAAACAATTCGCCTTCCTCGGTCAACGTCAACCTGCGTGTTGTACGTTGCACGAGCCGAACACCCAGGCTCTTCTCCAACTGCGCTAAGCGCTTACTTATCACTGGGAGTGAGAGATCGAGCTCTCGAGAAGCTGCAGAAAGACTTCCGGCGGAGACGATCTGCGCGAAAGCCACAAGATTTGGCAAGTTATCGATCACGGGCGATTCTGATACTTAACAGAAAGGAAAGGATATATCTTCGCCAAGATCGTATTTCAAGTCTGCGCAGAAAGCTAGCGCGCCTCGTCGCCACTTCGTATTCGAATCCGTAGCGGCGCAACGATGATGCTGGAATCCTTTTCTCAGTAGTTCATGCTGCGTCGGACAGCCGCGACTTTCCATAGGAATATTAACGAGTGCACGGGCGAGGTTTGCGCGCCCTCTGTCACGGTGCGCAAGCAACGCTTACACCGTCAAAGCGCAGCGTCAACCAATAGCGACGCGTCGAGCAAGCGGATTCGCCGGTCGACAAAATATCCCCCACCCTCGGTGTAGCGCAGGAAATATCGCTGGCAAACCGTACACTCCCACACATCGCATTGATTGTATGGAAAGTAGCGCGGCGCAATCGGCGCGTCCAAAGACCAATAGCGGGTACCGTTCGGAAGGTACTCGCTGAAAGTGGGTTCAGTGACATCAGCGCTAACGAGCGTGCCGAGTTCTCGAAGCTGCTCCTCGGGCAATGAAAGAGGCACGCTCTCCCATCCGACGACGGGCGTCCGGCTGCAAGAGCAATCGCACGAGACGGCCTGCGAGCGCGACGCAAGCTCTTTTAGAGCCCAAAAGTCCAAGTATGTCTTCACGTTGAAGTTCCTATATTCCGGTAAGGCCGTGCCAGCGAAAACAGACGCGACATTCTCCTCTATATAGATGGACTTATCATGCGCAACTGGCTCTCTCGCTCTTCGAGTACATAGCCCATACCGCGAATCGTGTGTAGAAGTTTGGATTCGAATGGATCGTCGAGCTTCGCGCGAAGGCGCTTGATAGCGGCCTCGACGACATTCGTATTGCTATCGAAGTTCACGTCCCAGACGAGTTCGGCTATCTGTGTCTTGGACAAGATTTGCCCTCGACGACGGGCCAGTGCGCTCAGGAGCTGAAATTCCTTTGCCGTCAGTTCGAGTCTGACGCCGTTTCGGCCGGCACGACGGCCAATCAGATCGACATTGAGATTCCCAACCTGCAGCACCATCGTATGTTGCGATCGAACCCGCCTCGTAATCGCGTGCAACCGCTCCACCAACTCAATGAAAGAGAAGGGTTTTGTCACATAGTCATCCGCGCCGGCGCGAAAGGCCTGCACACGGTCATCAACACGATCTCTTGCGGTGAGCATCACAACAGGCGTCTGACGATTTTCTCTCAGTTCCCTAAGGACAGAGAATCCATCCTTTTTAGGTAAGTTCACATCGAGGATTATCACGTCGAACTCGTATTCGTTCGCCTTGAATACGCCTTCTTCCCCATCCATCGCGACGTCTACCAGCCAGCCCTGTCCGGACAGTCCGTCACGCAGATAGTTAACTACCTTCAGTTCATCCTCAACGAGCAACACCCTCATAACAACTTCCTTACGAGACGGGACGCGTGTGTCAAACGCGCCGTCGCGTTCACCCGGAGACGAGGGAGGCAGATTTCATAGAAACAGGGTGTGACGTCAGCAATCTTAAACATACAGGATAACGAATCTTCCAAATACTCCAACTACTTGCGGTGGTTGGCGACGCAGGGTTGATTGAAAAGACGCCCTCCGTGCCGACCACCCAAAGTCGTTTTCTTTCCTACCCAGGGACCACAGTAGATTGCCACGAAGCCATGCGCCAAACGCCATCGTTGCCGCGGGCCCATACCATCATGAAAATATTGTGCAGCGCTTTAGCCGTGCCAAACTGGATGGTCTGCATGCGCGTCGTGCCCTCCAGAAGGATGGCATCACTGCACAAGCGGCGAACCTCGTCTATGTTGAGCTGGATCCCCTCGTAGACAACTTTGCCAGACGCAATCGTCTCCAGGTAAGGGGTCCGTCCTTCCACCACACCGGATGAATGTACGTAGACGACGTCTTCCGCCAGCAGATCTTTCAGGACGCTCGTATCTGCAGCAAGCATCGCCGCCTGCCGATTCGATTCAAGATGGAGGACGTGATTGAGATCATCATCCCCGCGCTTATCATTGATTCCGTTGCTCATGGCACCTAGCTCCAGTCTTTCATTGAACGCGCCAGTCAAGACGCACTGGCGCACGTTTTACGATCCGCATGTCGGCATCCGTCTGCCGCGTTGATCGCCCCCTGATCCTTCTCAGCCCCTCTGTACAACGCCAGATGCGCATCTATGTAACTACGGAAATGTCGGCAACAAGCTTATCACTGAGGAAAGAATGCCTTTCTCATCCGAGGCTATCACCACGCATGATGTTGGAGTAGGCACTACGGCTGGTCGTCGGCAACACAAATCGCGCGCCGCTGTCGTTGATCGGGCAGAAAGGGATCACCAGATTGCAGATCTGAAAGGAAAGTGGATTGGTACATCCTCGCTGCAAAACGCTGGCCTTCAACTGATACCCCTCAAGCATGTCACCGAAGAGGCAGGCTTCGGGTCCGCACCTGAAATTGCTGCGGGTGCTATGCTTTTCGTTCCACAACCTTCAATCGCTAGGTGCACCCATGACACAACGCGCAATCGGCAATTCGGGTCTTCAGGTCGCCCCGCTTGTTTTCGGCGGCAACGTGTTTGGCTGGACGGCCGACGAACGGACTTCGTTCTCCATTCTCGATGCATTCGTCGACCATGGCCTCAATTTCGTCGATACCGCTGACGTGTATTCAGCATGGGTCGACGGCCACCAGGGCGGCGAGTCGGAAGCTATCATCGGCAAGTGGTTCAAGCAAAGTGGCAAGCGCGAGAAGATTGTGCTCGCAACCAAGGTCGGCATGCTGTCCACGCGTAGCGGCCTGTCCGCCGCGAACATCCAGGCAGCCGTCGACGATTCGCTGCGGCGCCTTCAGACCGACTACATCGACGTCTACTTCTCCCATCTGGATGACGAAAAAACCCCGTTAGAAGAAACGCTCGGCGCTTATCAAAAGCTCGTGAAAGAAGGCAAGGTGCGCGTCATTGGCGCGTCGAACTACAGCGGCGCGCGTCTGCAAGCTGCGCTGAAAGTCTCGAAGGAGGCGGGTTTGCCTGCTTACCAGATCGTCCAGCCGGAATACAACCTGTATGACCGGGAGACTTACGAGACCGATATTGAGCCCGTCGCCGAGGCAAACAAGTTGGCCGTGGTGACCTATTTCAGTCTCGCCAGCGGCTTTCTGAGCGGCAAGTACCGATCGAAGGAAGATGTGTCTGCGCGTGCCCGAGGCTCGCTCGTCGAGAAGTATCTGAATGAGCGTGGGCTGCGGATCGTCGATGCGCTGGTGGAGGTAGCGAAGCGCAACAACACGACACCGGTCACCGTGGCCCTGGCTTGGCTGATCGCACGTCCCAGCGTGACCGCACCGATAGCGAGTGCGACTTCAGTGGAACAACTGGAGAGCCTGGCGGCGGCCACACGCCTGAAGCTTTCTGCCGACGACATCAAGACGCTCGACGCGTCCAGCGCTCAGAAAAAGTGATTGTTCCGCGGTCGGCGGATCAACGGTCCCGTCCCGCACGACGGCTTTGTTCGTGCGGGACGGGACGGACGGACGGACGGACGGACGGACGGACGGACGGACGGACGGCAGATCATCACACGCGCCGACCGACTGCAGTTAGCCACCTGCGCTGCCCGGGAGTATCGATGCGTCACTGGGCTCCGCAACAGCGTCAATTTCGATGCGCACGCCATTCAACGCGCATCCGATAGTGGTTCGTACGGGCGCGGCACCCCCCATCACTTTGGCGTACACGGCGTTAAAACGCGGGAATTCACTGATGTCTGACAGATACACCTGGACGCGAACCAGCCGGCTGAAATCAGTGCCGGCGTCTTCCAGAACAAGACGCAAATTCTCGAGCACCGCGGTCGTTTGCTCTTCGATCGTGTCGCCAAGAATGTTTCGCTCAGGATCTCGCGGAACCTGACCCGCTACAAAAATCAGTCCGCCTGCGCGGCGCCATAGGCTGTAGTGACCGCCTGTGGACGGTTGCTTGCTCAATTCGGTCATAGGTGAAGTCTCAAGCTGGGAGGAATAGGGACATGGTCCGCAGGCAGCCGCCTCTGGCGGTCACCGCGTCAACGCGATAACCGAACGCTCGTTGCCGAGTTGCTCGCGGTATTCCCACTGTCCGTCGAGGGATCGAACCAGGGCATTGCTGTACAGGTAGGCCGTGGTACACGTGTGTTCCGGGATCAATAGTAGCCGGTCGCCGGTGTGAAGTGCGTCGCTGCGAATGACGGTGTGCTCCTCGTTCATCATCACGATTTCGCCAGCGCCTTCAAAACGCTGCTGCAACGGCTTGTCCGGTGAGATTGCCTTGCTGCCGGCGTCCAGCGTCGACGTACCATTGCGCGTTGAAACAACCGTCGTCAACACAAATCCGGCCGCAAGCCAGTTGTGATGCGGCAGCTCCCTCAGATGCTGTGCGTTCGAATACACCCAGGTGCCCGGCGACACATACCGCATCACAGAGCGCGGCCACAGGTCGAACGTATAGCTGCATGCGCCGACCACGTCGACATCGATACCTTCCTTACGCAGACTCGACTGCAGCACCTCCAACGTGCCGGCAAGCTTCTCCACTTCAGCTTTGCGCTCGTCATATGCGCCACGGATGTGGCCGTCATAAACATGCCACCCCGCAAGCCGACCAAGCCGCTGCGCCCCGCGCGCGAGTTCGAGCGCTGCCTCGTCCATCGGCACGCCTGTGCGCCCCATCCCAGGATCGAGATCGATACGCAGACGGATGGATGACGAGGCGCCGTCGAGTAGCCGCGTCCATACCTCCAGTCCCTCGCGGGAATCAATGAGGCCCGTGAGTTCGGCCTTCGGAAACACTGAAGCCAATTCGATAAAACGGCCGATGTTTTGTGGATTGACAGTCGGGAACGCCCAGGTGACGCGTGTGGCGCCCGCAGCCAGTACCATTTCGACCTCGGCGAGCGTGCTGGCTTTGAAAGCGTCGACGCCATTGGCCAGCAGCAATGCCACAAGCCACGCTGCGCGGTGGGTCTTCACATGCGGCATCAGCCGCTGGGCGCCGCCGCACGCTTGCGCGGTGACCTTCAGATTGTGCAGGACGCGGTCCTCCACCACCACGAAGCAAGGTGTTGAGACCGCCGGCACCAGGTCCGCGGCAACGGGATTGAACGGGATATTTGTTGTCATAGAGTCATAGTTAGGGAGCATTGGCGTCGTCTCGCGTGGATGAGTCGCATCGGAGAACGAACTCGCATCGGCGACGTTTGGCTAGTGACGCAAATCGGACAGGAATGCCTTCGCCCGCGGGTGCTGCGGCGATCGGAAGAACGATTGCGGATCCGCTACCTCGAGAATGGCGCCGCGATCCATGAACCAGACGCTGTCGCTCACCTCCCGCGCGAATCCCATCTCGTGGGTGACGCACATCATCGTCATCCCGTCTTTAGCAAGCGATTTCATGACGCTGAGCACTTCGCCAACCATCTCAGGATCGAGCGCGCTCGTCGGCTCGTCGAACAGCATCACCGGCGGCTCCATTGCCAACGCACGCGCGATCGCAACGCGTTGCTGCTGTCCGCCAGACAACTGCTGCGGAAATGAGTTCGCCTTGCTGGCCAAGCCGACGCGATCGAGCAGTGCCAATGCCTGCCGCTTCGCCTCCACGCGGCTTTTTCCCGCCGCCTTCATCGGCGCCAGGCACACATTGTCGAGCGCTGACAGATGAGGAAACAGGTTGAACTGCTGAAACACGAAGCCGACACGGGTGCGAAACCGGTTCAGGTTCAACGAAGCCTGATGGACGCTCGTTCCGTCGACCGTGATCCCGCCGCCCTGAATCTCCTCGAGGCGGTTAACAGTACGGATCAGCGTCGACTTGCCCGACCCAGAAGGACCGCACACGACCACCACCTCGCCTCGCTTCACCTCGGCAGTGACGTCGACGAGCGCCTGGTACTCGCCATACCACTTGTTAACTTTGGAGAACTGAATCATTGATGACACTCCTGACATCTTGCATCTTTCCTGAGGCACGCCGATGCGCGATAGACCGTTCTATGACATGTGCACATTGGGTAAGCGTGTAGCACACCACAAAGTAGGTCAACGCAAGAATGAAGAAAACCTGAAACGGTTGGGTAAGAAGACTGGCGTTAATCTGCTGCGCCGAGAACGTCAGTTCCTGGACACTGATCACATAGCCTATCGACGTGTCCTTCACCGTCGATACGCATTGGCCAAGAATGCTTGGCAACATGTTGTACAGCGCCTGCGGCAAAATCACGTGACGCATCGTCGCCCCGTAACTCATGCCGAGCGAGCGTGCGGACTCGGTCTGTCCTTTGGGCAAGGACTCGATGCCCGCACGGACAATCTCACTCAGGTAAGCCGCCTGATAGATCACCAGGGTGACGACCAGGGTCGTGAATGCGCTGACCAGATGACCGATCAGGCCCGGCACGAGGAAATAACTCCAGAACACAAGCATTACAAGTGGCACGCCGCGCACGACATAGACAAGCACCGTCGAAGGCACGCTCAACACCCTGTAGGATGAAATCCGGCATAACGCCAGCAGCACGCCAAGCGGAAAAGCAAAGGCGAGACCGAGCAAGGCGAGAATCAGCGTGAGCGCGAGACCGCCAACCGGTCCGTTCGGATATTGCCCGAGCAGCAAGAAATGCCCGTTGTGGATGAGTATGTCGAGCATCGCTTATTTCGCCAGGATACGGGTGCGGCGCGTGACTGCAGCGCCCACACCCATCAGGCCTAATGAAATGGCCAGGTAGACGACCGTCCCAACGAGATAGATCTCAAAGGTTCGAAACGTCTGATTCTCAATGTCACGCACCGTGTAGGTTAGCTCAGCAACACCGATGGCCATCGCCAGGCTGGTATTCTTGAAGAGCACCACCGTATGGTTGATGAACGGCGGCATGGCGATGCGAAAGCCCTGTGGCAGGATCACGTAACGCATCGACTTCGCAAAGCTCAAACCCAGCGAACGCGCTGCCTCATGTTGACCTGCCGATACCGCCCGCAGGCCGCTTCTAATATCTTCCGAGTAGTACGCCGCCATGCACAGGCCAATGGCAATCGACGCGAAGATGAATTCGCCCCCATGCGCGTTGATCCATCCTTGCGTGCTGTCCGGCAGCAGCGTCGGCACCCCGAAGTACCAGAGGAACAGTTGCGCGAGCATCGGCACGTTCTGATGGTACGCAACGTAGCCTGCGACGACCCTCTCGATTAGCGGGTTACCTATCGCTCGCAGCGTCGCCAGCACCGTGCCGAGCGCCACCGCGAGCACCCAGCTCGTCAGCGTGAGCAGCACGGTGTACTGTACTCCCCACATGAGGTGCTTCAGATTCTGAGCGGTGAAGATGCTCGAAAAGTTGAGATGCGATAACATTCGTAATCCTCATCACACAGAACGGCATGGAGTTCAGCCTTTGATCGGCCCAACCCTGAAATCGCGATGCATCTGGTAAATCGTGTTGGGGCCGAGCCATTTGTCGAAGATCTGCTGGGCCTCGCCTGATTTTTCCATTCCGTCCAGCGCGTTATTCACCGCGTTGAGCAAAGCGGGTTCACCCTTCTTCATACCGAGTCCCCAGTATTCGAGACCCACCGGAGGCGACAGCGCTTCAACACGGGTGTCGTGACCGAGTTTGGCGGCGAAGCGATGCATGATGGGTTCGGACACGACAAAACCATTGACCTTGCCCTGCACCATGGCCAGGAAAGCGGATGGCGAGTCGTCATAGCTGACGAGCTGCACGCTCGGCATGACCTGACCCATGATTGCGATATTGCTGGAGCCTTTGATCGTACTGACGCGCTTGCCGTCGAGATCGTCCCGCGCTTTGAACGGGCCGCCGGTCTTTACCGCAATGATCTGCCTGGCGACGTAATACTGATGCGTGAATGCAAGCTGTTCGGCGCGCGCCGGCGAGTAGCCGAGCACTGCGGCGAGCACATCGACACGGCCTTGCAGTAGTTCCGGAATGCGCGCTTCCATCGACACCACCTGCAGCACGGGTTTGACGCCCAGAGCCTTCGCAACACCCTTGCAGTAATCGACGTCGTAACCAACGATCTCCCGTGATGCCGGATCCTGAAAGCCAAACGGCTCGAAGTTGGCCAGCACCCCGCACACCAGCGTTCCGCGCGCCTTGATATCCGCGAGCTGGTCAGCCTGTGCGCTACCCGCAACCACGGCCAGCGCGAACCCAAGCAATGCGGCGGCTATTTTGTTAGACGATTTCATGCGATCTCCGTAGACAGTGTGCTTCAAAGCGCAACCGCGAGCTTTTGTGATCGATCTGCATTGCAGGGGACTTGGAGATTCTATTCTTGGTGGAAAAAAATCCCAAATAAAGAGATATTTGTGCATACTTGTACATTCCAAAATGAGATTGATTTGAGAGGGGCTGCGTGGCACACCAGATCACTTTTCTGCAACTCGAAGCATTGGTTGCAATCGCGGATATGGGTTCGTTCGAGGCGGCCGGGCGCAAGCTCGGCAGCGTTCAGTCCGGCGTATCGCGCCACGTTCGCGAACTGGAGAGCCGGTTCCCGAAGCCGCTATTCGATCGCGGTTCGCGGTCGGCACGGCTGACCGTCGACGGCCTCGAGGTACTCTCGCAGGCGCGCACGATTCTTCAGCAGCGCGATGCCCTGTTGAGTCAGTATGCGAGCGAGAAAGTATTGCGACGCTCGTTGCGGCTGGGCGTGACTGAGCTCGCGGCGCTCACATGGTTACCTGGCTTCATCGATGTACTACGTTCTACCTACCCGCTGGTGGACGTCGAACTGGAGGTGGGTGGCGTCGCTGCGGAACTCTACGAGAAGCTCAAACTGGCGCGGCTGGATCTGGCCATCGTGCCCGACACGCCGCGCTGGGAGGACATGTTGAGGTTTCCGCTCGCCAACGTGCGCAACGGTTGGTTCTGCAGTCCAACGTTCGGCCTCAAGCGGCGCAGACTCAGCGTGTCGGAACTCGGCCAGCTGACGTTGCTGTCCCAGTCTGGCGACTCGGCAGTGGGGCATGTCATGAGCAATTGGCTCGAGCGCAACGATGTGCAACCGCGCAGCATCCTGACCTGCAACAACTTCGCGGCGCTTGGCGGCATGGCAAGCGCTGGCCTGGGTGTCGCCTGTCTGCCGGACGCGATCTCCGGCGAGCTCGTGACGCTAGGTATGTTGCGTGAAGTTCAGGTGACGCCGCTGATGCCGCGGGTGCGCTACGTCGCCGTTACGCGGCGAGACGCGCTGACACTGTTCCACCGCAAGGTCATCAGGATCGCGCGCGCAACGTGCAACTATGGAATGCGCTATCAGGACGCACGCGCGCACGAACCACTCGTCAACGAGGCTGAATAACGATGCTAACCGTCAAGCAGATCGAGACGTTCTACTGGGTCGCAAAGCTCGGTACCGTTCAGCGGGCGGCCGATAAGCTCCATATCACGCAATCTGCGGCGACCAAGCGCCTGCAGGATGTCGAAGCGAGGTCTGCTGCGCGTTTGTTCGAAGGGAGCGGCAAGAAAGCAAGATTGTCCGCGAAAGGGCACGAGATGTTCGCGCTGTGTGAGGGCTTGCTGAACAGCATTGGCCGACTGGAGGCCTACCAGGACGCCGATCGGCAGATGGCCCGTGTGCTGCATATCGGTCTGACCGAACTGGTTGCGTTGACGTGGTTCCCGGCGTTCCTGCAGCAGATGCGCGAGCTTTTTCCACACCTCATCCCGCAACCCCATGTCGACATGTCGGGGCCGTTGCAAGAGCGGGTGATCGATGGACGCCTCGACCTCGCGATTTTGCCCGAGGCTGAGCTGCCCGCATCAGTCGAGCGTGTGATGCTCGGGAGTGCCCGCTTCGCCTGGTTCTGCCGCCCCGGCGCGTTCGACAGCAAGCGCACAGTGCCACTGCAAGAACTGGGCACCGTTCCCGTCATCGAGCAGATTCCCGCATCCATCATCACGATCCTGAGTTCAAGGAACTTCGAAAGTGCGGGCGTCGATCCTGAGCGTATTTGCGGCGGTAACAATGCGGTTGTGGTAGGCGGCCTCGTGGCGGCCGGGGTTGGTGTGAGCTTGCTGCCCACCGACCTTTTCAGGCAGCAAATTCAGAACGGGCTCATGCAAATCGTGATGACCCACCCGCCTGCACCGATGGTTCGCTACGACGCCATTTTTTTGAAGCAATCACCTTCCGCGCTCGGGTACATGGTTGCCGACGTTGCACGGCGTTGCTGCGACTTCAGCTCAGCTGTGCAACAACCTCCTGCATAAGCAGTGCTACGCATCGATCGCTCACCCCACGCTCCGTATTGCAACAAATCCCAGGCGC
>Ga0208322_1000086_pt1 | contig 14973 bp, 12 predicted proteins | sample June2015DPH_8_10_2_FD_184697 | JGI IMG/M metagenome (GOLD analysis project Ga0208322, IMG submission 184697) | Peatland microbial communities from SPRUCE experiment site at the Marcell Experimental Forest, Minnesota, USA - June2015DPH_8_10... | ecosystem: Environmental > Terrestrial > Soil >...
GCACCGAAGGGCGCGCTCGCCGACGCAATCAACGCGAAGTGGGGCTCCTACGACAAGTTCAAGGAAGAGTTTGCGAAGACCGCAGTCGGCACGTTCGGCTCGGGCTGGGCATGGCTCGTGAAGAAGACTGATGGTTCGCTCGACCTCGTGTCGACCAGCAACGCTGCAACGCCTCTCACCACGGACGCGAAGGCACTGCTGACGATCGACGTGTGGGAACACGCGTACTACATCGACTATCGCAACGCTCGTCCGAAGTTCGTCGAAGCATACTGGAACATCGTTAATTGGGACTTTGCTGCGAAGAACTTCGCATAAGGTTTTGTGCGGCGCTGTGTGAACGGATAGGTTGCACGTTCCGTACTCCGCTGCGCCGTCGTCGCAAAGCTTGCGACCGGTAGTGACAATGAGAGCCCTCCGTCGCGAGGGCTTTCTGCTTTTCGGGCATCGTTCCGGACGCTTCTCTCGTCTTATCTCAGCCGGCTGACTTGGCCGCACCTGTCGCATTTAATCCCCTCATTTACGCGCCCTTTCAAGCCGCAGCGGTTGCCGCGCTGACATGCGCATTCTGCAAGCTTCTAATGAAAATAATGCAATGGCTTTATGGCGCCAGTTGACTTCAAATTGGCACGCTCATTCTATTTTTCGACCTGGCCGGCACCCGAGCCGGATCACCCGGCAAGCAGGATCTGAGAGAACGATCGCGCACACCGCCTGCGGGCGGCGCACTGGAGATGGCGGTCGCCTGGTATCGCAGCAAGGTAATCAAATCCGCAGCAAGCGGCTATCAAAAGAGAGGAGACAAGCATGCGTTTAATCAGTCAAGGTATTTGCGGGGCTACGCTGGTGCTTGCCGCAGGGAGTGCAGCGGCGGCTGACTCGAGTGTGACGTTGTATGGTGTGGCCGATACCTTCGTCCAGTACCTCGACAATGGCGGTAATCATTCGTTTTCCGAACGAAGTGGCGGTGCCACGGGATCGCTGTTCGGGCTCAAGGGCGATGAGGATCTGGGCGGCGGCCTCACCGCGCAATTCGATGTTGAAACCGGCTTTAACATCAACAACGGCAGCTTGTTCGCCGATACGAACGCGCTCTTCTACCGGCAAGCCTGGGTTGGTCTGAACGACTCGAAGTACGGCTCGCTGACGATGGGCCGGCAATACGAGCCCAGCTTCCGCGTGGTGTATCCGACCGATCCATACCGCGCGAATGAGGTGCTTTCGCCGTTCTCCGCGGCCGTGCTCACCGTCGACAGGAAAACGCTCTCGACGCAGTACGACTCCGGCCGTGCCAGCAACTCGATCCTCTACCAGTCGCCGAACATGGGGGGGCTGCAGCTTTACGGTATGTACGCGTTCGCGGCTACCGTGACCCAACCGGTGCCGGCGACCACCGGCAACATGCTGAACCTGGGGGCGAGCTATACGGGTTATGGCTTGTACGCGGGCTTGGCCTACGTCAATCAGCATCCGGGGCAGGAAACTATCGCAGGTCTGCCGACCGCGCTGAGCCTGCTCGGGACCGAGCACTTTATCGGCGCGCTCGCATACCGGGTGGGGATCGTGAATTTCCAGTTCAACTATTCCTACCAGCGTGCGCAGGACCCGTCCGCCAGGTCCCTGGCCGCGCTGCTTGGCACGGCGCACCCGCTTAGTATCGCCGAGCTAGGCGCGACGATCCAGGCAACGTCAGCGGATACGATCGAGATCGCAGGTATTCAGCGCAGTGTGCGCGGCGCGCATGACAACGCGCCGGGTATCCAGATCGGCGCCGATCACGCGATCTCCAAGCGCACGAGCTTCTATGTCCGCGCGGGCTACATCAAGAATAATGGCAGCGCAACGGTAAGCTGGCCGGGCGACACGGTGAGCGAGCCTGGTACAAAGCAGATTCTTGCCACGGTGGGGATGACGCATCGGTTCTGAGCGTGTTGCGGCGAAAGGGAGCCTTGCTTGAGGAGAGTGCACGTATTTCCTTGCGTGCTCGCTCTCGCACGATTACTCCGCCTCCGACGTTGCCGCCGTCTTGCGCGGCCGACGGCTGCGCGTCGTGGATTTGCGCGCGGTCTTGCTGGCAGCCGGTTCTTCCCCCGCAGGCTGAGCAGGCGCTTCTTGCGCCACTTCGCTGACGGCCGCTGCTTCGGCCGCGGGCGTCGCGGCCTTCTTGGTTTTCTTGGCTGCCGGCTTGCGGCTGCCACGTCCCGAACGGCGTGTCTCCTGCTTCTCCTGCGTGACCTGATTGCCGGCCGACTCTTCTTCAGCCACCGGTTCCGGGTCGAACGTGAACATCGCGCGTTCGACCACGGCTTGCTCCGGCTCGTGCTCTTCGACGGGCTCTTCATACGCAAAAGGCGACCGGCCGCCGTGATTGCGATGAAGTTCCGGCTCCTCCGCCAGTACTTCTGGCTCGCTATAGCTGGCCGCCGGTTCTGCGTGTGCCGGCTCGGCTGGCAATTCGCGTCCCGTCTTGCGGTTGCCGCGGCCACGACCGCGACCGCGTGCGTCGTGTTTGTGACCCGATTCCGCCGGCTGGGCCGGTTCCACAACCCCACTCTCCTGCGTCTGCTCCGGCGCTTCGCTCAGTGACTCGCTGATCGACGTAGTGGCAGCGGCCGTGCTGCGATACACATACGCGCCTGATTTCTCGTCGCGGCCGAATTCAAGCAAGCCGCGCGCTTGCGCTTCTTCGAGCAGATTGCCGAACGCACGAAAGCCGTAATAGGTTTCGTTGAAGTCGGGCTTGCGCCGCTTGATGGCGTTTTTCAGCACCGAGGCCCAGATCTTGCCGCTGTCGCCGCGCTCCGATGCGAGCGCATCGAAGGTCTGCACGGCGATCTCCACAGCTTTGGTCCGGCGCGATTCCAGGTCTTCCTTGGGGCGCTTTTCTTCGTTCGGCGCGCGTTTTGCGGCGGCCGAAGGCTGCTGCGCCGGACGTGCGGTCTCGCGCTTCACGACGGTCCGCTGACTTTCGCGGACCAGGTCGTCGTAGAAAATGAATTCGTCGCAGTTTGCGATCAGCAGGTCGGACGTGGATTGCTGAACGCCGACGCCAATGACCTGTTTGGCGTTTTCACGCAACTTGGAAACCAGCGGCGAGAAGTCGGAGTCGCCGCTGATGATGACGAAGGTGTTGACGTGCAATTTGGTGTAGCAAAGATCGAGCGCATCGACGACCAGCCGGATGTCAGCCGAATTTTTGCCTGACTGGCGCACGTGCGGGATTTCGATCAGCTCGAAATTGGCCTCGTGCATCGTGCCCTTGAAGCTCTTGTAGCGCTCCCAGTCGCAGTATGCTTTCTTGACGACGATGCTGCCCTTGAGCAGCAGCCGCTCGAGGACCAGCTTGATGTCGAATTTCTCGAACTTCGCGTCGCGCACGCCCAGGGCGACGTTTTCGAAGTCGCAGAACAGCGCCATGCTGATGGTTTCGTTGGCTGACGCCATGTATTTCTCCAATGAGGCAACCGTCAAACTCGACGGATCGCGACCATGATAGCGACTCCTGCGACGGGTTAACAAGGTTTGTGTGTAGGGCAGGTTCCAGGACAGTGTGCCGGAACCTGCCCTACAGGGCGAATGGATAGGCGTCAGAGCGCATGCGCCGCTACCGCGCCGCAACAACTCACGTCGTATTGCGCCCCGCTTCAACGCCTACCGCGTCGCGCGTCAGCAGCACATCGTCGATCAGGCCGTAGGTTTTTGCGTCGGCCGCCGACATGAAATTGTCCCGGTCGGTGTCCCTGACGATCTCCTCGATGCTGCGTCCGGTATGTTCCGCCATCATTGTATTCAGGCGCTCGCGCTGATATAACACCTCGCGCGCCTGAATCTCGACATCGGCGGCAGTGCCCTGGCTGCCACCCGAGGGCTGGTGAATCATGATCCGCGCGTTCGGTAGTGCGTAGCGCTTGCCACGTTGACCTGCGGTCAGCAGAAACGTCCCCATACTTGCGGCAAAGCCCGTGCAGAGCGTCGACACTTCCGGTTTGATGAATTGCATCGTGTCGTAGATCGCGAGTCCGTCGTAGACCGAGCCGCCCGGCGAGTTAATATAAAAAGAAATATCCTTGTCGGGATTCTCGGACTCGAGAAACAGCAACTGCGCGACGATCAGGCTCGCGGACTGCTCGTTCACCGGGCCGACCAGAAACACAATGCGTTCACGTAGCAACCGCGAATAGATGTCATAGGCGCGCTCGCCGCGGCCGGACTGTTCGATGACGGTGGGCACGAGCCCGAGGCCGGAAAGGGAAGGGTGGCTGGAATGCATGCGTGCCTCGTTTGATGTTGACTGAGCGGATCACCCGGCGCCGTCGCTGCAGGCGTGAGTGTTTGTCCACATGACGAAAGCGCGCGCCGCTGTGTGACAGAAAATTTTTTGCCCCAAGCTGTCACAACGGGCGGCGTTCAAACGTCTACGTACAGAGGATGCAGGTTGCCGCGCTTGTCATGATTTCGCCCCGCACGGCGTTCTTCACGTTTCCAGGAGCATCACGAATGACGGAACAGGGAATCGACAAGGCATCCGCCTTCGAGGCCGCCCGCGCGCGACTCGTTGCGCTGGCGTACCGCATGCTGGGCAGCCGCGCGGAAGCCGAAGATGTGGTGCAGGACGTCTGGCTCAAGTGGCATCTCGCCGATACCCGCGAAGTGCGCACGCCGGTGGCATGGCTGACTACCATCACGGCGCGCCTCGCCATCGACCGGTTGCGTCATCTGCAACTGGAGGGCAACTCGCGCGTTGCCGGCTGGTTGCCGGAGCCGTGGCTCGACGAGCTGGCGCCTTCAGCGGAGGAGCTGGCGCTGCGTTCCTCGGAGATGTCGTACGGGCTGATGCTGTTGCTCGAGCGCCTCAAGCCCGATGAACGGGCGGCCTTCGTATTGCACGAAGCCTTCGATTGCGACTATGCGGAGATTGCCCGGATCCTCGAACGCACGCCTGCGGCTTGCCGGCAGATCGTGCATCGCGCGAGAACGCGTTTACAGCGTGAGGGAGTGCCCTTGCAGCGGCCGGATCCCGTGGCGCATGCGCGACTCGTCGAGCGTTTGCGCACGGCGCTCGACGCGCAGGATCGAGCCGGGTTGCTGCGTCTCTTTAGCGAAGCGCCGGAAATTGCCAGCGATGCGCCCATGCGCGTGAACCAACCGGTTGTGGCGGAGGCGGTGTGGGTGGAGACGGTGACGTCGCTGGTTGGCGAGGCAACGGACGCTGCGGACGCCACAAACGCGATGCTCGCCACGTACGCGACCCAAGCCGAACTGCTGTCGATCGACGGCACGGCGGGAATTGCGTTGCTGAAAGAGGGCGAAATCGCCGCGCTGCTCGACGTGTCGACGAGCGGTGGCCGGATCGTGGCGCTGCGCATCATCACGCGTGCCGCGCATCTGCAGGCCGCACGGCGACGCTTCGGTTTATCCGCCGTCGTGCGTCTGCTAAACGCGATTGGCACACGCACGCGGCCTACGCCACGCACCTCAGTTACGGTGTGCGGCGACTTCCCAGTTGATGTCGACGCATAGCACCTGCATGCCGTGCGGCGTCTGCGCGGCAATCGATGCGGTCACGCACAGGTGTGCTTCGTTGATCGACAGATAGGGCGGTGTCAGATGCACCTGGCCTGGCGTACGCATCGCGCCGATGAAATACGGCCGGCGCTCCCAGCTCGCCCCTTCCGAATGCAGCAGCGGGCGAAACCGCTTGGCGCGTTGCGACGCGCGTCCGGGCGGCAGCACGTTGTCGCCGATCTGCCGGCCGGAGCCGTCCAGCACAAAGCAGCGTGCCGTTTCGCCAAGCGAGAGCAGCGGCGCGGTGGCTTGGGCGACCGACTCGCCAGCCACCAGTTGCGCGCTCGCGGTCTCGAGCGCCTTCGCATACGGAGCGAGCCGCGTGGCTTGCGCCCGTTCGCGCGCCGTCACCCGCTCGCGCAGCGCGGCTGACAACGCATCCATCACGCCCGCGGCCGCTTGTGGCTTCACCGGCTCCACGCTCGGTCCGGCGAAATACGCCCCCTGTACAAAATCCACGTTGCATTCGAGCGCGATCAGCGCGTCGCGCTCGGTCGACAAGCCGCCCATCAGCACCAGTTGTCCTGACTCGTGCAGCAACGAGACGAGCCCGGGCAGCACACGTTCGATATGCGAGTGCTCGCTCGCTTGTGCCAGGATACAGCGGTCGAGCGTGACGATATCGGGTCGCAGATTCCAGACCCGGTCGATGTTCGAATGCTTGGCGCCGAAACCATCCAGCGCGATCAGGAAGCCCGATTTGCGCAGCGCGTCGACGATCTCCGCAAAGCGCGTGGTCTCGCCACCCGCCTGCTCCGATACCTCCAGCACCACACGTTGCGGCGGCAGGCCCAGCGCCTTCAGCCCGGCCAGCAACGCGTCGCCGTAGCTGGTATCCATCAGCGCCGCAGGATGCAGGCTCAGGAAGAGCCATTCGTCGTGGCTGTCGAACGCATTGAAGTTGCCCAGATGCAGCGACTCGGCAAGCCGCCCGAGTTCCAGCAGGTCGCCGCGCCGTGCAGCCTGGGTGAACACCTCATGCGACGGCACCTGCTGCGCATGTTCGTCATGGGCGCGCAGCGAGGCGTGATAACCGATCGCGCGCCGGTGCGACACGGAAAACACCGGCTGGAACACGCTGAACACCGTGTAGCCGCCGTACAGGACGGTGCGCCGGGAACCTTCGTCGCCCGCCATCGGGCGCGGCGGCTGGAAGCCGGGAGGATCGAGTTCGATCATGCTCATCATGTGTCAGTCGTGTGAAGGGGGCGTCGCAGCTGGCACGCATAAGCGCAAGTTTACAGGATAGGCGAGCAAGAACCGTGCACGCGCTGGAATTGCGCTTCGCGCGTTGGTAACCGCTCATTGTGCGCCGGGATGTGCGCTGCGGTCACACGGCGCACATCCGTGGTGCGCCGCGCGCCCTGTTGCGGGTCGGGTGGCCGGCCGCGCAGGAGTTGCAGAACGGCTGCTGTAGCGACTGAAATCCGCTTCGGATTTCAGGTCCGTTCGGAGGGATCGGTTTTCTTCGCCGTGCTGCGGATGTCAGCCGACAGTTGCGCGAAGATCCACGCTGAGCAGGCCGTGATGATGCCGACGCACAGGAACGTCGCGTGGAATGCGGGCAACGAATTAGCTTCGGTCACCTTGTGGATCAGTCCGGTGAAGGTCGTAAGTAAAGCGCCCGCGACGGTGACGCCGAGGCTCATCGAGAGCATCTGCACCAGCGAAAACAGGCTGTTGCCGCTGCTCGCGCCGCCCGTGCCGAGGTCTTTCAGCGTGAGCGTGTTCATCGCGGTGAACTGCATCGAGTTCACGCCGCCGAAGAATGCGAGCTGCACGAGCCGGAGCCAGAGCGGCTGGCCTGCGCTCGTCAACGAAAAGCTCGCCATGGCGAGGCCGACCAGCACCGTGTTGGTCACCAGCACACAGCGATAACCGTATTTGGTGATCAGCGTGGTCGCAAGACGTTTGGACGTCATGCCGGCCGCGGCCACTGGCAACATCATCAGGCCGGCTTCGAAGGCGCTATAGCCGAGGCTTACCTGCAGCAGCAGCGGAATCAGATAGGGCATCGCGCCGCTGCCGATCCGCGCAAACAGATTGCCGAGCAGGCCAACGCTGAACGTATTGATCTTGAACAGATCGAGCGGGAACAGCGGGTGCGGCTCGCGCACCGCGTGCAGTCCATACGCGACGAAGCAGGCGAGACTCAGAATCAGCAGCACCAGCACGGTGGCTTGCTGGATGCCGAGTTCAGTGCGGCCGTCGAGTGCAAACGAGATCGCCACCATGCCTATCACCAGCAACACATAGCCCTTGATGTCGAACCTCGCGGTGTCGGGGTTGCGGCTGTCCTGCATGAAGATGAAGGTCGCAATGCAGCCGATGATGCCCACCGGCACGTTGATCAGAAAGATCCAGTGCCACGAGGCGATCTTGACGAGCCAGCCGCCGAGCGTCGGCCCGATCAGCGGCCCGATCAGCCCAGGAATAGCGACGAACGCCAGGGCGGGCAGGTAACGTTCCGCGGGGAAGGTCCGCAGGACGGCGAGGCGCCCGACCGGCAGTAGCATCGCGCCACCCACGCCCTGCATCACGCGATACAGCACCAGTTGGGTGAGCGTGTGCGAGTTTGCGCAGAGCAGCGAGCCCACCGTGAACACCAGGATCGCGCTGAAGAACACCTTGCGCGTGCCGAGTTTGTCCGCGAGCCAGCCGGACACCGGAATTGCCACCGCCATTGTCAGCGAGTAGGCAATCACCACCGATTGCATGCGCAGCGGCAACTCGCCGAGACTCGTCGCCATCGCCGGCAGCGCGGTATTCACGATGGTGGAGTCGAGCGTCTGCATGAAAAAACCGGTGGCGACGATCCACAGCATCACGGTGAGTGAGCGTGCGGTGGGCTGGGCGGTGGTGGAGGCGGGTGTTGTGCCAGCGGTCGGCGGATTGGACATGGAGGGCGGCTGCTCACGCGTACCGGACGGGCTGAGGAGTCCACATTTTAGGGAAATCCGTGGGGCTGTGCAGTGTGGTTTTCACGCGCAAGGCTTACCTTGCGTCGTGCGTTGGCTTGTGGACGAGTGGTGTAGCGACGATGGGCACTGACAGGGCTTTCACCGGGCGAGCTTCGCCGCCGCTTCGAAAAATGCCTGTGCACGTGGGTCGCTGGCATACGCGACGTTGATGCGAATCCATGGGCTGACCTCGGCGTTCGGCCGGAAATAGCTTCCCGGCGCGACGGTGACGCCAAGCGGTACCCCGCATTCGACGAGCCGTGCCGAGTCCTCGATATGCGGCACGCATGCCCATACGAACTTGCCGCCGAGCGGCGTTTCGAACACCTCCCAGCCGCTCGCTTCGAGTGCCTGGACAGTCGCGCCGAGCGCATCGCGCATGCGCCGGCGCAGCCGCTCCAGATACTTGCGATAGGTGCCGCGCTCGAGCATGGCCACGGCAACGGCTTCTGCAAAGCGTGAACCGCCGATGCTCGTCAGCATCTTGATGTCGGCGAGATCCTTGATGATTGCGTGGTCGGCGACCACCACGCCGATCCGCAGCGAGGACGACAGCGTCTTCGACAAGCCGCCCACATAGATTACGTGCTCGAGCTGGTCGAGGGCCGCGAGGCGATCGGTGAGCTCGGTCTGGAAGTCGGCGTAGATGTCGTCTTCGATGATCTTGAACTGATGTTCGCGCGCGAGCGGATCCATGCGGTGACGCCGGTGACGATCTGCTCGGTCAACGGGACGCCGCGCAGGTCGCCTTGCACCGTCAGCCAGACCTCGCCCGCCATCACCTGCAAAGTCAGCGCCTGCGTGATACGCCAGGCGGCTGCCGGCTCGCCATGATCGAGTTCGAAAGTACGGATTTCACGCATCGCATTACTCCTTTGGACGGCTTCTCTGGTTGATTGATTATTGCCGTGCGATCATGGAAACCCCATGTACAGTTACGAACAGTTTCCGCGAAACTGTGCAGTTGAAAAACCTGACAGTTGCCCGCACCGCGATCCCGAGGCGTGGTTCACAGGCATGTTCGACAGGCGCAGTTCAAAGCCGCGGTTCAAAGGCTTTTAGGTGAAGACCTCATGAAACTCGACATCGAACTCAACCGCGAAAACGATTACTGGCTGTCCGCGGGCGAGACGTTCGAGCTGAACCGCGGCGAGCGGGCGTGGGTGAGCGCAGGGCCGGGCGGTGCGAGGCTTGCCCTCGCATTCGCGAGCGACACGCACGGAGCGCGGGTCCGTCCTGCTGCGAAAGGGGTGGGGCTGTCCGTCCGGAGCCTGGTGCCGCGTTGGCTGCAGACTATCTGACACTTATCTGGCGGGTAGGGGCGGTGGAGCTTCGTACTCCCCAATGTAGCGTGCGCGTGGCCGGATCAAGCGACCGTCTGCGCTCTGTTCCATCGCGTGGGCGATCCAGCCTGCCACCCGGCCGACCGCGAATAGCGTAAAGGCGGCGCCCGCGGGCAAGCCCAACACACGTTCGATGGAGGCCAGCGCGTAGTCCAGATTCGGTTCAGTCCCGGTCGTCTCGCGCACGGCGCGGGCTAGTGCATGGACCCCCCCAATGGCCGAGCGTGCCGGCACGCATTCCGTCAGCAAATCCAGCAAAACGCGCGCACGTGGATCGCCGTCTGGATACAGCGGATGCCCGAAGCCCGATAGCACCGCGCCGTAAATGCCATCCTCACCCGGGTTGAGACGGGTGGCCAGAAAGCGATCGAGATCAGGCGCACGGGCAGCTTCGTCGAGCACCGCGGCGGCGCGTATCGACTCGCCGCCGTGACGCGGTCCCGATAACGCCGCGAGGCCGCCCGCCACGGCGCCGAACAGATGGGTCCCCGTCGACGTGATGCAGCGGACCGTGAAGGTCGACGCATTCAGTTCATGATCCGCACAGGCGACCAGCGCGGCGCGCAGCACGCCGATCTGTTGCCGGTTGCGGATGCCCCACGCGGCAGCAAGTTGCCGGTGCAGCGGCTCGTTCGACGGCGCTGCCGAGATCAGCGCCGCAGCCAGCAGACGCATCACCGCACAAGCCGTATCGAGCTGCGCATCACGGCCTTGCGCCCAGACGCGCGGCATTTGCGCTGCGGCGGCCGGCAGCAGCACGAGCGCCCGGTCAAGCGGGGTGCTGTCGCTCCACAGCTTGAGCCACGCGGACCATTGCGCTACACCAAGCGGCGCCGGCGCCGCCTCAGTCAACCGCCGCGGGCTGCATTCCCATAACAGTGCCGCCACTTCTTCGAGCGAGGCCGTGCGCGCCAGTTCGACCGCGTTGCGGCCACGATAGAGCAGGCGACCGTCGGCGATGAGCGTGATGGACGATTCGAGCACCGGTACGCCCCAGTCGAGCACCTTCTGCGCCACCTTGCCGGCGCGCTTGCCGTCTGCCTTGCGGCGTGCGAGCCGCCGCACCTCGGCGCCGTCATAGAGCCGGTGCTTGCCGTGCGCGTCGGGCGACGAATGCAGCACGCCGCGGCTCACGTAGGCATAGAGCGTCGGCACGCTGATGCCGAGCAGCGAGGCCGCTTCGGTGGCGGTGAGGTGGGTGGACATGGATATAAGCGCGTGAGAAAACCAGATAAATCAATATATGTTGATTATATTAATCAAGATTGATCAGGAGAGGAAGGAATTCTAGACTGGCTTGTCGAGACAACAGTCGGGCTGTTCCCCCAGGTTTGCTGTCGTCCCCCCCGGGCGGGGCTTGCCGGCATCAGGCACGAGGCGGCTGATCCACGTGCGCCCCGGTCTCTATCCACCCACACTGCGAATTGCCATGACACCTCATCTCGCACTCGATCATCTCTGGACCGCGGCAGGTTGCGATTCCGCCGCCCTCGACGCTGTTTCGCTGAGCGGCGAGGACCCGGGCCTACCCTCGATTTACCGCGTCGGCACGCTCGCCACCGCCACGATCGCGGCGACGGGTCTGGCTGCCGCCGAATGCTTTCGCCTGCGTACCGGTTGCCGGCAACGCGTCGAGGTGGAAATGCGGTGCGCACTGGCGGCGTTTCGCAGCGAGCGCTATCTGCGCGTGAACGACGGGCCGCCACCGGCCTTGCGCGATCCTTTGATGGGCTTCTATGCGACACGCGATGACCGCTGGATTCAGCTGCACACCAATTTTCCGCATCACCTGGCGGGCATCCTGAAGGTGCTGGGTTGCGCCAACGACCGCGTGGCCGTAGCCGAGGCGATTCGCGGCTGGGACGGCGCGGCGCTCGATCAGACGCTCGCCGACGCGGGCCTGTGCGCGGCGCTGATCCGCTCGCCGCGCGAATGGGCTGCGCTCGAGCAGGCGCGGGCGATTGCCAATCTGCCGCTCTTCGAAATCATGCGAATCGGCGACGCGCCGCCCGAACCCGCCGGGCGCGGCGGCGCCGACCGGCCGTTGGCCGGCGCAAGGGTGCTCGACCTCTCGCGGATCATTGCGGGGCCGGTGGCCGGACGGGCGCTCGCGCAGCATGGCGCGCAGGTGCTGATGATCAATGGCCCGCATCTGCCGAACATTGCGCCGCTCGTGATCGATAACGGCCGCGGCAAGCGCTCGGCGGCGCTCGATCTGCGCGACGCCGCGGGGCGCGACCAGTTGCGCGGGCTGGCGGGCGACGCCGATATATTCCTGCAGGCCTACCGTCCGGGCACGCTCGCCGCGCGCGGTTTCTCACCGGAGGCGCTGGCGCAGATTCGCCCTGGAATCGTCTACGTGTCCATTTCTGCGTACGGGCACACGGGGCCGTGGGCACAGCGCCGTGGCTTCGACAGCCTGGTGCAGTCCGCGAGCGGCATTGCGTGGACCGAGAGTCGCGCGGCACACGGTGACGAGCCGAAGCACCTGCCGTGTCAGGCGCTCGATCACGCCACCGGCTATCTCGCGGCGTTCGGTGCGATGGTCGCACTGGCGCGCCGGGCCACCGAGGGCGGTAGCTGGCATGTGCGCGTGTCGTTGGCGCAGACTGGGCGCTGGCTGCAATCGATGGGGCAGATCGAGGACGGCTGGCGCTTGCCCGAGGTCACGTACGAGGACGTGCAGGACTGCATGGAAAGCGTCGATTCCCCGTTCGGCCGGATTCGTGGGACCTTGCCCGCTGAACGTCTGACGGAGACGCCGGCGTTCTACAGCCGGCCACCCGTGCCGATCGGCACCGACGCAGCAGCGTGGGCCGACTGATCACGGCCGGCGCGCTGGAGCCGGGCCGCGCTGCGGGGCTTCGAATCATCGTTGCCGGAGTGGCTGAGCTGCCTGAGCGGCTTGCCCGATGACTGGGTGCGCTACTTGCGCAACTCAGCGACGAAATCGTAGTAGTCGTTGCGGCAATAGGTATCGGTCAATTCGATTGCGCGCTGCTCGGTGGTATAGCCGACACGAGTGATCAGCAGCAGCGCCTCGTTCGGCGCAATGCTCATCTGCTGCGCAATCTCGTCGCTCGCGTTGACGGCGCGAAAATGCTGCAACGCGCGCACGATCCCGAGGCCGCGCTGTTCGAGATAGCTGTACAGCGAATCGCCAATCGCCTGCGGATCGGGAATCACCGCGGCTGGGAAGGTTGAGTTCTCGACCGCCATCACGATGCCGTCGGCAAGACGCAGGCGCCGCAGGCGGGTCACTGCGGCCGCCGGCGACAAGCCGAGTTGAATGACTTCATCGCGATTGGCGGGCATGATCTCGCGCGAGATCCATTGTGAACTCGGACTGAAGCCGCGCCGCCGTAACATTTCGCTGAAACTCGACAGGCGCGAGAGGGGGTCTTCATAGCGTGGCGTGATGAAGCTGCCCGCCCCCTGGGTACGGCGGATCAAACCCTGTTCGACAAGTAGGGCGATTGCCTTGCGCGCGGTGATCCGCGAGACGCCGAGCGCGTCCGACAGCACGCGCTCGGACGGCAGCGCTTCGCCTGCGTTCCAGCGGTTTTCATGAATCGCGTTGCCGAGCTTGCGAGCGAGTTGCAGATAAAGCGGCGTATCGTTTTCCGGGTCCGGGCGCAGGTCGCGCCAGCGGTCTTCCGAGGCAGAGGTCATGTGGCAGACGCAAGAAGGGCAAGCGGCAATTCTATGACATTGGCGCGCTGTGTTATAGCGGGCTTTTGCCTGGGTGGCCGATTTGACAATCCACTAGCGGATAAACTGGCAAACCAATCGGTTGCCGGCCGTCCGTGACGGGCCGTCTGGAACCGGCCGTCGGCAACCGGCTCTTACCTATCAAAGGAGAAATCATGACGACCGCCATCGCCACTGTGAGCTTGCCCGACGGCGAGCGTATTCCGAAGCTCGGCCAGGGCACCTGGGAGATGGGCGAGCAACCTGCGCGCCGCGCCGCGGAGATCGCGGCGTTACGCGTCGGGGTCGAGCTCGGCTTGACGCTCATCGATACCGCCGAGATGTACGGCGACGGCGCGACGGAAAGCCTGCTCGGCGAGGCGCTGGCGGGACTGCGCGAGCGCGTTTTTCTCGTCAGCAAGGTCTATCCGCACAATGCCAGCCGGCGCGGCGTGCAGGCCGCCTGCGAGCAGAGCCTCAAACGCCTGAAGACCGACCGCCTTGACCTATATCTGCTGCATTGGCGCGGTTCGGTGCCGCTGGAAGAGACGGTCGAAGGCTTCGAGGCCTTGCGCCGGGCGGGCAAAATCCGCCACTGGGGTGTCAGCAACTTCGACACCGACGATATGGAGGAGCTGATCTCTGTACCGGGCGGCGACGCGTGTGCGACCAATCAGATTCTCTATAACGTCGCGCGTCGCGGTCCGGAGTTCGATCTGTTGCCATGGCTCGCCGAACGGAACATGCCGGCAATGGCGTATAGCCCGGTGGATCACGCGCGCTTGCCGAAGCGCTCGCCGCTCAACGAGATTGCCGATGCGCGTGGTGTCTCCATGTTTCAGGTGGCGTTGGCCTGGGCGCTGCAGCAGCCAGGCGTGTTCGCGATTCCGAAAGCAGGGCGCATCGAGCATGTGCGTGACAACTATCGCGCGCTCGAATTGCAACTGGGTGCTGACGAGCTCGCGACTATCGATGCTTACTTCAGGCCTCCGCGCAGCAAGCGGTCGCTCGAAATGCTCTGAATGCAGGCCGCGTTTAGTTGCCGGCGTGATGCAGATGGACGGAGCCGAGCATGGCCGCTTCGGCGGGGGTCCGCTTGAGCGAATCTTCGCTGACCTGAGCAGCGTCGCCGACGAAATCATCGACGATCGATGAGACCTGCACGGTTCCAGCCGGTCTGGGGGGCATCCGGCTTGCGTCAGCCCGGATGCACGTAATTGACGTTATTGATAGTCATGTGTCCCGGCCCGGGCGGTGACGCTCGGCCGGGGGACCGGGGCGCCACCGCCTGCACTTGCCGGAAGGGGTTGCCGCGACGGAGTCCGGCGTGCGGGGAGGGAACGGCTTGGGGGCTCCGTTCCCCTGGCTCTAACGTCCGTTACCGCCGCTGCCGTTGCCACCGCCATTGCCGCTTC
>Ga0208322_1000088_pt1 | contig 14867 bp, 10 predicted proteins | sample June2015DPH_8_10_2_FD_184697 | JGI IMG/M metagenome (GOLD analysis project Ga0208322, IMG submission 184697) | Peatland microbial communities from SPRUCE experiment site at the Marcell Experimental Forest, Minnesota, USA - June2015DPH_8_10... | ecosystem: Environmental > Terrestrial > Soil >...
ATCCTCGTGGCACTTGCCTTGTGGACCCTCGCGCCAAAGACCCGCGATGGGCACCACCACGCGAGCCTCGGCACGCAGTTCAAAGGTACGTGGCATATCCTCAAAAGCCCGGCGTTCTGGAAAATTGCATCGTTTTCGGTGGTCACGCAGGGCGTGTTTTACGCCATGCAATCGCTGTGGGTCGGCGCGTGGATGCGCGATGTGATGGGTCTCGCGCCGCGTGAGGCGGCGGCCCAGGTATCGATTCTCGGCTTTGCGATGATGGCCGGCTGCGTCGGTTTCGGCGCTGCGGCGCGCGGTCTGGAAAAGCGCGGCGTGTCGCTGTATGCCTTTTGCGGGATCGGAATGGCGCTCTTCGTCGTCACCCAGTTGCTCATCATGTTCGGAGCCCCTTTGCCCGCAGGGCTGTTGTGGGCCGCGTACGGGGTCTTTGGCGGCACGGGCATCCTAAGTTACGCGGTGCTGGCGCGGCATCTCCCTGCACACATGATCGGACGGGGCAACACCACGCTCACGCTGATTCTCTTTCTGCTGATTTTCGGTTTCCAGATCGGCGTCGGCGCAGTGCTGTCACTGTGGCCGGCGACGGCCGGTCACTATCCGGCGGTTGCACACCTCACCGCGTGGGGCATCCTCGTTGCGTTACAGATCGCCAGCGCGATCTGGTACGTATTGCCAAGCCGGGTGCTGACAAAACCCGTCCATTTGCAGGCAGAGCATCATTTGTGAGGCGGATGATGTCGGTCTGCGGGCCCCGATTGGCCTTTTGTGAGCCGTCCAAAAACCCTTGAAGCGTCGGTCAAGCGCGCTGTGAACGGGTAGAAGGCCCGCGAACAGGCGTCTCTGGCTTCGTTTGGTGCGGGCCACTGGCGTGTCCCGATTCCGCTCTGTGAATCAAGGCCACGTAGGCTGAGAGTCAAGCCGGACAAGGCGCTGAGGTGCCGCGCTGGGCCTTGCGCCGCGTCCCGGTGCCATCTCGGATTTGGAGAGAAGGGCACTTTCGAGCTATAATTCCAAGGTTTGAGCTTATCAACCCGCACCCTAGCGCCTACCTCTCCCACACCGTTCATCCGCCGCGCGCGGCCGACGCACCGCACCCAGCCGATCAGTCCACACAATGGATCCATCGTGCCCTTGCGACGTCTGCCGCGGTACGCGAGCGAGCCTGCGCGCGCATCCATCGATGCGCCTCGCTGCGGCTCGCACGGCTCGGATAGACAGGTCGGCATCAGGGTGTTCCCCCAAGGAGTCTCCCGTGTTGCCGTCTTTTTCTCCCGCTCTGCTCGCGCTCGCCGACGGCACGGTCTTTCGTGGCTACTCGATCGGCGCCCCCGGCCATACGATTGGCGAAGTCGTTTTCAACACTGCTATCACCGGTTATCAGGAAATCCTGACTGACCCGAGCTACGCGCGTCAGATCGTGACCCTCACGTATCCGCACATTGGCAACGTCGGCGTAAACGCCGAAGATGTGGAAGCAACGAAAGTCCATGCCGCCGGCCTCATCATCCGCGACCTGCCGGTTCTCGCATCGAACTTCCGCATGGAGCGCACGCTCTCGCAATACCTGCAGGACGAAGGCGTGGTCGCCATCGCCGGTCTCGACACCCGCATGCTGACACGCGTGCTGCGCGACAAGGGTGCGCAGAACGGAGCGATTCTCGCTGGCTCGGATGACGAAGCCAAGGCCATCGAACTCGCGCGCTCGTTCCCGGGCCTCGCCGGTATGGATCTGGCGAAGGTCGTGTCGACCAAAGAATCGTTCGAGTGGACACAGAGCGAATGGCGTCTGGGCGAAGGCTACGGCACGCAGAAGGCGCCGAAATACCGCGTGGTCGCGTTCGACTACGGCGTCAAGTACAACATCCTGCGCATCCTGGCCGAGCGCGGCTGCCACGTCACCGTGCTGCCGGCGCAAGCCACTGCGGCGGATGCGCTGGCGCTCAATCCCGATGGCGTGTTCCTGTCGAACGGCCCCGGCGATCCGGAACCGTGCGACTACGCGATCGCAGCCACCAGGGAGCTGATCGAGCGCGGCATCCCGACCTTCGGCATTTGCCTCGGTCACCAGATCATGGGCCTCGCGGTTGGCGCGAAGACCATGAAGATGAAGACCGGCCACCACGGCGCGAACCATCCGGTGAAAGATCTGGACGACGGTCGCGTGGTGATCACGTCGCAGAACCACGGCTTCGCAGTCGACGCTGCCACGCTGCCCGCCAACGCGCGCGCCACGCACGTGTCGTTGTTCGACGGCACGCTGCAAGGCTTCGCGCTCACCGACAAGCCGGCCTTCTGCTTCCAGGGCCACCCGGAAGCATCGCCGGGCCCGCACGACATTGCCTATCTGTTCGACCGCTTCACCGCCTTGATGGACCAGAAGAAGGCCGGCACGGCGGCAGCTGCAGCGGCGGCTTAAGGTGACCAGATAAGGCGTCCACGCGAGGCGTCTGCACAAGACGGCCGCGTGAGGCGGAGTACCGGCACTTACACCGGACCGCTCCGCAGGCGCACAGAACAGAGCGCGCCGCCGCAGCATCTGGAGGCCACCAGCAGCAATGGCCCAGGTAGCAGCGGCGAAGCGCGCCAACGGAAAGAATTCAGGAATACATTAGCGAGAGCGTTATGCCCAAGCGGACAGACATCAAGAGCATCCTCATCATCGGCGCGGGTCCGATCATCATCGGCCAGGCGTGCGAGTTCGACTACTCGGGCGCACAGGCTTGCAAGGCGCTGCGTGAGGAAGGCTACAAGGTCATTCTCGTCAACAGCAATCCGGCGACGATCATGACCGACCCGAACACGGCCGACGTGACCTACATCGAGCCCATCACGTGGGAAGTGGTTGAACGCATCATCGCAAAGGAACGTCCCGACGCGATCCTGCCGACGATGGGCGGCCAGACCGCGCTGAACTGCGCGCTGGATCTGCACGCGCACGGCGTGCTGGAGAAATACAAGGTCGAGCTGATCGGCGCGTCGCCGGAAGCCATCGACAAGGCGGAAGACCGTCAGAAGTTCAAGGACGCGATGACCAAAATCGGTCTCGGTTCGGCCAAGTCGGGCACCGCGCATTCGATGGAAGAAGCGCTGCAGGTGCAGGCGCAGATCGCCGTCGAAACCGGCAGCGGCGGCTATCCTGTGGTGATCCGTCCGTCGTTCACGCTGGGCGGCTCGGGCGGCGGCATTGCATACAACCGCGACGAATTTGAAGAGATCTGCAAGCGCGGTCTCGATCTCTCGCCGACGCGCGAACTGCTGATCGAAGAATCGTTGCTCGGCTGGAAAGAGTACGAGATGGAAGTGGTCCGCGACAAGAAGGACAACTGCATCATCGTCTGCTCGATCGAAAACCTGGACCCGATGGGCATCCACACCGGCGACTCGATCACCGTCGCGCCGGCGCAGACGCTCACTGACAAGGAATACCAGATCCTGCGTAACGCATCGCTCGCGGTGCTGCGCGAGATCGGCGTGGACACGGGCGGCTCGAACGTGCAGTTCTCGATCAATCCGGAAGACGGCCGGATGATCGTGATCGAAATGAACCCGCGCGTGTCGCGTTCGTCGGCACTAGCGTCGAAAGCGACCGGCTTTCCGATTGCCAAGGTCGCGGCGAAACTGGCGTGCGGCTACACGCTCGATGAACTGAAGAACGAAATCACCGGCGGCCAGACTCCGGCGTCTTTCGAGCCGACGATCGACTACGTCGTCACCAAGATTCCGCGTTTCGCGTTCGAGAAGTTCCGCGAAGCCGATCCGCGTCTCACCACGCAGATGAAGTCAGTCGGCGAAGTGATGGCGATTGGCCGCACCTTCCAGGAATCGTTCCAGAAGGCGCTGCGCGGTCTCGAAGTCGGCGTCGACGGTCTCGATGAAAAGACCACCAGCCGCGACGAGATCATCCGCGAGATCGGCGAAGCCGGTCCGGACCGGATCTGGTACGTGGGCGATGCGTTCCGTATCGGCATGACCCAGCAGGAAATCTTCGAAGAGACTTCGATTGACCCGTGGTTCCTCGCGCAGATCGAACAGATCGTGCTGAAGGAAAAGGCGTTGGCCGGCCGCTCGCTCGCGAGTCTGTCGAAGGAAGAACTCAAGTATCTGAAGCAAAGCGGTTTCTCGGATCGCCGGTTGGCGAAGCTGCTCGGCGCCAAGCCGGCAGAAGTGCGTCAACGCCGTATCGAACTGAACGTGCGTCCGGTCTACAAGCGCGTCGACACCTGCGCGGCTGAGTTCGCTACGAAAACCGCCTACATGTACTCGACCTACGAGGAAGAGTGCGAAGCGAACCCCACGAACAACAAGAAGATCATGGTGTTGGGCGGCGGCCCGAACCGGATCGGCCAGGGCATCGAGTTCGACTACTGCTGCGTGCACGCCGCGCTCGCCATGCGCGAAGACGGCTACGAAACGATCATGGTCAACTGCAATCCTGAAACCGTTTCGACCGACTACGACACGTCCGATCGTCTGTACTTCGAATCGCTGACGCTCGAAGATGTTCTCGAAATCGTCGACAAGGAAAAGCCGGTTGGCGTGATCGTGCAGTACGGCGGCCAGACGCCGCTGAAGCTCGCGCTCGATCTCGAGGCGAACGGCGTGCCGATCATCGGCACCTCGCCCGACATGATCGATGCGGCCGAAGACCGCGAGCGTTTCCAAAAGCTGCTGCAGAACCTCGGCTTGCGTCAGCCGCCGAACCGTACGGCACGCGCCGAAGATGAAGCGCTCAAGCTCGCCGACGAAATCGGCTACCCGCTCGTCGTGCGTCCGTCGTACGTGCTGGGCGGCCGCGCCATGGAAATCGTCCACGAGCCGCGCGACCTCGAGCGCTACATGCGCGAGGCCGTGAAGGTGTCGCATGATTCGCCGGTGCTGCTCGACCGCTTCCTGAACGACGCAATCGAATGCGACGTGGATTGCATCTCCGACGGCGAAGCCGTGTTTATCGGCGGCGTGATGGAGCACATCGAACAGGCGGGCGTGCACTCGGGCGACTCGGCTTGCTCGCTGCCGCCGTACTCGCTGTCGAAGGAAACCATTGCCGAACTCAAGCGTCAGACCGGTGCGATGGCGAAGGCGCTGAACGTGATCGGCCTGATGAACGTGCAGTTCGCAATCCAGCAAGTGCCGCGGGCGGACGGTTCGAAAGAGGACGTGATCTACGTGCTCGAAGTGAACCCCCGCGCCTCGCGTACGGTGCCGTACGTGTCCAAGGCGACCAGCCTGCCGCTCGCGAAGATCGCGGCGCGCGCGATGGTCGGCCAGACGCTGGCGCAGCAGGGCGTGACGAAGGAAATCGATCCGCCGTACTTCAGCGTGAAGGAAGCGGTGTTCCCGTTCGTCAAGTTCCCGACCGTCGACCCGGTGCTCGGACCGGAAATGCGTTCGACGGGCGAAGTGATGGGCGTAGGCCAGACTTTTGGCGAAGCGTTGTTCAAGTCGCAGCTCGCGGCAGGTTCGCGTCTGCCGGAGTCGGGCACGGTACTTTTGACCGTGATGGACGCCGACAAGCCGAAGGCGGTGGAAGTGGCCCGCATGCTGCACGAACTGGGCTACCCGATCGTCGCGACCAAGGGTACGGCTGCCGCCATCGAAGCGGCCGGCGTGCCGGTGAAGGTGGTCAACAAGGTGAAGGACGGCCGTCCGCACATTGTCGACATGATCAAGAACGGTGAAATCGCGCTGGTCTTCACGACCGTTGACGAAACCCGGGCTGCGATCGCCGATTCGCGTTCGATCCGCATGAGCGCGCAGGCCAACAAGGTCACGTACTATACGACCATGTCAGGCGCGCGTGCCGCCGTGGAAGGTCTGCGGTATTTGAAGGACCTGGAAGTCTATGATTTACAAGGACTCCACGCTCGCCTAAACTAAGGCTTCGAATACCTGTCCAAGATGTAAGTGCCGCGGTTAAGCGGCGTCCCTTAAGGTACCAGCATGGGCTTTGCCCGGGTTCAGGCACCAGCGGGGATGCACTTAACCGCGGTGATTTTTTTTACGGCCGTTTTTTGCCACTAGAGCTGTTTATGAGCACTATTCCATTGACGACGCGTGGCGCCAAGAAGCTGCGCGATGAACTACAGCACCTGAAATCGGTTGAACGTCCGGCGGTCGTCAACTCGATCGCCGAAGCGCGTGCCCAGGGCGATCTCTCGGAAAACGCCGAATACGACGCTGCGAAAGAAAAGCAGGGCTTTATCGAGGGCCGCATTGCGGAAATCGAGTCGAAGCTGGCCGGCGCACAGGTTATCGATCCCGCCGCAGTGGACGCGGACGGTCGCATCGTGTTCGGCGCGACGGTTGAGCTGGAAGACCTTAAATCAGGGGCTGCGGTCAAGTATCAGATCGTCGGCGACGACGAAGCGGACCTCGAGCACGGCCTGATCTCGATCAGCTCGCCGATCGCGCGAGCGTTGATCGGCAAGTCGGAAGGCGACGTGGCGTCGGTGCAGGCACCGGGCGGCGTGCGCGAGTACGAGATCATTGCCGTCAGCTACATCTGAGAAGGATGCACACGTGTCTACTCAGATCTCCGCCGTTCCGCATAGGGTGTTCCGGCTGCTGACCGTGATCTGGGTCGGCAGTCTGCTCACCATCGGTTATGCGGTTGCACCCGTGCTGTTCACGGCGCTTGACCGGATCTCGGCCGGCGCCGTCGCCGCGCAGTTGTTTCGTATTGAAGGCGTGCTGGGCGTGGTATGCGGGGTCTTGCTGCTTGGGCTGGCCAACGTGCTGATCCGACGCGGTAACGACGCCTATCGCCGTCTGCGCTGGCTGATTGCCGGGATGCTGGTGTGTGTGCTGCTCGGTTACTTTGCGCTGCAGCCGTTCATGAATGCCATTCGCATGGCTGCGCTCGAGGCTGGCACGGATGTCGCCCATTCGCCCGATGTGGCGCGCTTCGGCGTGCTGCACGGCGTGTCGAGCCTGTTTTATCTGATCGAGAGCTTGCTGGCTGTCGCTCTGGTGTGGAAGCTGCCCACCGGGGCAAGCGCGACGCTGTCCGGGCAAGAGGCGCGGGGCGCGGCAGGCAAGGGCGTCACAGGTTAAGCGGCTTTCGGAGTTGGGCGCGGCGCGGGTGAGGCGTCGCAAATGCTTTGGTGCCTTGTGATGCCTTGGCGCTCGACCACGCAAACTCCGGCACGCGTGCACCACCATGCTGAGCCAAACGAAGCACCGCGACGCAAGAAGCGCTGGCGAACGCGCTTAGCGCTGCAGGCAGGGCGCCCGCAGCCGACACACAAGATTACTTCACCGACTGATGCGGCCGCTTGGCGCTAGTCTGGCGCTTCTTGGCGCGCTTGATATTGCCGCCCGCCGTGACGCGTTCGTTGCCGCGTACCACAACCTTTTTGGGCTTCGGCTTGCGCATCGGGATCTCGGAGGGTTTGACCACCGTCACCACGCGTGGGGCGCGGCCCTTACCCGGTCGGGCGTCTTCTGCGGCTTCACGGGCGCTCGGCAGCTCGCCGCGTTTGGCGCGGGTGGCGGGCTTGGCCGCCGCTTCCGGTTTCCAGATCACCAGCAGTTTGCCGATATGTTGGATGGGCGCGGCGTTGAGTGTGTCGCAGATCTGTTCGTAGATCGCCAGACGCTCTTCGCGTTCGTCGCCGAATACGCGGATCTTGATCAGTTGATGCGCGGCCAGGTGGACCTTGATCTCGGTCAGAACGGCGTCGGTCAGCCCCTCGGCGCCGATGAGCACCACCGGTTTGAGCGCATGTGCCTGGGAGCGCAATTCGGCGCGTTGATCGGAAGAGACTTTAAGGGCTGGCATGGAAAGTGGGAGACTCGACTAAAATGGCGGCGCCTGCAGTTCCGATCGCTTCGGTCGATCGAGCAGGGCGGCGCGTCAGAACAACAGAGAATCGCGGCTAATGGCCTACGGGTTGATGACCCATTGAGCGTCAGCCGCGCGAATTAAACGCGTATTATCCGCTAAAAGTGCGACATCACGCAGCAAGAGTTCAACGTTTAATGGCAAAAAACAAGTTCAACACGTCGTGGCTGCACGATCACATCAACGATCCCTACGTGAAATTGGCGCAGCGGGAGGGCTATCGCGCCCGCGCAGCCTACAAACTGAAGGAAATCGACGAGCAAGACAAGCTGATCCGTCCCGGCCAGGTCATCGTCGACCTGGGCTCGGTGCCAGGCAGCTGGAGCCAGTACGTGCGCAACAAGCTGGCGCAGGGCGCGAAGCGGGATGCGACGCGCGAAGGCGGGATTGACGGCACGATCATTGCGCTCGATATGCTGCCCATGGAGCCGATTGCCGACGTCACCTTCATTCAGGGCGACTTCCGCGAGGACACCGTCCTGCATCAACTCGAAGAATTGGTCGGAGAGCGTCAGGTCGACCTTGTAATTTCGGATATGGCGCCCAACCTGTCGGGAGTGGCGCTGGCGGATGCCGCACGGATCGAGCATGTATGCGATCTCGCGCTGGAGTTTTCGCAGAATCACCTGAAGCCGGATGGTGCCCTTTTAGTCAAATGCTTTCACGGCAGCGGTTACAGCCAGATTGTCGAAAAGTTCAAGCAGCAGTTTAAGACGGTGGCAGCCCGCAAGCCGAAGGCGTCGCGGGACAAATCGTCCGAAACTTTTATTTTGGGTAAGCATCTGAAACGGCCCGGGTAAGCGGGCGTTCCGCGACCTTTTTGAGTCCCAGATTTGTCGGAAAAGCGGCACTGGGGCAGCCTCCGACGCTATTTCTGTGGTAGCGAAACGTTATGGCAGGGGTCTGCGGTCTGGATTAGAATGCTTTAGTGGTGCCGCAAGGCAAATGTAGGCGCCCGTCTATGAGTGAAGGAGTGGTGCTTTGAACAACAATATGTTTTCGAAGGCAGCAGTGTGGCTGGTTATCGCACTGGTGCTGTTTACGGTGTTCAAGCAGTTCGATAAGCCCCGTGTCCAGGAAGGCGTTTCCTATTCGCAGTTCATGGATGACGCAAAGAACGGCAAGGTCAAGAACGTCATCGTTCAGGGGCGTAACCTCACGGTCACTCCTGCAGACGGCCAGAAGTACCAGATCGTGTCGCCCGGCGACATCTGGATGGTCGGCGACCTGATGAAATATGGCGTTCAGGTGAGCGGCAAGGCCGATGACGAACCGAACGCGCTTGTGTCCGCGCTGTATTACCTCGGACCGACAATCCTGATTATCGGGTTCTGGTTCTACATGATGAGGCAGATGCAGGGGGGCGGGAAAGGCGGTGCGTTCTCGTTCGGCAAGTCCCGTGCACGCCTGATCGATGAGAACAACAACGCAATCAATTTCACCGACGTCGCCGGTTGCGACGAAGCCAAGGAAGAAGTCTCGGAACTGGTCGACTTCCTGCGTGATCCGCAGAAGTTTCAGAAGCTCGGCGGGCGGATACCGCGCGGCGTGCTGCTGGTTGGGCCGCCGGGAACCGGTAAGACGCTTCTCGCACGAGCCATTGCCGGCGAGGCGAAAGTGCCGTTCTTCAGCATTTCGGGTTCGGACTTCGTGGAAATGTTCGTCGGCGTCGGCGCGGCTCGTGTGCGCGACATGTTCGAACAGGCCAAGAAGCATGCACCGTGTATCGTGTTCATCGACGAAATCGACGCGGTCGGTCGCCATCGCGGCGCCGGCATGGGCGGCGGCAACGACGAACGCGAACAGACGCTGAACCAGATGCTGGTGGAGATGGACGGCTTCGAAGCGAACTCGGGTGTGATCGTGATCGCTGCCACGAACCGTTCGGACGTGCTGGACAAGGCGCTGCTGCGTCCGGGCCGTTTCGACCGCCAGGTGTATGTTGGTCTGCCGGACATCCGCGGCCGCGAACACATCATGAAGGTTCACCTGCGCAAGGTGCCGATTTCGAACGACGTCGACGCAGCGGTGATTGCACGCGGCACGCCGGGCTTTTCGGGCGCCGATCTGGCCAACCTCGTGAACGAAGCGGCGCTGTTTGCGGCGCGTCGCGGCAAGCGCATCGTCGAGATGATCGACTTCGAAGATGCGAAGGACAAGATCTTCATGGGTCCGGAGCGCAAGTCGGCCGTGATCCGCGAAGAATCGAAGCGTGCCACGGCATACCATGAGTCAGGCCATGCGGTGATTGCCAAGCTGTTGCCGAAGGCCGATCCGGTGCACAAGGTCACCATCATCCCGCGCGGTCGCGCACTGGGTGTGACGTGGCAGTTGCCGGAGCACGACAACGAAACGTATTCGAAGGACTATCTGCTGGATCGTCTGGCGATTCTGTTCGGTGGCCGGGTGGCGGAAGAGCTGTTCCTGAACCTGATCAGCACAGGCGCCTCGGACGACTTCAACAAGGCAACGGCTACGGCCCGCGCCATGGTGGCCCGCTTCGGCATGACGGATGCGCTTGGACCGATGGTCTACGTCGACGACGAGAATGACGCTACGCCGTTTGGACGCGGTTTCACGCGGACCATTTCGGAAGCGACGCAGCAAAAGGTCGACGCGGAAATCCGCCGCGTGCTGGACGAGCAGTACAACCTCTCCAAGCGCCTGCTGGACGAGAACCGCGACAAGGTCGAAGCGATGACCGCGGCGCTGATGGAGTGGGAAACGATCGACGCCGATCAGATCAACGACATCATGGCGGGCCGTCCGCCGCGCGCCCCGAAGAGCTCGCCGCCGCCGTCGGCAAGCGATGCATCGTCAGGTGGCAGCACGGGTACCGAGGTGAAGCCGGGCAGTGCGACTGCGCCGGCCTGATCGAAGTTACGTCCAAAGCACGGGCCGGTGTGATGTCACACCGGCCCGTTTTGCATTGATCCCCTTTGCCTGCCTGTATGGCCCGTTCCGTGTCGAATTCCGCGTTACCTTTTGTGTCCCCCCCTGAGCCGCTGCAATGCGGTCGCTTCACGTTGACCTTCGAGCGCCCGTTGGTGATGGGTATTCTCAACGTCACGCCCGATTCCTTCTCCGATGGCGGCAAGTTCGCGGCGCGTGGCGACGCGCTGCGCCAGGCCGAGCGGATGATGCTCGATGGCGCAGACATCATCGACATCGGTGGCGAATCGACTCGCCCCGGCGCGCCGCCGGTGCCGCTGGACGAGGAGCTGGAACGGGTGATTCCGCTCATCGAACAACTGCGCGCCGCCCAGGTGCCGCTCTCGGTCGATACCTACAAGCCCGAAGTCATGCGGCACGCGCTGGCCGCCGGCGCGGACCTGGTCAACGATATCTGGGGCTTTCGCATGCCCGGTGCCATCGATGCCGTGCGCGACAGTCAATGTGGCCTGTGCGTGATGCATATGCTCGGCGAGCCGCAGACCATGCAGGTGAGCGAGCCGGCCTATCAAGAGGTCGTGAGCGAAGTGCGGGCGTTTCTGGAGGAGCGGGTGGCAGCGCTGACCCGGGCGGGTGTCGCGAAACGGCGTATCAGCGTCGACCCCGGCTTTGGTTTTGGTAAGGCCCTGGTCGAACACAATTACGCTTTGCTGGCCCACTTGCCGGACACGGCGCCGCGCGGCGAGCCGCCGTTTCCCGCAGCGTTTCCGATCTTGGCGGGTATGTCGCGTAAGTCGATGCTGGGTGCGGTCACCGGCCGTGCCGCGCCCGACAGGCTGGCCGCGAGCATCGCGGCTGCGGTATGCGCCGCTGAGCGCGGTGCTGCCATACTGCGCGTACACGATGTCGCGCAAACCGTTGATGCATTAAACGTTTGGGCAGCGATGCGTGACGCTACGCGTCGCGGCTGACCCTTCGAAGAGAGAGGAAAACTACACGATGGCACGTCGCTTTTTCGGCACCGATGGCATTCGAGGCAAGGTCGGCGAGGCGCCGATTACGCCCGATTTCGTCTTGCGGCTCGGTTACGCCGCCGGCAAGGTATTGGCCGGCGGGGATGTCTGGGCCAATAGCGGCCAGCGTCCCACCGTCCTGATCGGCAAGGACACACGGGTCTCGGGCTACATGCTCGAAGCCGCGCTCGAGTCGGGATTTTCCGCTGCGGGCGTCGACGTCATGCTGGCTGGCCCGATGCCCACGCCGGGTATCGCCTATCTCACGCGCGCGCTGCGGCTCGCTGCCGGCGTGGTGATCAGCGCGTCGCACAATGCGTACTACGACAACGGCATCAAGTTCTTCTCGGCCCACGGCGACAAGCTGCCCGACGAGGTCGAACTGAAGATCGAGGAGCAACTGGATCAGCCGCTCGCCTGCGCGGCGTCCGAGCAGCTCGGCAAGGCTCGCCGTCTCGACGATGCAGCCGGCCGCTATATCGAGTTCTGCAAGAGCACCTTCCCGGCCGCGTTCGATTTGCGCGGCATGAGGCTAGTGGTCGATTGCGCGCACGGCGCAGCGTACGACATCGCGCCTCATGTGTTCCATGAGCTCGGAGCGGACGTTATTCCGATCGGCGTCGCGCCGAACGGCTTCAACATCAACGACGGGGTGGGCGCCACCGCGCCCGATGCGCTGGTGCGCGCAGTGCGGGCGAATCACGCGGATCTCGGCATCGCACTCGACGGCGACGCCGACCGTCTGCAGGTGGTCGACGCCGCGGGCCGCCTCTACAACGGCGACGAGCTGCTCTATGTGCTAGTCAAGGACCGCATCGAGACCGACGGCAAGGTGGAAGGCGCGGTCGGCACCTTAATGACCAACATGGCAGTAGAAGTGGCGTTGCAGCGTGCGGGCGTGAAGTTCGTGCGGGCGGCGGTCGGCGACCGGTACGTGCTCGAACAACTGCGCGAGCACGGCTGGCAGCTTGGCGCCGAGGGCTCGGGGCACATCCTCTCGCTCGACCGCCATTCGACCGGCGACGGCATTGTCTCGTCGCTGCTGGTGCTGGCAGCGATGAAACGGAGCGGCAAGACGCTGGCGCAACTGCTCGACGGCGTCACGCTGTTCCCGCAAAAGCTGATCAATGTGCGCATGCAGCCGGGCGCCGACTGGAAGGGCAGCGATGCGATCCGCCGTGCGATCGGCGCAGCCGAGGCGGCACTGGATGGCCACGGCCGGGTGCTGATCCGCGCGTCCGGCACCGAGCCGGTGTTGCGTGTGATGGTCGAGGCGCAGCGCGTGGATGACGCGGTTCATCATGCCGAAGCGATCGCCGGCGTAGTCAAGCAGGCAACCACCTGATCAGGGATCAGGATCACGACGGAAAGCGGGTGGCGGACGTGACCGCGGCTAGTTGCCGCGGCCCCGCGCCCGCGCCCGCGTACGCTCAGTTCGCGGGCTAATTGCCACGACCCTGCGCCCGCGTACGCTTGGTTCGCGAAGCACACCACCCCTTCGTACCACCGCCAACGCTGGCTGCTTGCGAAAATCTTTCATTTCTCTGGAATCCCTTCCAGAAGCCCTTCATCTGCGTGCAAATGTTCACGCTGCGTATTTTTCGCCTAATCTCTACAGACATGGCAAATACGTCGTTCAGATAGCTTTCAATCGCCTTCTCAGCCTTTCAGGACGGTAACCCCACTGTCACGCGCCATTCACGGTTAGTCACGTTAGTGTCACAAAGAGACCCTATCCTTCGCGGTGTCGTGTAATCCGCTCACACCACTGGAGGTCTCATGAAATTGATGCAAACCGCGTTCGCTGGCCTGGCAGGCGCGCTCTTCGCGATCGCAGCGCAAGCCGCCGACGTCACCGGCGCGGGCAGCACCTTTGCAGCACCCATCTATACGAAGTGGGCTGACGCTTATCAAAAGTCGGGCGGCGGTAAGATCAACTATCAAGGTATCGGTTCGTCAGGCGGCATCAAGCAGATCATCGCCAAGACAGTCGATTTCGCCGGTTCGGACGCTCCGCTAAAGGATGACGAGCTGGCCAAGGACGGCCTGTTCCAGTTCCCGACGGTAGTCGGCGGCGTGGTGCCGGTGGTGAACCTGCCGGGCGTGACCCCGGGCCAACTGGTGCTGTCGGGCGAAGTGCTTGGCGACATCTACCTGGGCAAGATCAAGAAGTGGAACGATCCGGCGATCGCTGCACTGAACCCGAAGGCGAAGCTGCCGGATACGGATATCGCTGTGGTGCGCCGTGCTGACGGTTCAGGCACCAGCTTCATCTGGACGAACTACCTGTCGAAGGTCAACGCAGACTGGAAGTCGAAGGTCGGTGAAGGCGCAACGGTCAGCTGGCCGACGGGCACGGGCGGCAAGGGCAACGACGGCGTCGCAGCCTTCGTGCAACGTCTGCCGGGCGCAATCGGTTATGTCGAGTGGGCGTACGCAAAGCAGAACCACATGAACTACGTTGCGCTGAAGAACGCGTCGGGCACTGTGGTCGAGCCGAAGACGGACAGCTTCAAGGCCGCGGCTGCTGGCGCGGACTGGTCGAAGTCGTTCTACCAGATCCTGACGAACGAGCCGGGTCAGAACGCATGGCCGATCGTCGGCGCGACGTTCGTGCTGCTGCACACGACGCAAGACAAGGCAGCGCAAGGCGCCGAAACGTTGAAGTTCTTCGACTGGGCGTTCAAGAACGGTTCGCAAGCCGCCAACGATCTGGACTACATCTCGTTGCCGGAATCGGTTGTGTCGGAAATCAAGACGCAGTGGAAAGAGAAGGTGAAGGACGCATCGGGCAAGGCAATCGCCGAGTAAGCGTTCGCACGTAGCAACGAGCCGCCCGGCCTCATGTGAGGCTGGGCGGCTGTAGTACTGGTTGCATGGCGTCGTGTCATGCAGCATATGGTTACAGGTGCATAGGTTCCCATGTCCGACATCCCCCTCGTGTCGAGCACGTCCGGCAGCGCGGCGCAGCAGAAAGCGCCCGGTCGCGTCGGCGATGTTATTTTCGGCGGTCTCGCGCGCCTCGCCGCGATCGTCACGCTCCTGCTGCTCGGCGGCATCATCGTCTCGCTGATCGTCGCCTCGCTGCCGTCGATCAAGCAATTCGGTCTGAGCTT
>Ga0208322_1000095_pt1 | contig 14131 bp, 13 predicted proteins | sample June2015DPH_8_10_2_FD_184697 | JGI IMG/M metagenome (GOLD analysis project Ga0208322, IMG submission 184697) | Peatland microbial communities from SPRUCE experiment site at the Marcell Experimental Forest, Minnesota, USA - June2015DPH_8_10... | ecosystem: Environmental > Terrestrial > Soil >...
CGCGAGATCCGTCGACATTTGCAGCTTGGCGAAGCCGACGTTGACCCGGTCCAGATAGGCGCCGAGATAGCACAGCATCAGAAATGGGATGAGACGACGGCTGACCTTCGCGTAGGTTCTCGATTCGAAGCTCCTCGAGTCCGTCTGCGGCAAGATATCGCCGACGCCGGCCGAAGTGGTGTATTTAGATTTCATGTCTGTCTCCTGTCGGTGGGAGTTAGCGCTTTGGCACCTACTCCCATCCCATGCATCTTGTTGCGCCCATGGCCTCGGGTTCGCCGCCCGCGTGCCGGGGATGCAACGCCCGCTTGCGGCGGGCGCTTTTATCAATGTATAAGCATGCCGCCGTTCACGTCGAGCGTGATGCCCGTGAGGTAGGTCGACAGGTCGCTGACCAGAAAGAGGCAGGCGTTGGCGACGTCGGCGGCGTCGCCGAGCCGGCCAAGGGGAATCCCCTTGATGATGTCGACACGCATGTCGTCGGTGAGCTTGCCGCCGGTGATGTCGGTTTGAATCAGACCCGGCGTGATCGAGTTGATGCGAATGCTGTCGGGACCGAACTCGCGAGCCATGGCGCGCGCGAGGCCCAGTACACCCGCTTTTGCCGCGCTGTAATGAGGACCGCCAAAAATGCCGCCGCCACGTTGGGCCGATACCGACGACATGCAGACGATGCTGCCGCCTTTCTGCTCTTTCATGACCGGAAGCACCGCTTGCGACATATAGAGCGTGCCGCGCAGATTGACGTCGATGATGGCGTCGAAGCCCTCGGCGCTGATGTCTAGCGTGCGCACCGGTTGCGTGATGCCGGCGTTGTTGATAAGGCCGTCGATGCGGCCATAGCGATCGATCGTCGCCTTCGCGGCCGCGAGGCACGCGGCTTTGTCGGTGACGTCGCAGGCTAGGCCCAGATGAGCGGCGCCGAGATCGGCAGCGGCGCTTTTCGCGTCTTCTTCGCGCAGATCGAGGATCACGATGCGCGCCCCCTGGGCGGCCAGGGCCTTGGCGGTCGCCTTGCCGATTCCGCGCGGCGAGGCCGCTCCTGTGACGATTACGACCTTGTTCTCGAGCAGCATCGTTGTCTCCTGAGTGTTGATGTGATGGCCCCAGTGTCTACTGCACTGCCCGTCGCATCAACGAGGTACCGCTCAACTATGCTTGAGAAATTTTCAGGTGACGTGCTTCGGGGTACGGATTGCTACGCCGGGCGATCCATGCGGCCAATCTCCCGCTCAATCCATGCAATGAACCGCGTCACCCGCGGCAGTTCCGCATTTTGCGGCGGATAGACCAGGTGATGCGCGCCCACTTCGACGGCGTACGTGCTGTCGAATACCGGCACGAGCGCGCCTTCCTTGATGCGTACGGATGCGAGCATCAGGCTTTCGAGCGCAATGCCGAGACCGAGCGCAGCCGTTTCCAGCGACATGTATGACCGGTCGAACGAAAAGTCGAAGGTCTTGTGCTTGGCGGAAACTCCAGTACGCCCGAACCACTGCTTCCATTGCACGAGCGGCGTCTCCGAATAGATCAGACGATGCGTCAGCAGGTCTTCCGGGGTGTTGACCGGGTGACTCTCCAGGTATCGCGGTGACGCAAGCGGCGCGATGAATTCGTCGCGCAAGGTACGCACCTCCAGATCGCGCCAGTTGGCATAGCCGTGGCGCAAGTCGATGTCGTAATAACCGCTGGTAAACGATACGTCTTCATATGAGCAGGCCAGATTCAACTGGATGTCGCCATTGGCTTCCTGAAACGACGCAAGCCGTGGCAGCAACCACATCAACCCGAAGCTGGGACTGGAATGCACGCGCAGGATTTCGACGTCGGTACGGCTCGATGCCCGCTCCGTGGCGCGGCTCAGGTCCGCGAGGGAACCGGTTACATCGGACAGATAACGCTCGCCTGTCGGCGTCAGCACGAGTCCGCGGCCTGACCGATAGAACAGGGATTGGCCAATGATCGCTTCGAGATTGCTGATCTGATGACTCACTGCCGAAGCCGTCAGCCCCAATTCTTCAGACGCACGGTTGACGCTCTTCGTTCTGGCCACGCTCTCAAAAGCGACGATGGCTTTCACCGGTGGGATGCGCATAGTGAATTTTTTTCAGATGCAGTTGAGTGAAACCGCCTTGTTCGCATGCCATCTGCACTGCCATTCTGTCAACAAGCCGCACAACCAGGGAACCGTGAAGTTCCCACTGCCGGAGAGGCCATCTTAAGGGCAGCAAGGCGGCAAATCACAAACATGAATTGCGCAGTGCAACAACTGCGTAGGAGACAGTAATGAATTATCCGACTTTCCGCGTGACAGCGCGATCAAGCGACGTTCGCCAAAACCCTCCCTGCGCGGTACGGCTCCATGGCTGAGCAACAGTACCTGCTAACAGCCCGTTCGATCGTCAAAAGCTTCGGACCCACCAGTGTGCTGAAGGGCTTCGACCTATCGATCGCGGCCGGTGAGGTCCACGCATTTCTTGGTGGCAACGGCGCGGGCAAATCGACGCTGATCAAGATCATCTCCGGCCAGTTCGAGCGCGACGGCGGCACGCTCGAGTTCGACGGAGCAGCGCTTGGCGCCGCCGTGGGTGGGCATGTTCCGGCGGGCACCATCGCGGTCGTCAATCAGGAGCTGGCTCTGCTGCCGCATCTGTCCGTCGCGGAGAACATCGCGATGCCGCGGCTGCGGCGTGGAACCGCCAAATACAGCGAACGCGCCTCGATGGAAATCGCAATCGAAGCGCTGTCGCTGATCGACCCGCACTTCGCACTTGAATCGGCGGGACGGCTGGTCGGCGATTTAACGCTGCATGAACGGCAACTGGTGGAGATCGCCCGCGCGCTGGGATCGGGTGCGAAGCTGCTCCTGCTCGACGAGCCGACCGCCAATCTGACCGCAGCGGAAACGACGCGGCTCTTCGTGGTGATACGCCGGTTGATCGCCGACACAGGACTCGCGGTGCTGTTCGTCTCGCATCGGATGCGTGAAATTCGCCAGATCGCGGATGTCTGCACGATCATTCGCGACGGCAAGACTGCGGTCGACCGGGCCGCGCTGGATGCGATCACGGACCGCGAAATTGTTGAATGCATGGGGCAAAGCGTCGTGGTCGACGAGGCGGCGGCAAGTGTCGCGGAGTCGGTGGAATTGGGACGTTCAAACCCGGCCACGGAGCAAGGCGTCGACGCCGGCGTACAGGCAATGCCCATTACCCATCGCGGTGCACTTCGCATCGAAAGGGACGGGGTGGCGATCGAGGTTCCGACAGGCGCAATTATCGGCCTGGCGGGTGCGCCCGTCGGCCCATCGTCACTGATCGACGCGTTGACTGGCATCGCGCCTGCAGGTGCATGGGCCATCACACGCGACGGCGCTCGCGTCAGCTATTCACACCCCTCCGCCGGCGCGCGCGATGGCGTCGGCTTCGTCTCGGGCGACCGCTCGAACAAAGGCATCCTCGCCACCTTGCCGATCGTCGACAACCTTGTTGCGGCGGCACGCGTCGTCAACCGGCGCAATGTCGTCGGACGCGCGGAGATCGAACAAAGCACGCAGTTGCTTGAAGCGCTGAAGATCCGCGCGGGTTCGCTGTGGGATCTGCCGGCCACCTTGAGCGGCGGCACGCAGCAAAAAATCCTGATCGCTCGCTGGCTATTGCTACGGCCAAGGCTGCTGGTACTCGAAGAGCCGACCCGCGGCGTCGACATCCGCACGAAGCGCGAAATCTACGCGCTGATTCGCAAGATGGCGCAGCAGGGCACGACGATCGTCTGGTGGTCGACCGAATATATCGAGCTTGTCGAACTGTGCGACACGGTGCTCGCGTTCGATCTGGACGGCAAGCCGACTGAAGTATTGCGGCACGCCGACGTCAACGAAACGCAACTCGCTGCCGCGACCGGCATGGCCGCCTAGATACGGTCCGCGAAAGAACGATATTTACCTGGAGACAGTTATGAAATCAGTTACTCATTCGATCCCGGAGGGACACGTGCGGCGCAGCGGCGCGGGTCGCCGTCTGCTGTCGGCGTATCGCACCGAGATTGCGATTGCGCTCGCCATCATCGTGATCGAACTCGCGGTCGGCATGATCGTGCCGGCCGCGCTGTCCGGCGGCAATATCTCCAATGTCACGCAGGCCGCCGCACCGCTCGTCATCATGGCGTTCGGCGTGCTGCTCGTGATTATCACGGGCGGCATTGATCTGTCCGTCGGTTCGGTGTTTTCTCTGACGGGCATGGTTACCGGTCTTGTGATGGCACATGGCTATGGCGCGATTGCCAGCAGCTTCGCCGGACTTTCCGTAGGCATCCTGATTGGTGCCATCAATGGCGCGCTTGTGACGTTCGTCGGACTTGCGCCGTTCGTGGTGACGCTAAGCACATATGCAATCGCCGGCAGCCTCTCGTTCATCGTCACCGACGGCCACTCGCTGCCCATCTCCAACCCCGACTACTGGCTGCTGAATTCAGGAACGCTGATTCCCGGCCTGCCGAACTACGCACTGTGGTGTGTGCTGCTGCTCGTTGCCATCGAGTTCAGTCTGCGCAAGATCGTCGCGGGACGGTGGCTGTATGCGATCGGCAGCAGCAGTTCTTCGGCGCGGGTGATCGGGATTCCGGTCAATCGTGTCCGGCTGGGTGCATACCTGCTTTCAGGGCTGTTCGCTTCATTCGCGAGCATCGTCAGCGTGTCATACATCAGCAATGCGGAAGCGACAGCCGGCTCGAGCCTGATGCTGCAGGCGATCGCGGCGGTGGTGATTGGCGGCGCAAGTCTCTTTGGCGGCACGGGCTCGGCGATTGGCGCGCTGCTAGGGGCACTGATGATCACGATCATCCAGAACGGCGCAAACCTCATTGGCGTCAACAGTTTCTGGCAAGGCACCGTCACCGGTGTCGTCATTCTCATCGCGGTCCTCGTGGACCGTGTTACTAAAGCCCGGCGTTAAGCACGGGTTTGCTCAAGTTAGCATGAAGGAGACAATCATGGAAAAGAGCGCGTCAACAGCAGGAAGCAGGTTCTCGGGATGGCCGGTTGCACAGGTTATCGCAGCGTCGGTCCTGGCGCTTGCAGCGGCGTTCGCATCGCAGGCCTCGGTCGCGGCAGACAAGCAAACGGTGGCGTATATTGCACCGTCGCTGGATATTTCGTACTGGCAATGGGTTGCCTACGGTGTCAAGCAAAGGGCGCAGGAACTCGGGATGAACTATGTGGAGTTCACGTCTGAGAATTCGCCGGCCAAGCAGATGGACAACGTGCGTACGGCACTGACACGCGGCGTCACTGCGATCGTGATGGGGCCGGTCAGTTCGACCAGCACGCCACCTGTGCTGCGCCTGCTGAAGGAGAAGTCGGTGCCGGTCGCATTCACGGGCATCGGGCCGCAGGCCGGTCAGACGGACTATACGTCGGCAGTGACTGCGAACAACTACGACACGGGCAAGGCCGAGGGCGCGTATGTCTGCAAGCTCGCGAAAGATCGCGGCAGCAACAAGGTGGCGATGCTGTCGTTGCCGCAGGATCGTGAGAATGCGCAGAAGTACATGAAGGGCGCGCAGGAGTCGTTCAAGGCCGACGGCTGCGACCTCGTGCAGGTGCTTGAGACGCATGGGTTGACTGTCAACGAAGCGGTCCAGCAGGCGAACGACGTGCTGACCGCCCACCCCGACGTCAAGGGAATCTATGGCATGTATGACGAAGCCGCTACCGGCGCTGCCAAGGCGCTGCAGACACGTGGCAGTGTAGGGAAGGTCGCGGTGGTCACAGCGGACGGTAGCCCGACGACGATCAAGCTGCTGCGCGATGGCCAGATCCAGGGAATCTTCTTGCAGGAGGCAGTGGGACAGGGAATCGATGCGACCACGCAGGTCTTTAATGCGCTGAATCACAAGCCGACCACGCAGGAACTGGCGCTCAAGGAGCCGCTCGTGACGAAGGAGACGATCGACCAACCGGAGGCCCAGGCAACCGTCAAACGGGTCTATCCGCCGTCAGCGGGTCAATACTGATATTTGAACCGGAGCCGGTAGGCGATGCCGCCCGCATCTCGCGAGCGGCCGGCGCCTCAACGCCAACCGACCTTATACGGGAGACAACATGGACAACCTGCCGATAATCGACCCCCATCATCATCTTTACGATCTCAAGACCGGCGCCTACCCCTGGTTGCAGGGCCCAATGCTCGAGCGCGTGTTCGGTGACTATTCCGCGATCCGCAAGGACTATCTGATCGACAATTTCCTTGCCGACATCAAGAATCAGAATGTGGTGAAAACGGTCCATCTTCAAGTCGAATACGATCACAACGATCCGGTCTCCGAAACGCGTTGGCTTCAGAAGCTTGCGGACGTGCACGGCTATCCGCACGGTATCGTCGCGTTCGCGGACCTTGCTGCGCCAAACGCGCAGGCCGTGATCGAGGAGCATTGCCAGTTTGCGAATGTGCGGGGCATTCGACAATGCCTGAATTTCCACCGCGATCCGGTGAAGACGTTTATCGACAACCCGCACCTGATGGATGATCCGCAATGGCGTCGGGGTTATGCGCTCCTCAAGCGCCACGACTTGTCGTTCGACTTGCAGCTGTACTACACGCAGATGGAAGAGGCACTGGCTCTTGCGCGGGCCTTTCCCGATACGCCGATGGTCCTCAACCATACCGGCATGCCGGTTGACCGTACGCCCGAAGAGATCGAGGGCTGGAGACAGGGGATGAAATCGCTCGCTTCGGCGGACAACGTGTCCTGCAAGATATCGGGCCTGGGGATGGGCGACTGGCATTGGACGGTGGAGAGCATCCGTCCGTTCGTTCTCCACGCGATTGAGGCGTTCGGAGTGAATCGCTGCATGTTCGCGAGCAACTTCCCGGTCGACAAGCTGTTCAGTAGTTATGACGCAGTGTTCGACGCATTCAAGAGGATTACAAGGGATTTTTCTGCAGACGAACGGGGCGCGCTATTTCATGACAATGCGGAGCGGGTGTATAGGCTCTGACAATCGCTGAAGACGGACGCCGTATGAGGGACGGCACCCTGGCCGCGGGGAACGAGCATTTCGGCTTGATATAGTGTTGCCATAGCAGCCGAATGATCAATCAGATGCCCGTTTTATCTTCAGAATTTTTCCCCTTACGCTCCGCACGGACACCGGGATCAGGCCATGCGGTTTGTGCATAAAATCAGATCCCTTGAACGGGAAATCGTCTTCCAGGATCCGTCCGAGAAGCGGCTGTTTTGGCGCAGTTCAGCCATCGGTCTACGTCATCTCGCCGTTTGGGTGCAGGTTTTCGGCATCGTCGGCTGGATGTTGTCCCGGGTCTTTGCGAACCCCGGTGCTACGTTTGACAGGACGTCTACAGTTGCCGCATTGAGTGCGATGCTAATTGGAGCAGCCACGACGTATTTCGCGCGTCACGCGTTGCTCAATTCGATTGGCTGCTTTGCGTGTTCCGCGGCAATCGCATTCGGCTTCTACGGCAATGCTAGCGGAACACTGGATCCTGACTTCTGGATCCTGCCCATGGGTATTTTGATGACCGTAGGCATGGCACCGGTATTCGCCGATTACTTTAGCTATCTTGCTAGCGCTATGGCTGTCTGGTTCATCATTTCGTACGGCAGGGTTGGATTCATCACCCACTCACCGGACTCGGGCTGGGTCATTCTGTTTATCTTCTCGGGGGGCACCCTGGGCTTGCTGCTCAACTACCTCTTCGTGCGGGAAAGGAAAAGGACGTTCCTCGTTCAAAGAGAGCTGATCAAGCTTGCGTTCAAAGATGCGCTGACGGGAATCGATAATCGGCGCAGCTTGATGGAGGCCATGCAGGATTATCATGCGCGCTCCGCCACTAATGATTTCTATCTGCTGCTGATCGATATTGACAACTTCAAACTCATCAACGATACCTCGGGCCACGATGCTGGAGACGAGGTATTGGTGGCGGTGGCCGCTATCATCGAGCGGCACGCACAGACACACGCTCACGGCCGCCTCGGAGGCGAGGAATTCGGTGTCGTGTTCGCAGGGGAAGAGGGTGCGGCGTGCGCGTTGGCGGAGCAGCTTTGTGAGAGCGTTGCGAAATTACGCATTTCGACGCATGTCGTGACGGTCAGCATCGGGATCTCCCGATTCAGCGAGACAATGAGTCTCGCGGAGATATTCAAGGCGGCTGACCAGGGTCTTTATGAGGCCAAGCGGCATGGGAAGAATCGCTATGTTCTGGGTCCCTGACAAGGACGGGAAGCGCCGTGCAATGCCCTGTCGTTCATCTATAAAGTATTGAACTTGCCGATGCCGCCGGGTCACGACAATCGTGACAAACCGGTTGTGATCGAGCAGGCGGACGAGCGAATCAAGGTCCTGATCACGCCCGATCATCGGGGTTCGGGTGACCGGACGACATCAAGCGCGGCCGGCTGCGGCAAATCCTTCAAGACTACGAACCAATGAATGAGCCCGTGAATGTGCTCTTTGAGCGCGCCCGACGCACGGCGCCCTCTGTGCGGACCTTCCTCGACTACCTGGTCGAATCGAAAAAAACGGGGCCGCTCGCGGGCACGTCATGCTTCGGCGAAGCGCATGGTGCGGCAAACGGGTGAAATTACGCGACTTCGCGTAGCGCAGCTGCATTTCCAAAAGCGCGGTACTGGGTGACCGCGTAGTCGATGAACGCGCGTACCTTGCGCGGCATGTTTTCACGGCCCGAATAAAACAGAGAAACATCACACGCGCCGCCGTTGATGCTAAAGCGCTCGAATAGCCTGATGAGCGTGCCACGCATAAGGTGTTCGGTGACGAACGAGGCCGGCAGCAGCGCAATGCCCATGTGGTTGAGCACGGCCTCGCGTGCGACCAGGCTGTTCGTGGTTGTGAGTCCGTAGCGGACATCCACCTGATGGCTCTTGGCTCCGCCGGTGAACGTCCATGTACGCGGCGTGTCGTATGGAGTGCATAGCAAGCTGTGCTCGCCCATGGCGTCCGGCGTGGTCGGCGTGCCGCGCTGGGCAAGGTACGTGGGCGATGCCACGAGGATTTCCTTCATTACCGCAAGGCGGCGGCAAATGCGCATCGAGCTGGCGAGCCGATAGTCCTCAGAGAAGCAGACGTCAAAGGCACCTTGCACGAAATCGATGCGTGCGTCGAACGCCGTGACGTCGAAGTTGACGCGAGGATACAGAGCCCTGTAGCCCGAGAGTACTCGCGCTAGTCCGGAGTTCGCGATTGTCAGCGAAGCGGCGACGCGCAACGTACCACTGACGTCCCCACTGGTCTCTCGCAAATTGGATTCCAGTGCATCCAGACGCTGGACAATGTCGCGGCATGATTCGTCGTACTCTTTGCCGCTTTCGGTTAGCGATATGTGCCGCGTGTTCCGGTTCAGCAGCCGTGCCTTCAGACGCTCCTCCAGCCCGGAAACGTACCGGGTGATGGCCGAAGTGGACGTGTCGATCTGCTCGGCTACCTTGGCAAAGCTGCCTAGCTCGACGACCCGCATAAAAATTCGCATTGCCTGAAGCTGGTTCATAGGAGAGCTAGAAGACGTTACGGACATCTCGCATCTTCCACGAACGCGGCCATCGGAAGCACTGCAATTGGGTAAAACTTTCCTTTACTTGCGACCTGATGCGTGAGCGTAGGAACCTTCGCCAGGCTTGCTTGTTTTGGAGGCGCTCGACGCGGCGCAGCAATCACCTGTCGGCTTCGCAGATCATCGCAAGGGCGCCGGATCGGCGACCATGCGTGTTCAGATCGATTGATTGAGCGCAGCGCGCTGGGTGCGGCCGCGGCCGAGCACCGCGAATGCCGCGCCAGCCACGACCAGTCCGATCAGCGCTTCGCCGTATTCCGGTACCCACATGTGCACCATGATCGCCGCGATCGAGCCCAGCGCCCATGCTGCGAATGCCTTGCCATGGAACGGTTCGGCGTCGTCGACTCTACCCGCGTTGCCGAAGAACAGCTGGTCCATAATCATCACGGCGCCGATCGGCGGCACTAACATCCCGAGCATGCTGAGCCAGTACGGGAACAGACTCCAGACGCCCGCGACCGCGGCCAGCCCGCCGATGAGGCCCAATACCAGGGTCATCAGGCGCATGCGGCTGCCAAACAGATGGCTGTAGCCGACTGCACCGTTGTAAAGACAGTGCGCACAGACCGACCCCAAATTGACGAACACGAATATCAGCGCCAAGACCGACACCACGGGCCCGTGACCGCTTAACAGCGGCAGGAAGTCGCCGCCGTTTTGCGCCGGGTTGACCGCCGCGCCCGCCGCCACCACGACCGCGCCGAACAGGAAGGCAATCGAGTTGGCCACGGGGAAAGCAGTGAAAGAAGCGAGCACGCCTTCCCGGCCGTTCTTCGACCAGCGCGTGAAGTCCGCCGTCATCGTGCCGGCGTCCGCGAAGCCTGCGATGACGATCGTGACCGCGCCACCGAAGGTCATCGTCCCCGCAGTTCCGGTGTACGCCATGATGCTGGAAATGCCGTGCTCTCCCGCAGCGAATCCCACGCCCACCAGACCCATGATGATAAAGAAGGGCACCGCGATCAGGCCGACGATAGAAAGCGCCTTGATGCCGAGGAACGTGATGAAGGTGTAGAGAATCATCGCGAACACGATCACGGCTGTGGCGTTCCAGCCGAACGCAGTATGGATGGTTGCGCCGGTCAAGCCAGTCTGGAAGGCGTACCACCCGACCACGACAGTTGATAGAAAGGCGCTTGCGATGGCGTAGCCCTTGGTGCCGAAAGTCGCCTTGGCTTGCATGGCGAAGTTGAGCCCGGTGGAACCCGCGATGTGACTGAGTCCCCCCACATAGAGGAACAGCACGAAGTTGCCGATCAGGATGGCAAGCGCGCCGTGGATAAAGCCCAGGTTCAGCGTGATGATGCCGCCGAACACCGCCTGGGTCAGAACCATTGGGAATCCAAACCATACGGCTGCTACCGACCTTAACGAATGTCGTCTTGTGAGCGGAACCGGTTCGTGTTCGAACTCTTCGGCAAGACCGTTGTGTTCGGCGCTTGCAGTGCCGGGTGTGACAGACTGATTCATGCAATTCTCCTCGAGAGGGCTGCGGAAAACATCAGGGTTCGGACATAAACGGCGGGACGAACAAGATCAGGAACTTGCGGCTGGATTTGCACTGAGGTTGGTGACAACGGGGGGCTGGATATGGCGCCACGGCTGCGCGAGTTCGAACGCGGCGGCGGCACGCAGCACGGTAGCGTCGGCGAGATGGCGGCCAATGATCTGCATGCCGACCGGCAAACCGTCGCTTGTAAAGCCGGCCGGCACCGATGCCGCTGGTTGGCCAGTCATGTTCAGCGGGAACGTGAAGGCTAGCCACTGGGTGGTTGAGACCATCTGTCCATCGATTTTTTCCGGGCCCTGGATATGCACGGGGAAGGCCGGCACTGCGAGTGTCGGCGTCAGGATCAGGTCATAGTTGCGCATGAAACGCCACATGTTGTTGGTCACTTCCTTGCGCTTCAGGTTGGCGTTCGTGAAGTCCTCGGCGGTCCAGGGATGCATGATCATCTCCACCAGATGCCGGGACATGCGGTCGCCATGCTGATCGACAATCTTGCGCATACCGACGAGGTCGGTCTCTTGCGCGACGAGTGCCCAGAACGCCGCGAAGGGGTCGGTGAAACCCGGATGCGCTATCTCGACTGTGCAGCCCAGTTCCTGTTCGAAGACTTTGACAGCCCGGCCAACCACCTCGCGCACTTCCGGGTCGACTGGCGCATAGCCCCAATCCGGGCTGTAGGCCACTCGCAAGCCGCGGATGCCGCCATGTGGCGCTTCTTTCCAGTCGAAGTCGGCGGCGGGAAGGGACAACCGGTCGCGCTCGTCGGGGCCTGAGATGACGGACAGCATCAACGCTGCATCTGCGACGGAGCGCGTGAGCGGACCAATGTGTTCGAGCGATTCCCAGCCCGAAAATCCTGGATACATTTCATCGCGGCAGCCCGGATAGAGCGGCACGCGTCCCATCGACGCCTTCATGCCGAAGATGCCGCTATGAGCGGCCGGGATGCGCACCGACCCGCCGCCGTCGCTGCCGAGCGCGATCGGACACATGCCCGATGCCACCGCCGCGGCTGAACCGGCGCTCGATCCTCCGGGCGTCATCGCAAGATTCCAGGGATTCCGGGTGGTTGCGAAAATCGGGTTATGGCCGACGCCGCTATAGCCGAACTCGGGTACGTTGGTTTTGCCAATGACGATTGCGCCGGCCTGCTTCATACGTTCGACGGCAACGTCGTCTTCGTCCGCGATAAAGTTCTCGTAAGCGGGCGCGCCGCCCGCCATGCGAATACCCGCGGCGGAGATGAGGTCCTTGATCCCGAACGGCACGCCGGCGAGTGGACCGGGATCACCCCCTGCCATCACGATGCGCTCGACCGCCTCGGCCTGTTCGAGCGCGAGTTCCGGCGTGGCGGTACAAAATGCGTGCACGGATGGTTCGAGCGCATCCATACGCGCAAGCGCCGCCTTGACCACATCGATCGCAGATAGCTCCCGGGTCCGGACCGCATGCGCGATCTGAACGGCGTCCAGGTTTGAGAGATCATCGCTTGTCAAAATGAAAACTCCTTTTACTATTGATTAGTACAACCAATGTTTACATTGACTTACTAATGGTGGACCGCCGGGAGACCCTTAGCCTAGCGTTCCAACAGGTCGACGAGCGCCGTGTTGACGAACCTGGCGTCGACAGGGTTGAGGCCCGCGCCGCCTGCTTGATGGCCCCAGATCGACGGGATGGGCCGGTATTCGGCGTTGCGCATCTTCGACACCTCGTACTGGCTATCTTCAGGTGGGAAGTAAAGGTCGGTTTGGCCCGGCATTACGATGGTTTTTGCGGTGATGCTCGAAAGCGCGAGATCAAAATCGCCTTTGTAGAGTGGATTGGCGCTGATGTCACCGTGTTGCCAGGTCCAGAGCATGGCGAGCAAGTCATTGGCGTCTGCTTCCAGGAAACCACCTTCCCAGAACGCCACGAGGAAGTCCTCAAGCGATGAATATCCAAGCGCCTTGATCTCCAGCTCCTCGCGATAGAACGCCTGCGAAAAGCCCCAGCCGGCATAGACGCGGCCCATCGCGCGCAGCCCGCGGGCAGGCGGCTTGTCGTAGAAACCTTCTTTCCATTCCGCATCCGCGGTGAGCGCTGCCTTGACGCCCTCGAGGAACACGAAGTTGTGCGGCGAACACCGCGCCGAGCCGCACGAGGGCAGCATGCGCTTCACCATGCCCGGATACATCGAAGCCCAGTGGTAGGCCTGCAACGCGCCCATCGACCAGCCGGTGACGAGCTCGAGCGTCTCGATGCCAAAAGTTTCGATGACGAGCCGGTGCTGCAGCTTGACGTTGTCGTACGCCGTCACGTGCGGAAAGCGGGCCTGGTTGTAGGGAGGCGGGGTATTGCTCGGCGAGCTGGACAAGCCGTTGCCCAGCATGTCCGGAACGATGATGAAGTAGCGTGCGGGGTCGAGCGCCAGGCCGGGGCCGATCAACCATTCGTTGTCGGTATGCTGGCCGCCGTACCAGGTTGGATAGACGATCGCGTTGTTACGCGCGGCGTTCAGGGTGCCGTGCGTCTTGTAGGCAAGCCTGGCGCCACGTAGTGTTGCGCCGGATTGCAGCACCACGTCGCCCATCTCAGCAATTTCGAACGTATCTGATTTTTTCGTCATAGTTAAAACGTTTGCGGAAACGGTAGACAAAAAAAGCCCGCTAACCAGGAGGGGTCTGGTTGGCGGGCTTCATTGGCCGGGGCCTGCACGGACGCCTTTGTCCGTGCAGGCAAGTGATCTAGGCGTTGCTGCTGCGCTTCAGCGATTGCTGGATGCGTCCGGCAGGCAACCCGAGGCAATATGCATATGTCGTGCCTGCTGCCGCGAATCGCTGCTTGGTCATTCACCAAAGCAAGGGCAGGCTTGGCGCAGATGGTCGCGGTATAGTCTGCTAGCGATAACGAAACCGTCGGCGCGTCGCACCACGTGCAGGCAGACGCGCACTGCACTCGTGCATCCAATATGAAAAATGCACTGTGAGCGCCAGTCACGCCTGATGAGCCGCTACTGATGCGAGCTCAACGTCTCGGTTGAATGCCT
>Ga0208322_1000098_pt1 | contig 13805 bp, 11 predicted proteins | sample June2015DPH_8_10_2_FD_184697 | JGI IMG/M metagenome (GOLD analysis project Ga0208322, IMG submission 184697) | Peatland microbial communities from SPRUCE experiment site at the Marcell Experimental Forest, Minnesota, USA - June2015DPH_8_10... | ecosystem: Environmental > Terrestrial > Soil >...
CGCGATCCGCGCGCAAAGCGGCGTCAAGGTCAAGACGGTGGCCTGCGACATCACCACGCCGGAAGGCCGCGCGGCGGCGCTGGCTGCCTGTCCGCAGCCGGACATCCTCGTGAACAACGCGGGTGGGCCGCCGCCGGGCGACTTTCGCAAGTTCACTCACGACGACTGGATCCGCGCGCTCGAAGCCAACATGCTGACGCCGATCGAACTGATCCGCGCCACCATCGATCACATGAGTGCACGCGGCTTCGGCCGGATCGTCAATATCACGAGTTCGGCAGTGAAGGCGCCGATCGACGTGCTGGGTCTGTCCAATGGCGCGCGTTCCGGGCTGACCGGGTTTGTGGCAGGCGTGGCGCGCAAGGTGGCGCGCGACGGCGTGACGATCAACAATCTGCTGCCTGGCTTGTTCGACACGGATCGGATCGGGACCACCTTCGAGGCCCAGGCGAAGGCGCAGCACATCTCCGTCGACGAAGCGCGCAAGCAGCGCATGGCGACGATTCCGGCGGCCCGCTTCGGCAATCGCGACGAATTCGGCCGGGCGTGCGCATTCCTTTGCAGCGTGCATGCGGGCTACATCACCGGGCAGAACTGGCTGCTCGACGGCGGCGCCTATCCGGGTACTTTCTGAGCGCGCCTCACCCCATAACCACAACAACACATCAAGTCCTGGAGGCTTACGTCATGACCACCCGCATCGCGCTGATCGCGCACGACCACAAAAAGGACGCCATCGTCGAACTCGCCGGCGAGTATGTCGACACGCTGCGGCGCTGCGACATCGTCGCCACCGGCACGACCGGCACGCGGATTGCGGAAGCGCATGGTCTGAACGTCGAGAGAATGCTCTCGGGCCCGCACGGCGGCGACCTGCAGATTGGATCGCAACTGGCGGAAGGCCGCGTCGATATGGTGATTTTTCTGCGCGATCCGATGACGCCTCAACCGCACGAACCGGACATCAACGCGCTGGTGCGCGCCTGCGACGTACACAACGTGCCGTGCGCCACCAACATTTCGACCGCACGGATGGTTCTCGATGTGCTGACCTTGCGGCTCGCGGAGCAGGTTTGAGCTGACCGCCGCGCCGCGCACGCCCATTAGGCAAACCATTCAGGTATCAAAGGAGACATGATGGCCAAGGCAATTCGTTTCGATAAGGCAGGCGGCCCCGAGGTGATGAAGTGGGTCGACGTCGAGGTGGGCGAGCCGGGTAACGGCGATATCCGTATCCGGCAGCATGCGGTCGGTCTCAACTACATCGATGTGTATTTCCGTACCGGTCTCTATCCGCTGCCGCTGCCGGGCGGCCTCGGCATGGAAGCGGCCGGCGAGGTCACCGCGGTGGGCGGCGGCGTGACGGATCTGAAGGTGGGCGACCGGGTCGCGTATGTGGCGCGTCCGCCCGGCGCCTACGCCCAGGAACGCGTGCTGCCCGCGCTTCAGGTGGTCAAGCTGCCGGATGCATTGAGCTACGAACAGGGCGCTTCGGTAATGCTGCAGGGCCTGACCGCCCAGTATCTGCTGCGCCGGACCTATCCGGCGAAGGCAGGCGACACGATCCTGATCCAGGCTGCGGCGGGTGGTGTCGGGTTGCTCGTGTGCCAATGGGCCAAGGCGTTGGGGGCGACGGTGATCGGCACGGTCGGCTCGGACGAAAAGGCGGAGATCGCCAAGGCCCACGGCTGCGACTATCCAATCGTCTACACGCGCGAGAACTTCACCAGGCGCGTGCGCGAGATCACCAACGGCGCAGGCGTGCCGGTGGTCTACGACTCGATCGGCAAGGACACGTTTGCGGCCTCGCTCGACTGCCTCGCGCCACTCGGCATGTTCGTCAGCTTCGGCAATGCATCGGGTCCGCTGCCGCCGATCGATTCCTCCGAATTCGCCGGACGCGGCTCGCTGTTCTTCACCCGGCCGACGCTGTTTACGTACATCGGTAAACGCGCCGATTACGACGCGATGGCGACGGAACTGTTCGACGTGCTGGTGTCGGGCAAGGTCAAGACGAGCATCAACCAGCGCCACCCGCTGTCCGAGGTCGCGAAGGCGCATACCGACCTGGAGGCGCGCCGCACCACGGGTTCGACGGTGCTGCTGCCGTAAGCGCACCCAGACGGTACAAAGGCGCAATAGCGCGCCATAAAAATTGCGCGCGGCAGCAGAATCCGGGCAACGCCCGCAATTCCTGCAACGCCAACCCCGACGGGCCTAAGGCCGTTCCATCTCCACTGGAACGGTCTTTTTCGTTTACGCGTTTTTTACACCACCCCTGCCATCTTTGATCAGGCCTTTACGCGGATCGGCATAACGTTCTACCCATCCAAAGTCCGCTACTGGAGAACACAAAATGGATGTGCTGTACGTCGGGGGGATGGTGCTATTTGCAGCGCTAACCTTTGCTTTGATTGCCGGCTGCGAGAAGTTGATGCAGTTCCGGCGTGGCCAGGGAGCACGCTCATGACCTGGATCCTGTGGTTATCGGGCGCTGCTACTGCGCTGCTTTTCATTTACCTGGTCTATGCGCTCCTGCGCGCGGAGGACATTGAATGAACTCGAACAATGTCCTGCAAATAGTCATTTATCTGGTCGTGCTGCTTGCGGCCGCTGTGCCCGTTGGCCGCTACCTGACGCGCGTCATGGACGGCACCTCTCGCGTGGTCCGCCTCGGCGGTCCGCTCGAGCGTCTGCTGTACCGTATCGCCGGGGTCGACTCGTCGACGGAAATGAGCTGGAAGCACTATGCCATCGCCACGATCGCGTTCAACGTGCTCGGCATGCTGTTCCTGTATCTCCTGTTGCGCATTCAAGGCTGGCTGCCGGGCAATCCGCAGGCGTTCGGTCCGATGTCGGTCGACGGCGCCTTCAATACGGCTGTCAGCTTCGTCACCAACACGAACTGGCAGGATTACACGCCTGAGCAGACCGCCGGCTATCTGACGCAGATGCTTGGCCTGACGGTGCAGAACTTCCTGTCCGCAGCCACCGGCATTGTGGTGGTGATCGCGCTGATCCGCGGCTTTGCGCGCCATACGGCGCAAACCATCGGCAACTTCTGGGTCGACCTGACGCGTATCACGCTGTACGTGTTGCTGCCGATGTCGGTAATCCTCGCTGGCTTGCTGATGAGCCAGGGCGTGATCCAGAACTTCAAGGCGTATCAGGACGTGCCGACCTTGCAGACCACCACCTATGCCGCGCCGAAGCTCGATGCGCAAGGCAATCCGGTGAAGGATGCGAAGGGTAACCCGGTGACCGTCGACACCAAGTTGACGACGCAGACCATTGCAATGGGCCCGGTGGCGTCGCAGGAAGCGATCAAGATGATCGGCACCAACGGTGGCGGCTTCTTCAACGCGAATTCGGCGCACCCGTACGAAAACCCGACGCCGTTCAGCAACTTCCTGCAGATCTTCGCGATGCTGATCATCCCGGCAGCGCTGTGCCTGGTGTTCGGACGGGTGATTGCGGACCGCAAGCAGGGTGTCGCCGTGCTTGCCGTGATGACGATCGCATTCGCTGCTTGCGTGGTGGGTGAGGTCAGCGCCGAGCAGGCGGGCAACCCGGCCTTCACCGCGCTACACGTCGACCAGTCCGCTAGCGACCTGCAGTCGGGCGGCAACATGGAAGGCAAGGAAACGCGTTTCGGTATCGCGCAGTCGGGCATCTTCACGGTCGCCACGACGGCGGCATCGTGCGGTGCAGTCGACAACACGCACGACTCGCTGACGCCGCTTGGCGGCCTCTACCCGATGCTGCTGATCCAGTTGGGCGAAGTGATCTTCGGCGGTGTGGGCTCCGGTATGTATGGGATGCTCGTGTTCGCCATTCTCGCCGTGTTCGTGGCAGGCCTGATGATCGGTCGTACACCTGAATATGTCGGCAAGAAGATTGAAGCGTATGAGATGAAGATGGTGTCGATCGTCGTGCTGCTCACGCCGCTGCTGGTGCTCGTGGGGACTTCGATCGCGGTGCTGACCGATGCGGGCAAGGCGGGTATCTCCAACCCCGGTCCGCATGGCTTCTCGGAAATTCTCTACGCGTTCAGCTCGGCGGGGAACAACAACGGTAGCGCGTTTGCTGGCCTGACGGTGAGCACGCCGTTCTACAACTGGTTGACCGCCATTGCGATGTGGTTTGGCCGCTTCGGCTCGCTCATTCCGGTGCTGGCGATTGCCGGCTCGCTGGCAGCCAAGAAACGCCTGTCCGTCACCGGTGGCACGCTGCCCACACATGGTCCGCTGTTTGTCGTGTTGCTGCTTGGCACCGTGCTGCTCGTCGGCGCACTGACTTACGTGCCTGCGCTCGCTCTCGGCCCCGGCGTCGAACATCTGATGATGATCGCCGGCCATTGATACGGGCACTTCGGGAAAAAGAGGATTCAATGACTGAACATAATGCAACGCGGTCCATGTTCGATCCGGCGCTAGTGCGTCCGGCGATCGTGGACTCATTCAAGAAACTCACGCCACGCACGCAGTTCCGTAACCCGGTGATGTTCTGCGTGTACGTCGGCAGCATCCTGACGACGATCCTCTGGATCGCCGCGCTGGGCGGCCAGGCCGAAGCGCCTGCGGGGTTCATCCTCGCGGTGTCGCTGTGGCTGTGGTTCACGGTGCTGTTCGCCAACTTCGCGGAAGCGCTCGCTGAAGGCCGTTCCAAGGCCCAGGCTGCGTCGTTGCGCAGTGCGAAGAAAGACGTGATGGCCAAGAAGCTCAACGAGCCGCATCCGAAGGCGCCGATCCGCATCACGACGGCAACCGAACTGCGCAAGGGCGACGTCGTGCTGGTGGAAACCGGCGACGTGATCCCGGCGGACGGCGACGTGATCGAAGGTGTCGCGTCGGTGGACGAGTCCGCGATTACCGGCGAATCCGCACCGGTGATCCGCGAATCGGGCGGCGACTTTTCGTCGGTGACCGGCGGCACGCGCGTGCTGTCGGACTGGATCGTCGTGCGTGTGACGGCGAATCCGGGCGAAGCCTTCCTCGACCGCATGATTGCGATGGTCGAAGGCGCGAAGCGTCAAAAGACGCCGAACGAAATCGCGCTGACGATTCTGCTGGTCGCTCTGACGATCGTGATGCTGCTCGCAACCGCGACGCTGCTGCCGTTCTCGATCTTCTCCGTGGAAGCCGCCAAGGCTGGCCAGGTGGTGAGTGTCACCGCGCTCGTGGCACTGCTGGTCTGTCTGATTCCGACCACGATTGGTGGCCTGCTGTCTGCCATCGGTGTGGCTGGTATGAGCCGCATGATGCAGGCCAACGTGATTGCCACGTCAGGCCGTGCTGTGGAAGCTGCAGGTGACGTCGACGTGCTGCTGCTCGACAAGACCGGCACGATCACGCTCGGTAACCGTCAGGCTTCGACCTTTGTGCCGGCGCCGGGCGTGACCGAAGAAACGCTCGCCGATGCTGCGCAACTGTCGTCGCTGTCGGACGAAACGCCGGAAGGCCGCAGTATCGTGGTGCTCGCCAAGCAGCGCTTTAACATCCGCGCTCGCGACATGGCTTCATTGCATGCTGTGTTCCTCGCTTTCACCGCCCAAACGCGGATGAGCGGTGTGGACCTGCCGGGCCGTGAGATCCGCAAGGGCGCAGCCGATGCGGTCAAGAACTACGTCGAAGCGAACGGCGGCCGTTACCCGGCTGAAGTGAACAACGCCGTAGCTGAAGTGGCACGCCGCGGCAGCACGCCGCTGGTGGTGGCCGAGAAGGGCGAGCACGGCGCACGCGTACTGGGTGTGATCGAGCTGAAGGACATCGTCAAGGGCGGCATCAAGGAGCGTTTCGCCGAACTGCGCAAGATGGGTATCAAGACCATCATGGTGACGGGCGACAACCGCTTGACAGCAGCCGCGATTGCAGCCGAAGCAGGCGTGGACGACTTCCTCGCGGAAGCCACTCCGGAAGCCAAGCTGACGACGATTCGCGCGCATCAGGCCGAAGGCAAGCTGGTGGCGATGACCGGTGACGGTACCAACGACGCTCCTGCGCTGGCGCAAGCCGATGTGGCAGTGGCGATGAATACCGGCACGCAGGCGGCGAAGGAAGCCGGCAACATGGTCGACCTCGATTCGAACCCGACCAAGCTGATCGAGATCGTCGAAATCGGTAAGCAGATGCTGATGACGCGCGGCTCGCTGACGACGTTCTCGATTGCCAACGACGTCTCCAAGTACTTCGCCATCATCCCGGCTGCGTTTGCGAGCACCTATCCGGCGCTGAACAAGCTGAACATCATGCATCTGGCCACACCGACCTCGGCGATCATGTCGGCGGTGATCTTCAACGCGCTGATCATCATCGCGCTGATTCCGCTGGCACTGAAGGGTGTGAAGTACCGGCCGCTCGGTGCTTCGATCCTGCTGCGCCGCAATCTGCTGATATATGGCCTTGGCGGGATCATCGTGCCGTTTATCGGCATCAAGCTGATCGACATGGTACTGGCCGCGCTCGGCTGGGTTTAACAGGCTGCGTCCGGCGGCGTAGGCTGCCGGACGCGTCTAAAGGGATTGCCAATCATGAAACTTTTTCGTCCGCTTATCGTGATCTTTGTCGTGCTGTCGGCGATCACGGGGCTCGCTTACCCGGCCGTGATGACAGCCTTCGGCCAGGCGGTGTTCAACGACCAGGTCAACGGCAGCATGATCGAGCAGAACGGCAAGATCGTCGGCTCGAAGCTGATCGGCCAGCAGTTCGATGCGCCGCAGTACTTCTGGGGCCGTCTGTCGGCCAATAGCCCGAAACCGTACGACCCGACAAACTCGGGTGGTTCGAACCTCGGCCCGACCAACCCGGCGTTGCACGATGAAGTCAAGGGCCGTCTCGATGCGTTGAAGGCGGCGGGTACCGACATGTCGAAGCCGGTTCCGGTCGACCTCGTGACCTCGTCGGGTAGCGGCCTCGATCCGGAAATCAGCCCGGCTGCGGCGGCTTACCAGGTCGCCCGGGTTGCCGCAGCGCGCAAGATGTCGCCGAGCGACGTGCAGGCGCTGGTCGACCGCTACACTAGCGGCCGCCAGTTCGGCGTGCTCGGTGAAGCCCGCGTCAACGTGCTGGAGCTGAATCTCGCACTCGACGCCGCGCATCAAGGCTAAGTGGTGCAGATGACAAAGACGGCGCCCTGTGTGGCGCCGTCTTTGCCTTTTGTGGCGCGGCGTTTTGTGGCTGCCGTTTGGGGCGGCCGCCGTTTGCAGCGGCCGCCATTTGCGGTGGCCGCCATTTGCGGCGAAGCCGCTACCGTGCCACCATGTACCTGATACGGCCCCGTGAGCCCACAGCGGCTAGCATTGAACAGAACCATAAACAGAAAGCATGAACCGACCCGATCCAGACGAGTTGCTCGACAAGCTGCAACGCGACGAAGAGAAACGCCAGCGAGGCAAGCTGAAGGTATTCTTCGGCGCGTCGGCCGGGGTGGGCAAGACGTATGCGATGCTGCAGGCCGCCAAACGGCGCAGCGACGACGGCGTGGATGTCGTGGTTGGCATCGCCGAGACGCATGGCCGCAGCGAAACAGCGGCGCTGCTCGACGGCCTCGATGTTTTGCCGCTTGCGCATATCGAATACCGCGGCCGCAAGCTTGGCGAGTTCGATCTCGACGCCGCGCTGGCGCGCAAGCCGCAGTTGATCCTCGTCGACGAGCTCGCGCATTCGAACGTGCAGGGCGCGCGCCATCTGAAGCGCTGGCAGGACGTCTACGAATTGCTCGACGCGGGCATTGACGTCTATACGACGGTCAACGTTCAGCACCTTGAAAGCCTCAACGACGTCGTCGGGCAGATCACCGGCATCCGCGTGTGGGAGACGGTACCTGACCGCGTGTTCGATCGCGCCGATGAAGTGACGCTGGTCGACCTGCCGGCCGAGGAACTACTCGACCGCTTGCGCGACGGCAAGGTCTACATGGCGCAGCAGGCCGAGCGCGCGGTGCGCAACTTCTTCCGCAAGGGCAACCTGATTGCCCTGCGTGAGCTGGCGCTGCGCCGCACCGCGGACCGCGTCGACGCGCAGATGCGCGAGTACCGCGCCGACCGTTCGATCCAGCGTATCTGGCAGGCGCGCGAGCGGCTGCTGGTGTGCGTGGGCCCGGGGCCGGAAGCGCCCATGCTGGTGCGTGCAGCAGCGCGGCTCGCGTCGGCCCTGAAGGCCGATTGGCTCGCGGTGTATGTCGAAACGCCGAAACTGCAACGCCTGCCGGACGCACGCCGCGAGCGCACGCTGAACGCCTTGAAACTCGCGGCCGAACTCGGCGCGGAAACGGCCACGCTCGCGGGCACGGATGCGGTCGCGGCGCTGATCGGTTATGCGCGGGTGCGCAATGTCTCCAAGCTGGTCGCGGGCGCCTCGCCCCGCACCGGTCTCGCGCGCTGGCTGCGCCGGCCGCTGGGCGACCGCATCGCGGAACGCGCGGGCGACCTCGATCTGACCTTGATCCGCGCGTCCTCGGAACGCGACGGCCTGGAGCGCCGCACTACCCTCGACGAGGGCGTGAACGCGTGGCGTGACGCGCTCCAGGCCGCGCGCGAACGCCGTTCGCCGCCGGCTGCGTATGGCTGGGCGCTGACCATCTGCATCGGCATCACGGTGATTGCCAGCCAGTTGTTTGCCCACATCGATCTGACCAACCTCGTGATGCTGTATCTGCTCGGGGTGATTTTCACCGCCGTGAGGCTGGGGCGCGGGCCGGGCGTGGTGCAGTCCTTTGTCAGCGTGGCGGCGTTCGACTATTTTTTCGTGCCGCCGCGCATGTCGTTCTCGGTGTCCGACACGCAGTATCTGTTGACCTTCTTCAGTATGCTGCTCACGTCGCTGGTGATCAGCCATCTGACTTCGAGCCTGCGCCGCGAGGCGAGTGTCGCGCGACGCCGCGAGCAACGCACGGGCGCAATGTACGCCATGGCGCGCGAGCTGGCCGCGGCCTTGACGATGGAACAGATCGTCGGCATCGGCAGCCGGCATGTGAGTGAAGTGTTCGGCGCGCGCGTGGCGGTCCTGTTGCCGGACAGCCTGGATCAGGTGAAGCAGAAGATCGAAGATCCGGATGCTGCGGTGACCCTCGAAGGCGAGGCGCTCGATATCGACGTCGGCCAGTGGGTGTACGACCAGCAAAAGCCGGCCGGCCACGGCACCGACACGCTGCCAGCCGCAGCCGCGCTGTATCTGCCGCTGAAGGCGCCGATGCGTACGCGCGGCGTGCTGGCGGTGGTGATGCGCGACAAGCGTGAACTCGACGTACCCGAGCAGCAGCGCATGCTCGACGCGTTTGCCGCGCAGATTGCGCTGGCGCTGGAACGGGTGCACTACGTCGACATCGCTCGCGACGCGCTCGTCAACATGGAATCGGAGCGCTTGCGTAATTCGCTGCTGTCGGCGATTTCGCATGACCTGCGCACACCGCTCACGACGATTGTCGGCTTTTCGTCGATGCTCGCCCAGACCCGTGAAGGACAAGCGGTCAAGCAACCCGGCGACGATCTCGTGGAGGCGATTCACGAAGAGGCGCTGCGCATGACCGGCATCGTCACCAATCTGCTCGACATGGCGCGGCTGCAGGCGGGCGGCTTGCGACTGAACCGCCAATGGTCGCTGCTTGAAGAGACGGTCGGCGCAGCGCTGCGCGCGTGCAGGCGCGTGCTCGCACGGCATCCGGTGCAGGTGAAGCTGCAACCCGATTTACCGCTGCTGCAGCTCGATGCGGTGCTGATGGAGCGGCTTTTCTCGAACCTGTTCGAGAATGCGGCGAAGTACACCTCGGCCGATACGCCGCTCACGATCGGCGCAGACGTGATAGAAGAGGACAGCAAGCCGTTCGTCCGCGTAACCGTCGACGATACCGGCCCTGGGTTGCCTGTCGGCATGGAAGCCCGGGTGTTCGAGAAATTTACCCGCGGCGAGAAAGAGTCGGCCAAACCGGGTATCGGTTTGGGCCTGGCGATTTGCCGGGCCATTGTTGAAGCGCATGGCGGTACCATCGGCGCACTGAACCGGGTGGCGCGCGACGGCCATGTCGAAGGCGCGCGTTTCTGGTTCAACTTGCCCGTCGAGACGCCCCCGCCTGCGCCGGACGCGCTGGAAGACGACGAATCGGCGCTGAGCGAGGCCGCCGACCGGTTGCCGCACGTTGCGGCAGGCGAGGTGTTGGCCACGTTGCCCCCGGAGTTGTCTTCCGAGTCGTCAACCGAGCCGTCAACTGAGCCGCCAACTGAGCCGTCCCCTGAGTCGTACCCTAAGCAGACTTTGAAGCCCACCCATGAGTGACCCGAGCATCACCGTCGTCCTGATCGAAGACGAAAAACAGATTCGCCGTTTCGTGCGTGCCTCGCTGGAAGGCGAAGGCATCGTCGTCCACGACGCCGAGACCGGCAAGCAGGGGCTCGTCGAAGCCGCGACGCGCAAACCCGACCTCGTGATCGTAGATCTAGGCCTGCCGGACACCGACGGGCTCGACGTGATCCGCGAACTGCGCGGCTGGAGCGAACTGCCGGTGATCGTGCTGTCGGCCCGCACCCAGGAAGCCGAGAAGGTGGCCGCGCTCGACGCCGGCGCCGACGACTACCTGACCAAGCCGTTCGGTGTGTCCGAGTTGCTGGCGCGAATCCGCGCTCACATGCGCCGGCGCAACCAGGGCGGTGCGAACGAATCGCCGCAGGTGCATTTCGGTGCTGTGACGGTCGACCTGGCATTGCGCCAGGTGACGCGCGACGGCGCGGCGATCCATCTGACGCCGATCGAATACCGGCTGCTCGCGACCCTGGTGCGGCACGCCGGCCGCGTGCTGACGCACCGCCAGTTGCTGCGCGACGTGTGGGGGCCATCGCACGTGGAGAGTCACCACTATCTGCGCATCTACATGGCGCATTTGCGGCAAAAGCTGGAGCGCGATCCGGCGCAACCCGAGCATATCGTGACGGAAACGGGGGTGGGCTACCGGCTGGTTGGGGCGGTCTGAGGTATCCTGGCCCAATCTTGATATAATTACGGTTCGTAAGGACGACCTTACGCATTCGCATCGAACGGGGACGGCCCCATCTCAACAATGGAGTCGTCTCGTGTCCTGGATTCTTCTGCTAATCGCCGGTTTGCTTGAAGTTGCCTGGGCGGCCGGTCTCAAGACCTCCGAAGGCTTTACCCGGCTGGGGCCCTCTGTATTCACGGTGGTGACTGCACTCGGCAGCTTCGTGCTGCTCGCCATGGCGATGCGCCAGTTGCCGCTCGGCACCGCCTATGCCGTGTGGACCGGGATCGGCGCCGTGGGCGCGTTTATTTTCGGCATCGTCATAATGGGCGAGGCACTGACGGTGGCACGGGTGGCGAGCGCGGCACTGATCCTGGTCGGCCTGATCGGGCTGAAACTTTCTTCGGGCCATTGAGTTGCGGCGGATTGCGAGGAGTCCCTTGTCTGCGGGCCTTGCGGGCCAGTTGCACCGCACTGGTGCGGCGTCATATGAGCCTGAAATTGCACTCTGCTCTGCGGTCTGCGAATTAACGTGGCTATAATGAAGTCGATCTCAATTTGAACTTGTCCCGCGTCCGGCTTGGCGCGGGTCTGGCGACTTCGCTGCAGGGGGCGTCCTCTGCAGATGAAGCGCCCGGCACGCGCAGCGCGCCTGGAGGCGGCCATGCTTGAACCACTTTCGCTTGCAGCGGGCCTGTCCTGGGGCAGTGGCCTGCGCCTCTATCTCACGGTACTGTTGGCCGGCGTATTCGCGCGTCTCGGCCTTGTCCATCTGCCCGACACCTTGTCCGCGCTGGCTTCGCCATGGGTGATCGGGGTGGCGGCGGTCCTCACGGTCACCGAGTTTCTGGCCGACAAGATCCCGGCGTTCGATTCGCTCTGGGACGCCGTCCACACCTTTATCCGCATTCCAGCTGGTGCCATGTTGGCTGCCGGTGCACTCGGCCACGCCGACCCAGCCCTCCTCACGGTGGCTGCGCTGGCCGGCGGCACGTTGGCCGGCACCGCGCATCTGGCAAAGGCGGGCACGCGTGCGCTGATCAATCTCTCGCCTGAGCCGGTGTCGAATGTCGTGACCTCGGTCGCCGAGGACGGGCTCGTGTTCGGCGGACTGTTGCTGGCTCTGTTCGTGCCGGTGCTGTTCCTGCTGTTGATGATCGGCTTTCTGATGCTGGCGGCATGGGCCTTGCCGCGTCTGTGGCGCGGCGTGCAGGGCGGCTTTCGCGGCATGGCGACGCATATGGTGTCGCGTTTTGCCAGGAGTCGGCACGATTGAGCGATTCGGCAAGGGTTTCGTCGGCGCCGGCTGTGCCAGCCGCGCGCGTAGCAGCGGGGCGTCGTTTTAGCGGAGCCGATCTGTTGCGCCAGTCGGTGCGGATGACGGCGCGTGACTGGCGTGCGGGCGAGTTGACAATGCTGCTGCTCGCGCTGGTGCTGGCCGTGGCCGCGCTGTCGAGCGTCGGTTTCCTCTCGGACCGGCTGCATCAAGGGCTCGAACGCGATGCGCGGCGCATGATTGGCGCCGACTTCATCGTGCGGGCCGATCATCCCGTCGATCCCCAGTTTGGCAACGAGGCCAAGGCGCTTGGGCTGCAGACGGCGACCACCGCCATTTTCCCCAGCATGATCAGTTCGATGGGCGCCCAGCCGATGTCGCGGCTCGCGGCGCTCAAGGCCGTGTCGGCGCTGTATCCGCTGCGTGGCGCGCTACGCATCGCGACGGCGCCAGGCGCGCCGGATCATCCGGCACAGGGGATTCCGGCGCCCGGTACGGTCTGGGTCGACCAGGCCCTGCTCGACGCGCTGAAAGTGCATGTCGGCGACACGGTGAGAGTCGGCACCCGTACGTTCAGGATTGGCGCAATCATCACGCGCGAACTGGACCGAGGCTTTGGTTTCGTCAATTTCTCGCCCCGTCTGATGCTGCGCGACGACGAAGTCGCTTCAACCGGCCTGATCGTGTTCGGCAGCCGCGTGACCTACCGCTTGCTGGTGGCCGGTGCCCGCGCGCCGGTCGAAAGGTTCGCGGCGTTTGCCCACGCGCGTGTTGACGACGGCAAGATGCGCGGCGTCGCGCTCGAATCGCTGAAGGACGGCCAGCCGCAGGTACGCGAGACCCTCGATCGCGCGGGCCATTTTCTGACCTTGGTATCCCTGCTGACGGCGATGCTGGCGGCGGTCGCGATTGCGATGGCCGCGCATCGCTACATGCGCCGCCATCTCGACGGTTGCGCGGCGATGCGCTGTCTCGGCGTCAGCCAGCGCACGCTGCGCTCGCTGTTCCTGCTGGAGTTTCTTGGGCTGGGCCTGCTCGGCGGCGCGATCGGCGTGCTGCTCGGTTATGCCGGACATCTCGCATTGCTGAGCTGGCTCGGCAGCCTGATCGATGTGGTGTTGCCGTATCCCACCGCATGGCCCGCGCTCGAAGGGATTGCGGCGGGCCTCGTGCTGCTGCTCGGTTTCGCGTTGCCGCCGCTGTTGCCGCTGACCCGGGTGCCGCCGGTGCGCGTGCTGCGCCGCGAGTGGGGCGAGGAAGCACGTACGGCATGGGCCGCTTATGCGCTAGGGATTGTGCTGTTCGCCGCGCTCCTGATCGTGGCGGCGGGCGAGGTGAAGCTGGGCGGCATCGTGGCCGGTGGTTTTGCCGGCGGCTTGCTGGTGTTCGCTGCGGTCGCCCGCTTCGCGCTATGGGGCGCCGCGCGCATCGTGCGCAGCGAGCGCTTCAATATGGGCATTGGCTGGCGCTATGCGCTGGCTTCGCTTGAGCGGCGCAGCAGCGCCAGTGCGTTGCAGATCACGGCGCTTGGGATCGGCCTGATGTGTCTGTTGCTGATCGCGAT
>Ga0208322_1000100_pt1 | contig 13656 bp, 14 predicted proteins | sample June2015DPH_8_10_2_FD_184697 | JGI IMG/M metagenome (GOLD analysis project Ga0208322, IMG submission 184697) | Peatland microbial communities from SPRUCE experiment site at the Marcell Experimental Forest, Minnesota, USA - June2015DPH_8_10... | ecosystem: Environmental > Terrestrial > Soil >...
AGGCCGTTCATCACGCCGGCCAGCGCAGCGATGCCCGAACCCAGGCCGAACGTCAGCAGGACGACCGCGCTGAAGTCGATGCCCATCAGCCGCGCGGTTTCGCCATCCTGCGCGACAGCGCGGATCGACAGGCCGAGCCGGGTCCGTGTGATCAGCAGATGCAGCCCGACGATCACGACGAGCCCGGTCAACAGCAGGATGATGTTATCGACGCGCAGCGCAAAGCTGCCGAGTTTCACAAACGAGGTGGGCAGCAGCGCCGGAAACGGTTTCGGATTGGCGCCGTCCGGATAGAACAGACGCACGCATTCGCGCAGTACCGAGCCAAGCATCAAGGTCGCCAGCAACGTGTTGAGCGGCGGCGCCCGATGCAGCGGCAGGATCAGAAAACGTGCGATCGCTGCACCCAGAAGGCCGGTCACGACCACGGCGCATACCACCACCGCCACCAGTTGCACCCATGGCGAACTGATACCGAGCGCCGACACGCCAAGCGACGCGGCGAGGCCGGCGAATGCGCCGACCATCAACACATCGCCGTGCGAAAACTGAATCGCGTCGAGCACACCGAAAAAGAGTGTGAACCCAACCGCGACCATCGCGTAAATCATGCCGAGCATGAGCCCGTTGACTATGTACTGCCCTAACGCATCCATCATTGCCTTATCGAGCGGATTATCCAGCCGCGCGGCGCATAGGCTGTGCCGCGTCGGTAATCGGGCGGACCGCGTCAAGTGGACCAGACGGCCCGCCGCGGGTCACAGACCTTGTAGTTTCCGTTGGCCCTTCGCGTACGCACTGTCCTCCCAGATCACCCACTTGCCGTCCTGCACGACGTACTTGGTGACGAGCGGCACGATGTTCTGGCGATGATCGTCGAACGTGACCTTGCCGATGATCGTATCGACGTTGCTGGTGTGGTTCAGGGTGTCGCGTACCTTGTGGCGGTTCGGACCGTCCTTTTCGACTGCATCGATGATCAGGTTCGTCGCCGCGAATGCAAATGCGCCATAGGCTTCCGGCGGCTCGGCGTATTTCTGGGCGTTGTACTGCGTGAGGAAGTACGCGCCCCCCGGCAGCTTGTCGGTAGGTGCGCCTTCGAGGAACGACAACGAGCCTTCAGCGACGGCCTGGCCGGCGCCGTTGATGTAGGCGTCGGACTTGATGCCGGAGGTGCCCTCGAACTGCGCATTGATGCCGAGCTTCTGCATCTGCGTACGGATACGCACGCCGATTGGCGTCAGGCCGCCGAAATACACGACCTGTGGCTTCAGCTCGCGGATTTTGGTCAGTTCGGTCGTGAAGTCCTGCTGGTCCTCCGACACGCCGATGTCGGCGAGAATCTGGCCGCCATCCTTGGTCAGCGCCTCGCTGAAGTACTTGTTGTGGCCGTTGCCGTAGTCGGTCGTGTCGTGGATGATCACGAACTTCTTGTAGCCGAGACCCGTCATGAATTTCGCGGCGACCTGACTCTGGTTGATCATGGTGCCGTTGACCCGGTGGACTTCCTTGTAGTCATTGGCGTATGTGACATCGGGCAGCACGGCGCCCCACACCACGACCGGCAGGTTGAAGCGATGGTATACGTCCACGCTCGCCACCGCGACGGCCGAGCAGAAGTTCGTCACGCCGGCAACGATGCTGTTGTCCGATGCTGCTTGCGTGGCGACCTGCACACCCACGTTCGGTTTGCACTCATCGTCGAGCGCAACCAGCTGGTATTGATATTTGGTCTTCGGGTCCGCATTGCGCAAGCGCACGGCGAGGTCCGCGGAGTTGCGGCCGCCTAAGCCAATTGACGACACGCCACCGGTTAGCGGCCCAATGAATGCGATCTTGACGACGTCTTTCGCGAAAGCCGAACCTGCCAGCAGCGACCAGCCGAGCGCTGCGAATCCCATTACCTTCGAAAGCTTTTTGATGCCCACCGACATTCCCCTTTCATCAAATTCAATCTATTGGATTAGCATTCAAGTTACTTGAATTGAGCGAATGCAAAAGGCGTGCCATGGTTGCGAATTACGAAAGAATGGTCCGTTATCAAACCGCAGCGGTGATTTTTTGGGGCGCTGGCGAGACCGCCGTAGAGCGGTTGCCGCACCACATGACGCTGTTCACGCACGACAGAGGTGCACAGGGCAATGCGGTGACGTGCCGAATCAGTGCATCGGAGGAGCCACAGCATGAGCGCGCGTTGTGATGCGCCCATGCCGGAAAAGAACGGTCGTTACGAAATTCCGAGTTGTTGTGCGGTCGCGTCAATGGCCTTTTTCGCCTTCGAGACGATCTCGTCGATTTCCTGCTTCGTGATCACGAGCGGCGGCGACAGCAGCATGCGGTCACCGGTGGCGCGCATGATCAGATTGCCGTTGAAGCAGAAGTCGCGGCAGATTGTGCCGACCTCGCCGCCGTTCGCAAAACGCTTGCGCGTTTTCGGTTCCTGCGCGAGTTGCAGGCCGGCCACCAGCCCGACCCCGGAGATATCGCCGATGATCGGATGGTTCGCGAAGGTGTCGCGCAGTTTCTTCTGGAAGTACGGGCCGGTATCGCTTTTGACGCGCCCGACGATTTTTTCATCGCGCAAGAGCTTCAGGTTGGCGATAGCCACGGCCGCTGCGACCGGATGGCCGGAGTAGGTGAGGCCGTGATTGAAGTCGCCGTTTTCGATGATCGCCCTGGCGACGCGGTCATGCAGACCCACCGCGCCCATCGGCACATAGCCGCTCGTCAGACCCTTGGCGAGCGTGATGAGGTCGGGTTCGAACTCGAAGTGCTGATGCGCAAACCATTCGCCGGTGCGGCCGAAACCGCCGATCACTTCGTCTGCGACCAGCAGGATGTCGTACTTGCGGCAGATGTGCTGGATTTCCGGCCAGTACGTGGACGGCGGGAAAATCACGCCGCCAGCCCCCTGGAAAGGCTCACCGATAAACGCGGCGACATTCTGCGCGCCGATCTCGAGGATCTTCGCTTCGAGCTGCTGCGCACGGGCGAGACCGAATTCTTCAGGCGTCAGATTGCCTTCGGCTTCACCGAAGTAATACGGCTGATCGATGTGGACGATGCTCTCTACCTTCGACGGCATCTGCTCATGCATGTAGCCCATGCCGCCGAGCGTGCCGCCGGCGATCGTCGAGCCGTGATAGCTGTTCTTGCGCGAGATCACGTATTTTTTCGCCTGCTTGCCTTGCGTCGCCCAGTATTGATGAACGATGCGCAGCACGGTGTCGTTGCCTTCCGAGCCGCTATTGCAATAGAAGAAATGGTTGAATGGCGCCGGCGCCAGTTCCGCGAGCAGCGCGGACAGTTCGATCACCGGTGGATGCGTGGTCTTGAAGAAGGTGTTGTAATAGGGCAGTTCCTGCATCTGCCGGTAAGCGGCGTCGGCGAGTTCCTTGCGGCCATAGCCGACGTTCACGCACCACAGGCCCGCCATGCCGTCGATGATCTGATTGCCTTCGGAATCCCACAAGTACACGCCCTTGGCCTTCACGATCACGCGGCTGCCGGTCTTGTTCAGCGAGCCCATGTCCGAAAACGGATGGATGTGGTGCGCCGCGTCGAGAGCACGATATTCTGCAGTGCTGCGCTGTTGCGAAACCTGCGCGGCTGCGGTCGGCCGGACCGGTTGCACATACGCGACTTCTTCTGTTCTGTAGCTCATATTGCCTCCAGTTGTTCTCTTTGCTCAGGTGCGTCTTAGACGTGCAGCAGCAGATGCCGGCGTTCCCACGAACTGATCACGCGGAAGAACGCCTCGTACTCGGTTTCCTTCAGTGCCAGGTAGGCCTTGACGAATTTTTCGCCGAGCACTTTGGCGATCGGTTCGCACGCGCCCATCAGCGTTAACCCATCTTCGAGATTGCGTGGCAGTTGGTAGGCCAGTTCGTAGCCGTCGCTGATCAGCGGCTCGGTAGGACGCAAGCCTTGGGTCATGCCGAGGTAGCCGGCCGCGAGCGTAGCGGCAATTGCGAGGTACGGATTGCAGTCGACGCCCGGAATGCGGTTTTCGATGCGGCGCGCAGCCGGCCTCGAATGCGGAACCCGGAAGCCGACGGTGCGGTTGTCGTAACCCCACTGCACGTTGATTGGCGCCGCCATGAAGCGCGACAGACGGCGATACGAATTGATATACGGCGCGAAAATCGGCATCAACGCAGGCGTGTATTTCTGCAGCCCGGCGATATAACCGTCGAACAGTCCGGTCGGTTTGCCGTCCGGGCCGGTGAACAGAGTGCGGCCGCTTTCCGCATCGACAAGGCTCTGATGCATATGCATCGCCGAGCCCGGTTCGGCTTCCATCGGCTTGGCCATGAACGTCGCATACATCTTGTGGCGCAACGCGGCCTCGCGCACCGTGCGCTTGAACAGGAACACGCTGTCTGCGAGCTTGAGCGGATCGCCATGCATGAAGTTGATTTCCATCTGAGCCGCGCCGACTTCGTGAATCAGCGTGTCGACTTCCAGCTCCTGAATGTCGCAATACTCATAGATGTCTTCGAAGAGCGGATCGAATTCGTTGACGGCTTCGATCGAGTACGCCTGACGGCCCGTCTCCGGACGACCGGTCCGGCCAATAGGCGGTTGCAGTGGCAGATCCGGGTCCTTGTTCATGTCGACCAGATAGAACTCGAGTTCCGGCGCGATTACCGGAGTCCATCCTTTGGCCTTGTACAGTTCGAGCACCCGGCGCAGTACCCGGCGCGGCGAGATCGCCACCGGCGTGCCGTCGAAGTGAACGCAGTCGTGAATCACCTGCGCGGTGGGATCGACGGCCCATGGAATGAGACGGATGGTCGATGCATCGGGAACGCAGACCATGTCGGGATCGGTGACGCCGGTCAGCGACCCGTCTTCCGGGTAATCCCCCGTGACGGTCTGGATCATCACCGCTTGCGGCAGGCGCATGGATTCGCCGGATTCGAACTTGCTGCGCGGAATGATCTTGCCGCGTGCGATCCCGGCCATGTCGGGAATGATTGCTTCGATCTCGGTAATGCGGTGTTGCTTCAGAAATTCGTCGATGTCTTGCATGATTGTTCTCTCGGTTTTTTGCGCGGACCGGTTCAGGCGTGCATCGTTCTGTCTGCGCTAATGCCGACCAGAGGTCTGATTTGCATAACCAATTTAGGGGACGTGTTTGTTCTCCGCGGGATGCGGCGCGAACAACGTTAAAACAGGCGCGGCACGATTCCGCAGCCGTGCGCAGGGCACAAAGCAACCAGAAGTGCAGGCGGGGGTCGTTAGCGGACCGGGCCGCGCGTTGCGATCAGGGAGACCGTTCGATTCAGCCCGTTATCTGGCGCGACCACGAAGACATGCGCAGGCAACAGACGAAACAATGCATGCACAAGCGCAGACGCCAACGAAAGCGCGCTCAGGCAAACAGATGAACCGAACGGTAAATAGGAGAGAGGCGCTACGGCAGCAGCGAAGCGACTTCGTCCGTGCGCACGGCTATGAAAGCGCGCGCAGAGACGGAATTGTGACGTCGGACGGAACGGCGAGACAGGATCTTGAAGACGGACAGAAAGCGGCGAAACGCAAGGCTGCCGTTGCTGCCGTTGGCGATGGCGCCTTCAGGACGAAGACATCTCGCCTGACTACGTTCCCACTTAACCAAAGGGCCTCGGACTCTCACGATGACACTCGACTAGCGACGTTGAAAGTATTGAACGTCTCGCCCCAGAAACGCACCGTGCGTTTAAAGAAACGTGACGCGGGATGATCGCCAACTTCCTCCGCGAACCGGGTTCGTTGTGTCGCAACACACTCTGTTGAGCGTCTGTGACGTAGGCATGACGATCGCCTGTGAACCAGCATATACGAGCCAAATTTGCCGTCAATCGTTTTTATACAAACTTTATCAGGACTTACCCGAGGCACCGGGCCTAAACCCGCGAGTTGGGTATGCTCGTTGCGGTACTCAGTATTTCGAATTGTTCGCCGAGTTTTCCCCAGCGGCGGCGAGCGACCCGCTTGCAGTACATCCGTAATAAGAATGGCCTGTCTCGGCGCGAACTGGCCAAGCGGGCGGCGATTTTATTTCACTCACTTTTATCGAGACTGACATGAGAAAAACGACACCTGAGCAGAACAAGGCCCTCGTCCTCGAGGCGTTCGATACGCTCTTCAACAAGCGCGACTATGCGGCAGCGGAACGCTTCTGGTCGGACCGCTATATTCAGCATAGCGCGCACATCGCGCCGGGACGCGAGGGTCTGTTTGCGTTGATCCGCTCGGCGCCCGACACGCTGCGCTACGAAAACCAGCTGATCGTGGCTGAAGGCGACTACGTGATCGCACACGGCCGCTTCTCGGGCAACGGTAGACCGGCCGCGTGGATCGCAGCCGATGTTGTCCGCTTCGAGGACGGCAGGCTCGCCGAACACTGGGATGTGTTGCAGGACGAAGCAACCGAGGCGCAATCCGCAAGTGGCCTGCCGATGTTCGGCGACCGATTTCCAGCTTAAGAATTAACGCATTCGCTGCTGCTGTCGTTGGGTTTCGCGCCGTCAATCGAGTTGATGCGCTTGCCGGGCAATCGCATGCGTGAACGAGGTCCAACCACCTCAAGGAAGACTCGCTGCGATGCAGGTCCGTTGTTAAAGGACCTCAAACACGCTATAGACCGGGCCGTACGCAAACCGGTGGCCCGTGCCGACTGCGATCACGCGGTTCAGCCATTCATACTTGCCGGCCGGTGCTTCGAAGATCGGATTGATGCGGAAGTAGTAGCTGGCCGGGTCGACCTCTTCGCCTTTTTCCAGCCGCTGGGTCACATCAGTCGCACCGTGGCGAATGCCTCGGTAGGCCATCGTGATGTGGACGCCGTCGTCGGTTTCGAGGAGCAGGCGCACGTCGAGCGTGGTGCTGCCGTCGCTGCGCACGGTCTGCCAGTCACTGCCGCCGTCCAGCACCTTGCCGGACAGACGCTCGCCGGCGAACGTGCCGGATGGCACGATCCCGACGCGTCGAAACGGGCCGGGCGTTGCACCAACCATTACGATGGGTTTGACATCGAGGCGCATCACAAACAGCGGGCGCGTTTGCACACTTTGGAGCGGTGCGGGAAGCTCATCGAACGCGGGAATGGACATCGGATTCACCTCGACAGTTGTGCATGGCGCTACATGCCATGCCGTTACAGTTGATATTTCAGGGCGGCTACTTTAGCGGCGAAAACTTCGTGGGACGCATGATCCTTGACTCCATGCTGACGAGGATGTCAAGCGCTTTCACCTTGCGGCCGAATTCCTGCCAACTGCTGTCGGCAGCCATGCGGTCGCGGCGTTCTATCCGGTCGTCGAAGCTCTTATAGGCCCAGATATGTACGATCTGGCTGATATCGCCGATCTCTGTCGTGAAGAAGCCAATCAGTTCACCGAGGAATTCCTGCTGCAGCGGCAAGCCTTCGCTCTTGTACAAGGCGAGCCAATCGGCGCCCCGCAGTGGCTTGAACGTATAAGTGCGGATTTCGTAAAGCATGGTGTTTTCCTAAGCGTCGGCAGGCCGAGAGTCAAAGCCAAGCGCGACCAGCTGTTATTCGGTATAGATGAAGGTGGCGATGGGGTCCGTTAATATATATGGGATAACTAAATAAATGACAATTTATCCGGGCCGAATAAAGCATGTATGACGTCCAACGGTGAGCGTTACGCGGCGGTTCTGCCGCCGTTGACCCTGAGAATTTCGCCAGTCATGAAGCTAGCCTTTTCTGACCCAACGAACACAATCGCCTCAGCGATTTCTTCCGGGGCTCCAGCACGCTTGAGCGGGACGGTCGCGAGCATGCCGGCCTTACGCTCCACGCTTGCCGTCAGCCGGTTGAGCATGGCTGTCTCGACAGGGCCGGGCGCGACAGCGTTGACGCGCACGCCGAATGCCGCGGCTTCGAGCGCCGCCGACTTGGTGAGACCCTCCACCGCATGCTTGCTGGCGACATACAGCGAGAGGCCGGCCGCACCACGCAAGCCCATGGTCGAGGAGATGTTGACGATGCTGCCGCTGCCTTGCGCCGACATGACGCGCAGTTCGTGTTTCATCGCGAGGAGCGTACCGAGCACATTGGTGTCGAAGACGGCCGTGTAGCGCTCGGACGTTTGCTCTACCACCGGCGTCGTTTCGCCCTCGGTGCCGGCGGCGTTCACGGCCACGTCCAACCGGCCGAAGCGCGCCACGGTGGCATCCACCAGCCTGCTTACGTCGTCTTCGAAGCGTACATCCGATTGCACGAACTCGGCTTGCGCTCCGGTGGCACGCAGCTCCTCGGCGAGATGCTGGCCTTCTTCGACGCGGCGGCCCGACACGACGACGGTGGCCTTGTCACGCGCAAAAGCAAAGGCGGTGGCGCGGCCGATGCCGGTGAGTGCGCCGGTGATGAGTACAACAGGTTGGCTTGTCATGGTTGATCCTTGATCGGTTTGCGCGAGTGGTCTGTGTAGCCGCTCGCGCCGCAATTCATGGGTTCCCGGCGTTCAGACTTCCACCTCGATGGCGTCTACCCGGTCGGGGTAGAAGGCGAGGTGACCCTTGATCGGTTCGACCGCCGCATACGGGTTCTCGTACGTCCAGACCGCATTTGCCGAGCGTTCGCCGCCCGACGGGATCGAGTAGTACGAGCAGTCGCCCTTGTACGGGCAATAGGTGGCGTGTGCGGTGCGCTCCAGCAACGTCATATCCACGTCCTTTCTCGGGATGTACAGGGCGGCGGGATAGGCGGCCTCGCGCAGGGTCAACGCATCGCGTGTGTCGGCGATTACCTTGCCGGCGAGCCTGACCACGATGCGCGCCGTGTTCGGCTCAATGGTGATCGGATGGTCCGGGCCCGGGACCTTGACGGTTTTGCCTGCTGGGTGAAGGTTGCTTGACATGGAAACGCTCCTTGAGTTGATCGCCGTGCGCAAGGGCCAGGCGAGGCCGATATTGCGGGCCGCTGCCACTCAGGCGGCAAACGGCATGAAGTCGATATACGCGCGTTCGTCTCCGCCCCAGAACGCATCGCGCACATACTGCGTCAGCGGATGCCCGTGACGGAAACGCTCGGGCAGATCCGGGTTGGAGGAAAACCAGCGGCCGAATGCCACGAGGTCGGCGTCGCCGCGTTGCAGGATGTCTTCAGCGCCTTCACGGTCGAACCCACCTGCTGCCATGATGGGGCCTTTGAAGATTTTGCGCAGGAACGATGACGCGACCGGCGATTGACCTTCGACCAGCGTTTCTGTGCCCATTACCCGCGGTTCGATCACATGCAGATAGGCTGGACCATAAGCATTGAGCCGTTCGGCAAAATAGCCGAAGGTGGCCTCCGGATTGCTGTCGGAGATGGCACCCCAGCGGCCGCTCGGCGACACGCGTACGCCAACGCGATCGGCACCCCAGACGGACGCGAACGCATCGACCACTTCAAGCGAAAAGCGCGCGCGCTTTTCGAGCGTGCCACCGTAGGCATCGGTGCGTTTGTTGGTGCCGTCCTGCAGGAACGTGTCGACCAGATAGCCGTTGGCGTTGTGCAGTTCGACGCCGTCAGAGCTTCGAGCCGCCGTCGACGTGCAACGTGTCGCCCGTCACCCAGCGTGCGTTGTCGGAGGCGAGGAAGGCGACCGCACCGGCAATGTCGTCGGGTTGGGCAATGCGCTTGAGCGCCTGCATGCCGAGCGTCACGTCGCGGCCCGCATCCGTTTTTGTGAAGTTCGACATATCGGTGGCGACTACACCGGGCGCGACGGCATTGACGCGGATGCCGCGTTCGCCGAGCGCGGAGGCAAAGTGCTTGACGAGCGTATCGACGGCGCCTTTGGTGGCCGCGTAGGCCGACAGCGCGCCGACCGCGGAATGTGCAGCCAGAGAGGAAAGCAGTACGACACTGCTGCCATCGCCTAGTACCGGCAGCAGCTGCTGCACGAGGAAGTAGGGCGCCCGCACATTCACGGCGAAAAGGTTGTCGAAATCTTCGACGGTAGTGTCTTCGATGCTCGCTGCCTTTGAGATGCCGGCGTTCGCGACGAGAACATCCAGACGTTCGCCGACAATCTCGCGCACCTGCTTCGCGAGTGTTTGCGGACCGTCAGCCGCGCGCAGATCCGCGCTGACTTTCTGGGCTTTGCCACCCGCCGCATGGATTTCTGCGACCACCGCATCGGCTTCCTTCTCGCCACTGCTGTAGTGAACAAGTACTTCTGCGCCCTGTTTGGCGAGTGCGAGCGCGCTGGCACGGCCAATGCCGCGGGAAGCGCCGGTGACGAGGGCGGTCTTGCCATTCAGACTGGTCATGATCAATCTCCGGTGAGGTTGAAAGCTGCTGTGCTTGTGGAGTGCGGTGCACGCCGGCGAGCCTTGTTGATCAAAGCTGCGGCGCGTGGCGTCAGATCCGTTTGCGTCGCTGCCATGGAAGCTAATCTAATGGCGCGCGCGGCAAAGGAAAAAGACTTTGTGGGCTGGTGGCCATGCCTCACGGGCATGCCACGGCGATGGCTTGACCGATTGTGCGGGCTGCACAGCCCAATGTCCCGTGGTAGAGCGGGGTGTCGGAGAAATGAACGTATGTAGACGCACGCATGACTGGAGTAAAGGGCCCGGTTTGCGCGTTGGCGCCTAAAGCGGCTTGTGGCTCGCAGTTGCGTGCCTCGCTTGCACGGCTCGCAATGCTGTTAGCAGTGATCTGGGATCGAGGTGCTTGCGGTAATCCACATCGATGAAGGCGAGTACGATGGTGCCGTCGCGATCCAGCAAGTACGTGGCGGGCAGCGGCACGAGCCACGTGCCGGCCTTTCTCGTGGACGGCGGCATATAACCGAGCGCTTCATATCTCGGGCGTAGACCCGCGGGCAGGTCGAACGCGAGGCCGTAAGCCTGCGCGATCTTCATGTCGGGGTCCCGCAATTCACGCATCGGCAGCGGCGTGTTGCGCGCAGCGGCTTGACTGGGCGGCGCGATCGACACAGCGCACGCGCCGAGTGCGTTAATGTCTCTATAGCTCGCCGCAAATTCCGCGAAGCCCTCTTCGCCGAATGAACACCACGCGCCACGGGAAAAGTGCAGCACGACGGGCCCTTCGCTCAGCAGGTTTTCGAGTGCCACCTGATTTCCACTGGCGTCTGCGAGGGTGAAGAGCGGCGCGCGTGCGCCGGCGCGCAGCGCGCGCGAGGCGGCTTCCGTCGAGGCGGCCATCGTCATCTCGGCGACGGGGTCTGCGGGTGAACGGACCGTGGGTTCTTGCGTGGACAGTGCTGACATAAAGACCTCCAGAAGCCTCTGGATGCAGGCAATAAGCTCGTTTAATGTCAATTTATCCATTCCACTGGAAGAACAGAAGGCGCAGAATCGGATAGGACTTATTCCAGAGGAGAATCATGATGGACCGCCTTGCGGCGATCGAGATTTTCATTCGTGTGGTCGACACTGGCTCGTTTTCTGCTGCGGCGCGGCACTACGACGTCGGCCAGCCTGCTGTGTCGAAGGCGATAGCACAGCTTGAGGAATGGCTCGGAGTCAAGCTGCTGCTGCGGACCACGCGTGCGCTGACGCCGACGGAGGCCGGCACCAGCTTCTACCAGCGCGCGAGGCGCGCCGTCGAAGAGACCGACGAGGCCGTGCTGGCCGCACGCGGCACGGCCTCCGGTCTGGCGGGCAAGTTGCGGGTCTCCGCGGCCGTCTGCTTTGCGCGGTTGCATATCGTGCCCAGGTTGCCGGAGTTTCTGGCGCAGCACCCGAACCTCGAACTGGAACTGGTGCTGGACGACCGCAACATCGACCTTGTCGAAGAGGGCATCGACCTGGCGCTACGCATGGGCGTGCTGGCCGACTCTAATATGACTGCGCGCAGGCTCGCGGAGGCGCGCCGCCGGGTCGTTGGCACCCCTGAGTATTTCGAGCGTCAAGGGACCCCCAGAGAGCCTGCGGATCTGCTCGGACATCGGGCGGTCATCTATACCCGCGACGGTGGCGGAGAAGAATGGAAGTTTCGCAAAGAAACCGCCGAGGTGTCCGTCAAGATGCAGGGGCAGGTGAAAATCACGGCAACCGAAGGCGTGCGCGCGGCCGTGATTGCCGACATGGGTCTTGCCATCGCGTCCGAATGGGCTTTCACGCCGGAGTTGAAATCCGGCAAGGTGGTGTCCGTGATGGACGATTGGATGCTTCCGCCAATCAGCTTGTCGGCGGTCTATCCGACCGGACGGCTCGCGAGTACCAAGGCAAGGCAGTTTGCTACTTTCGTCGAGACCTGCCTTGCTGACGAAGTTTCATGACTGCCAGATCTGACGACAGACCTGACCCGACATGTCACATGTCAATCGCCTGCAGGCCGCACCAGGCGGCCAATCCACTGTCAGGCCGGGCCTTCGAGATCTTCGATCGCTTCGGCAAGCACCATTTGCGCGGCGTTGGCCGGACGTGCCGCCGTGCGGCCGGCCGGTCCATAGACTGCGTCGCCGCGTACGATGCTGTTTCCAGTGATCGCGCACACGCCTTGCGAGCGTGCGATCCGGCGGATCCAGAGTTGCTCGCAATAATTGGCTGCGGTGGAGTCGCGCCAGGTAATCGATACGGATTTGGCGCTAAAACGCTCGACAAAGGTCACGACGGCGCTCTTCGCGATGGCCGCTGGCGCTCGCGCACGATCGGCTGCGGCGCTGCGGCGCGCGTGACCGGTACAGTCGCGCCCGGAGCGGGGCGCGGATTGCCGCGGCGCTTGCGTGGCGGCCTGATTGGCCTCTTCGACCTTTGCTTCGCTTGCGCTGGCTTCGCTCGGCACCGTCTCGGCGCTATCCTCGAGTCTGGCAATCACGAAAGCCCAAGGGTCGGCAAGGCGGGCTGGCGTCAAGGTGGACGCCAGTGCGGGCGCAGCGGGTGGCGGCAACGCGTCGCCGCTCGACGAGAAGACACGTTCAGTGGCGTCATGACGCTGGGCAGCATCGACCTTCAGACGTCGATTGCGCGTCGCGGTTCGCTTATGCGTGGCCGCGAAGTCTGACCCGGTTCCTGTTCCGTTCACGTCGAATCCTTTGTTTGGCTCTATCCTCGCGGACAGAACGGCCTGTAACGATGTGCTGCGGCGATTCACTTCGGCGCCCGCTGCAACGCAGCGAAAAGACGCCAACGCCCGTCGTGGCGGCAAGCGGCACAACGAGGCGCGGAGTGTGGGTGCCTTTGGCGACACCCTCGGGGTCATCATATCGACTGCCTTACACCGGATAAATACGCGTTCCCTGAAAACTCCGTTTAGGTTCCACAAACAATCGGACATGGGGCGCGGTCGCGCCCCATCCCGGTTACACCGTGACGACGATCTTGCCGAACTGGCCGTTCTTCTCCAGATAGCGGTGGACCTCCACGATGTCGTCGAACTTGAAGGTACGATCGATCACAGGCTTGAGTGCGCCGCTTTCCAGGCCTTTCAGGACAAATTCCACCGCGGCCTTGCGGCGGCTTTCATCGCCGCTCGTCAGCCAGATGTTATGTGCCTTGACCGTGGCGACCTTGCCGATCATGTCGAGAATCGGCAGTGGTGTGACTTCGCTGCTGAGGGCACCGTAGATGAACGCAATGCCCCCAAAGGACAGGGCGGCAATCAACTTGGCAAAGGTGGGGCCGCCGACCGGGTCGAACGCGACCCGTGCCCCCTTGCCGCCGGTGATGCGCATCACTTCCTGCACG